>Ga0193728_1000892_pt1 | contig 14923 bp, 14 predicted proteins | sample U1c1metaG_FD_143037 | JGI IMG/M metagenome (GOLD analysis project Ga0193728, IMG submission 143037) | Soil microbial communities from a riparian zone of the East river system, Colorado, United States - U1c1 | ecosystem: Environmental > Terrestrial > Soil > Riparian zone | place: USA: East River...
TGATTTCACTGCCTCTTGCCCAGATGTCTCGAGCGGAGAAGCTTATGGCTTTGGAGGCCCTGTGGGAAGACTGACCCGGCCCGGGCCGATTTCATGCAATTCGGTCCTTACATTTCGTACCCGGGCACGGGCCTCCACGCCGCGCACTTCCATATTGCCGTGGACGCTCTCAGCCCCTCGCCAGCGAGCCTTGCCCGGCTGGATGTGCGGGAAAGCAACGGCGGAGCCACCCTTGCTGCGGCCGACGTTCCCTGGAATTCACTCCTCGAAACCAACCAGGATTTCTGGCTGCTCTTCACCAATGCAATTGCCGGTGATCCATTGGAGTTCCGCGTTTATTGGAACCACGTGGCCGGGGCTCCCGCTTTTACGGTGACGGATGTCAGCATTGACGGGTTGAACAATTGGACGGCGGCGAATCTGACTCACGATCTCGGCCGGCTCGAAGGCCTCAATGGCTGGGAAGCGGACCCGGTCCGCGATCTCGGCTCCGGTTATCTCGTTCGCGGGCCGGGCCAAAAAATTTCCGCCGGGGATTATTCGGCCCAGTTCGAGTTGAAGGTGGACAACTTCAATTGGGACAATATGACGGTGGCCACCATTACGGTCGTGGACGTGGACACCGCCACCACGGTGGCCTCCCAAAACCTCGTGCGGAACCAGTTTCCGAGCACGCGTTACCAGAACTTCTCCTTGAGCTTCAACGCGGCCTCGGGCGAACACTATGATTTTCGGACCTATTGGTATTACACCGCAAACGCGCCCCGCCTGACGCAGCGCAGTGTGCTGTTGAGACCGGGCGCAACGAGTTTCTTCACCTCCGCGCAGGCAACCAACGGAGCGATCCTCCTCACCTGCATCGGCGTGCCCGGGAGAACCTACACTGTACAGGCTGCCCAGAGCCTGGCTCAACCACAATGGTCTTCAATCGGAACCGTCGCCATTCCGAGTGCCCTTGGTACCGCCCAGTTCAGCGATGTCGTTTCTTCCTCCAACCGCTTTTACCGTCTCAGTTATCCCTGAACACGAACCATCAGCATTCCTCATTTCACGAAACCCCGAGGTCTCTATTGGTTATGCGGGATTTTGATCGTGCTGCCACCGATAAACTCCCGAATCACGGCGTCTCCTGGAATGATATCGTACCCCTTAAGCTGTTCCTTCTCTAAACCCACCACGGATTCCAGCAATTCCTTCACCCGATCGTAACGGATTCGCGCGTCCAGAAAGCCGCCATAGGATTGGAAATCCTCAGGCCGCGGCAGCAGGCTGTCATCGCCCTCGAAAAACGGTTTGAGCGCCGGCAGGTCGAATGAGAATCCGCCGTCAACCGTATGGTCGGCCATGCCGCTCAACGGTATAATGCTGAAAAGTTCACCGGCACGAACATAATGCCAGTGGAGGATCGTCAGCAACGGACTATGATTGCGATGATGCGCATCCCGCAGCATGCGCCGGATGAGCCGTATGTCCGTGAACTTGGTTAAGCGGCCGGATTGGCCGTCACCTTCGTAAAGCACATTCTGGGGCTCGATATACAGGCGAAACTGAGCTGATGCGTCAATGCCTTCGGTGATCGGCGGATACAGGCCGTGCAGGCAGTCCAGAAGGAGGATTTCATCTTTCTCCAAGGTGACCGGTTTGGTCGCCAGACGACGGCCTTCTTTGAAACTATAAACGGGCTTCTCGATCGTTCCTCCTTCCAGCAAGGTTCGGAGATGGCTGTTCAGGAGTTGAATGTCGAGCGCCTCCGGCGTCTCGTAATTCCGATCGTTGATCCAATCGGTCGGATGCTCGACGAGCGACCAGAAATAATCATCCAGGTTGAGCATCAAAAACCGCAACCCTTCTTTTTTGAGCCGTTCCGTTAGCTTCACCGTGGTCGTCGTTTTGCCCGAGGCACTGGGTCCGCTGATCCACATCACGCGGAGCAGGTCCCCCTGTTTCAGACGCTTCATCACTTTCGCGGCTGCTTCATCGAGCGAGTGTTCGTACCGGTCGAGCGATTCCTCCACGAGCGGTTTGATTTTGCCGCTTTGGACGATCTCGTTCAGACCCGCCACCGTGTCACAACCCCGTTGCCGGTTCCAGGTCAGCGTCCGGGCCATTTGCTCGCCGGGAAAACCGTTTCCGACGAACCGCTCGGGCAGGATGGCGCCTTCGCGCAGCCAATGGCGTCCCCAACGATAACAGGCATAGGCATCCGCGGTGTGTTGAAACCCATAACTGCGCAGCGCGTGGAGCACCTCGTCCTGGATAGTTTCGATCGTCGGCGGAAAGTTAGCGATCCAGTGGTGCGGATCACTGTTGAGGCAGACCACCACGGCGTCCGCCAGAAATTGGGCGACTTGCTCGTCCTCGCCATGGGCTTCGAAAATCCTGTCGTTGATGCCAGGAAGGAAATCCTGGCGGAAGCCGCCGATGGATTCGGCGGCATCCAAGATGGCGCCGCGAATGCGGTCGGCATCGAATTTTACCAGCGCGCGGTTTCTTTTCTGAACTTTGACAATGCGATTCTCAACTGACATGGAGCGCGACTATAGGGGAAAAGTTAAATGAGTTAAATAAGTTTAATGATAAGCTGCCGCGCGGCGGCCGGCTGCGCGAAAACGCGCGGCGAAAAACATTGTCTTGCGTCGCGAAAAACTTAGTTTGTGTGGAAGTTAATGAAAACGTTTGCCGAACTCGGTTACCCCGGCCGCCTCATCGCCGTGGAAGGCCTGGACGGCTCGGGAAAATCCACGCAGATTTACCTGCTCAAGCGCTGGCTGGAATTGCAAGGGCTGAAGGTTTATTTCAGCGAGTGGAATTCTTCCGAGATCGTCAAAGCCGCCACCAGCAAAGGCAAAAAACGCGAGTTGCTGACGCCGACCACTTTCAGCCTGATTCATGCGACGGATTTTGCCGACCGCTATGAGCGGCACCTGGCGCCGCTCCTGCGGGCCGGTTACCTGGTCCTTTGTGATCGCTATATCTTCACGGCGTTCGCGCGCGATGTCGTGCGCGGGTGTCCGCCCGAATGGGTGCGCGGCATTTATAACTTCGCCGCGCTGCCTGACCTCACGTTCTTTTTCAAAGCCGATTTGGAAGTTTCGCTCCAACGCATTTTGGATGGGCGGCCGCAGTTGAAGTATTTCGAAGCAGGCATGGATTTGCGGCTTTCGGCCGACCCTTATGAGAGCTTTCGGATTTTCCAAGGACGCATGCTCGAGCAATACCTGGCGATGAGCACAGAATTCAATTTCCTGATCGTGGACGCCAATCAACTTGTGGAAGCGCAACAGGCGACGGTGCGTGAGCTGGTTTCACAACGCGTCAGCCTGGGAAGCTTCCGCCGGGCCGAACGCCCGCCCGCCAAAGCTGTTCCTGAGTCGCGCCGCAAACGCCGGATCGAAGAGGTAGTCGAATGAGGCGCGTTGCGAGCAACCGGATCGTAGTGCCGCCCCGCAGCGAACGCCGTTTTTATGGACACGGCATCCCACGCGTGGATTTGGAGCAACTGGCGGGCAAACTGATCGTCGTCGAAGGGGCCGACGGCTCCGGCCGCTCAACCCAGATCGCGATGTTGACCCAATGGCTGGAAGGAACCGGTCATGCCACCGTGCAAGTGGGCTTGAAAAGGTCCACCCTCGTCAGCGAGGAATTGGATCGGGCGCAGGAAGGCAATATTTTGAGCCGCACCACGCTGAGCCTTTTCTATGCGACCGACTTCGCCGATCAGATCGAGAACATCATTTTGCCCTCGTTGAAAGCGGGCTTCATCGTGCTGGCCGATCGCTACATTTACACGCTCATGGCGCGCGACATGGTGCGCGGAATGGATGAAGCCTGGTTGAAAAACCTGTATGGCATCGCGCTGGAACCTGATTCGGTTTTCTACCTGAACGTGCCGCCCGAGGAGCTGGTGCAGCGAAACTTTGCCAAAAACATGTCCCTGGATTATTGGGAAAGCGGCATGGACATCGGCTTGTCGCGCGACATGTTCGACAGTTTTATGCAATACCAAAGAGCGATGGAAAAAACCTTTCGCCACTTGCAGACCACCTATCGCTTTACCATCGTCAATGGAATGCGCTCGGCCGACGCCATCAATACCGAGTTGCAAAAGAAAATCGGCGTGGTGTTGGGGCAGAAATAAGTTTCTGAACCGTAACTTGAATGACGCGCCAGGGTTTGTTTGGCTAACGGCCGCACCCTCGAAATTTACAAAACCAAATGGAACGGGAAAGGTCCCGAAGCCGGCCGAAAAGCCGGGGTTACACGAATGCCAGAAACAAGCAGCAAAACGGAATACGTCGTCGGCGTTGATCTCGGGGGCACGAAAATCCTGGCTGGAATTTTCGATAACTCCCTCGAGTGCATTGGCACCGCGAAGGTTAGCACAAAATCCCAGCGCGGACTGGAGGAGGTTATCGGTCGCATCGAGCGCTGTGTCCGGGATGCGGTCGATGAAGCGGACCTTTCGATGAAACAAGTGGCCGGCGTCGGCATCGGCGCGCCTGGAGCGGTGGACTTTTCAGCCGGGAACGTGATCTTCGCTCCAAATATGGAAGGCTGGAAAGACGTTCCTTTGAAGAAAGACCTGGAAAAGCAACTGGGCGTGCCGGTGTTCGTGGAAAATGACGGGAATATTGCGATCCTGGGTGTTTATGTCGCCGAATTGAAGTCCAAACCGAAGAATGTTATCGGCATTTTTGTCGGCACCGGGATCGGCGGGGGACTGATTATCAATGGCGAGCTCTATAGCGGGTTTAATCACACCGCGGGAGAGATCGGCCACATGGTAATCGATGTCAATGGGCCCAAATGCGGCTGCGGGAATAAGGGTTGTTTCGAAGCTCTCGCCAGCCGAACGGCGATTTTTCAGCGCATCAAGGCGGGGATCAAGGACGGCGAAAAAACGCTGCTCACCGATATGCTCGGGGACGGTCTGGAAGATCTGCGGAGCGGCGACCTCCGCAAAGCCATCCGGCGCGGCGACAAGTTCGTTGCGAAAGTCGTGGAGCAGGCGGCGGAATATATTGGGATCGGTGTGTCCAACCTGGTCAATATTCTTGGTCCGGACGTCGTCGTGCTGGGCGGGGGCGTAATGGAAGCCCTAGCCGACGAAATGATGAGCGTAATCACAAAGACGGCAAAAGACCATGCCATGCCCGGCACCATGAAGGGCGTGGAAATTATCCCTTCGAAGCTTGGCGATAGCGCCGGGATCACTGGCGGGGCCGTGCTGGCGAAGCGAGAAGCAAAATGATAGCCGTCCCTTCTACGCCATCAGGCCCATCTGTTTGGGCGTAAGCAGCCACTCAAGCGAAGCGCACCGGCCGTTCCGGAGCACCTTGACCGTGAGTTTGCAAAGGCCCCCCTTCTTCATCACCACAGAAATGCCGGTCTCGCCGGAAATGAGCAGGGAAATCAATCCGCTGAGATACGGCTCGTGTCCGACCAACAAAATGCTTCCGGGTGTCGGTTTCACTTCACTCAGGAATTGAATTAAGCTTTTCGAACTCCCGCCAGGGGTCAGATCATTTGAGAATTCAAGCTTTTTCCTGGCATTGAAGGCTGCGGCTATGATTTCCGCAGTTTGCCGGGCTCGCAGGTACGGGCTGGAGAGGATCAAATCAAAAGAGATTTCGAGCGCTTCCATCGCCTGGGCGATGCGCCAGAGTTTGCGCTCGCCTTTGGGGGTGAGGGGGCGGTCTGCGTCGTCGTGGTAGCCTGGTGTCCCCTGCTCTACCGCGAGACCGTGGCGCAAAAAATAAAGCTCCATAAATTTTCTTTCGGTTTCGGCAATCATAAAACTTTCATCGGCTGGCTGGATCAGGCCCGGGTAACCCAGGGCAATGGCCAAAATTCATGCAACTGATCGGCGGCGTCCAGGTAAACCCGGATCAACCATTGGCTCCTCCGCACCAGTTCTTCGCGGAAGCCCCGCGGGAAATCGGACTTTTTCTTCCGGAGATATTTATCCAGGGCGCGCAGCAACACTTCTGTGTCTTGAATGTCGCCCATCATCGTTTGATAGTGTTGCATCTCGGCGAGGAGCTTTTCATCCGCCGCCGGAAGGTGGGCGGCGAGCACCTCGACCATATAGCGGAATCTTTTGAAAGCGACGCGCGTGCAATGGATGGAATTGGTCTGGCGCCGATCGATGCGCTTTCGCAAAGTTAAGGTTCGAGCGAAAGCGCCGCCAACGGAGCGCTCCAGGCGGGTTGCCGCGACTTTGGGCGGGCATTCTTGGCGCTGCTTTTTTAAGTCCTTCTGGCAGGCCGACACGAGTTTGGCGAGCGGTTTGGTGCTGATGCGCTTGAGCCGATAGCGGGTTCTCCCGGCAAATCGCTCTTCGCGCTCGCGCAGCCACAAGTCAAAGCCACGCGCTTTGGGGAAGGCCCGCAGCAATTCCGTTACCGCCGCCATTTGGATTTGGGTGTCCCGCAAATCGTCGAAGCTGTCCAGGTGGCGTTTAAGCCTTTGCCGCGCTTTTTTGATCCTTTGCGCGGGCAGGAATGGGCTTAGGAGTTCCAGCGTGGAGAGCAGCCGCCGGGCGGTGATCCGCGATTTGTGGACTGATTTCTCAGAGAAATCTTTCTGGCAGCGCTGGAGTTCGTTGCGATACCTCTTCCACTGCTTCTTGAGCGAGCGCGCGATCAGAGATAAAGTATTGCCGGGCAGCTTCCGTGAATTGATGAGCTTCATCGCTGCTCGATTCCTGGATTTCGCAAATCATCCCCTCGCTTTTCGGGTCGCGAACGGAGACGCCGCAAGTTTGACCTGCGGAAAACGGGTCTTGCCATCAACCCGCAAGCGCGCCGCGTCTTCCGACGAGGCGAGCGCCAGGAACTCCGCCTGGCTGCGGCGCGGCGATTGGCCCCGCGCCGGCGTCGCCAGCCGATAGGCGCCGTCCGCCTGAAGGAACCGTGCCTTGGTATTGTCGGCCAGCGAGATCGCCAGGATTTCTCTGATCATTCGTTCGCGCAGGTTGCCGTCCTGGATTGGAAAGGCCAACTCGATTCGCCTGGCGAAATTCCGCTGCATCCAATCCGCGCTACTGACGAAGACTTCCGGCTGACAGGCGTTCTCAAAGTAATATAATCGGCTGTGCTCAAGGAAACGATCCACGATGCTGCGCACCGTGATGTTGGTGCTAATGCCTTTGACCCCGGGCCGGAGGCAACAAATGCCGCGGACAATCAGGTCAATCATTACACCCGCCTCGGACGCTCGATAAAGCGCCTCGATGACGCGCCGCTCGGCCAGCGAATTGATCTTCAGGATGATTCGAGCCGGCAATCCTCGGCGCGCATTTTCGGCCTCCCTTTCCACCAATTGCAGCATCCGCTCCTGCAGCTCGAACGGCGCGACCAGCAGCCGCTGCGTTCCCTGGAACTGGCAGATGCCGGTGAGCAGATTGAAAAAGTTGGTGGCATCTTCGCCGAATTCAGGACGGCAAGTAAACAGCCCGACATCCGTATAAAATCTGGCCGTGGTCGGGTTGTAATTCCCCGTCGCCAGATGGACGTAGCGCCGGATGTGGTGCCCTTCGCGCCGCACCACCAGGCAGCTCTTGGCGTGGATCTTGTAGCCGACCAAACCGTAAACGACATGCACGCCGGATTCTTCAAGCTGGCGCGCCCAAAGAATATTGTTGGCCTCGTCAAAGCGGGCCCGCAATTCCACCACCGCGGTCACCTGCTTTCCGTTTTGGACGGCTCGTTCGAGCGCGCCAACGATCCGAGAATCACCGCCCGTGCGGTAAAGGGTCTGCTTAATCGCCAACACGTCGGGATCCGACGCCGCCTGGTCCAAAAACTCCACCACGCTGCTGAAGTTTTCGTAAGGATGATGCAAGAGGATGTCCCGCTCGCGAATGGCGGCGAACAGGTCCGGCTGCCCGCGCAAGGCAAAAGGCGCCAGCGCCACAAAGGGGGGATCGCGAAGCTCGGGTGAATGATCACCCTCGTAGAGCGTCATGAGCCGGGTCGGGTTAAGCGGACCGTCAATCAAATAAAGATCATCCTTTGTCAGACGCAAGGTCTTGAGCAGCACGTCGCGGATATACTCCGGACACTGGTAGTCGATTTCCAGCCGCACCGCATCCCCCTTCCGCCGGTTGTGCAGCTCATTTTCGACTGCTTTGAGCAGGTACAGCTCGCTGTTGCGGGTGACTCGAAAAGGCCAATACCCGAGCAGGTTCGTCCCCGGAAACAAATCGGCCAAATGGTGTCCGATCAATCGGCTCAGGTACACGTAATCCTGCCGACCATCCTCGCGTGGCAATTCTACCATCCGCGGCAGAATGCGCGGAATTTGCACAACGGCGAGATGTTTGATGGCCTCGCCGTTCTTGTTCATCTCGAGCCGCACGATGAGGTTGAGCGATTTATTGAGCAACTGAGGGAAAGGATGGGCCGGATCAATCGCCAGGGGGGTGAGCACCGGCCGAACCTGGGAGCGGAAATATTGCACCAGCCAGGCCAGATCGGGCAGGTCGAGCTCCGAGATGTCGAGAATGCGAATGTGGTTCTTGACGAGCTCGGGCATCAAACTATCGCGCCAGCAGGCATACTGCTGCCCGACCATCCGGCGCACTCGTTTGACGACCGCTTGAAACGTTTCCGTGGCGGTCAGGCCATCCATGCTCCGCTCGACGGTATCGCTTTCGATTTGCTGCTTGATGCCGGCCACGCGGACCTCGAAAAACTCGTCCAGATTGGAACTAACGATGCAAAAAAATTTGAGCCGTTCGAGCAGCGGATTTCGGACATCCAGCGCTTCGTCCAGGACGCGCTGATTGAACTCCAGCCAGCTCAGTTCACGATTAATGAAATGACCCGGTCGGAACGTCCCCGTTTTTGCTTTGACTGGCACAAAAAAGTTACCTTACCTGCCGCCGGGGCCTTTGGAAAGTTACAAAAGAATGGCGATCACTCCCCTTTTGCATACCTTCACCGCCAATGGAAAGCATCCGCCGCGCCGTCATTGACGTCGGCACAAATTCAATCAAGCTTCTGGTGGCTGAAGTCGCCGGCCATCAGGTCCGGCCCCTTTGGGAGGGGAGCAAACAAACGCGGCTTGGACACGCCTTCTATGAAACCCGGCGTCTTCGCCCCGAGGCGATCGCCACCACTGCAAAAGCCGTGGCCGATTTCGTCATCGAGGCCCGGGCGCGACAGGCGGCATCCATCCGTGTATTTGCCACCAGCGCGGCGCGAGATGCGGTGAATCCGACCGAACTGACCTCCGCCATCGAGCACGCTTCCGGGCTCAAAGTCGAAATCATCTCAGGCGACCAGGAGGCCGACTGGGCGTTTCAAGGCGTGACCACCGATCCCGCCCTGGCCCGCGAGCCGTTGCTGTTGTTGGACGTGGGCGGCGGCAGCACTGAATTCATCCTCGGCCAGGGCGAACATAAACATTTCCGGCAAAGCTTTCCGCTCGGCACAGTCAGGTTGATGGAAAAGGTTCCCCGCAGCGAGCCGCCCGGGCCCGAGGAACTCGCGGCTTGCCGCCAATGGCTCCGGCAATTTCTCCAGAAGGAAGTGCGCTCCAGGTTGGAGCCCGCGATGAAACGTGAGGCCGAACTGTGCGAGACCGGCGGACCGCTTCAATTGGTCGGCACCGGCGGGACGGCCACCATCCTCGCGCGCATGGAGGAGCAACTCGAGGCCTACGACCGCGAGCGCATCGAGGCGGCGCGGCTTGGCTTTGGCCGCCTCCAGTGGCACGTGCAGCATCTTTGGAGTTTGCCGCTCGAAGAACGAAAACAAATTGTCGGACTGCCCAGGAGCCGCGCGGATGTCATCCTGACCGGCGCCGCAGTTTATGAAGCCATCATGGAGGAGTTCGGTTTCGCCGAGTTGCGGATCAGCACGCGCGGTCTGCGCTTCGCAGCCGTAATGGACGGCGCCTAAATGACACGGTATCCTAGACCGTGAGCATGCCGGCCCAACCAGCAATCGAAATAAATGAAAAGTCGCGCGCAAGCGATCTGGCGCGGCCGATTACGGAATTGGATGTCACCGGGATGACCTGTGGCAATTGTGCCCAACATGTCACGAACGCGATTCAAGGTGTGCCCGGCGTCCGCAGCGCCAGGGTCAATCTGGAGACCCGAACGGCTTCGGTTCGCTGGGAAGGAACCGAAAATGTTCCAGCGCTGCTCGCCGCCGTAAAAAACGCAGGCTATGAAGCCCGCGCTACTGAAGCGAACATATCCGAGCATAAGGAACACCAACTCGCCGGCTGGCGGCTTAATTTGTGGCTTGGCATTTTTGCCACCGCTTCATTGATGCTCGGGGAATGGGTTTTCCACCTCGGCTCGACGCGCTGGTTCCAGTGGTTCTCGTTCGTGGTTGCCGCCGTGGTTCAGATTTTCGCCGGGGCTCCTTTTTATCGAGGCGCGTGGCGACAGCTCAAAGCCGCCAGTTCAAATATGGATACGCTGGTAGCCCTGGGCTCGACGACCGCGTTCGCTTTCAGCGTATGGGCCCTGTTCAGCGGTTCCGGCCACCATCTCTACTTCATGGAAGCCGCAGCCATCATCACGCTCATCAGCGTGGGGCATTGGATGGAATCGCGAGTGAGCGCCCGCGCTTCGGAAGCGTTGCGCAAACTGTTAAACCTGGCGCCGGATCACGCGCGCCGGCGCAATCGCGACGGCAGCGAAAGGGAAGTGCCGGTTGCGGAACTCAAGGTCGGGGATGAAGCTGCGCTCCGGCCCGGCGACCGTGTGCCGACCGATGGCGAGGTCCTCGAAGGCAGTTCTGCCGTGGATGAATCTATGCTCACCGGCGAATCATCGCCAGTGGACAAAACAGCGGGCAGCCATGTTTACGCGGGTACTGTAAATCTTAACGGCGCGCTGGTCATGCGGGTCAGCGCGACCGGCGATGGAACCGCGCTGGCCCACATCGTTGCCGCTGTCGAGCGCGCTCAAACCAGCCGCGCCTCCATACAGCGGCTCGGCGATAGGGTCAGCAGCATTTTTGTGCCCATTGTGGTTTTGGTCGCTGTGGGGGCGGGGCTTTGGTGGGGCGCCGCGCCGGAAAAGGCCCATCAGGTCAGCCAGTGGTTGTCGCATTTTCTTTGGACGCCACATTCTCCTGAAGACCCGTTGGCCGCGGCCTTCATCACTGCCGCCGCTGTGCTCATCATCGCTTGTCCGTGCGCCATGGGTTTGGCCACCCCCGCGGCCATCATGGCGGGTTCGAATACCGCCGCGCAACGGGGCATCTTAATCCGGGACGGCGTCGCCCTGGAAAAGGCCGGGCGCATCACCGCCGTGCTTTTCGACAAGACCGGGACGTTGACCCTCGGGAAGCCTCGCGTGGCGAAAGTTTGGGAGGCGGAAGAGGGGACCATACCCGTTCTCCAACTGGCGTCGTCCCTGGCTTCACATTCCAGCCATCCGCTGAGCCTGGCCATCACCAGCATTGGCCGGCCTGACGTTGAACTCGCCGCCTGGCGCGAAGTGCTGGGCGGAGGCGTCCAGGCAGAAATCCCCAGCGAGAAATCACGGATAGCGCGGCTTGGCTCGTTACGCTGGCTTCGGGACGAAGGGGTTGAACTCGCCCGGGCGCAGCCGTTCATTCAGGAATGGTCGAACCAGGGCGCGACGCTCGTGGGCCTCGCGCTGGGAGGCTCTCTTTGTGGATTGTTCGCGCTGAAAGACGCTTTGAAACCCGGAGCCCCTGAAGTCATCGCCCAACTCCAGCGCCGCGGGCTGACGACTTGGTTGGTCACGGGCGACAACGCTTTGACCGCTGCGAGCCTGGCAAAACAATCGGGCATCGCGCCGGAAAATGTGTTCGCCGAAGTCCGGCCCGATTACAAAGCCGAGTTTGTGCGCAAACTGCAACACCAGGGCCAGCGCGTGGCCTTCGTAGGCGATGGCATCAACGACGCTCCCGCGCTCGAACAGGCGGATCTCGGGATCGCGGTCAGCCGCGCCAGCGATATCGCCCGCGAAGCGGCCGATATCATTCTGTTAAAATCAGACCTCGAAGCCGTCCCTGAAAGTCTTGGGCTCGCGCAGGCCACTCTCCGAACGATCAAACAGAATTTATTCTGGGCTTTTTTCTACAACGCGATCGGCATCCCGCTGGCCGCGCTGGGATTCATGAGCCCGATTCTCTGCGCCGCCGCCATGGGGCTGTCGGATTTGATCGTGCTGGGCAACGCGCTGCGTCTTCGCTGGTGGCGGTTGGATTAAGGTTGGCGCGCGGGCTCGGCCGCTGCTCCGGGCAGGGATGAATCTTCCACGGGCCGCATGGGTGGCCGATGCTGCTCGCGTCCGTGCTGCTGCTGTTTCAACAATTGGTCAAAGTGTTCCTGTTGCTCGGGGGTCAACACCGCTCGAAATTGTGCTTTCGTCTCCTTCAATTCCTCGCGGATCTTCGGCGCCACTGGCTCCATGATTTTCCGGGTGCGCTCCTGGCTGGCGCTGATGATCCTGTCAACTTCCTCCTTTTGCCCGAGTGTGAGATTCAAATCGCGCTCAGCGCGGCGCAAAAATTCCACCTTGAGGCCGCCCAAAGAGCCGGGCGGACCTGTGCGGTTCGGTGTGGGGCCATGGACCTGTGCCGGCGCCTGTGTGATCGTGGCGTGCCGGACGACGAGTCCCCCGGTCATTACGCCTGCGCCGAAAATTACCATCGTCGCAAAGATGACCTTCCAGGTGTTCACCAGATCGTATCGGAACCCTGCTCTTGCTCCACTGCCGCGAGAACCGTGTTCTCTATCTCTTGCGAAAGATCGCTTGGAGCGGGCTTTATGTTGGGAACAAAAAACGACCAGGCGCTCAGCAGCAGCATGACCGTCACGCAAGGCACCGCCGCCCGCCACAAGGCGCCCGCCCACATGCCCCATTTGTCCAGTGCGGGCCGCGCACTAAGCCGCGCCATGATCCTTTTTTCGAAGGCATACGGGACCTGCTCGCTGGGTGGATTCTTCCTGGCGCTCGCTATCAGTTTTTTCTGCAGTTCCAAAAGATTCATACAGTCGGCACTTTTTTAGACGCCCTTTCCGGCCCTCCGGTTACAAGTACTTGTCTTTGGCGATTTTTGCCACAATTCTTCGCATTTCCGCCCGCGCTCGGAAAGCGCGAACTTTGACCAGCGGAACCGACCAGCCGGTCAATTGCGCGATTTCTTTGACCGAACGGTCTTCTATTTCAAGCAGCGTGATCACCATGCGCGCCGCGGGTGAAAGCTGCCCGAGCACACGCTCGACTAGCTGCCGGGCGGCCTCCGCATTTTCGGCGGCGGATTCCGGCTGGGTCACGAACCGTTCCAGCCAATCCCCTTCCAAATCGCTCAGCTCGGAGAACGCGGTCTCGCGATTGCGCTGATGCCCGCGCAGAAAATCGTAGCACGTCCGCACCGCCAGCCGCATCAGCCAGTGCTCGAATGGCGCTTCGCCCCTGAAGCTTCCCAGTTTCTGAAACGCCTTGAGCCACACCTCCTGCACTATGTCTTCCACTTCACTCTCGCGGCGGGCGTACCGGCGCGCCGTGCCGAAAACTCGCGGAGAATATTTCTGCACCAACGGTTCGAAGCTCGCCGCGTCGCCTTTAAGCACCGCCGCAATCAACTCCGCTTCGCTGGGTTCCATCAGGCGCAGTATGGCCAAGCCCTTCTGGAAAAGTCAAAAAAGGTCAGCGGACCTCGCAGGTCTCCTGCGCTGGTGCTCCGCACGAGCCCCGCTAATCACTTGGGCGCCGGCGGGGGCGCCGCGTCCGCCGGCGAAGGCCGGTCCTTCAGCGGCAACCCGTGCTCATCACGGGGCACATCCGGACGACGCCGCGCGCCAGGCTGAGGCTCTCCGCCTTCCGGTGCCGGAAGATTGCTGATCTTTTGAAGTTGCTCCGCTGAAAGCGGAGGCCGCATCTTCGAAAAGGCCTTAACTCTAATAACGGTCATTTCGGCTTCGAGCCGGGCGGCGGTCATCGCCTTTTCGCGAACCGAAGTCTCATCGAATTTTTCCAGGCCGCTCTCGAATAGCGCCTTGCGAGCCTCCCGCGTCTTTTCCGCAAGTTCGCGAAGCCGCTCCCGGTCTGCATCCATGGCCTCCTTCAAAGAAGCGCGCTGCTCTTCCGTCAGAACTCGAAAAATTCTTTCCAGGCCGGGAGCAAATCCCAAATCGCCTCCCGGTGGCCGGTTCCCCGGACGGAACCTCTGGCCAGAGACCGCCCCGGCGTTTGCGCCCTCGGTTTCAGGTTTGGGTTGCGCCCCTGCGGGCCACGCCAGGCCCAGGACGCTGCCCACCACGATCACGACCACCTTCAAGATTCTGCGCTGAAAAAGTCTCATGTTGCCGTTCTCTAACCTCAGTTGGTAAAATCAGGAGTTGTTTCGCCGTTAACAGTAAGACGACTGGCAAACCACGAAAGTTACAGCGGGATGGCCGCCGCTAGTAAGAGGAACCTGCCCGAAGCTTCAAGGCCGTGTGATACCCGTCGCCGCTTCGAAAGCAGCCGAAAACTTCTTCAATGATTCCGTAATCTTCGCCGGCTGTTCGGCAATCGTCGCCATCATGCGCTCGGCCACCTGCGGCTTGTGCCGGATTAATTCTCCCGCGGCGACGATCAGCGAGAGATTGTTATTAATATCGTGGCGCGTATTCGAAAGCAGGCGATTCAACTCCGCGAGTTGTTCGACGCTCAGTGTGACTGGTTGACTGGGCAAACCCATTCCCAAGCCTGTTCCAAACCCTCCCTCAAAGCAAGCCGCTTCAATTGCCATTTCCAGTTTGACTTTCCTCAACCGAAAAATAACCTCCCCGTTCTGACCGCAGAGGAACCGGCCACGAACCTTGGTCATCAGGGGGTTTTTCTCGCTCAGGCTTTCATGTACTCCTTTTCCACTTGCTGGAATTCCCACCGGCACACTGACGGGCGCGCGATGCTCCGCGACATCCGCGCCCCCGG
>Ga0193728_1000893_pt1 | contig 14918 bp, 11 predicted proteins | sample U1c1metaG_FD_143037 | JGI IMG/M metagenome (GOLD analysis project Ga0193728, IMG submission 143037) | Soil microbial communities from a riparian zone of the East river system, Colorado, United States - U1c1 | ecosystem: Environmental > Terrestrial > Soil > Riparian zone | place: USA: East River...
GTCGCGCTCGAACGAATAGGCGGCGCCGCCGAGCCTGCGCCTGACCTCGACGAGCGTCACCCGCGCGCCGGCGTCGGCGCAGTCCAGGGCCGCCGCGATTCCCGCCAGACCTCCGCCGATCACGAGGACGTCGGGCTCGCTGCTGGAATCGTTCAACCGCCCCCTCCGAGCATGCTGCGCGCGGCGACCCATGCCTTCTCGCGCATCGGCAGGGAGACCCGCTCGCGCAGCGCGCGCTCGGGGTCGGCCGCGATGCTGCTGAGCAGCCGGCTGTAGATGCCGGCCATAGCCAGCAGGCACGCGGCGCTGCGCCTGTCCAGCAGCGGCGCCAACGCGATACCGCGATCGAACCAGCTGCGCGCGCGATCGGCCTGGAAGCGCACGAGCGCGTCGAGCCATCCCGCCTCCGCCCACTCTCCGTCCGCGGCCGTGCCGTACCCGTCGATCGCCGATCGGTCCGCGAGCCGCACGATCGTGCCGGCCGCCTCGCGCTCGTCCCCGGCCGCGATCAGCCCGAAGCGGCGCAGGTCCTCGGCGGGCAGGTAGACGCGGCCGCTCTCGGCGTCCTCGCGCACGTCGCGCAGGATGTTCGTGAGCTGCAGCGCTACACCGAGGTCGTCGGCAAGCCGTTTCGCCGCGGCGAGATCGGTCCCCGCCGGGTCGCGCAGCGCGAAGATCGCCAGACATGCCCGGCCGATCGCGCCGGCCACGCGCCGGCAGTAGAGCACGAGGTCCTCGAAGCTCTCATACGTCACGCCCTCGACGTCCATGCGCACCCCCGCTATCAGCGCCTGCAACGCGTCGGGGGGCACGTCGAAGCGCACGTACGCGTCAGCCAGCGCGGCCATCACGAGATCAGCCTGCGCTGGGAGAGGCGCGACGCCGGGTGCTCGCGGAGGCTCGGTCTCAGCCGTGGAGGCGCCGGCGGACTCGACCGCGGCGCCGGTCGCCCCGACTCCACCACCGGGTAATGCGGCGAGGGCTCGCGCCTGGGCGTCGAGCCGGCGCAGCTTCTCCTCGCGTGCGAGCGTGCCGTCGCCGATGTCGTCGACACGGCGCGCGAACGCATACACCGCACACATCGCCCTGCGCCGCTCCGGCGAGAGTAGGCGGATGCCGTAGTAGAAGTTCGCCGCGGTGCGGCGCGTGATTGCCTCGCACTGACGGTAGGCCTCCTGCGTACCCGGGGTCACCGGCGCTCCGCCAGTGTGCGGGCCAGCGTGAGCAGCCGCCGCGCGGCGCCAGCGCGGGGTGGACCGGCGAGCACGTCATAGTCCGCGTGCTCGATCGCGTCCAACGCGGCCCGTCCCCCGGCCACGAATGCGGTGACCGCCAGTCGAGCGCGGACGCCGTGCAGCTCACCGATCAGGGTAGCCCCGCATGCGGTGGCCCGCCGGTAGGGGGGTCCGTCAGATCGGCGATCGTGCAGCCGAAGCGGGCGAGGTCCTCGGCCGGCAGATAGACGCGCCCGCGGGTCAGATCCTCGGCCACGTCCTGACAGTGCTCGGTGAGCTGCAGCGCGGTGCAGATTTCATCCGACAGATTCACGCGCGCCGGCGTCGCCTGACCGAACACGCCGAGCACAAGCTCGCCGACCGGGTTGGCGGACAGCTTGCAGTAGGCGCGCAGTTGCTCCCAGGTCTCATATCTGCTGACGCGCTGGTCCATACGGTTGGCCTCGATCAGGCGCACGAACGGATCGCGCGGCAACTCGCACTCGTGCAGCGTCGGCTGCAGGCGCCTCAACAGCGGATGCTTGGCTTCGCCGCGATAGGCCAGGTCCAGGTCTCCTTCCAGCCAATCCAGCGCGGCCGGCCGATCGCCGGCGAGCGAGTCCCCGAGCTCGTCGACCAGGCGGGCGAACCCGTACACGGCGAGCAGGTGGTTCCGCAGGCGTCTACCGAGCAGTCGGCCTGCGACGGGGAAGTTCTCGCCTTGCGCGCGCGCCATGACGGCCGCGGCGGTGGGGACATGAATCGGCTGCGGTTCGCCCGCGCGTGCACCCTCCCCCCCGGTAGGCACCCCCGGCGATGGCGAGGCCGCGATCATGCCGACCATCACCGCCTCGCGGCGGCCGAGCCCAGGCAGCGGCCAAGGGCCGCGATCGGAAAGACGAGCCGGTACAGGTGATAGTTGATGTAGTAATCCGATGGGAATCCGGTGCCGGTGTACTGAGGCTCCTCCCAGGTCCCGTCCGCGCGTTGCGTGCCCACCAGCCAGTCCACGCCACGTCGCAGGGCCGGCGTGTCGGTCCGCCCGGCGGCGTGCAGCGCGAGCAGCGCCCAGGCGGTCTGCGAGGCGGTGCTCTGACCGCGCCCGACCCAGGCGGGGTCATCGTATGAGCGCGGATCCTCACCCCAGCCGCCGTCTTCGTTCTGGTGGCGCTGCAGCCAGTCCACAGCTCGGCGGATGCACGTTTCGCCCGGCGCGACCCCCGCAGCAATCAGCGCCGGCACCGCGGCGCCCGTCCCATATACGTGGTTGACACCCCAGCGCCCGAACCACGACCCGTCGGGCTCTTGCTCTGAGATCAGCCAGCTCACTCCGCGGCGGGCGGCGGGCGTGTCGAGCATGTCAAGCGCGGCGAGCATCTCGACGGCATGGGCGGTGACGTCGGCGCTCGGCTCGTCGATCACCTCGCCGAAGTCCAGGAACGGCAGCTCGCGCACCAGCGCACGGGTGTTGTCGGCGTCGAAGGCGCCCCAGCCGCCGCCTGAGCTCTGCATGCCCTGCGCCCAGCGCGCCGCCCGACCGATTGCCGCGTCGATTCTCGACCGCAGCTTCGCGCCATGGACGCCGCCGTTGGACGCGGGGCTCAGCGCGCTCCTCACACGGCGCAACGCGAGGACCACCTCGGCGGTGTCATCCACGTCGGGATAGTTGACGTTGGCGAACTCGAACGCCCACCCCCCGGGCGCGAGCTCTCCGCGGGCAACCGCCCAGTCGCCGGTCGCGGTGACCTCCTCGCCGAGCAGCCATTCGGCGGCGCGCACCATCGCTGGGTCGTCTGCGGGCAGACCGGCGTCAGCGAGCGCCACCATCGCCAGGGCCGTGTCCCACACCGGCGACTGGCAGGCTTCCAGGCGGCGGCTGAGACCGGCGGGCGCCCCCACCCCGCGCGCGTCGTCGCGGTCCTCGACCATGAACCGATCGAGACCCTGCAACCCGCGTCGCATCACCGGATGCTCGAGCGGATAGCCGCCGAGATGCAGCGCCATCAGCGAATAGACCCAGGGGGGCTGAATCCCGCCCCAGGAGCCGTCGGTCTCTTGGCGGCGCACGATCCAGCGCTCGGATCGGCCAAGCGCGAGCCGGCGCAGCGGTCCGATCGGCCGATGCTCGTATGCGCGCAGGATCTTGTCCAGCCCCGCCAACAGCCGGCCGTGCCATGCGACCGGTCGGTGCGCCGTGGGCGGCTCGCCACCGCCGCCGGAGGGGGTAGTCAGCTCGTCGAGCGCAAACGCCAACGGACGCACCGGCCGATGGGCTTTGACGAGCGACAGCGCGACGATCGTTTGGCGCGCCCAACACGCGAAGTCGTACAAATTAAGGGGAACCCAGCTGGGGAGCAACACGATCTCAGGGGGCAGCGCAGGCACCTCATCCCACGACCACAGTCCGAATAGGGCAAGCCATACGTGCGTGAACACCCGTGCGCGCTCGATTCCGCCCTGCGCTCGGACGAAGCCCGCGGCCCTGCGCATGTGCTCCTCCTCGGGAGGGTCCCCGGCGAGGCGTAGCGCCCAGTAGGCCTCGATCGTCGTGGACAGCTCGCCGGGGCCGCCGTGGAAGTTCGTCCAGGTGCCGTCCGCGCGTTGCTGGGAGCGAATCCAGGCTGCCGAACGCTCGGTCTCCTCGGGACGGCGCACGCCGAGGAACTCCCGCAGGAGCATGTCCTCGGCGTCCATCGTCACGTTCGTCTGCAGCTCGCCCTGCCACCAGCCGGTGGAGTCCTGGAGGCAGAGCAGGTGCTCGCAGGCTCGTCGCAATGCCACATGTGCGTTGCTGGGCGATGATGCCTCTACCGTCGAAGGGGAGGACATGCGGGAAAGCTAGATGGTTTTCGCGTGCGGAGACATGTGCACGCACAATTGTGCCCGCACTGTCGGGTGACAATCACGCGCCGGGCGCCGGGATTGCCCCCGAATCACTTGTAACCAGCACCTCGGGATGCGCGTGCGTGATCACGTGCCGGCGCAGCATCGCCTCGGTGAGGGTATGGGGAATCGCGGACACGAAGCGATACACGATCAAGCCATGAACGTCGCGGCGTTCGAGCAGGTGAAAACCGGGCGCCGGAGGACGGCTCGCGGACGCTCGCAGTGGGAAATAGCCGGTCTCATCAATCTCGATCACCCTCACCGACATACCCGGGGCGAGGTTATGCAACCCCGGCAGGTAGTACTCAAGCGGAGCTGCCCCGAGCTCGACGGTCGTGATCACGCGCCGACCGGCCGCCGAGGAGACGCCCGCGGTGATCCCGTGGCCGCGCAGCACCCGGGCCAGGCCGCGCCAGTCCCCCCGCTGCAGGCGAGGACTGAGAGCGACATCAAGCGAGATCGCCGCGAACGCCACCGCGATCGTGACGGCAAGCGCGATCCCAGCACGTCCGGCGCGCTGGGAAGGCACGATCACGGCGATCAGCGCCGTGACGGGGATCAGCGCGGCCACGAGATTGCGCGGCGCGAGGTAGTCGGCGCCGAACGCGACCAGCGCGACCGGGATCAGGATGCCACCGGCGGCGACCGCCAGGGCGATCAGCGCACCGCGCTCCTCGCGGGTGCTCAGCACGCGCCACAGGCCGAGCCCCAGCCCGGCGATTATGGGTAGCGCGACAAGTAGCTCGATCCCATGCCCGAGCGCGGCGCCGTAATAGTCGGTGAGGTAGTACTGAGGGATCGCCTGCAGGCGGCTGGTGAACGCCCACTGGCCGATCCACTGCGTGCCGTGACCGCCCTGCGCGGAGACCAGCGGCGTCAACGCCAGGCCGACGAGCACGAGTGTGGCGACCGCGGGCAACACGGCGCGCAGACGATCCGCGTACGCCCATACCAGCCACAGGATCATCGGGATCAGTAGGAACACCGCGAAGTAGTGACTCAGCAGCGCGAGCGAGCCGCTGAGCGCGAACATTGCCATCCGTCCGCGGGTAGACCGATCGGAGATCGGCCAGCGCAGGGCGCGCAGAAAACACAGCATGGCGAGGGCGGCGAACAGCACGTACAGGGCGTAGGCGCGCGCCTCCTGGGAGTACCAGACGAACAGCGGGTTCACTGCGACGAACGCGGCCATGGCGACAGCCGTCGTGCGGCGGGCGGTCAGCTCGCGACCGATCGCCCAGGCGACTGGAATGGTGGCGATGCCCGCAAGCGCGGAGGGCAGACGCAGCGCGTACTCACCTGTTCCCAGCACGCGCGCATCGGCCCAGGCGAGGATGTACCAGAGCGGAGGCGTGTTCTCGGTGTGCGCGACCGAGCGCAGCGTCGCCGTCAGGCTCGAGTGCAGGACGTGGACGGGCGTGAACGCCTCGTCATACCAGAAGCTCTGCTCGCCGAGCGTGGTCAGGCGCAGGATGGCCGCGAGGATCGTGAGCGCCGCCAGCGGCCACCACGCGGGCAGGGAGCGTGTGAGCGCTAGGACTCCTCCCTTGGTCTGGGTCGCCGTGTCATGCCCGGGGGCGTGGGACATGCTCGCTGTGCTCACGCGCCGGCGCGTGATGATGACGGGGACCCATGTTCGGCCGCCGCTTCGGCCGCGGTCGGGCAGATGCCCGACGATGCGGGCCCGAAGCAGCCGTAGCGGTGGCGGCGCAGGTCTTCTTCGGTGCTGGGCGGCAAATACCAGCCGCCGTGCACGACGCGTCGGCCGCCCACAACCGGACCCCAGATCGCCAGGCAAAGCTGGACGCGCGCTTTCGGCGGTCCGGGAGAGGTGTTGCCGCAGACGACCTCGCGCTGGGAGCGTTCGCCGAACAGCGTCTGCTCGATTGAGAGGTTGTGGTAGTCGTGGCCGGTGTATGCACGCCAGGTGCGCAGGTCGTCGATCAGACGCTGGTTGGTGTGGGTCTGACGGACGACGTCGTTGACCGTCGCCCCCGCGAGCAGCAGCCCGAAGAGGATCAGGATGGTCGTCTCTATCAGACGGAGGCGACTCATCAGGACACGGGCGCGAATAGCGGGGAGGTCTGGTGAGCGAGGAACAGCGCCTGCACGAACAGTGTGGCGAGGAGCAGGCGCCGGTCGCGTGTGACGACGGCGAGGGGCAGCGGCCAGAGGATGTACCAGGCGAGCAGCCAGGTGCTGGTGACTGAGATCGCCAGTAGCGCCCAGCCGGATGCGGCGACCCAGTCATAGCCGCGATAGGTGCGCCACAGCAGGTGCAGGATGATCAGCACGAGCGCGATCTTGAGCAGGTCGTGGTCGATGGGGAACACGCCGGGCTTGCCGAACAGGTGGGCGAGCTCGTTGGGGAAGCTGTCGGTCGAGACGAACGCCGAGTCGCGGTTGAGCGCGGAGACGACGTCGATGCCATGGATGCCGAACGCGAGAAAACCGGCGAGCGCGCACAGGAAAAGGGCGGCGAGCGCGCCGTAAACGGCTGCTGGCCGATCTCTGATCGGTCGCCGCCGGGCGAGGATCATGAACGGCAGCAGCACCGCGACGGTCGCCTTGACGAGCGCGCCGACGACGACCGCCGCGCCCGCGGCCGCGTCGCGGTCGGACAGCGTGAACGCGACGGCGGCCATCATCAGCGCGAGCATGATCAGATCGTTGTGAGCGCCGCCGAGGCCGTAGATCACATACAGCGGGTTGGCGCCGACGGCGAGCAGCGCGAAAACCCGGTCGTGGCCGCGCCGACGCGCGACATGCCACGTGAGCGTGAGCGTGGCGGTGGAGGCGAGCAGCGCGTAGACCTTCATCCCCCACAGGCCGCCCACCAGCCCGAGCAACCCGAGCGGATAGGAGAGCAGCGTGTAGATCGGGCCGTAGGCGGTGTCGACGCGCAGCCAGTTGTGCCCGACGTAGTGGAACACGGGATCGCCGACGATCGCTACGGGACCGTGCGTGTAGGGATTGATGCCGTGGACGATGCCCATACGAGCGTAGGCGAGATAGCTGAACACGTCGGTCGAGATCAGGATCGGCCCGGCGAACACGATCAGGTTCAGTAGGGCGACGAGCCCGATCGCCCATCTGGACACCGTCCGCTCGCGGGCTGTGTGCCGCGACGACGTCTCCCCCGTTATGTGACCACCGTCCGCCGTCGGCTCGTCGGTGACCGATGCCCGTGCGCGCGTCCGCAGCAACGCCAACAGCACGCCGTAGGCGACGCCGGCGGCAAGGATCGCGATTAGAAAGACGCGATAGCCAAGCCGCTCACCACCGAGCGATCCCAGCCAGGTGGCGATGTGCGGCGATTTCGAGCACGATCTCGACGGTCGTCGCGAGCAGTACGAGTCCGCATAGACCGGCGAGCGGGACCCGCCAGCGTCCGATCCGAGGGCCTGCAGTCGCAGTGGCAGATGCGGGTTGGGCGGGGGCGCCCGCGGCGAGGGTCGGCGTCACGGCAGAGGGTCCCTGGCCGTGCGGACCTGAAGCAGGACTACAGCGCGGTCCAAACCGTCTTGCTCTCCAGGTAGGCGTCGAGGCCGTCGCGGCCGTGCTCGCGACCGACGCCCGAGGACTTGAACCCGCCGAACGGAGCGGACGGGTCGACGGCGCCCCAGCTGTTGACGTAGACCATGCCGGCGCGCAGCAGCGCGGCGAGCCGATGGGCGTTGGAGACATCCCGCGTCCAGATGCCCGCGGCTAGGCCGTACTCGGTGGCGTTGGCGCGCGCGGCAACCTCCTCGAGCGTGTCGTAGGGCGAGGCGACGAGGACGGGCCCGAAGATCTCCTCGCGGGCGATGTCGAGATCGTCGGAGGTGGTGGTGAATAGGGTCGGCTCGACGTAATAGCCGCCGCTGTCGGTCAGCGTCGCGGAGCCGCCGGTGAGGAGCTCAGCGGCACCTGCGGCTCGACCGGAGTCGATGTAGGTGAGAACGCGCGACTGCTGCTCGGCGGAGATCAGCGGTCCGAGCTGTGAGGCGGGATCGAGGCCGGGTCCGAGCGGCGTGGCGGCGGCGCGCTCGGCGAGCGCGGAGACGACCTCCTCGAAGCGCTCGGCGGGTGCGAACAGGCGCGAGCCGGCGTTGCAGGCCTGACCGGAGTTGAAGTAGATCGCCTGGAAAGCACCGGCGACGGCTGCGTCGATGTCGGCGTCGGGGAGGATGATGTTGGGTGACTTGCCGCCGAGCTCGAGCGTGACGCGTGTGAGTGCGCGTCCGGCGGTGGCGCCAATCTCTCGTCCGACGGCGGTGGAGCCGGTGAAGGCGATCTTGTCGATGTCGGGGTGGGCGACGAGTGCGGCGCCGGTGGAGCCGTCGCCGGTGAGAATGTTGATGACGCCTGGCGGGAAGCCGACCTGCAGCGCGAGCTCGCCGAGGCGCAACGCGGACAGCGGGGTCTGCTCGGCGGGCTTGAGCACGACGGTGCAGCCGGCGGCCAATGCCGGGGCGAGCTTCCAGGAGGCCATCAGCAGGGGGAAGTTCCAGGGGATGACCTGCGCGCACACGCCGACGGGTTCGCGACGGGTGTAGCAGTGCATGCCCGCGCCGGCGGCGACGGGCAGGACGGCGCCCTCGATCTTGGTGGGCCAGCCGGCGAAGTAGCGCAGGTGCGCGGCCGTCCCGCGCACGTCGACGTACTGCGCGAGCCCGACCGGCTTGCCGTTGTCCAGCGACTCGATCTGGGCGAGCTCCTCGGCGTGCGATTCGACGGCGAGGGCGAGATCGTGCATGAGACGCTCGCGCCCGGCGGCGGGCAGCTCCGACCAGGGACCCTCGAACGCGGCACGAGCGGCGGCGAGGGCTCGGTCGGCGTCCTCGGGGCCGGCAAAGGCGACGAGGGCGATCTCGAGACCGGTGGCGGGGTCGAGCGTGGCGAACGTGCGCCCGTCGGCGGCGTCGGGGCGTTCGTCGCCGATCAGCAGGCCATGGGGTCCGGAGACGAACTCGCGCGCGGCGTCGCCGAGCGCGTCGGGGAGTGCGTTGGCGGAGGCTGTGGTCATGGAATGCAGCCTACCTGGCGCAGGCGCGGGTGGGTATGGGTGGGAAACCCATAGCTCCGCGTCTTCGTAGGACGCTGTTGGCGCCGGTTACCGCAGCTGTCGGCATAACGACAGCGATCGAGCGTGCCGCGAGGCGAAGCGTGCCGCCCGGATGAAAGCGCCCCGCGCAACACGTGCGGCGGATAACACGTGCGGCGGAACGGAACGTCGCGCGCCCGCGAGCGAGCTACGGCGTGAGGACTATCTTCAGCGCCTCACGCCGGTCATACATGGCATACGCGGTGGGCGCCTCGTCGAGGGACATGTGATGGGTGACTAGCGGCGCGGGGTCGAGCAGACCGGCGGAGACCATCGCGAGCACGCGGTCGACGTGCGCGATCACGTTCGCGAGACCCAGCCTGAGCGTCACTCCCTTCAGCCAGGCGAGCCCGAGCGGGACCTCGCCCTTGCCCGCATACGCGCCGATTCCCGAGACGGTGCCGGCGTCGCGTACGAGGCTGATGGCGAGCGCCAGCGGGGCGGGATCGCCGACGGCGTCCACGACTACGTCTACGCCCGCTCCGTCGGTGGCGGCGCGGATCGCGCGCTTGGGGTCCTCGTCGGTCAGATGGATGGGCGTAGCGCCGAATCGGCGGGCCATGTCCAGGCGCTCGGAGACGGTGTCGATCGCGAACACCTGGGTTGCACCGGCGGCGCGGGCGGCCTGGATCGCGCATAGCCCGACGGGTCCGAGACCGAGCACAGCGGCGGTGTCACCGGAGCGCAGGCCGGCGTGGGTGACGGCGTGGTAGCCGGTGCCGAGCACGTCGCCGGCGAACAGCGCGACCTCATCGGACATGCCCTCGGGGACCCGGCGCAGGGTCAGGTTGGCGCGGGGAACGAGCAGACGCTCGGCCTGGGCGCCCTGAAGGTCGCCAAGCTTGGACCCGTGCCCGAACGTGCGGCCGTGGGCGCAGCGGTGGTAGTCCCCGCGGATGCACGGTGCGCAGGTGGCGCAGGCGGTGTGAAAGCAGCCGAGCACGCGCTCACCCACGGTGGCGCGCTCGAACTCGGGACCGGCGGCGAGGACGGTGCCGACGAACTCGTGGCCGATCGTGAAGCCGGGCTCGACGGGTACGCGGCCGTGGTAAATGTGCAGGTCCGAGCCGCAGATGCCGCTCGCGTCGATCTGGACGATCGCGTCGTCGGGACGTCCGAGCTCGGGCTCGGGAACGTCTTCGACGGCAACCTCGTTGGGGGCTTGGAAGGTGACGGCACGCATGGCGCCCACCCTAAATGAGTCAGGGCCCGTATGCTCCGAGCCGTATGGCTACTCCTTCGAAGGCCGTGTTGATCACCGGCTGCTCCTCGGGCATCGGCCGTGCGAGTGCGCTGCGGCTGGCGCAGAAGGGCTGGGCCGTATACGCGAGCGCGCGCCGGCCCGAGTCGATCGCAGACCTCGCCGATGCGGGATGCAAGACGCTGACGCTGGACGTGACCGACGAGGGGTCGATGCGTGCGGCCGTGGCGCAGGTGGAGCAAGAGCAGGGCGCGGTGGGTGTGCTGATCAACAACGCCGGTTACAGCCAGAGCGGGCCGGTTGAGCAGGTGAGCCTGGAGGCAGTGCGCAGGCAGTTCGAGACGAACGTGTTCGGGGTGGTCGCGCTGACTCAGTTGGTGCTGCCGCATATGCGCGAACAGCGGTGGGGCAAGGTCGTGAACGTCGGGTCGATGGGCGGGCGGCTGACGTTCCCCGGCGGCGGGTACTACCACGCGACCAAGCATGCGCTGGAGGCGATCTCAGACGCGTTGCGGTTCGAGGTGCGGGGGTTCGGGATCGACACGATCCTGATCGAGCCGGGGTTGATCGTGACGGAGTTCGGGACCGCGGCCGTGGCGAGCATGGATGGCGTTGCAAATGACGGCCCTTACGCCGAGTTCAATGCGAAGCTCACGAAGTTGACGAGGGAGACGTACGAGGGCCCGATGAGGCACCTCGGCGGCGGTCCTGAGGTGGTCGCGAAGGCGATCGAGAAGGCGATCTCGCGCAGACGCCCGCCGGCGCGCGTGCGCGTGACTCCGTCCGCGCGGGTGGCGATCCTGCAGCGCCGGATCACGCCCGACCGCGTGTGGGACGCGGCGATGCGCACCCAGTTTCCGCAGCCGCGTTAGGGTTCGCGTCAGTGGCGCTACGCGGAGAGGGGAAACCGCGGGTGCGGGCGGCCCAGCTCGAAACCCTGCGCGTAGTCCACGCCGTAGCGGCGCAGCAGCGTGAGCGTGGGTCGGTCTGTGACGTACTCGGCGATCGTGCGCACACCCATGCCCCGTGCGATCCCGACGAGGGCCTGCACGACGAGCTGATCGTTGCGTGAGCCGGTCAACTCGCGCACGAACGAGCCGTCGATCTTGAGATAGTTAAACGGGAGTCGGGTCAGGTAGTGAAATGAACCATAGCCCGCCCCGAAGTCGTCCAGCGCGACCTCGCAGCCGAGCGCGCAGACGCCCTGACAGAACGCGCGAGCACGGTCCATGTCGGAGATCGCGGCGGTCTCGGTTATCTCGATCACGAGCCGGCTGGGGTCGGCGCCCTCGCGGCGCAGGCAGCGCTCCACGTGGCTGAGCATCGCGGGATCGGTGACCGACAGCGCGGACAGGTTGATCGCCACGCGCGGGCCGCCGTCACGGGCGCTGAGCAGCGCGGCGACGCGGGCGAGCACGAGCCGGTCGATGTCGCGGACGAGGCCGTAGCGCTCGGCCGCGGGCAAGAACTGTCCGGGCGCGATCAGCGGTCCGGAGGGGCCTTCGTCGGCGAGGCGGACCAGGGCCTCGTAGTGGGCGGGTCGCCCGTCGGCCAGCGAGACGATCGGCTGATAGTGCACGGCGAACAGGTCCTTCTCCAGCGCGCGGCGCAGGCGCGCCAGCCACGGCCGCCGATGCAGGCCCGCGGGCGAGGAGAGCCCGTCGGCGAGAGCGCCGCGGTAGCGAAGATCGGGCGTGTCTGACTCCGGGGTGCGCAGGATCAGTCGCGGAGGGTTCTCGCAGGCGAGCGTGGAGGAATGCATGGCCCAGGGTTTCGACACAACCTTCCGGGGACCCTGCGCGGCGCGTGTATATGGAGGTTTGGGCGTGAAGGCGACAGTAAACCTATGCAAACCTGCTCAGTCTCGCTCATCCTGGGCTGATGGCATGGGCCGTGCGCCCGGAGCGGTGGCGCGAGTCGCGGGCGGGCCGGCCGACGTGCGCCGGCGCACCTGAAATCTGGGCGAGTCACGTGGGCAGCGGACTCAACCGCGCGAGTAAGGCCGCCGAGCGCGGTCGGAGATCACGAGCAGCAGCGCGAGCAGCACGAAGTTCATGACGACCGACGAGCCGCCGTAGGCGACGAGCGGGAGCGTGACGCCGGTGAGCGGGATCACGCGGGTGACGCCGCCGACGATCACGAACACCTGCATCGCCACGATGAACGACAGCCCGGTGGCGAGCAGCTTGGAGAAGGAGTCCTTGGCGAGCATCGCCGTCTTCAGGCCCCGCGCGACGAACAGCAGATAGACGAGCAAGAGGCCAGCGGCGCCGACGAGGCCGAGCTCGTCGGTGATGACCGCATAGATCAGGTCCGATTCGGGCACGGGCAGGATCGAGCGGCGGACGATGTGGTGGTTGGCGAGTTCGACCGGATACTGCAGCAGCGACTGGTCGAACCCGGTCCCGAGCAGCCCGCCGTCGGCCTGCGCGAACAGGGATTGCGCGAGCTGATAGCTGCCCCCGGGCCGGTTGTAGAGCAGCGGTTCGAGCGGGTGTTCCCAGGCGAGGAAGCGGGAGTGCACATGCGCGACGTGCCCGGCGACGAACCATGCACCCACCGCGAACAGGATGAGACCGATCAGGGGAAACGAGAACCGGCCGGTGGCGACGTACAGCAGTGCGAGGAACGCGCCGTAAAACATCAGCGAGGTGCCCAGCTCGCGTGTCAGCAGCAGCGTGCCCATCGCCGCGCCCCACACGATCAGCATCGGGCCGAACTGCTTCATCGGCGGGATCGTCAGCCCGAGCACGCGACGGCCGGCGGTGACGAGCACCTGGCGGTTGTCGTGCAGGTAGCTGGCGAGGAAGATCACGATCGCGACCTTGCCCAGCTCGGCGGGCTGGAAGGAGACGCTGCCGACGTGGATGTCGAGGTATGCGCCGTTGACCTGCCCGCCGATGCCCGGCAGGCGCGGCAGAATCGTCATGCCGATGCCCACCGCGGCGATCGTGTAGCGGTAGCGCTCGAGCACCCCCACGCCCTGACGGCGCAGAGTGAGGATCGTGGCAGCGAACAGGACCAGACCGAGCACCATCCACTGCGCCTGCTGGCGCGCCAGCACGGGGTCGATGCGGTAGACCATCACGATGCCCACGCTCGCGAGCACCGCGCCGAGCGGGAACAGGTACGGGTCGGCGTCGGGCAGGCTGAAGCGGATCACGAGGTGCGCGGCGATGCACAGCGCGAGGAACAGCGCGCCGTAGGTCAACGACACGCTGGAGGCGTGGTTGAGGGTGAGGCTGGTGGCGGACTCGCGTGAGGTGTCCTGCTGCTGAATGAAGATCGCGGTGAACCCCGCCGTGACGAGCAGTGCGGCGGGGATCAGCCCGAGAAGCTCGCGGTTGCGGGGGCTCAGCATCGTTGCGAGCGTACCGGCAGGCCCGGCAGGCCTACGCCGGCGGGCGGCGTGGAACGCCGATCCGGCCACTACCATTGCCAAACGCACGCCGCGCGGGGGAGCGGCGTCTGCATGCATAAGAGCGTGGTATGAGCGGCTATCCGTTGACATCCCAGGACGATGATCGTCCGCCCTCGCCTGGGTGGAGCATGACCAAGCGGTTCGCGATCGCCGCCGTGGCGATCGTGGCGCTCAGCGCCGGGGCGACAGCGACCGTGGCGCTGAACAAGATCACGGGCATCGCCGAAGAGGTATTTCCCAAGCTGAACGAGATCAACGCCCCCAAGGGAGTCGTCACGGCCGAATACAGCGGTGGACCGCAAACGTTCCTGATCCTCGGCACCGACCGGCGAGTGGGCGCGAAGGACTCATATGACCGTGAAAACCCGCCGCACTCGGACACGATTCTGCTCGTGCGGTTCGATCCGAGTCAGGGACAGACGTCTGTGATGTCGATCCCGCGCGACCTGATGGTCAACATCGCGACCAAGAACGGGGGGATCTACGCCAAGGAAAAGATCAACGCGGCATACACGATCGGCAATAAGCTGGGTGCGACGCGGGGCGGGATGGTGCTCGCAGCCGAAACGATCGAGCGCGAAGTGTTCCCGGGCTTGAAGATCAACGGCATCGTGGATGTCAGCTTCAAGGGGTTCATCAAAGTCGTCGACACCCTCGGCTGCGCATATGTGAACGTCGACCGCCACTACTACAACCAAAATGTCGGGTCCACGGAAACGGACTACACCTCGATCAACCTGCAGCCCGGATATCAGAAGCTCTGCTACGAAAACGCGCTCGACTATGTGCGCTATCGGCACACCGACTCGGACTTCGTGCGGGTCGCCCGTCAGCAGGATTTCCTGCGCGATCTGCGCCAGCAGATCTCCCCGAGCAACGAGCTCGGGCAGATCGACCGGGTCGCCAAGGCCGTGGGGCACGCGATCAGCTCGACGTTTCACGCTTCCGCAAGCGAGCTGATCGAACTGGCGAAGCTGATCGCGTTCTCGCAGACCAAGCCGTTGCGTCAGGTCAAGTTTCAGACCGCCAACGTCAACTTCCAGGGAGCGAACGGCGGCTCGTACGTGACGACGACCCCCGCGCTCACCCAGGCCACGCTCGCGAACTTCC
>Ga0193728_1000894_pt1 | contig 14904 bp, 8 predicted proteins | sample U1c1metaG_FD_143037 | JGI IMG/M metagenome (GOLD analysis project Ga0193728, IMG submission 143037) | Soil microbial communities from a riparian zone of the East river system, Colorado, United States - U1c1 | ecosystem: Environmental > Terrestrial > Soil > Riparian zone | place: USA: East River...
CAATCTTCTCGAAAATGCTGCGAAGTACACGCCTGCCGGCAGTACCGTGACGGTCTCCGCCGAGGTCCTCGCCGATCAGCTGAGCATTTCAGTGTCAGACAATGGCCCAGGGCTGCCGCCCGGCCGTGAGGATGCGGTGTTCGAGAAATTTGCCCGTGGCCATCGTGAATCGGCGACACCCGGCGTCGGCTTGGGCCTGGCGATTTGCCGGGCCATCATCGATTCGCACGGCGGAAAGATCACGGGATTCAATAGACCGAGCGGCGGAGCGACCGTGAATTTCACGCTGCCGCTCGGGTCTCCGCCAATGGCTGAGATCGAATCTGAGCCGGCGTCAACATGAGCCTGGGAGCCCGCCTCACCGCATTTTAGCGCGCCAACGCCGAGACTGCGGATGCCGCGTGCAGTGTCGGCAAATTTACCTGAACTTTCCGTTACTATCGCAGGGCGCATGAAAACTTTCCATTGCACGCATTGCCAGAATTTGATCTTCTTCGAGAACGTGCGTTGCCTGAATTGCGGCCACTCGCTCGCGTTCCTGCCTGACTTCGGATTCATGGGCGCGCTAAGCGAACGCTCGGATGGGCTCTGGAGGGCCGAACTCGAGGGGCCGAACTCTCGAGGTTATCGACTGTGCGCGAACTACGATCAGCTCAGCGTGTGCAATTGGGTCGTGCCGGCCGATGAATCCGGCGACTATTGCCGTTCCTGTCGCTTAAATCAGATCATTCCTGACTTATCGAGCGAACGTAACCGGGTCGCTTGGTTCCGACTGGAAGTCGCCAAACGGCGCATGCTCTACACGCCGCTGCGCCTCGGCCTGCCGCTCATTCCAAAGGACGGTCAGGGCCATTCCGGGCTCGCGTTCGAGTTTCTCGAGGACTCGCGCCACGGTGATGCGAAGCGGGTGCTCACGGGTCATGATAATGGCCTGATCACGATCAATATTGCGGAGGCGGACGACGTTCATCGCGAGACGGAGCGTACGCTGCAGAAGGAACCCTATCGCACGTTGTTGGGTCATTTCCGCCACGAAATTGGTCACTACTTCTGGGACGTGCTGATATCGAACAACCCCAAGCTCGAGGCCTTCCGCGAATTGTTCGGTGACGAGCGTGCTGACTATCAAAAGGCCTTGGACAGGCACTACAGCGAAGCACCGCCTGCGAGTTGGGAACAGAGTTACATCAGTGCCTATGCGACCATGCACCCGTGGGAGGATTGGGCTGAGTCGTGGGCCCATTATTTGCACATGGTGGATGCGCTCGAGACGGCGGGCTCGGCCGGCCTCGCGCTGCGGCCTAAACGCAGCGACGAGCCGCGCATGCAGCCGCCCCCCGATCCGCTCAACCCGCATTATCGGGATTTCGACGCGATGATCGAGTCATGGCTGTCGCTCACCTACGTTTTGAACAACCTCAGTCGAGGTTTGGGGCTACCGGACAGCTATCCGTTCGTACTCTCCGCGCCCGCCATCCGCAAGCTTCGTTTCATCCACACCACCATCGACGAGTATCGGTGCGCCAACAACGGATCCGCGTAGAATGCCGTAGACCCCCAGCGGAGAGATTTAGTGTCGATTCACGTAGCGCTCAATCACGTCATGCATTATCGCTACGATCGACTGGTCCAATTGGGGCCACAGATCATTCGGCTGCGCCCCGCACCACATTGCCGCAGCCGCATTCTGTCCTACTCGTTGAACATCAAGCCTGCCGAGCACTTCATCAACTGGCAGCAGGACCCGCAGTCGAATTACCTGGCCCGCGTGGTATTGCCGAAGCCGACGCAGGATCTGCGGGTGGAGGTCGATTTGACCGCGGAGATGGCGGTTCAGAATCCTTTTGATTTTTTCTTGGAGCCGTACGCGCAAGGAATTCCCTTCAAGTACGGTGCGGCCGAGGAGCGTGAGCTCTCGCCGTTTCTGACAACCTGCCCGCTGACCCCGCTGTTTGCAACGTATCTCGCCACGGTGTCCCGCGAGCCGCGCGCAACCATCGAATTTCTCGTAGCGTTGAACCGGCGTCTCGCGGCCGACGTGCGCTACGTGATTCGCATGGAACCCGGCGTGCAGCTGCCCGAAGACACGCTCGAGAAGCAATCCGGATCCTGCCGCGACTCGGCCGAACTGCTGGTTCAACTGCTGCGGCACCTGGGGCTCGCCGCGCGCTTCGTATCGGGCTATCTCATTCAGCTCGTGGCCGATACGAGTCCCACGGACGGACCGGCGGGCCCGAGCCACGATTTCACCGATCTGCACGCCTGGTGCGAAGTGTACTTGCCGGGCGCCGGATGGATCGGATTGGATCCTACCTCTGGCCTGCTTACCGGCGAGGGCCATATCCCGCTTGCCTGTACGCCGGATCCGCAGTCGGCGGCTCCGCTGTCCGGCGCGATGGGTGATTGTGAGACGGCCTTCGAATACGCCATGAGGGTCGAGCGAGTGTGGCAGGCACCCCGCGTCTCCAAGCCGTATTCGCAGGATCAATGGAGCGCGATCGATTCGCTTGGCAGGCGGATCGACGAAGAACTACGCGAATACGACGTGCGCCTCACCATGGGAGGTGAGCCTACCTTTGTATCGAGCGAAGCTGCATCGGCGCCGGAGTGGAACACCGAGGCGCTCGGCGAGAATAAGCGCAAATTCGCCGCAATGCTCTTCCGCAAGCTCAAAGCGCGTTATGCGCCCTTTGGACTTTCGCACTTCGGCCAAGGGAAATGGTATCCCGGCGAACAGCTCCCGCGCTGGTCGTTGAATTGCTTTTGGCGCAAGGACGGCGAGGCAATTTGGAACGACAGTGCTCTTATTGCCGACGAGACATGTCGTGAAGCGGGCGCGTTTGCGAACGCGCCCCGGCTATTGCGCGCGGTGGCAGAGCGCTTAGGGCTCTCCGCTGAATATGTATTTCCCGCCTATGAGGATGCCTTCTACTACCTGTCGCGCGAGCGCAAGCTTCCTTCCAATGTCGACCCCTTGAATTCGAAGCTCGCCGACCCGCTCGAACGAGCGCGTCTGGCGCGCATTCTCGAAGGCGAATTGGGCGATCCGGTCGGCTACGTTTTGCCGATAGCCCGCCCAATCGACAGTGCTTCCTGGCAGAGCGGCCGCTGGTTCTTGCGCCGCGAGCGATGCTATTTGATTCCCGGCGATTCACCGATCGGTTATCGCTTGCCGTTGGATTCGCTGCCGGCGGTCAGCCCCAATGACTTTCCGCACGTATATCCGCCCGACCCGACGCAGGACTTCGGCGCCCTCGCACCCCGCGAGGAATTATTGAATGAGCGCAAGGCGGGAGCCGCAGCCAAAGAGAAGCCGGCGTCGCCCGACGCCGCCGCGCCGCCAGGCCAGAGCGGCGCTGCTGTAATAAGAACCTCAATGTGCGCACAGGAGCGCGACGGTGTGCTCTACGTGTTCATGCCTCCGACGCGCAGCCTCGACGATTATCTGCAGATCGTTGCTGCCGTGGAGGCAAGCGCGAGCGCGCTGGGTCAACCGGTTGTACTCGAAGGCTACGAGCCTCCGCAAGATCCGCGCTTAGCCAACTTCAAGGTCACGCCCGATCCCGGCGTCATCGAGGTGAATGTGCAGCCGAGCGCGAGCTGGGATGAGCTTGCGGCGCGCACCTCGGACCTGTACGACATGGCACGGCAATGCGGGCTTCGCGCGGAAAAGTTCATGACGGATGGCCGGCATGTTGGAACCGGTGGAGGCAACCATTTGGTGATGGGTGGCGCTACGCCGCAAGATTCTCCTTTCCTGCGTCGCCCGGATCTGCTTAGAAGTCTGATCTCGTACTGGCACAATCATCCGTCGCTGTCGTATTTATTTTCGGGTCTTTTCATCGGCCCGACTTCGCAGGCACCGCGCGTGGACGAGGCGCGCAACGACTCGTTGTATGAACTCGAGATCGCGTTCAAGCAATTCCCGCAAGTTGGAGCCGAGGTTGCGCCGTGGCTCGTGGACCGGCTGCTTCGCAATCTCTTGATCGATGTGACCGGCAATACCCATCGTGCGGAATTCTGCATCGATAAACTGTACTCACCCGATACGTCGAGCGGCCGGCTTGGGCTCCTCGAGATGCGCGCCTTCGAGATGCCGCCGCACGCACACATGAGTCTTGTACAGCAGTTGCTGCTGCGTTCGTTTGTGGCTCGCTTCTGGCGCGAGCCGTATGCCCCGCAGCGGCTGACGCGTTGGGGAACTCAGCTGCATGACCGATTTCTCCTGCCGCATTTTATTCGCGAGGATTTCTCGGACGTTATCGAGGAACAAAAGCGTGCCGGTTTCGACATGAGTATCGAGTGGTTTACGCCGCATTTCGAATTTCGTTTCCCCAAGCTCGGCGATATCGTGGTGCGTGGCGCGTTGCTCGAGCTGCGGCAAGCACTCGAGCCCTGGCACGTCATGGGCGAGGAGGGGACGCCCGGCGGCACGGTGCGTTATGTCGATTCGTCGCTGGACCGCGTCGAGGTCAAAGTGAGCGGCCTTGCGCCCGAGCGTTATGTTGTCACCTGCAACGGCCATGCTATCGCGATGCGGCCGACGGGCGTCGAGGGGCGGTTCGTTGCCGGTGTGCGCTATCGTGCCTGGCAGCCGTGGTCCGCATTGCATCCGACAATCGGCGTTCACTCACCGCTGACATTCGATATAGTCGATACCTGGATGAAGCGATCGGAAGGTGGTTGTCGATACCATGTGGTCCATCCGGGCGGGCGCAGCCACGAGAGCTTTCCGGTGAACGCATTCGAGGCCGAGAGTCGGCGCCTCGCCCGTTTTTTCAGGATCGGTCATACGCCGGGCGAGATGAACGTCGAGCCGGCCGCACCGAGCGAGGAATTCCCCTTTACGTTGGACCTGCGCAATCATCGATAAGGATCCGAGACTCGGCAGTTATCGCAGCGACCCGCGCCGCTACGACGAGCTTTTGGATGGCGCAGGCCACGTCCGAAGCCATTGGCAATCCTTGGTGGAAGGAATTTTCGAAGACGACGCGCGAGCCGCCCGGCGCGCCACGGAGTTTACGCGGCGCATGATTGTCGAGAACGGCATTACCTACAATGTGTATGCCGATCTCAAGGGCCGAGACCGTCCATGGGTCCTTGATCCACTGCCTTATCTCATCTCCGCGCAGGAGTGGCAGACGATTGAAGCAGGCATCGCGCAGCGCGCACGTCTGTTGAACGCCGTGCTGGCCGATCTTTATGGAACTCAGGAACTTCTGTCACGAGGAGCGCTGCCCGCCGAGATCCCGTTTGGCCACCCCAATTTTCTGTGGCCGTGCACCGGCATGCGATTGCCGGGTGATCGATGGCTGTCCATCTACGCCGCTGATTTGGCGCGTGCCGCGGACGGCCGCTGGTGGGTGCTGGCCGACCGTACGCAGGCACCATCCGGACCGGGATATGCGCTGGAAAATCGCCAGATCGTACGCCGTGCGTTCCCGCATCTGGCGCAGTCGATGGATGTGCGGCCGCTCGGCGCCTTCTTCGCAGCGCTTCGCGATGAATTATTGCGCAATGCCGAAGAGGAACCGCTAGCCGTGGTGCTCACGCCCGGCTCATTCAACGAAACTTATTTCGAGCATGCGTATCTCGCACGCCAGCTCGGCTTCCCGCTGGTGGAAGGACACGATCTGACCGTACGCGACGAGACCGTGTACCTGAAGACGCTATCGGGTCTTAAGCGGGTTCACACCATCCTACGCAGGCTTGATGATGATTTCTGCGACCCGGTGGAGTTGCGCGTCGACTCGGCGCTCGGCGTCCCCGGGCTACTCGCGGCCGTGCGCAAAGGCAGCGTCATGGTTGCGAACGCGTTGGGAAGCGGCGTACTGGAATCGGCGGCATGGCTCGGCTTTCTGCCGGCAATTGCCGAGCAACTCATCGGCGAGAAACTCCGCCTGCCTTCGGTGGCAAGCTGGTGGTGTGGCGAGCCCCCGGCCTTCGCCTCCGTGATCGCGAACCTGGAAAATTTGGTGATCAAACCGTCGTTTCCGAATCAGAAACTCGGGCCTGTGTTCGGCAGCGAGCTCAATGCCGACGAGCGCGACGCACTGATCATGCGCATGCGCGCGCGCCCCCATGCCTTCGTCGCGCAAGAGCACCTGGCGTTTTCGCAAGCTCCCGTTTGGTACACGAGAAATGCCGACGGATTTTCCGCGCGCGCCTTGGGGATACGGGTCTATGCCATTGCCACGCCGAGCGGCTACCGCGTTATGCCGGGCGGACTTGCGCGCTTCGCATCCGATGCGCATGCCGAAATCGTCTCGATGCAGCGCGGAGGCGGCAGCAAGGACATTTGGGTATTGTGCGATTCAGCGGAAGCATCCGAAGCGGCGACCGCGCCCATGCCCAAGGTCGATCGCGCGCCGCACCGGCACCAGGACCTGCCCTCGACGCAGGTCGAAAATCTATTCTGGATGGGCCGCTACGCGGAGCGTTGCGACTACAAGACGAGATTACTGCGGGCCACCTTGGGCCTCAGGCGCAATCTGCCATTTCGCACGCATGCCATGGAACTGTGCAAACATTTCGGCGCCTCCTCGGTGTTCGATTCCGAGAAGCGCTTTACGCTGAGCGGGGATATCGAACGGCTTGGCGAATGCGCAGCTCAGGTGAGAGGCAGTCTTTCCGGAGAAAATTGGCGCGCGCTGACGGTTCTGCTGCGCGACTTCCGGCGCGCCGAAGCGGCGCGCAGCGATGGCCGCGAGACGCTTGACAGCCTGCTCCTGTCGCTGGCGGCACTTGCCGGATTCGCGCTCGATGACATGACGCAGGATGACGGTTGGCGCCTCATGATGATCGGACGCCGGCTGGAGCGACTGCAGTTCCTCGCGGATCTGGTTTCGCGGCGTTTGAGCAGCGCGCAGACGCCGCTCCGCCAGGAGCTCGAATGGTTATTGGAGATTGGCGACAGCGCCATCACCTATCGAACGCGCTACCGCGCGCCGCCGGTCTGGCACACCAGCGTCGATCTTCTCGTCTACGATGAGAAAAATCCCCGCGCGCTCGCATTTCAGTGGCGCGCCATCAACACCCTGCTCATCGAAGTCGGCGAGTCCCTGGGATCCAAGCCTCAAGAGACGCTCTACGAGGCGGTTTCAAAGCTGTTGGAGCTCAAGTACGCGCATCTTGGCGGCGAGCTTGACGCGGCGCAGACCTCGCGGCTTCGCCTATCGCAATGTCTCAAGGATCTGATGTCGGTTGCCGCTCAGCTTTCCGACCAGCTTACGTCGCAGCATTTCTCGCACATCGATTTTGACCCGCGCGCCGTGTCAGCATGACGCGCTACTCGGTACGTCACGCGACGGTGTACGAATATGGCGGCGACGTGTCGCACTCCCATCATCTCTTGCACTTGAAACCTCGTGAATTCGAATTTCAGCGCTGCGTGCAGCATTCGCTCGCGCTCGACCCGCAGCCCACCTCGGTCCGCGAGGATGTCGACGCTTTCGGCAACGCCATCGCGCGCCTCGAATACGATCGCTCGCATGACCGGCTTGCCGTCACCGCGCAGATGCAGGTCGAGATATTCCCCAGGATCGCAGATTCGATCGAATCCGAGGCCTGGGATGCGGTTCGGGATCGCTTGAGCTACCACGCCGCTCCGATGGCGGCGGCAGATCTGGAGGCGTGCCGCTTTCGCATGCGATCGAGCCACGTGCTCGTGAAGCAGGGATTCGAGCACTACGCCAAGGACTGTTTCGGGCCGGGCCGTTCAATCGCCGCGGCCTCCAATGAACTCATGCACAAGATCCATCGCGAGTTCAAGTACGTTTCCGGATCCACCACCAACCGAACCTCAATCCTTGACGTCCTGAAGAGCCGCCGCGGCGTGTGTCAGGACTTCGCGCATTTCATGATTGCGTGCGCGCGCTCATCCGGGCTTGCAGCCCGCTATGTGAGCGGCTATGTCAGAACCGTCCGCAAGGGCGGCAAAGCGGCGATCGGCGGCGACGCCTCGCATGCATGGGTATCCGTTTACTGCCCGCCGCTGGGCTGGCTGGATTTCGATCCCACCAATGATTGCATGGTCGGTGAAGACCACGTCACCCTCGCGTGGGGCCGTGACTTCGGCGACGTGTCGCCGCTTCGCGGAATGATCGTCGGCGGTGGCCGGCACAAGCTCAAGGTCGATGTGCGAGTGCAGCCGATTTAACGCGCGCCAAAATTCAGCGCGAGACAAAACGCCCCTTGGACTCGGCAGCGACTGGACACGGAGCACTCTGACTCGCTCCGGCACTTGCCGAGATCCACAATCGGCCCGATTCCGCGCATGCATAGCCGTACCGGAACAGGGAGCGCACCGTTTCTTTGTGCAAATCAAACGGCGCCACCTGTGGGTACGTGTTGGGTATCACCGCGTACTCGAGCCTTGCGCCCTGCAGTTCTGCGTTGGTTGCGGTCAGCTCGAGCGTCGTCCTCAACATATGGTTCAGTCCCGTGGCAACGCTCCGCGATACAATCGCCTTGGTTCGCAGGGGTATCGCGAGGGGCTCCTCGCTCAACCGTCCATCGACGATGACGAACACCGTCGAACTGCGCGACTGGCCGATGACATCCTTGGGCGCCTCGACCAAAGCCAAGGGAACGAAGAACGGCACCGTGATCGTTCCATCTACATGAACCTCATCGTAGAGCGCATCTTGCTCTTGGACGCGGATGACCACCGGCGGGAACATCCCCGGTACGCTGGCGGAGGCCACCAAGACATCTCGAAACAGCGCTCTTGCACCAGGGCCGCCGTTCAGGGCAATCGATCCCAAGTCCCACACCACGGGCTCTCCGGTGCCCACATCGGTGGTGGCCACGAGCAGCAGTCGCCCCGTTGCCGCCTCGTGCGCCACCGCTTGAATCAAGGCATCCGTGGCGTATCGGTCAACCAGTTCTTTGAGCGGCGTGCCGCGATACACGCTGGAGCCAAACAGCGCTCCTAACCCGCGGGACTGCAGCAAGTGCTCTCCGCGTCCCGTGGTATAGATATCGATGAGCTGCTCGTCCCAATCCGGACCCAGAAAAGCGTAGGGGGCGATCAGCGCGCCGGCGCTCACGCCGGTGACCACGGAGAACTGCGGCCGTGATCCTGAGCGCGTAAGGCCGACCACGGCACCCGCGCCAAATGCGCCGTCTGCGCCGCCCCCGGACAGTGCCAGGATGTTGACAGTCTCATCCGCGCGCAATGCATGAAGCCGCTTCGCGACGCTCTGTGCAGACAAGGTCGAGAATCGCCGATCAGCGCCCAGCGTGCGTATCGCATTCGGCGCATCGGTTTGAGCCGGCGACTTCGCTTGCCGAATGACGAGCGGCGCGCACCCCAGCAGGAGCAGGCTCACCGCGCTGAGAAAACCCGCAATCATGTGTCGTTGTTGCACAGGAATTCACTCCTTATCGCGAAACGCGCGGCGCGCATACTGCGTGACCGCGCTGAGAAGCGCAGGTAGTCCGCCGATGGCGCCAAGCGCGCCGATCGCCGCGATGACATCCATGGCCTGAACGACGCTTCCCCAGTACGAACCCATGGCGGTGTCGATGCGCGCTCTCATGGTATTCGCGCCACCTTCACCGCTGGCTCACCGCTCAGAGGCTGACCGACGCCTCCCAGGGCTTTGTAGATGGCGACGACAGAGACATTCACCGCGGTCTCGGCCTGAGCCACGGAATCCTCAGCATCGAGCTGCGTGCGCTGCGCGTCCAGCAGCACGAGGAAATCCGCAACGCCCTCACGATATTGAATTTCGGCGAGCTCCGCGGCGCGCCGCGAGGCTTGCGCCTGCTCGTTCAGGCTCTTCAGCTGCGCTTGCCCGGAGCTGTAGGCGACAAAGCTGTTTTCCGTATCCTCGAGCGCCGTCAGCACGACTTTCTCGTAATTGGCCGCCGCGGCGTCCGATTGCGCCTGGCTCGCGCGCAGGCGCGCGCGCACGGAGCCGAAATCGAATGCGGCCCAGCTTACCGTGGGCGTGATGGACCACGCGCGGGCGTTGTCGTTGGCGCCCGTGCCGAAGAGTCTGCCCACGTCCCCCGAGAGAAATCCAACGAAACCCGTCACGTTGACGCGGGGAAAAAGGTCAGCCGTCGCCACGCCCACCCGCGCCGTCGCCGCGGCGAGCTGGCGCTCGGCGGCGCGAACATCGGGTCTGCGCCGCAGCAACAGGGTGGTGTCGCCAACGGGAAGCGCCTTGGCGTAGGTTGCAATCGCCGCCGGGCGAAGTTCCTCATCCAGTTGTCCGGGCCGCTCGGCAATCAGCACAGCCAGTCGATAGCCTGCCTGTTTCTCGGCAGCCTCGAGCGGCGGGATCGTGGCCTCAGTGGCCTTGAGGCGCGCGCGACTGCGTTGCACGTCGAGCTCCGAGCCGCGGCCGGACTCGTCAAGCAATTGCGTGAGCTCGAGGGTTTGATGTTCGGTGGCCAGGTTTTCGCGCGCCACGGCAAGACGTTTCTGGGCGCCTCGAAGCTCAAAGTAATTGCGTGCCACCTCGGCGGCGACGATCACTTGCGCATCTTGATAGTTGGCGCGCTCGGCGCCCAAGTCGTCGCGCGCGGCCTCAACCGAGCGGCGCACATGGCCGAACAGATCGATTTCCCAGGCGGCATCAAACCCTAGACTGTCGCTTTGCGCATTGATGCGGCCAGAGCCAAATCCGGGCTCCTGCTGATCGAAATGCGAGTACGTGCCGTCCAGCTGCACGTGCGGTGCGTAGTCGAAGTTCCTCTCAACGAAGACCGCGCGGGCAGCTTTGACGCGATCGTACGCGGAGCGCAGATCCAAATTTGCGCCAAGCGCACGGCGCACCAGGCTATCGAGCTCGGTGTCGGCAAACTCCTGCCACCAAAGCGCCTCGGGCGTCTGCGCGACGAACGCGGTCGACTGTGCGTTCTGCAGGACCGCAGGCGCGATCTGCGGCTCGCGATAGTTGGGGCCGACGGCGCAAGCGGCCAAGAGCAGCACCCCTAAGGTTATGGCAAACATGTTCTTCATTGCGGTACCTGCATGACTTTGGCGCTCATCAACCGGTTTCATCGCTCAGGTCGAGCAGCGCCGGTGCAGCGCCCGACGCCTTAGGCAGGGTTGCCCGCTGCGAGAGCTTTCGAACCAGGACATAGAACAACGGTGTCAGGATGAGGCCGAAAACGGTCACACCCAGCATCCCGGAGAACACCGCGATACCCATGGCATGACGCATCTCCGCGCCCGCGCCCGTCGAGATGACGAGCGGCACCACGCCCATGATGAATGCGAGCGACGTCATCAAGATCGGACGCAGCCTCAAGCGTGCGGCATTGAGGGCGGCTTGAAGCGGCGGGACGCCTTCCAGTTCCTGGTCCCTCGCGAACTCCACGATGAGAATTGCGTTCTTACTCGCGAGACCCACGAGCACGATCAAGCCGATCTGCGTGAAGATGTTGCTGTCGCCGTGCGTGAGCTCGACACCGGTGATGGCCGACAAGAGCACCATGGGCATGATCAGGATGACGGCCAGCGGCAGGCTCAAGCTCTCGTACTGCGCGGCGAGCACCAGGAACACGAGCAGCACCACGAGCGGGAAGATGAGCACCGCCGTGTTGCCGGCGAGGATCTGCTGATAGGTCAGTTCGGTCCATTCGAAGCTCATGCCGTTGGGCAGTTCTTGCCGAGCCAATCGCTCCATCGCCGCCTGCGCCTGGCCTGAACTGAAGCCGATATTAGGTCCCCCGTTGATCTCGGCGGTGGGATAGGAGTTGTAGTGCATGACGCGATCAGGACCGGAAGAGCGCTTGACGGTCACGAACGAACCCAAGGGGATCATGTCGCCCGCGGCATTGCGGGTCTTGAGTTTCACGACATCTTCGGCCTGTAGCCGGAAATTGGGTTCGGCCTGGGCAGTCACCGGATAGGTGCGCCCGAATGCATTGAAGTCATTGACATACAGGGAGCCCAAGTACACCTGCATGGTGTCAAAGAGTTCCTGCACCGAGACTCCCTGCGACTTCGCCTTCTCGCGATCGACGTCGGCATCGACTTGCGGAACGTTGACCTGGAAGCTGGAAAAGAGGCCGTGCAGCTCGGGGCTCTCATTTCCCTTGGCCATCAAATTCTGCGTCTGCTTGTAGAGTTCCTCGAAACCCAGACCCGCGCGATCCTCGATCTGCATGCGAAACCCACCGATGGTGCCCAGGCCGTTGACGGGCGGCGGCGGGAACACGGCGATGAAGGCCTCCTGTATCGCGCCGTACTGCTGATTGAGCGCAGCAGCGATCGCGCCGGCGGACTGATCCTTGGACTTGCGCTCCTCGAAGGGTTTCAAGGTCACGAACACGATCCCCGAATTGGGACTGTTCGTGAACCCATTGATACTGAGGCCGGGGAAGGACACTGCGTGATCAACCCCCGGCTGCTTCAAGGCAATCTCGTCCATGCGGTGTATCACCGCCTCGGTGCGATCGAGCGTCGCCGCATCGGGGAGCTGCGCGAAGCTGACGAGATACTGCTTGTCCTGCGGCGGAATGAACCCGGTGGGCGTTCGCGCAAAGCCTGCATAGGTGAGCCCGATCAACCCAGCATATATAAAGAGTGCGATGCCGCCGGCGCGCACCACGCGGCCCACGCCGCTGACGTAGCGTGCCGAGAAGCGTGCGAAGAAGCTGTTGAACGGGCGGAAGAATCCGCCGAGCAGGCGATTGAGGATGCGCGTCAGCCGATCGTGTTCCTTGAGCAGCAATGCGGACAGCGCCGGTGAGAGCGTGAGGGAGTTGAACGCCGAGATCACGGTGCTGATGGCGATGGTCAGGGCGAATTGCTTGTAGAACTGGCCGGTGAGTCCGCTGATAAATGCGGTGGGCACGAACACCGCGCACAGCACCAGGGCCGTGGCGATGATGGGCCCCGTGACCTCGCGCATCGCCTGCCGCGTCGCCTCGATGGGCTTCAAGCCGTTGGTGATATTGCGCTCGACATTTTCGACCACCACGATGGCGTCGTCGACGACAATGCCGATGGCGAGCACCAGGCCGAACAGCGACAGCGCGTTCAAGCTGAATCCAAAGAGGTGCATGACCGCGAAAGTGCCCACCAGCGACACCGGTACGGCGATCAATGGGATGACGGAGGCACGCCAGGTCTGCAGAAAGACGATCACGACCAACACGACGAGCAGGATCGCTTCGATCAGCGTGTGCACCACTGCATGAATGGAGCCTCGCACAAACACGGTGGGGTCGTAGACGATTTGGTACTCGACGCCCTGCGGAAAGTCGCGCTTCAGTTCCTGCATCTTCGCGCGCACCAATTCGGAGATCGCGATCGAGTTGCTGCCGGGGCGCTGAAAAATTGGAATCGCGGCTGCCGGCTTGCCGTCGAGAAGAGAGCGCAGCGCATAGGTGTCGGCGCCGAGCTCGACGCGCGCCACATCCTTCAAGCGCGTGACTTGACCGGCGGCACCGGTCTTGATGATGATGCTGCGAAAATCTTCCTCGGTGGTGAGGCGCCCCTTGGCATTGATCGCCACCTGAAACTCGGTCGCGCTGGGCAGCGGCGGTGCGCCGAGCTGGCCCGCGGCGACCTGGATGTTCTGCTCGCGGATTGCCTTCACGACATCATCCGCCGTGAGCCCGCGGCTCGCGACCTTCTCCGGATCCAGCCAAATGCGCATGGAGAATTGGCCGGCACCGAACACCTGCACATCACCGACGCCGTCCAAGCGAGCGAGCTCGTCCTTGACCCGAAGCAGTGCGTAATTCGACAGGTACAGCGTGTCGTAGCGATTGTCCGGAGACACCAAGTGCACCACCATGGTCAGATCCGGAGAGGCCTTGTTGGTGACCACGCCCAGGCGTTGCACGACGTCGGGGAGCTTCGGCAGGGTCTGCGATACGCGGTTCTGCACCTGGACCTGCGCCTTGTCGACATCGGTGTTCAGTGCGAACGTGATGGTGAGGGTCATCACGCCGTCGGCGGTCGCTTGTGAGGATTGATAGAGCATCCCCTCGACGCCGTTGATCGACTGTTCCAGGGGACTCGCCACGGTCTCGGCAATGACCTTCGGGTTGGCCCCCGGGTATGTCGCCTTCACGATCACCGTCGGCGGCACCACTTCCGGGTACTCGCTGATCGGAAGCTTGGGCAAGGCGATCAGACCGGCCAGGAAAATGAGGGCCGAGAGCACGCCGGCAAAGATCGGGCGGCTGATGAAGAATTGCGAGAGTTTCATAATGAGTCCTGCGCTAAGCGCCGGCTGAGATTCAGCGATTCACGTGAGGGGCTACGGCCGCCTGGGCGAGGCGCGAGACCCCATCGACGGGGCTCGTCGCGGGTGGTGGAGTTGCCGGTCCAGGGACCGGCTGCGCCGCCACTTGGCTCAAGCTCCCCGCCGCATCGCGCATGGCGATGCGGGTCGGAGCGACGCTTTGCCCCGGGCGCACATGCTGCAGACCGTTGACCACGATGAGTTCGTTCGGGGCAAGGCCGCGCGTCACGACTCGCAGGCCGTTGATTTCAGGGCCGAGTTCGACCAGGCGATACTCGATACGGTTGTCCTTGGTCAAAGTCAGCACGTATTTCTTGGACAGATCCGTACCCACGGCACGGTCCTCGATCAAGACACTTTCATGGTCTTCTCCGCCGACGAGGCGCACGCGCGCAAACAGGCCCGGGGTGTAGCGCCCATCGGGATTGGCCAGCGCGGCGCGTGTACGAATCGTGCCCGTGGTCGCGTCGACTTGGTTGTCGATGAAGTCCAGCTGCCCCGGATGTGGATAGCCGTCCTCATCAACCAGCCCGATATAGACGTCGGAGTCCCCATGCGTGCGCCGCTCATGCTTCGCCTTCGCGTAGCGCAGATAGGTCTGCTCATCGGCGTCGAAGTAGACGTAAACCGGATCGTCAGAAACGAGCGTCGTCAGAAGATTGGCACTGGTCACGAGGTTTCCGGC
>Ga0193728_1000895_pt1 | contig 14896 bp, 12 predicted proteins | sample U1c1metaG_FD_143037 | JGI IMG/M metagenome (GOLD analysis project Ga0193728, IMG submission 143037) | Soil microbial communities from a riparian zone of the East river system, Colorado, United States - U1c1 | ecosystem: Environmental > Terrestrial > Soil > Riparian zone | place: USA: East River...
CTAGCTACTTGCCCCGGATAAACGGCTAGAACCAGAACGGCCGCGTCGTTGTCTGACGCGGCCGGTCCGGGCATTTGGGTTGTTGCTCTGGTCGAGCGGTGGTGATGTTTTCAGCTGGCGCGGATGGCGAGGGTGTCAAGGTTGTAGGCGAGGATCGCCCAGCTGCTCCAGGTGTGAGCTCCGGCCGCTCCCTTCAGGCGTGATCTGCGCAGTCCGTAGCTGCGCTTGAGGTGGCTGATCCTGCCCTCGGCTCCGGTGCGGTATCGGGCGAGCCGCCTTTGTGTTTGTCTGGAGCCGGGTTGTTGGCGGCCAGCGATGAACACCCGGTCGGGCGCGATCCGCTCGAGCGCCTGGGCTGTGGGGCCCTTCTCGAAGCCTCCATCGAGCGCGACCTCCCGCGGCCTGAGCCCGAGCCGCTTGAGCTCGGCTGTCGTGTCGGGCAGGAGCCTGCTCTCGGGCGGGTTGCCGGGACTTGTCGAGGCCGGCAGGATGAATCCGCGTGCGCCGCGCCTGGTGTTCTGTGTCGCCTCGCAGATCTGGAACACGTAGCCGAACTCGTTTGGCTTGCCGAGCTTGCCCTTGCGGATCGGGCGAGCGTCCGGGTCGAACATCGACACCAGCCGGTCGGTGATCGGCTTCCCTGCGATCCTGAGTTTGATCTGCACAGCGACTCGTTCGGCCAGGTCCGCTGTCTGCTCCAGCCTTGCGATCGCCGCAAGCTTTCTCTGGGCGCCGCGGCCACGCGCTCGCCGCCGCGCCGCGAGCGCGAGCCGTCTGGCTTCGTTGAGCGACCGCGCAAGCAGCTGGCCGGCCTGGTCGGTCAGGGCGAGCACCTGCGCTTTGCGCTCCCCGGTACGCCGTCCCATCGTGCGCGAGATCGCTCTCAGACGACGCCCCAGCGCTCTGCTGCGATCCCGCACCCGCCCAGCGTCCTTGCCGATGAGCGCCGTCAGCTTGCGGGCCTCGCGCGCCAGCGTCCTCGCCCCGTCCAAGCTCAACGCCGCGTCGCTTGGATCGCACATCGCCTTCGACGACCGTTGAGTCGATCCGCACGGCTCTCGCGCGGAAGCGCGTCTCTCGCTGGGCCTTGGCGATCACACACCGCGTCAGCTCCTCCACCACCTCGCCACCAAGCCGACGCGTCAACTTGCGAACCGTCGACTCGTCCGGGACGCGCTCGCCCAGCGCGATCAGACAGAACCGCCGCAGATGAAGCGAGTCTGAGACCTCCCGCACGAGCGTCTCGTATCCCCAGCCAGTGCGCGCCTTGATGATCATCAACCGCACATACATGTCCATCGGGATCGACGGGCGACCCTGACAGAGCGCCTCCCGACGCCAATCCGCCGCGATCGGCTCCAACAACCGCCGGTCGCTCAACAGCACATCCAACGCCGCCAAATCCTCCGGCAGCTCCCTCACCTCGCCCGGCAGCACCTCGTCCCACAACGACTCGACCTGCCCACCCGAAAGCCGCAGCATCAATACCTCCCTCGACCAGAAAAGAACCCATTTGCAGGGCACATTCTCCTAATCGACCCGGACAGAGCCCCGACTATTTCCGGGGCAAGTAGCTAAGCCCGACTGGAGCCGGTCGTCATGTGCGAAGATCGTCGGGTGCGGCGCGGTGAGTTTGAGAGTGTATGCGTCACCATGCTCGCGACGGCCTTCCTGCTCGCCACCGGCTGTGCCCAGGCGCATCCGGGTAGTCGGTTGGATGTTCGATCCGCCTCCAAGCTGCCTCCCTCGCACTCCTCGCACGTGCTCGTGCTCGTGATGGAGAACGAGGAGAGCACCGACATCGTCGGCAGCCGCGCGGCTCCGTACGCCAACGCCCTCATCCGTCGCTATGGCCTGGCCACGCAGAGCTTTGCCATCACGCATCCTTCGCTCCCCAATTATCTTGCCCTGACAAGCGGATCGACTCAGGGAATCTCCTCCGACTGCACCGACTGCCGGGTGCACGCCCCCAACATCGTCGACCAGCTCGAAGCCGCGCATATCGCGTGGAAGGCCTATCTGGAGGACCAGCCCGAACCCTGCTTCAAGGGCGCCGGATCCGGAGGCTATGCCAAGAAGCACAACCCCTTCGTCTACTACGACGACGTCGCCGGCTCACCCGCTCGCTGCGGCAAGCTGGTCGGCTTCAAGCAGCTCTCCGCCGACCTGCGCGGCGGGCGGCTGCCGACCTACGCGTGGATCTCGCCGAACCTCTGCGACGACGGCCACGACTGCGGCGTCACCGGCGGCGACCGGTTTCTGGCGCGCACCGTCCCGTCGCTGCTGCGCGAGCTCGGTCCGCACGGCTTTCTCGTTCTGACGTGGGACGAGGGCAGCTCCGACGCCGGGTGTTGCGGGGGGGCTGCGCAGGGCGGGCACATCGCCACGATCCTCGCCGGCCCCGACGTCCGCCGTGGCGTGCGCATACACACGCCCGTAGACCATTACGGCGTTCTCGGCACGATCGAGCAGGCGCTCGGGCTGGCGCCACTGGCGGGCGCCGCCGATCCGCGTAGCGGCCGGTTGACCGCGCTGTTTGCGCGCCCGCCTCACATCAGCTGATGAGTTCACCTTCGATACAACAGTCGCCGCCGGCGAGCACGAGCGAGCCCACGCTCGTCTATCGCGTGACCGGGAGGCTGAATCGCCTGGTCTGGCGCTTGCCCCTGCCGCATGGCGTCCTGGCCCGGTTGAGCGCGCTCGTCTATCGCAATCCACCGATGTCGGGTGAGCTGGCGCTGGGCATCGTCGACGCGCTCCACGGCGCCGACGTGGGCTGCTGGATCAACGGCGGCTGGGGTGTGGACGCGCTGGCCGGGCGGCGCACGCGAGTCCACCGCGATCTCGATCTGGTCATCGACGAGGGAAGCATGCAGCGAGCGGTCGAGGTGCTGGAAGGGCTCGGCTATCACGAGTGGTATCGGGTGGACTCCGATGAGCCGCTGTTCTCGCGCATCGTCCTCCACGACCACGAGTTGGCGGGCCGGGTGGTCGATCTGCACCCGCTCGACTTCTCACACGAGCACATCGAATTCACCATGGGCGAGATCGAGGGCAGGCCGGTGCACTGCCTCTCGCTGGCATCCCAAACGGAGGCCCATGAGAACTATCACAAGAGATGGCGAGACCGGGCCGATCTTGCCGTGCTGCGCAAGCTGCTGGAGGGTTCGACCACGACGCTGATCATGCCCGTTCCCCGCGCCGACGATCTGCTCCAGAAGTCAGCGTACGAGGCCGGCCTGCCAGCGCACATCACCCTCTTATATCCCTTTCTAAGTACCCGCGCGATCGATCGTGAGATCGAAGGGACCCTGGGGTCGCTGTTCCAGTCGGTCCCCGCTTTTGATTTCACACTGTCAGAGGTGGGGCACTTTCCGGGTGTCGTATACCTCGCACCCGAGCCTGCGGCGCCTTTCACCGAGTTGGTACAGACGCTGGTGGAGCGTTGGCCCGACCAGCAGGCGTACGGGGGGGCCCACGAGGAGATCATCCCCCATCTCACCGTCGCCTTTGGTGAAACCGTGCCACGCGGATTGACCGAGCAGCTGCCGGTGAGCGTACGAGCTCAGGAGGTGTGGCTGATGAGCAGGATGGCCGGTCGCTGGGTACGTCGTGCCAGCTTCCGGCTCGGCACGCCGGCAGATGAAAACGGGGCATCTGGCCGCACCTAGGCTCACTCGTTTTGGCCTGGATCTGAGCTCCCGGGCTATCGCGAGTACTGCGAGACGCTGCCGGAACCGCTGTTGGCCACGTAGACGCTGTGGCCGTCGGCGCTGATGGCGATTCCTTCAGGATGGGTTCCGCTCGCCACGGTCGTCGGCGTGAGGACCGTGAGATCGCCCGTTTGCATGTCACGCGAGTATTGGGATACGTCGTTGGTGACTTCGTTCGTCGCGTACACGCTTCTCCCGTCGGGGCTCACCACGATGCATTCGGTGAATTTGTCTGCTGCGATCGTCGTCTGGAACGTGAGTATCCCGGTTTCCGCGTTGCGGAGGAGCTCCAACACGTCTCCCGATTCGGCGCTGTTCGCTACATACACGCTGTCCCCGTCAGGGCTGATGGCGAGGTCGTGGGGGTTCGTCCCGGCCGCCAGCGTCCCGAGGGCCGTGAGTTCTCCACTTGCTTCGCTGCGCGCATACTCGCTCACGGTGTTGGCGCTGTAGTTGGCCGCATAGACGTTCTTGCCGTCGGGGCTGACGAGGACCCCATGAACGTTCGCGCCGGCTGGAACCGTCGCTTTGGCAAGCGCTTTCAGTTCGCCCGTTCCCGTGTTGCGCGAGAACTGCGAGAGCGTGGCCGAGGTCGCATTCGCCGCGTAGACCTGTTTGCCGTCGGGGCTGATCGCGAGACCGATGGGGCCTGCGCCGGTGGCGACCGACGCCTGCAGGGTGAGCGCTCCGGTTGCGAGGTTGCGAGCATACTGCGAGACCGTATTGGAGCCGCGGTTCGCCACATACACGCTGTTGGCGTCCGGGCTCACGACGACGCTCTCGGGTTCTGTCCCCGTCGCCACCGTCGCCTGTGTGAGCGCCGTGAGCTTGCCCGTTTCGGTGTTGCGCGCATACTGCGAGACCGTATTCGCGCCTGCGCCTTGGTTCGTGGCGTATACGTTCTTGCCGTCGGGGCTGACAACCACGCGCGAGGTGCCTTCGCCAGCCCCCACGGTCGCCGGTGACAACGCCGTCAGCGGGGGCGCCGCCGAGGTGATGGCAAAGCTCTGTTCTGCTGTTGCTGAGTTCCATTCTGTATTGCCGGTCTGAGTGGCTTTGATCGTGCAGGTACCGACGGTGAGGAATGTGACTTCTTCGCCTGAGCCGCCGGAGGTGGTGCAGACGCTCGTGGTCTCCGATTCAAAGGTCACGGGCAGACCCGAGGACGCTTTCGCGTTGACGGTTATCGGACCTTCGTCGAGTCTCTTGCTGGCGGGCAGGCCTTCGAATTCGATCGACTGGCTGCCCTTGACTGACACGCTGTTCGTGAATCCGCTGCTCGTCGTCCAGGACCGATAATGCGCCGTGATCTTGTACTTGAACGTTCCGGCCGCGGGCGAGTCCGTGCAGGAGAAGCTGCCGAATGCGTCTGGAAGCCCCACGTTCGCGGACACGGCGCCACACGAGGCTTCGCCCAAATCGGTGCCACTGCCGTTGTAGCGCTCCACCGTATAGCTGCTAGCCGCCACCGCTGCGTCGATCGTCGAGGCGGTCCAGGTCACGCTGACGTTGGATGCGGCGAGGCTCGCGTGTGGAGCGCCCGGAGACGACAAGCTCGACACGCCGGCGCCGGCCGTGCCGCTGCCGGTGGCGGAGATGTAGGCGTGCGCGTTGGCGACCACCATGCCGAACGCGACTGCCACCGGCAGCAGTCGAAGACCATGTCGCCGGATCAGACCGCTCATGGCTCGTGCGCGGGGCCGACTGTTGAATCTCGATAGGCGAGCTCGAGGGTCGCGCCCATGCAGCCGTCCTGGTTGACCGGTCGGTCGAGCATCGCAACCGTCGGCCACTGTGTTCGGGGCACGTGGTCACGACCAAGCGTGCTCGAGCCGGATGGCGCGACGAACGTATGATCCGTGTAGTTCGTGGTGGCGAAATCAGCTGCCGCGCAGGGCAGCGCCGGAGTCGCATGCGGAGCGATCACCCTACGGATCTCGAGCACGATCTGGATGACACGCAGCGGGTATCCGTTCGAGTTACGCAGCGAGAGGTCGATGGGAATCGGCGACGCCCCCGGATATAGCCGGGAGCCAACATCGCCCCAAACCCCCAGAGCCCTGATCGGCGCGACGATGGTCCATGACCAGGAGGGCGTCGACGGTCCCGCGTTGCCCCGTGCCGCGGCACTGCGTCGACCCGCGGCGTCGACCGCAACAACCGTGAACAGGTGTCGCCCACGACGTAGACGTCTGTACGCGACGCCACTCTTGCAGCGCGTGAACGCACCATGATCGAGCCGGCAGCGAAAGGAGGAGGATGCCTGGGCAGTCGCCCGTGCCCACGTGAACGCCGCCGTGTGGTTGATCGTTGTTCGGGCCGGCCCTTTCAGCTTGATCGGCGCCGGAAGGGTCTTCCCGGAGTCGGGTGGCGTCGTGGCCGCCAATGCTCCCGCGATCAGCACGCAGGCGATCGCTATGACACCCAGAACGGTGGCGAGTCTTCTGATCGTCATCGGTGTGCTCGTGTCCTCGACTGGCGCATCGCTTACGCTTTCCGGTCGGCGTAAGCGGAAAGAGAGGCGCGGAGAGGCATGCTCTGGGCGCCACCCCCTGCGCGACCGTCCTAATTGCTTGCAAAGTGCAACGTAAGGCTTGCCCCTTGGCAGGAGTTCTGTGAGACGCCGGTGTCGTTCATCCGCAGCGAGCCGGTTGCCACGGATTCTTCGCCGGCCGCGAGCGTTTTGGCGATCGAGACGGGCGCCATCGTAAACGCCGGTTTAGCACCGGTGATGCTCGTTTCGCACGAGCTATGTCCCGCATCCACCGTGATGCTGGTCAGACTCACGGTTTCGACGTGTGCCGCCTGGGAGCCGGAGTTCTTGACCGTGATTTTAACCGTCGCCGCGGCACCGCCGGGGAACAGTTCGCCACTGGTCGATCCTGTGATGGTGACGGTCGACGCAACGCTGCCGACCGTTGCTGTACCGGTTCCGGTGCCGGACCCGGTGAAGTACGCAAACGCACTCACGCCGAGCACCAGTGCGCTGACTGAGCCCAGAACAATCACCATGCGTGTACCGATCGACTTGCGCATCGAACGAACGATGACGACTCTCCCTGTCTCTCTGTGTTCGAGCTCCGCTGTCTCGCTCCCGGCGCGACTTCCTTAGCGAGTCTGGCCTCGGGCAAGTGTAGCGATCAGGCGAGAGTTTAGGATTTGGTGCCGGATACTCTGTACTCGCGGCCCATTCAGCGGCCGCGGCGGCGAGTAGCTGCCGCTTCGGCGAGCACAGCTCGTGTCTGGAGGGCGACCGCCGACCAGCGATAGCGAGCGGCGTGGGCTAGGCCCCGCTCCACGAGCCCTTCGGGCCGCGCGATCGCTCGCTCGAGCGCATCGCGCCAGGCGGAGGCCGTGCGCTCTCCCACGACGATTGCCGCCACCCCGCTGGTCTCCTCCAGCCCGCCGGAGTCGGCGGCAATCACCACCGGCGTGGCGCACGCCATCGCCTCCAGCGGTGCGATGCCAAAGCCCTCGTACAGGGCCGGTGCCGCGAACGCGTCGGCCGCGCGATATAGCGAGAGCAGCTCCGCGTCGTCGATCGGACCCAGCAGCGAGCACGCGCCGCTCGCTCGCGCCTTGGCGGTTATCTCCTCGCCGCGGAAGCCGCTCGATCCGGCGAGCACCACACGCCAAGAGGCGCCCGTGCGGGCCGCCAGCTCGGCGGCGTCGATCAGGACGTCGAGTCCCTTGCGCGGCTCCAGGGAGCCCACGTGCAGAACGAACGCAGCGTCATCGATTCCCCAGCGTGCTCGCACAGCCGACCGCGCCACTTCGCGGTCGCCGGGCCTGAACGTGTCATCCACGCCGTTGGGCACGACCCGCACCCGCTCGGTGCTCATGCCCCACAGCTCGCGGATGTCCTGAGCGGTCGCATCGGAGACCGCGATCAACCGCGTAGCTCCGCGCGCGGAGCGCCGAACGGCCGTACGGAATTGACGCTCGTGCCCGGACGCCTTCGTGCCGGGGAAGCGCAGCATCGCGAGGTCGTGGATGGTCGAGACCGTCGGGACGGGACTCCGCCACGGCAGCAGACTCTCGGGCGCCCACAGCACATCTGCCCGCTCGCGCGCGAGCCACGCCGGCAGGAACGCGTTGCGCCACACGATCGTTCCCTTGATGCGCGTACTGACCGGGTGGGCGCCGGGAATTGTCCGCACGGGCCTCGAGGTGTTGGCCAGCAGGTCGATCTCGTCGCCCATCGCGAGCAGCTCGCGAGCTATTCGGTCGAGGTACTTGGGAATGCCCCCCCACCTGCCCTCGAGCACATTGGCGTCGATCGCGATGCGCATGGTCAGATCGTGGCGTGGTGCATGGGATGCACCGAGCTTCGCCCGGTCGGGTGCGGCAACGATAGCGGGCACCGTGCCCCGGCGCGGTCGGGCACGAACAGCGGCGTCTCAAGCGCCGCGGCTGATGGGCCGATAGATGGCTTGTCGGGCCGCCGGGTTTCCGAGAGTGGACGCTTTAGACTGACTCAAGAGCTATGGCGGGAGGACAACCGCACGACGTTACCCCTGGCTGATCGACCTTCCACCCGCCCCTGCCATGCCAACCGACTCCCGTCAGCAACTGCACACGATCTGGGCTTACCGTCGCTGGCTTGCGTTGTTCGTCGTCCTCACGACGATCGTCACATACGTGGTCAGCAAATCGCAAGCGCCGACCTACAAGGCGACGGCGCTCGCGCAGCTCGTCTCCGCGGCCGAAGCCTCTGGGCAGGTGCTAGCCCCCGAAGAGCAGCAGACGATCACCAACAGCTACCTGCGGATCGCCCAGACCTCCGGCGTCTACACGCTCGGTGCCCACAACCTCGGTGGGCATGTCACGCCGAGCGAGTTCGCCTCGCATGTCAGCGTCAACCCCGAGCCCGATACGGCGGTCTTCGACGTCAGCGGTACGGGGGGAACGGCCTCAGCGGCCGTGGCCTACGCAAATGCCTACGCAAATGGGTTCTCGACCTATGTCGAACAGTTGCAAGCGGCCCAGCGCAATGCCGCGGTCAATCGCCTGCAACAGCAGATCAATACCGCCGAAACGGGCATCGCGACGGCCACCAGTGCCGGGCGGGCGGTACAGCTGCGCGAACAGCTCCACGTCCTGCAGGGCAAAATCGGGGAAGCGGTCGCCACCCCGTCGGACTCGATTCGAGTGCTCGGCTCCGCGCCGCCGCCCACGAGCCCGGCCTCGCCGCAACCCAAGCGCAACGCGATCCTGGCGTTGATAGCCGCGCTCCTGCTCGGCGCCGGCGCGATCCTCCTCTACTCGGTACTCACCGATCGCTACCGCGACGCCGACGAGGCCGCCGCCGACCTCGGCCTGCCGCTGCTCGGCGAGATCCCGCTGGCGGCACTGCACGAGCAGCCCGCGATCGAGGCCTTCCGGCGTCTGCGCACCGCGGCGATCTTCGAGCTGACCGGACGGCGCGAGCGCGAGCTGAGCGCCGGCGCGTCGAACGGCAAACCGTCTGGCGCGCAGAGTGGCGCAACGGTGCTCGTCACGGCCGCCGAGCGCGGCGCCGGCAAGAGCTACACCACGGTCGGGCTCGCCCGGGCGCTCGCCGCGGAGGGCTGGCATACGATCGCCGTGGACGGTGACCTGCGCAAACCGACGCTGCATGAGCAGCTCGGCGTGCGGCCCGCTCCCGGTCTCGCCGACGTCCTGCACGGAGATCGGGCCGATGCGAACGCGGTATTGCAGGGCGTGCGCATCGCTCACGGCAGCCAGGGGGGCGAGCTCGACGTCATCGCCGCCGGTCCGCCGACCGCCGAAGCCACCGAGCTGCTCTCCTCCAAGCGCATGCGCGACACGATGGAGGCGCTCGGCGACGGTTACAGCTACGTGGTCCTCGACTCCTCGCCGGTGCTGCCGGTCGTCGACGCCGTCGTACTCTCGCGCTACTCGCAGGGCGTCGTGCTCGTGGTGGACGCCCACCGCAGCCGCCGCCGGGACGTGCGCAGGGCGATGCAGACGCTGAGGGCGACAGAGGCGCCGATGCTCGGCTTCGTCTTCAACCGCGCCGAAGTGAGCACGCTGGCGTACGGATACGGCGCGTCCACGCCGTCCGAACCCACGCGCCGGTCCAAGGAGGCCATCCGCTGAGCCAGTCTCACGCAGCCCGCACCGGCGCCATATGTGGGCTGACAGCGCTTGGCGCCGCATCGACCGGCTATGTGATGGCGAGGCTTGCCGGCACCGGGCAGTCCGCCGCGATTCTGCTGCCCGCGGCGCTGGTCGTCCTCGCCGTCGTCGTCCTACGCCCCGAGTTCCTGTTGCTGGCGATCTTCGCTACCACGGTGCTGTTCGAGCTCGGCAAAAGCGGTCCGGGGCCGCTCGAATCCCTGGGCTCGATCTACTACCAGAAGGTCGGCAAAGGCCTGACGGTGATGAACGTATTCTTCGCGACCCTCGTGGTCGCGACGGTGGTCGCCGTCTACCGCCGGCGCGGTCGATTGCTGCTGGCTGGCCCGCTGACGGTGGCGCTGATGCTGCTTACCGCGGCCACGATCGCGGGCGCTCTCACGGCCCACTTCGCCGGAGTCAGCAGCAAAGACATCTTCGAGCCGATCGTGACGATCGCTCCCCTGATCCTGCTCCCAATCGTCGTCGTCAACATCGCGCAGGGCCGCGACCTGCTGAAGGCGATGCTGCCGCTGATCGCCGTATTGGCGGGCCTAAAGGCCCTCGTCGGCCTGTGGCTGGCGCTTTCCGGGCACGGCGAGCTGGTCGATGGTCACTCCGCGACCTACATCGAACCGGCGGCCAACTGGATCGACCTGCTCGTGCTGCTGGTGCTGATCGCCGCGGCGCTGCGGCGAGTCCGCCTGCCCCTGTGGGTGTGGGCGCTCGCGCCGCTGGCGGTGATCGAGCTGGCCTTCTCCTACCGCCGCGGCTTCTGGCTGGGCGCGCTGGTCGGGATCGTGCTCGTGGTGCTGATCGCGAGCGGCTCGCGGGGGCGGCGCGTCGTGATCCCGGCGGTGGTGCTCATCGCCGCGCTCGGCTGGCTGGGGCTGGCGAGCCTGGGCAGCGGCTCGGGAGGCAGCAGTCCAGTTCTCAAGCGCTTGGAATCCTTGCAACCGGGCAAGCTTACGCTCAACGTCCAGGATCGCTACCGACTGGACGAGCGCCGCAACGTCATCGCCAACATCGAAGAACACCCGGTCACCGGCCTTGGCATCGCCGTGCCGTGGGTAGCGCCCTACCCGCTCTCGGTCCAGCATCGGGGCGATCGCACCTACACCCACATAGTCGCGCTCTGGTACTGGCTGAACCTGGGCCTGCTCGGGGTCATCGCCTATATCACGCTCATGTTCAGCGCGATCGGCGCCGCCTTCCTGGTATGGCGCCGGCACGCGAGCGAGCTCGTGCGCTGCGCGGCGCTCGGGTTGATGGCGACGCTGAGCGGCTCGATCGTGCTCGAGACCACCGGGTCGTTCACCGGCGTGGACGTTCGCTTCACGATGGTGCTGGGAGTCATCCTCGGCCTGCTGGCAAGCGCCTACCTCGAAACGGCCGACTCCTTCCGGCCCCGCGCCAGCGTTCGCAGCTCGCCCACGTCGAGCGCGCGCAGCGCGATCAGCAGCGCCGGATAGAGCACGCCCATCGTGATCAGCAGCCACTCGAGCCGTGCGCCGAGCACGCGCAACCGCCAGACGGCGAGCGCCGAAACGCCCGCCGCCAGCGCCGCCAGCCCGATCCTGCGCAGCGAGAGCCGCATCTCGATCTTGCGCAACACCGCCACGAGCGTGATCGACACGACGACCAGCTCGGTCGCCAGCGTCACCCACGCCGCGGCCTGGAAGCCGTAGAGGGGGATCAGGATCAGGTTCAGCGCGACATTGAGCAGCAGACCGGCGGTGGCGTAGTAGACATAGCGGCGCTGCAGGCCAGTCGCGAGCACCATGTTGCCGCCCACATATCCGATGCAGATCGGCACGAACGCGGCCATCAGCACCGGCAGCGCGGTCGTGCCTTCCTGGTAGGCCGGACCGAACAGCAGCGTCACGATTGCGCCCGCGGCGGCGATCGTGAATGCCAGGCCGCCGAGCGAGACGATCGTCAGATAGTCGATCGCGAGCTGGGTCAGTTTGCGCAGCCTGATCGGCTGGGATGGATACAGCCCGGACATGATCGGGAACAGGGTCGTCATCACCGCGATGGGCACGAAACCGGCGGTTTCGAGGACCTTGTACATCGCCGCATACAGGCCGGCTTCGGAGGCATGTGGCGAGAGCTCGAACACCAGCAGCTGATCGACGCGGCCGTAGGCGTAGGTCAGGGCGCCGCCGATGCCCACGACCAGGCCCAGCCGAGCGATCCGCGGCCACAACTCCCGCGCCCCGCGCCAGCGCACCCGTACGGTGCGGAACGCCAGGACTCCGAGTGCGCCCTGCACCAGCAGGGAGATCGTGACGAACGCGATCGCGAGCGCCACCATGCCGCCGCCGGCTGCCGCGATCGCGATCACCGCGCCCGTCCACAGCACGCTGTTGGCGAGCACGAACGCGACGAAGATGTCGTTGCGTACCCGCAGGCGGAACGCGATCCGCAGCGTCGACCAGATGCCGCTCACATACAGCAGCGTCATGACCAGTCCGGTCACGAGCATCGTCTGATCGCGCGAGATGAGGACCACGGCGATGACGTACACGACGATCACGGGTATCGTCAGCGCGGCGCGCAGCGTCATCACCGCGCCCAACCACACGTCCTCACGCTCTGGCTCGGCGGTGGCGAAGCGCACGGCGACGTTTTCCAGGCCAAGGCTGCCGACGATGCCGACGAGCTGGGTAATCGCGAGCAGCGTCGACCATTGGCCATACCGGGTCGCTCCCAGCGTGCGCACGATTATCACCGTGACGACAATGCCGAGCACGAGGTTCAGCACCTGTGCGACGATCTGGATGGCGACGTCTCCGGCGGCGCGGCGGCTCGAGACCTCGGTGGCGTGCGCGCTCATCGACCCTGCGCATGATCGCAGCCCGCCCCTCGGAAGCCGCGGTGAGAGACGGATCGCCGATTGGGTGCCGCGACATCGGTTCGGTCGCCGGAGATATCGTGTATCGGGATGAGCGCCACAAGCGGGGGGATTGTTGCGGCCGGTCCTCCGATTGGCGAAGTTCGCGGGCGAGTGTTGCCGGCACGCGCCACTCACGATGCGGCCTCGCGGCGGGGCAATGCCTGAGCGAGGTCTGCTGGTCGTCAACGCCGACGACTGGGGCGGTTTTCGCGAGGGCACCGACGCGATCGAGGCCTGCTTTGCGATCGGAGCGGTCAGCTCGACGACCGCGATGCTTCACATGGCCGACTCCCATCGCGCGGCCGAGCTCGCGCGCGAGCGTGAGCGGCCGACCGGTCTGCATCTGAACCTCACCCAACCCTATGACGCGGCCATCGTCCCCGCGCCGGCGCGCGAGCGCCAGCTGCGCCTGTGCGCGTACTTCTGCGCCCTGCACCGCCGTCGCTGGACGCTCAGTCTCGATCCCCGCGTTCATCGCCTCGTCGCCGACGGCATTCGCGATCAGCTGGAGGAGTTTCACGAACGCTACGAGCGCGAGCCCACACATGTCGACTCCCACCACCACGTACACGTCTGTCCAGACGTTTTCCTCTCCCGCGCGCTTTGCGCCGGGACGCGGGTCCGCCAGGCCCTGTCGTTCGCCCCGGAGGCAACTCCTCGCGGTGCGAGGGGGCTCACCAAGGGTCTCGCGCGCCGCGCCAAGCAGGAGCTGCTGGCGCGCCGGTTTCTCACGACCGAGCGGTTCTGGTGTGCCGGTGAGCTGTCCGACGGCGACGGCGCGGTCCCGATCGCCGACGCCGCCGCATACGCTGCGAACCACTCGATAGAGATCATGGTTCACCCCTCGTTCGAGTCCGACATCGCGGTGCTGCGCTCCGAGGCGTGGCTCGGAGCGCTGCACGACGCTCCGCTTGCGTCCTACGCCGCACTGACGCGCGGGTGATGATGGGCTGAGTCGTGTGTGTGGGCGTTCCTATGGGCGTCCCAGCAACCGCTCGAGCCAGCCGCGCGACGGTAGGACGGGCCGCTCGGGCAGAGGCTCGCCGGCGAGGATCGCCGCCGGAACGCCCTCCGTCAGCCACCTCGCTTGCCCGTCGAGCCCCGGCAGCTGTGCGGCCGCCGCCGCCAGCGGTGTGCGGAGGTCGGGCGGGCGGCGATCCACGTCATGGGTGTCGGAGGCGACGTCGTGCACCAGTCCCTCGCGCAGCAGCTCGAGCGCAAAGCGGTTCACCGTGCGCCCGAACTGGCCGGTCAGCGCCCCCGCGGTGATCGAGCAGAGCGCGCCCCGGGCGACGAGACCTCGCAGCAGCGCCGGATCGCGGTGAAACCCCCAACAGCGCTCCGGGTGGGCCAGCAGCACGCCATGGCCATCGCCTCGCAGTCGCTCGACGATCTCCGTCAGCTGCCAGGCGCCGGCGGTGAGCGGCGCCTCGATCAGCAGATACGGACCGTCGCCGAGTCGCAGCGCGTCGAGCTCCTCTGCGCTGAGCCTCGGCAGACGCCCCGTCGAGATCTCCCCGCCGGCCAACAGCTCGAGCTCGATGCCCTCCTGGGCGAGCCTGTCGCGCAGTCGATCTGCCGCCTCGCGGATACGCGGCGGATTGACGTCGTAAGCGCGATTGACGTGTGGAGTCGCGACCATTGTTCTCGTCCCCGCGGCGAATGCGGCGCGGGCGAGATCGAGCGCGCCCTCAAGTGTCTCGGGGCCATCGTCGAGTCCCGGCAGGACATGGGTGTGCAGATCGATCACGCCCTTAAAGCTATCCCGCCGGGTGTCGTATGCCAGAGGTCGTCCGGCTGTCGGGCATTTGGGGTCGCTCTCGTTCCGCGGCGCAAGCGACGACGCCGGCGCGTAGGGATGCGTTGGCGCGGGCATCGTGTGAACGAGACCTATGGGTTGCTGGTCAGCAGACCCTGGACCGCGGAGGTGTAGACACCCTTGGTGGCCTGATTGGTCTGCAGGGCGCCGCAGTAGGCTTCGCGTTCGGTCGAGCTGCCGCTCGACTGCTGGTCGCGCGCCTGGAACAGGTAGACGTCGCGTAGACGGCTCCCGTACTTGGCGCGCATCGCGGCGATGCTCGATTCCAGCGTGCTCGCGGCTTCGCCGTAGCTCATGCACTTGTTGAAGCCGAAGTTTTCTTCCACGCAGCGCCCGTTGTCGCTG
>Ga0193728_1000896_pt1 | contig 14873 bp, 15 predicted proteins | sample U1c1metaG_FD_143037 | JGI IMG/M metagenome (GOLD analysis project Ga0193728, IMG submission 143037) | Soil microbial communities from a riparian zone of the East river system, Colorado, United States - U1c1 | ecosystem: Environmental > Terrestrial > Soil > Riparian zone | place: USA: East River...
CTCGCGCCTGGCCGACCTTGCGGCTAGCCCTGAGCGAGGATAAACGTCGCGGTTCCGTTTGTTCCCGCGTTGTTGGTCGCCGTGACCGTTTCGGTTCCGGATGCCACAGCGTTTGTCGTAAACGTGTAGGTACGCGTATTGCCGGTGCCCGTCGATGACCATCCGGTGCCAAGCGTTGGGAAGGTGTAGCTCGCGATGCCCGAGGTCGTGTCGGTCGTCGTCATCTTCACGGTGAACCGGTTCTGCTGGAAGAACCCGCCGTTGAAGTTGTAAGTGAGAACGCCGGCGGTGTAGTCGCAGTTCGACAGCGCCGAGAACGTCAGGGTCGGGGTCACCGGGGGTGTCGTGTCCACCTTGACCGACGAACTCGCGTAGGTCGTGAAGTTGCCCAGGACATCCGGTACCGCGTAACGGTAGGCATAGCATGTCTGGTCCGCGACGGTGTCAGCGAACGGCGTCGACGGATCGGTGGTGACCAGGGTAAAGCTGGTGAATGTGCCGCAGACCCCGTCGGCGGTGCCCGTGGATGTCAGCGGCGCGGATGCCCGGAACAGCAGTGCGCCCGTGCTGGCGACGCCCGACGCATCTGTCCCCTTCGCCAGCGACACGTTCAGTGTGGTCGAGGTCGAGTACACGCCGCCGGTTCCGGCGAGACCGGAAACCGTGACGGATCCGCCCGTGGGACCCGTCGAGTCTGCGCTGGTGTTCGCACCGAGCTGGTAGTGGTTTGTCACATCCGTCTGGGTGAGCGCCGCCGAGTAGATGGAGAACTCGTCGAGCGAGCCCTTGAAGTTGAATCCGGAGTTGCCGTCGCCGGGGTCCACGACGTCGCCGATCTGCAGACCGTACGAATCGATGACGGTGTTGCGCGTCATGGCCTGGGAACCAAGCGAGACACCATCGATGTACACCGTGATGGCCGTCCCGCTGAAGGTCTCGACGACCTGGTGCCACTTTCCGTCCTCGACACCGGCGCTCGGCGTGAATGTCGCATCATTCGCACCGCCCCAACCCCACGCGGTGAGCGTTGTTCCGCCGGCATCGATCCAGAGACCGAACTCTTCAGTATTGGCGAGCGAGCCGTAGGCGAAAAGGGACTGCTGGGTTGTCGCCGTGGTCTTGAACCACAGTTCGACGGTGCGCGCCGATGCGCCCGTCGGTAGACCAGAGGTGGTCGCAGCTCGGATGTAGTCGTTGACCCCGTCCAGCGTCGCCGCCGTGTTCGAATCGTTCGGGAGTTCGCCGGTCGCACCCTGCACGACCCCGTTGGAGTAGGCGGCGTTGTTGCTGCCAACGCTGTCGGCGGCCGTGACACTACCGTTCAGGGTCAATTCGCCGAGGCGCAACTGGCTCACAATGCCGGTCGTCTTGAAGCGAACCGCCCCGGCGTAGTCGACCCACGCGGTGCTCGTACTGGTTGCGGTGAAAACATTGCCGACGAGGTCGGTAAGCACGTATCGGTAGTTGTAGCACTTCGAATTCGTCACGGTGCTGTCCGTGTACGGCGAAACAGGGTTTGCTGCGCCGAGGTTGCTGAACGCGCCGAAGGTCTGGCAGGTCCCATTGACGAAGTTGGCGAACGACCGCTGCAGTTGCGCCGAAGCGAGGCCGGATCCGCTATCGGCGCCGGTGAAGGTCAGCGTCACGAAGCGGCCGGCCTGATAGCCGGTCGCGTAGCTAATCGTGCCTGTCGGCGCGGTGACGTCGTCAACGAACGAAACGCTGGTTACCGCCGCGTTGTTTGCGAGATCGTGGCCCGTCACGGAATCGGTTGGGCTGCTCGCCGTGCCAGCGAGCCAGCTAAAGGTGTCGGAGACATAAGGCCCACCGGTCGGCGAAGACACCGTGGATGGGGTGTGAATCCATCCGGTTGTCGTGCCAGCGAGCGCACTGGTCGTGCTCGCTGCGGGGCCGGAGCCGGTATCCGTCAGAGCATTGGTGACCGTGAAGCTTCCGGCCGCGCCGCCCTGATAGTAGATCGTCGTCCCGCTCATCCCGGCCTCACCGGAAACGTTCGACAGCGAGAGGTGGTTCACGGGCAACGTCGAATCCGTGTAGGTCACCAGACTGAGCGGGCTTTCTGCGCCGGACCAGTTGGTGCCGACCACCGGGGTGATCGAGTAGCGCCACGAGCCGGCGGGGACCGCTGATTCCGTGCAGCTTGTGGTGGTAATCGTACCGGCGCAGGAGCTAAGGATGGTCTGCGCGACTAGCGTCGTCGCGTTGTACCGCTTGACCAGGTATCCGGACACCGGAGAACCGTTCGCGAGGGTGGATGCCGCCCAGGTCAGGTTGACCGACGTACCCACGGCGGTCGCCGTCGGCATCGCTCCGATGCCGACGGTAGTCGCGGCGGCGACGCCGTTCCCGCCCGTGCCAGAGCCTGCGGACCAGTAGGCCCATACGCCGGAGCCGGCAAGCGAGAACACCACGATGGCGGCAAGGAAGGCGATTCCGCGCAATGGGCGGAATCGGCGAGTTGCGGTCGATGTCGTCATCAGGCGGCCACCAAATACACGGTGAATGTCGCGCCCTGGCAGGCGTTAGCGGCGGAAACCGACATCAGGAGCGCGCTGGGGAGCGTCACGGTGAGCGTTCCGCTGACGGCTCCGACCTTGCCGGGCACCGTCCAGCCGTTGCCGCCATTGGTCTGTGTGCCGAAGGACAGCGCGGTGAGGGTGCAGCCGGAGTGGCCCGCGTCGACTTTGAAGCCGCCGGCGCCCTGCGTCGCATCAAGCGCGAGGGACGAGATCTTCACTTGCGCTGAATTCGTATTGGTCACGGTCAGCACGACGCCGGAGCTTGCGCCGGGAAGAAGGCCGGCGGTCGGAGTTCCAGAAGTCAAAGTCAGTGGCACGGTCGTCCCGGTCGCGCCGATTCCGATGCCTGCGCCGCCCGCGCCCCAGTAGGCGTACGCAACCCCGGCTACGCCGACGGTCACCACGATGATCGCGATTACCATCGCGATCACACCGAGCAGATTGCGGCTCACTGTGACCACCACGTTCCCGCGGCGGTGTAAGTCAGGTGCAGGGTTGCGCCCTGGCAGCCGTTGTCCAACTTGGCCTGGTTGCCCGTGAGGTGTACCGAGGGCCACCCCTGCGAACTGGACGAAATGTTGCTCAGGGAAATGGCCGCGTAGGGCGCGAGATGCACGGTGACCGGCTGGGCCTGATGCACCGTGAAATTGGTCACCGAGCAGGTTGCACCTTTGTGCACGGTCGTGATGCTGGTAATCCGAACGTTCAGTTCACTGACCGTGATCGGATAAAAGTGCGGATTCGAAATCCGGATGTTGATGGGCGCGGTGGATCCCGGGAACAGCGAGCGCGAGACTTTGCCGTCAATTCCAAAAGCCGCACCCCAGAGAGCAAGGCAGAGGAAGACAACGAAACTCAGAAGCGCGGCGCAGAACGCAGCATAACGCTTTGTCATGGTGGGCCCTTCGGGATTGAGCACAGCACTTGGGATGCCGTTAGCGCGACCGTGAACGCGCGGGGTTGGATGGGCGCGACGCTTGAGGCCGCGCCCATCCGTACTCGAGTTGAGTTGGTGTTAAGAGACCGTGTAGACGATGTGGACCGTCGCGCCCTTGCAGGCGTCCTGGTTCGTCGCGGCCTTGTCGTTGAACGCGATGGTCGCGCCGGTCCAGGCTCCCTTGCCGGTGCCGGATGCAACTTCGGCCCCGACGGTCATGGCTGCTCCGGTCAACGTGTAGTCGGTCGCGTCACACGTGCCGGTGCCGACGAGGGTGACTGAACCAATGCTCGCCGTGACCGACGTGACCCAGGCCGGGCTGGTACCCGGGTTGTTGAAATTGCCCGACAGAGTCTGAGCAGCGCTACCGGGAACAATGCTGGTGACGGTCGAAGTCTGGACGGCGGAGATGGCCGTGCTGGTTCCGGTCAAAGCCGTACCCGAGCCCGTTCCACCTGCGGACCAGTATGCGATGGCGGCTGCGCCGCCACCGCCGATGAGAATTGCAGTGATTGCGATCGTTGCCGCAACCTTACGTTTGCTGATTTTGCGCACGACAGTGCCCCCTTTATCGGATGTTAAGGTAAGGCGAATTGCCATCCGCACCTCTAGGTAAGGTGCGGTGCACCTCTAGGTAAGGTGCGCCCGGAACCCCTAGGTAAGGTTCACGGTTGGTACTCCGCCGAACGCGAGCTTAACAGCCGAATTCACGCCATTTTGCGGTTTGACTCGAATTGGGGGCACGTCGGGATACCCCCTATTCGAGCCACTTCGAAGCCTGATGATCGGCCAAAACTCGCCGAATTGTGCCGGATCTTGATCGCAGGATGATGCTCTCCGTACGGATGATCGGGCCGAGGCGACGAACGCCCTTGACCAGCCCGCCGTCGGTCACACCGGTCGCGACGAAGTACGTGTCCTCACTGTTCACGAGCTCGTTCGCGTCGTAGACATAGTCGAACTTGAGCCCGGCGTCGAGTCCGCGCTGCTTCTGGTCATCGTCCGTTGGATGCAGGATGGTCTGGATCAGACCGCCCAGGGCCTTCATCGCGCATGCGGTCACGACGCCCTCGGGACTGCCTCCGATGCCGGCGCACATGTCGATTCTCGTGCCGTACAGGGCGGCGTTGATGCTGCCGGCGACATCCCCGTCCAGCATGAGCCTCGTGCCCGCGCCCGCGGCACGGATGTCGTCGATGAGCTTGGCGTGCCTGGGCCGATCGAGCACGGCCACGGTGATGTCGGATACCGGCTTGCCCTTGGCCTTCGCCAACGCTCGGATGTTGTCGCCGATGGACTGTCGGATGTCGACGACCCCGATGCCCTCGGCACCTGTTGCAATCTTGTTCATGTAAAACACGGTGGATGCATCGAGCATGCTGCCTCGATCGGCAACCGCGATCATGGAGAGCGCATTCTGCCGGCCCGCCGCAGTCAGCGACGTCCCGTCAATCGGATCGACCGCGATGTCACAGGCCGGACCGCTGCCGTTGCCGACGTGCTCGCCGTTGAACAGCATGGGAGCGTGATCCTTCTCCCCCTCGCCGATGACGACGACGCCGTCAAAGTTGACGGTGCCCAGGAAGGTTCGCATGGCATCAACTGCCGCACCATCGGCGGCGAGCTTGTCGCCACGACCGATGAATGGCACGGCACGGATGGCCGCTGCTTCGGTCGCCCTCACGAGTTCCATGGCGAGGTTGCGGTCGGGGTGGAGGTAGAGCGCTGCCGTGTCGGTGGTCACCAAGGGGTCCTTCAGGAACTTATCGGCGATGGTGGTGGGATCCCGAACGGAATCAACGCGCAGGTCAAGAGTACCGAAAACACCGTCGATAGACTTTGAGTGATCAGTCCGAAACACCACAAGGAGTCCCCATGCCTGTCGCAACCCCCGAGCAGTACGCCGAAATGCTCGACAAGGCCAAGACGAAGGGCTTCGCGTATCCGGCGGTCAATGTCTCGTCTTCCTCGACGATCAATGCGGTTCTTCAGGGCCTCAGCGAGGCACAGTCCGACGGCATCATCCAGGTCACGACGGGCGGGGCGGACTACTTCGCCGGTCAGACCGTCAAGAATCGAGCATCCGGAGCCCTGGCGTTTGCCGCGTTCGTGACCGAGGTCGCCAAGAATTACCCGGTGACTGTCGCGCTGCACACCGATCACTGTCCCAAAGACGCGCTCGACGGATTCGTGCTTCCGCTGATTGCCGCGTCGGAAGCCGAGGTCAAGGCGGGGCACAACCCGATCTTCCAGTCGCACATGTGGGATGGCTCGTCGGTTCCTCTTGCCGAGAACCTCGAGATCGCGAAGACTCTGCTCCCGCGCATGAAGGCGATTAACGCGATTCTCGAGGTGGAGATCGGCGTTGTCGGCGGCGAAGAGGACGGCGTCAGCCACGACATCAACGAACATCTCTATACGACACTGGATGACGCCACCCGGCTCGTCGAGGCGCTCGGCCTCGGTGAACAGGGTCGATACATGGCCGCACTCACGTTCGGCAACGTGCATGGCGTGTACAAGCCGGGCAACGTCAAGCTTCGTCCGGAGCTGCTCGGCGACATCCAGGCCGGGCTGCAGCAGAAGTTCGGAACGAAGTCCCATCCGCTCGACCTCGTGTTCCACGGCGGTTCGGGGTCGTCGGATGCCGAAATCGCGGAAGCCGTCGCCAACGGCGTCGTGAAAATGAATATCGACACCGATACTCAGTACGCCTACAGCCGCTCGGTTGCCGACACGGTGCTGCGCAACTACGACGGCTTTCTGAAGGTGGACGGCGAGGTCGGCAATAAGAAGGTCTACGACCCGCGCAGTTGGGGCAAGCTCGCCGAGACGGCGATGGCTGCCCGAGTTGTCGAGGCTACCCAGCAGCTCGGCTCGGCGGGGCACTCGGGCAAGTAGCCTGCCCAAGGATCAGGACGGCGGGATTCGAAATCGCATCAGCTGGCTGGGACCGTCGTCCCACGACAGATCTTCCACCGTGGTCTTCAGCGTCAGGTAGTACGGGGCCAGCAGCACCAGTCGTCTGCCTTCTGGCAGGTCGACGTCGATGCTGAGCGCGACGGCGGTCGAGCCGTCCGGTTGTGCCCTGAGTTCGATGAGCATGGTCTGACTGTCGACCACCGAACTCGCCATTGCCGCGAGCAGCAGCCCGTGAAGTGCTGCGCGCTGGGACTCATTCATCCGATCGGCGAGGCGGGCGGGGTCGCTCACCATCATTCCCGATCGGTGCGCTACGACGTCAAGCCAGCTTCGCTCACTCTCGAGCACTAGTTCGCTGCGCAGTCTGCGGGCGATTTGTGCGGCAAGCGCGCGGTCCGCGTCCGTAATGACGCCGGCGTGCGCGACTTGTTCGACGAAGGGTGCAATTCGCGCGCTGACTCGTGCGATCCTGTCCCGCTGCTCCCGATCGTCCAGAGGCTCGGCGGCTGGATAGAACTCTTCCACTCCTGCAGCGGTGTCCAGCATTGCTCGCGTCCGGGCGACGACGGTATACGAGAAGACGACGCCAGCCGCGGCACCGATGGTCGTCGGCCCTGCACCGAGCAGGAAGACGGCGGCCGGCGGCCAGAAATCCTGCGAGCCGGAAAACGCGAGCACCCCGAGTGTGCCCGAAAACAGCACGAGAGGAATCGATGCGATCAGGAGGTTTCGCGGGGTGCAATACGGCGATATGACGACGATGGTGACGCCGAGCGCGATGTTCGGCCACCACTGTTCGACGGGTAGCGTTCCTCCGCTCGTGCCGATGGCGGAACTGACAACACCGGCACATCCGACGAGCAGGATTCCGGATGACCGAGCCGGACCAAAGCGGGGCCGGTGCGGCCGTGCACCGGAGGCGGTCAGCCAACCGGCAGCCAGGAAAAGCGCGAGGCCCACGAACTGAAGCGGGATATTGGACCATCGCCCCCAATACAGCACCGTAATGAGGAGACCCTCGGCCACACCCGCGAGTGAAAACAGGACGGGTATTCGCGGCCCCGTAAACCAGCTGATCGGATCCACGTCCTGCGGTGACAATGCCCACGAGCTAGTCATCGCGGACCCCGGCATCCTCGGGTCGCGGCAACAGCGGAACCGTGAAGAGAACAGATGTACCGCTTCCGGGTGCGGACCACACCTTCACCACACCGCCAACCGATTCGACCCGTTGGTACACGGACGACCACAACCCGAGCCGGTCGGGCCCGATCGACGCGGGGTCAAAGCCGTGCCCGGCATCGTTGACAGTCCAGGTAATTGCCTCGTCGGTCGTGCTGACGATGATTTCAGCGGAGTCTGTTCCGGAGTGTCGCAGGACGTTCTCGAGCGAGGCCCCAAGTGCGCCGGCCGCGGCCCTCGCGACCTCCTCCGTCATGCGATAGACGGCACCCGTGTCGCCCGTCACCTGGACGGTGAGACCGCGCCACTGCAGGTCGCTCACGATGCTCATCACGTGGTTTCGCATCGCGGCGTCACCGGCGTCAAGAACGAGATCGCTCTGCCCTACTCCCAGCGCTGCCGTGTCACCGAGAGTCTCGACATCCCGGAGCAGCCTGGTGGTCATCCGCTCGTCGAGGGTGTCTGGCCCATTGATGATGAGGGCAAGGTCGTTGAGTACGGTGTCGTGGAGCAGCGCGACGGCGCGCTGGTCCGCTGTGCGCTCTGCCTCGATGCGCCTGGTGGCACTTCGCAGTTGCAGGAAGTCCGGGACCTGCTGTCGCTGTGACCGCTGGATAACCGACAGGCACAAGTACACCGCGCAGTAGTTGGCGAGGGTGATTCCCGGCCCATTGCCGAGCTGGATGGGGATTCCCAGCTGGAGATACGCGATCGCTGTGGCGGCACCACCCGCAGCAAATCCGCCGAGTCCCCACGCGACCGCGGGGAGCGGCCGTTGTCCGCTCGTCCCGACCAGCACGAGCGCCGTCTCCGGACGGTTGATGAGAACCAGGGCGGCGGGCAAGAGCAGCGGATGACCGGCGACCATCCCGTACACGAAGAGGTAGTCGCCGAGACCGCCCACCACGATGTAGAGCAGCAGCGTGACGACCCGGGGGTGCAATCCAGCCACAGCGAGTCCGAGCATCATGATGCCGAGGCCGACAAGCGGTTCCGCAAGGTCGGCGGAGTAGTGATGACGATCGAACACGACGATCACGCCCGGCACGCATACCAGCAGGACGATCGCAGCGATGACCCAGCCACAGCGCGCCACCGCGAAGACGCTGACACTTGCCGCGACATTCCGCGGAAGTACAGGCACTCGCGCGACGCCGACACTCACGGGATTAGGAAACCACACCCGGACGCTCGACTACGCTCCCCCACGCGGCGGGGTTCCAGTTATCGAGTAAACACGTAGGCGAAGATCCCGCCGACGACGACGGTGAACGCGAGGTAGCCGACAAACGGGATGTAGTACGCCCGCCGACCACGGCGCAGCGTCGCGGACGCCCACACGATTGTCGCAAGAAGGAACAGGATGTTCGCTCCGAGCAGCACCCAGCCGTAGCGGTCGAGAGACGTCGAAATTCGCGTGGCGACCCCGGCCTGAACAAAGGCCGTGTTGAGATCTTCGGCGAGGTGGAACCAGTCCGAAGTGACCAGAGCGAGCACTCCGATGCCGAGCTGGAACGCCGTCACGAACCGGTCGATGAAGTGGCCGCTGCCCGGTACCGCATTGGTCCCTGAGCTCGTCGCTTCGGTCCCTGAGCTTGTCGAAGGGCCGGCCGAAGGAATCCCCACCGGCACCGGTGCCGACGGGACGTAGTCGCGACCCATTGCCGCGGCCTGCTGCTCGGGAGTCGCGTACTCGCCATATTGCGGGGCAGGGCCGTGCTGCGGAGCGGAGCGGTCGTCAGTCATTGGCCTGCCAATCCAATCGACGAATTCTGCCGCCGAGCCCGCGCTCGTCAGGATTGCCTTCTGCGTCGGTGCGCAGCTCACGAGGAAGCGAGAACATCAGGTCTTCCTCGGCGGTCGTAATCTGCTCGACTGTGCCGTAGCCCGCGTCGCTCAGGTCGTCCAGCACCTCCTGTACCAAAACCTCGGGAACGGATGCGCCGGACGTCACACCGACGGTCGCGATTCCATCGAGCCACTCCTGCTTGATCTCGCTCGCATAGTCGACGCGATAGGCCGCCCTCGCGCCATTCTCCAGGGCGACATCCACGAGCCGAACCGTGTTGGAGCTGTTTGCAGAGCCCACCACGATGACAAGCTCGGCCTGGGAGGCGACCTTTTTGATGGCGACCTGGCGATTCTGGGTGGCGTAACAGATGTCGTCGCTCGGTGGATCCTGCAGCCGGGGGAAACGTTCACGTAACAGGCGAACGGTCTGCATGGTCTCGTCCACACTCAGGGTCGTCTGTGAGAGCCACACAACATGGTCGGGATTCCGCACGACGACATTGGGCACATCCGCGGGGCTGTTCACCAGGATGGTGCGCTCGGGCGCGTGCCCCATGGTGCCCTCGACCTCCTCGTGGCCGCGATGCCCGATGAGCAGGATCTCGTAGTCATCCCGAGCGAACCTGGTTGCCTCGCGGTGAACCTTGGTGACGAGCGGACAGGTCGCGTCGATGGCATCGAGCCCGCGGTCTGCGGCCGCCTCGACCACCGCCGGGGAAACACCGTGCGCACTGAACACGATGTGAGCGCCGGCCGGCACCTCATCGACATCGTCAACGAAGATTGCGCCACGGCGCTCGAGGGTGGAGACGACGTGGATGTTGTGCACAATCTGCTTGCGCACGTAGACGGGCGAGCCGAACTTCTCGAGCGCCTTCTCGACGGCGATGACTGCGCGATCCACTCCCGCACAGTACCCACGTGGGGCCGCGAGAAGAACCCGCTTCGACCCGGTGACGGGGTTGTCCCTTAGCCTGTTACGTACCGCAGGAATGCGCGGTATTTGCAGGGCAACGGCACTGCCGTTGGAGATGGTGCTCACTGCTTGATTGTACGTGAGCCCGTGAAGAGCAGGCCGGGAGGCGACCAGTGAGCATCGTGGATGCACCGCCCACCGTCGACACGCCCTGGCCGGTCAGCACGCTCTCGGTCAAGATCAAGGGTTGGATCGACAAACTCGGCGCCGTCTGGGTCGAGGGCGAGATCACCCAGTGGGGTGTCTCGGGAGGCAACGTCTACGGAAAGCTCAAAGACCTCGAGGCCGACGCAACGGTGTCCTTCACGGTCTGGGGTTCGGTCAAGGCGAAGATTCCGGATGACCTCGGCCAGGGTGATCGCGTCGTGGTTCTCGTCAAACCCAACTACTGGGTCAAGGGCGGCACGCTCACGATGCAGGTCTTCGAGATGCGGCACGTCGGCCTCGGCGACCTGCTCGAACGACTGGAACGCCTGCGGCAGGCACTGAAGGCGGAGGGACTCTTCGACGCCGCGCGCAAGAAGCCGCTTCCCTTCCTTCCGCACTGCATCGGACTCATCACGGGGCGAGACAGCGACGCCGAAAAGGACGTGCTTCGTAACGCGCAGCTGCGCTGGCCCGCCGTCGAGTTTCGGATTGCGTACGCATCCGTGCAGGGCGACAAGGCGGTCGGCGAGGTCACAGCGGCACTTCGAAAGCTTGACGCGGACCCCGAGGTGGATGTCATCATCGTCGCCCGCGGCGGCGGCGACTTCCAGAACCTGCTGGTGTTCAGCGACGAGACCCTGGTGCGAACGGCCGCGGCCTGCGAGACCCCGATCGTCTCGGCAATCGGACACGAAGCCGACCGACCGCTGCTCGACGATGTAGCCGACCTTCGGGCGTCGACGCCGACGGATGCCGCCAAGCGCGTCGTCCCGGATGTCGCCGAGGAGCTGGCGAGGGTTCAACAGGCGCGCGCACGGATTGGTTCGCGAGTCACAAACCTGCTGACCACCGAGATCGACCGTCTCGAACAGTTGCGCACCCGACCGGTGCTCGCCTCCTCGAGCTGGCTGATCGACTCGAGGGCGGAGGAGCTGTCTCGCTATGTCGCGCGCGGCAGCGAGCTGGTGACCCTCCTGCTCGATCGCGCAACCGCCCGCATCGGCGAGCTCGCCGGTCACCTCCGCGCACTCTCACCCCAACGCACGCTCGACCGCGGCTACGCCATCGCGCAGCTTCCCGACGGCGCTGCGCTTCGAGCCGCGCGGGACGCCCCAGCGGGAACTCGACTCCTTCTCACGGTCGCCGACGGTCGGCTCACCACCGTTGCGGGCGAAGCCGAGCCGACACCCAGTACCGATCGTTAGGATTGACCCGTGGCAACAGCATCCGCCCCCGGTGTCGGCGACCTTTCCTATGAACAGGCGCGCGACGAGCTGGTCAAAGTCGTGAATGAGCTCGAGCAGGGGTCATCCACTCTCGAAGAGTCACTCGCACTCTGGGAGCGTGGCGAGGCGCTCGCGAAACGCTGCGAAGAATGGCTGCTCGGTGCAAAGGCACGCCTGGACGCGGCGCGCGCGGCGGCGGCTGGTTCGGCCGACTGACGCATGTCCACACCAACTCCCGGCCGCGGCCGTGTGGTCGCGGGGCCTGTTGTCGCAGAGCTTGGCCGGCCGGAGACCGCAGAGGAAACCGCGGCCCGCAAGGCGGAGAACTCTCGTGCGCACCGGGCAAACCAAACGACGCGCAACCTCATCTTCGCGCTGCTCGCGTCTCTGGCCATCGTGCTGTTCGTGGTGCTCGTCGTGGTGCGTCCATCGACCAATCTGGTCTCATCCGTCAACTACCGCAGCGTCGCTGCGCAGGCACAGCCGGGAGTCAGCGAGACCCTGGCTGCTCCGCCACTACCCAACGGCTGGCAGTCGAATGACGCCGAGCTCAAATCGGACACCGGCAAGACGGTCACCTGGTACGTCGGCCTGATCACCCCGAAGCAGCAGTTCATCGCCATCGAGCAGGGCATCGACACCTCCGACACCTGGTTCGGTTCGCTGCTGGGCAAGGCGCAGTCGACGGGAACGGTCACGATCGACGGTGTCCGCTGGACGATCTACAACCAGCGAAACCTGCAGGGCATCGGCAACTTCGAATATTCGCTGACCACGACCCTCGACGGGTCGAACCTGGTCTTGCACGGCAGCGCCAGCGCGGCCGAGTTCCGAGTGCTTGCCGGCGCAATCGCCACCTCGTTCAAATCTGCGGGCGGTAACTGAGATGACCCTCGAGTCCGGGCGCACGCCCGCCAGCGCGTGGCAGGAGATGACTCGCGGTAACGACCGCTTCGTCTCGGGCGAGCCATTGCATCCGCGGCAGGACGTCGAGCGCAGGGCCGAAGTACTGGCGAGGCAGGACCCGATTGCTGCTCTGTTCGGCTGCAGCGACTCCCGGCTCTCGGCCGAGATCATTTTCGACAAAGGCATCGGAGACCTGTTCGTCATTCGCAATGCCGGCCAGGTGATCTCGGAGAGCGTTATCGGGTCTCTCGAATACGCGGTGGCGGTGCTCCACGTTCCCCTCATCGTCGTGCTCGGCCATGACTCGTGCGGCGCGGTGCTCGCCGCGATCGACTCGCAGACCGCCGACGCGACACCATTGCCGCCGCATATCGCGGGCCTCATCTCACGGATCGTTCCGGCCGTACGCCGAGTCGCAGGTACAGACGGTGCATTCAATGCGCAGGGCGAAATCGACGCCTCGCTAATCGACAGTCGCGACGTCGGGCGCGAACACCTGCGCGACACGATCGCGGAGCTGCTCGAGGAATCCGAACTCATCAGCGACGCGATTGCCGCAGGTACTCTGGCTATCGTGGGCGCGAACTACAGCCTCCTGGTTGGTCGCGCAGATCCAGACATCGTCGTTGGAACGCTCGAGACCACCGAATAATCACCCATCCACATAAGGAAGCGAACGCAGTGGCCAGCACGCCTGAGTACCGAATCGAACACGACACCATGGGTGAAGTGCGAGTGCCCATCGATGCCCTGTATGGAGCGCAGACCCAGCGCGCGGTCGAGAACTTCCCGATCTCCGGATCCGGCCTCGAGCCGGCCCAGATCGTTGCGCTGGCCCGAATCAAGAAGTCTGCGGCCGTCGCGAACGCCTCGCTGGGTGTTCTCGATCAGGCCATCGCGGACGCTATCGTCACCGCAGCGCAAGACATCATCGCGGGACACCACCACGACCAGTTCCCGATCGATGTTTACCAGACCGGTAGCGGAACCTCGAGCAATATGAACATCAACGAGGTGCTGGCGACACTCGCGAGCAAGTACCTCGGCTCGCCCGTGCATCCGAACGACCACGTCAACGCGTCGCAGTCTTCCAACGACGTGTTCCCCACCTCCGTGCACGTCGCGGTGACCGGCGCGCTGCTCGAGCAACTCATTCCGTCGCTCGATCGCCTCGCGACCTCACTCGAGGTCAAGGCCGAGTTGTGGAAGACGGCTGTGAAATCGGGGCGCACCCACCTGATGGATGCGACTCCCGTGACCCTCGGGCAGGAATTCGGCGGATACGCGCGACAGATCCGACTCGGCATCGAGCGCGTGAAGGGCACCATCGCTCATGTCGCGGAGGTACCGCTCGGCGGCACTGCCGTCGGAACGGGCATCAACACTCCGCTCGGCTTCCCGCAGAAGGTCATTGACCTGCTCGCGACCGACTCGGGGCTGCCCATCACCGAGGCGCTCGACCACTTCGAGGCGCAGGGGGCGCGCGATGGCCTGGTCGAAGCATCCGGCGCTCTCCGCGTGATCGCGGTCTCGCTGACCAAGATCTGCAACGACCTGCGCTGGATGGGGTCCGGTCCGAACACCGGTCTCGGCGAGCTTCACATCCCGGATCTTCAGCCCGGGTCATCCATCATGCCGGGCAAGGTCAATCCGGTCATCCCGGAGGCGACCCTGCAGGTCTGCGCCAAGGTCATCGGCAACGACGCGACCATCGCCTGGGCCGGCGCGAGCGGAGCGTTCGAACTCAATGTCGCGATCCCGGTGATGGCGAATGCCCTTCTCGAGTCGATTCGGCTACTCGCCAACTCGACTCGCCTGCTCGCCGACACCACGATCGACGGTCTGGAAGCCAACCTCGAGCGTGCCCGCGCGCAGGCGGAGTCGTCGCCGTCGATCGTCACTCCCCTGAACCGCATCATCGGCTACGAGGCGGCTGCCAAGGTAGCCAAGAATGCGGTCGCGACGGGTGTCACCATCCGTCAGTCGGTCATCGATCTCGGCTTCGTCGCGCGCGGCGAGATCACGGAAGAGCTGCTCGACGAGAAGCTCGACGTGCTCTCGATGACGCACCCGGGCTAGGCGAGCGCCGGGTCCGGGAGCCGCCGACACCGACGACGGCAGCGATGACAACGCCGTACCTGCCCAAGTCGAGCAGGAGCTGAACCACGGGCAGTGCAACTGTATCCACCCGGATCATGTCGAGAAACGCGAGAAGTCCGGCTTCGGCGACCATCGCAGCGCACAGT
>Ga0193728_1000897_pt1 | contig 14863 bp, 9 predicted proteins | sample U1c1metaG_FD_143037 | JGI IMG/M metagenome (GOLD analysis project Ga0193728, IMG submission 143037) | Soil microbial communities from a riparian zone of the East river system, Colorado, United States - U1c1 | ecosystem: Environmental > Terrestrial > Soil > Riparian zone | place: USA: East River...
CCATCAGGCTGCCGCCCGGCCTGCGATCTCCGCGACGCAGCACGTTCGCCGTGTTGAAGAGCATCCCGAACGAGCGCCCCGGCGTCGCGAGCGCGTAGAGGTCGTCCCACGGCATCGGCCGCGTTTCGTTCGTGAGAAACGCACCGACGACGTACGGGCCGTAGCGCAGCTTCGCGAGCGCCGCGTCGGTGTCCGCGGGAAGCCCGTGCACGATCTCGCGCGTGACGAACGCCGGCGTCGTGACGACCGCGCTTCGCGCGCGCACCACGTGCTCGACGCCCGCCTGCGTGTACCGGACGGTGACGCCGTGCTCGCCTGGAACGACCTCCGTCACGCGGGCGCCCGTCAGCACCGTCCCGTCGATGCCTGTCGTCAGCGCCTCGATCAGCCGGCTCGGGCCGCCGACGATGTTGCGCGACAATCCCGAGTCGCGGTTCCACACGAGGTGGAAGTAGCCAATGCCGTAGCCGGCCGCGAGCTCCTCCGGCTCGCCCGACGACCGGTTGAGCGTCGCGCGGAAGATCGAATCGACGTCGGCAGGCAGCGGGCCGATGAAGTCGCTGAAGGAGCGGTCGTCGAGGAAGTCGAGCATCCGCTGCTGCCGCTCCGCGGGCGATTCGCCTTCGCGCACGGCGGCGACCGCGCCATACCGCCGCACCGCGAGCCGCAACTTGGCGCCGGCGCGGACGAGCGCCACGCGCGAACGCGGCGACAGCGGCAACCGGAACGGATACGTCTCGACGGCGCCGCTCGCGACGACCCGGTCTCCGAGCGCGACGGCGGCGAGGCGGCCCTCGACCTGTGCGGCTTGTACGCCGGTCTCCGCGAGCAGCCGGCCGGTCGCCGACTCCGTGCCGCCGAAGACGTGCGCGCCGAAGTTCAGCCACACGTCGCCGCGTGGCTCCGAGCGGATCCGACCGCCGGTCCGTTCGGACGCCTCGAGCACGAGCACGTCGAGGCCGCGAAGATGCCAGGCGGCGGCCAGTCCGGCGATCCCGCCGCCGACGACGACGACGTCGTGGGTCGCGTCGACAGGCTCGGTGACCATGAAGCGTTACGTTAACGCAGTGTTCATCAACCGCATGCCGCGGTTCGAGATCCTCGACGACGACGCGATCGCCACGCTGGAGCGCGGCTGGCGGCGGATCCTCACCGACGTCGGCGTCTCGTTCGACCATCCGGAGGCGGTTTCCCTGTTGCGCGAGGCAGGGCAGCGCGTCGAAGGCGACGTCGCGTTTCTCGATCCGGACTTCGTGCTCGAGCAGGTCGCGAAGGCGCCGGAGGAGTTCGACCTCCAAGCGCGCAACCCCGAGCAGAGCGTGCACATCGGCGGCGACGCGATGGTGTTCGCCTCCGTCTACGGCTGCCCGTTCGTGCGGGAAGGCGACGTGCGCCGCGAGGCGACGATGGACGACTTCGAACGCCTCGTGAAGCTCTCGCAGGCGTTCCCGCAGATCGACTCGCCCGGCGGCGTCATCTGCGAACCGGGCGACCGCCCGCTCGACTCGCGCCACCTCGACATGACCTACGCACTGCAGACGCTCTCCGACAAGCCGTACTTCGGCTCGGTCACGTCCGCCGAGAACGCGCGCGATTCGATTCGAATGACGGAGATGGTGTTCGGCGACCGCGACACCATCGAGGAGACGCCCGCGTTGATGGCGATCGTCAACGTCAACTCGCCGCTTCGCTACGACGGGCGGATGCTCGATGCGCTGATCGAATACGCACGGGCAGGACAAGCGCCGATCATCACGCCGTTCCTCCTGATGGTGCGATGGCGCCGGTGTCGATCCCCGCGGCGATCGCGCAGCAGACGGCGGAGGCGTTCGCGGGAATCGCGCTCTCCCAGCTCGTCAGGCCCGGCTGCCCCGTCGTGCTCGGGTCGTTCCTCTCGAACACCGACATGCAGTCGGGCTCGCCCGGCTTCGGCGGCCCCGAGTCGGCAACGAGCCTCTATTGCACGGGCCAGCTTGCACGCCACTACGGCCTGCCGTGGCGCGCGGGCGGGGGCGGGCTGACGTCGAGCCAGACGTGCGACGCGCAGGCGGCGTACGACGCGTTGAACACGATGCTGCCGGCGTTTCTCGCGGGGGCGAACCTCGTGATGCACTCGGCGGGATGGCTCGAGTCGGGTCTCGTCTCGTGCTTCGAGAAGTTCATCGTCGACATCGAGCTGCTGCGCGTTCTGCGCGAGGAGTTCACGCCGCTCGTCGTCGACGAGGCCAGCCTCGCGTTCGACGCGCACGTCGAGGTGGGGCAGGGCGGCCACGTCCTCGGCGCCGCGCACACGCTGGAGCGATTCCGCACGTGCTTCTACCGGCCGCTGCTCTCCTCGACGGAGAACTTCGAGCGCTGGAAGCGCCTGGGCGGGCGCGACGCGACGGAACGAGCCGGCGAGATCGTGCAGAAGACGCTCGACGAGTACGAGGAACCGGCGCTCGACGAGGCGATTCGCGCCGAGCTCGCCGAGTACGTCGTGCGGCGCCGGGCCGAGCTCGGCGACTAGACGGCTGAGGCCACGACAGGGCACGTCTGGATGGTGGCTCATGCGCTGCGCCGTGCGGCCGTGACGGCCTTGGCAAGGCAAACCAGCCTTGCCTTCGGCCGTCCCGTCCACACGCCTTGGCCTGAGCCATCCCCAGACGCACCCCGCCGCGGCCCCAACCGTCAGGTCACATTTAGCGTCTGGCCGATGCCGAGGACGCGCGCCTTCTCGAGCATTGCATGCCCGAGCGCGATGTCGCTCAGCGAGAGGCCGCGGTGCCAGAAGAGGATCCGCTCGTCGTCGGACTCGCGGCCCGCTTTGTCGCCGACGACGATCTGGCAGAGCTCCGCATGCAGGCTCTCCTCGTCGAGCCGGCCGCTGTCGACGTGCGCGCGCAGCGCGCCGAAGCTTCCGGCGCGCGCCTGACCCCAGTCGTCGACGACGACCTTGTCCATCACGTCGGTGAGCGAGAGCTCGACCGCGCTCATCGTCCCGTAGGGGATCACGAGGCAGCCGGGCTCGACCCAGCTCGTCAAGAGCTTCGGCTCGGGCCGTTCGAGTCGCGTCGCCTCGACCATCACGTCCGCGCCACGGAGGCATTTCTCCCAGGTGTCCGTCGCGCGCACGGGCTTGCCGAGATCCTGCTCGAGCCTGTGCGCGAACGCGTCGCGGCTCTCGGGCCGGCGCGAGTGGACGCGGATCTCATCGAAGTCGAACAGCCGGTCGAGCAGGCGCACGTTCCAGTAGGACGACCCGCGCGCGCCGACGTGGCCGAGCACGCGCGACCCTTTCCGCGCGAGGTAGCGCGCGCCGAGCGCCGTCAGCGCGCCGGTGCGCATCGCGGTCAGATCCGATGCGTCGACGATCCCAACCGGCATCCCGTTCGTCGCGTCGTAGAGCGTGAGCAGGCCGAGCTCCGACGGCAGCCCCAGCTTGTAGTTGTCCACGTAGTCGCCGACGACCTTGACGCCGGCGAGCTGGATCGGCGCCAGGTAACCGCGGAGGACGTTGAAGTGGCCGCGGAGGGCGGGGTCGGGCTCGAGGTGCATGCGCGGCTCGATCCGGGCTTGCCCGGAGCCCTGCGCGCGAAGCCCGCCCTCGACCGCGGCGAGGATCTCGTCGTCCGAGAGCTCGAGCCGGGCCACGTCCGCGCCGCTCAGGAAGGTAAGTTCGACCGGTTGCACGATCGGAGTAGACCACAGGCATTGCGCCTGGACGGCAGGGGCCTCACGGCCGAGGATGTCGTCCGGGTCGCGCGCGACCGCGTGCCGGTCGAGCTCGACCCGGGTGCGCGGGCGCGGATGGCGGCTGCGCGCGAGGTCGTCGAGACGTATCTGAGCGAAGGCAAGCCGGCGTACGGGCTCACGACTGGTCTCGGCTCGCGCGTCGTGCACGGCGTGCCCGCGGAGTCGATGGCGGAGTTCTCGCGGCACACCGTGCTCGGTCGAGCGAACGCCGTCGGGCCGCCGCTTCCGACGGAGATCGTGCGTGCTGCGCTCGTCGTGCGAGTGAACGGGCTCGCACGCGGCGGGTCCGGTGCGCGGCCCGAGCTCGCCGAGGCACTCGTCGCTCTGCTCGAGCAAGGCGTGCACCCGGTCGTGCCGTCGATCGGGTCTATCGGCGCCGCCGACATCTGCGTGCTCGCGTACGTCGGGCTGGTGCTGCTCGGCGAGGGGGAGGCCGAGCTCGGCGGCGAGACGATGCCCGGCGCGCAGGCGCTCGAAGCTGCGGGACTCGCTCCGCTCGAGCTCGCGGCGAAGGACGGGCTGGCGCTCATCAGCGCGAACGCCGTCTCGACCGCGTTTGCGGCACTCGCGCTTGCCGATGGCCGCGACGGGCTCGAGCTCGTGCAGCTCTCCGCGGCCCTGTCGATGGAAGGCTTTCGGGCGAGCCGGAGCCCGATCGACGAGCGTGTTGCGGCGGCGCGGCCGGCGCCCGGCCAGGTGCAGTGCGCAACACGGTTGCGCGCCCTGCTCGACGGCAGCACGGCGGGCGAGCGCCGCCTGCAGGATCCGCTCTCGTTCCGCTGCGTCAGCCAGACGCACGGGAGCCTCGCCGCCGCGCTCGACTTCCTCGCCGCCGCGCTCGAGCCGGAGCTGAACGGTGCCGGGGACAACCCGCTCGTCCTGCTCGACGACCAGGAGATCGTCTCGACCGGCAACTTCTTCGTGCCGGCGCTTGCGCTCGCGTGCGACACCGTCGCGCTGGCGCTCGCGCAGGTTGCGAACCTCGGGTCGGCGCGCGTCGCGCGGCTGCTCTCGTCTGCGCTCACCGATCTGCCGCAGAACCTCGCGTCGCCCGGCTCGACCGGCACCGGGATGGCTCCGCTCTTGAAGGTCACCGATGCGCTCGCGGCGGAGATCGCGCACGGCGCCGCGCCGGTGTCGCTCGACTCGCGGGCCGGCGCCGAGGCCGTCGAGGACGCGTCCACCGGCGCGCCGATCGCGGCCGGGAGGCTCTCCGGGCTGCTCGAACGTCTGCGGTTGCTCTGCGCGGTCGAGCTGCTCGTGGCCGCACAGGCCGTCGACCTTGCCGGAATCGAGACGCTGGGCCGCGGCACAGCCGCCGCGCAGGCCGCCGTGCGCCGCGTCGTTGCACCCCTCGAGGGCGACCGCCCGCTCGGGCCGGACGTCGAGCGCGTGGCGGGCGAGATCGGGCGGCTGCTCGGGCACTAGTCATATTGCAACCCGAGTTGTATATTGCGCTCGTGTTCGTGAACCGGATGCCGCGGTACGAGCCGTTGTCCGAGGAGGCGCTCGCGACGATCGACGCCGGCGCCGAACGGCTCGGCACCGAGATCGGCGTCCAGTTCGACCATCCGCAGGCGCTCGAGCTCTTCCGCGAGGCCGACCAGACCGTCGACGACACCACCGTGCGCTTCGATCCCGGCTTCCTGCGCGCGCAGGCCGCATTTGCGCCGAGCGAATTCGCGATGCAGGCGCGCAACCCGGAGCGGAGCATCGTCGTCGGCGGCAATCACATGATCTTCGGTCCTGCGAACGGCCCGCCGTTCGTCCGCATCGACGGTGTGCGTCGCGACGGGACGATGGCCGACCTCGAGGCGCTGCTGAAGCTCACGCACCTCACGGACAACCTCGACACGCCGGGCCGCAACATTCTCGAGCCGAACGACGTCCCGCTCGATACGCGGCATCTGCTGCGCGCTCTCGCGGCGATCCGTCTCACCGACCGCGTCTGGGCCGGCGAGCCGTCATCCGACTTTGCGGCGGCCGACTGCATCCGCATGGCCGAGATCGTCTTCGGCGGCCGTGAGGCGATCGAGGAGACGCCCGCGCTCTTCGCGAACTGCAACGTCAACTCGCCGCTGCGCTTCGACAGCCGCATGCTCGAGGGAGTCCTCAACTACGCGGCGGCGGGTCAGGCCGTGATCGTGACGCCGTTCCTGCTCATGGGCGCGATGGCCCCGGTGTCGGTGCCCGCGGCACTCGTGCAGCAGAACGTCGAGGCCCTTGCCGGCATCGCGCTCGTGCAGCTTGTGCGTCGCGGCAATCCGTGCGTGCTCGGCTCGTTCCTCTAGATCGGAGACATGAAGAGCGGTTCGCCGGCGTTCGGCGGTCCGGAGTCGGCGCTCGGGATGTACGCGTCGGGACAGATCGCGCGGCGGCTCGGATTGCCGTGGCGCTCGGGCGGCGGCACGCTCACGTCGAGTCCCGCCGTCGACTATCAGGCCGGGTACGAGTCGATGAACACGCTTCAGGCTGCGTTCCTCTCCGGAGCGAACGTCTGCTGGCAGTCCGCGGGCTGGTTGGAGGGCGGTCTCGTGACGTCGTTCGAGAAGTTCGCGGCCGACTGCGAGATCCTCGACCTGCTGCTGCACCAGTTCACGCAGGCCGATGTCGACGATGCGAGCCTCGCATACGGCGCGCACGTCGAGGTTGGGCATGGGGGCCACTTCTTCGGGGCGGAGCACACGCTCGAGCGCTTTCGCGACTGCTTCTGGCGGCCGACGGTCGCGTCGACCGAGAACAACGACCGCTGGACGAAGAACGGCTCGATGGAGCACGCAGCGCGCGCGACCGTACGCTGGCAGGAGCTGCTCGAGAGTTACGAGGCGCCGCCGCTCGACGACGCGATCGATGAGGAGCTCGTCGAGTTCGTCGAGCGCCGCGCCGTCGAGCTCGGCGACCCGCTGCCGTCGCTCAGGAGCGCACAGGCATGAACCCCGGGACAGCAGCCCTCGTCCGCGGCCTCGACGTCCTCTCGGTGCTCGCCGACAATCCGGCGGCATGTGAGGGACTCGGAGTCGTCGCCCTCGCGGAGCTCGTCGGCGGCGACAAGAGCCAGCTTTCACGCACGCTGCAGACGCTCGAGGAGCATGGATTCCTGGAGCGCGACCCGGCAACGCTCGCCTACCGTCTCGGGGCGCGCCTGTTCGCACTCGCGGCTCGTGTCGGCGAGTCGCAGCTGCTCTCGGCAGCGCCGCCGGTGCTGCGTGCGCTCGTGCGTGAGCTGGGGGAGAGTGTTCATCTCTCGGTGAGACAGGGGGACCAGGTGCTGACGTTGCTCTCGGAGTCGCCAAGCGCCACGCTGCACGCGCCGGGTCGCGTCGGCGGGCTGTCACCACTCGCGAGCACGTCCGCGGGACGCGTGCTCGCGTTCGACCTAGATGCTGCGGAGCTCGACGCGCTCGGACTTGCGCACTACGGGGCTGCGATCGCCGCCGCTCGCTCGCTCGGCTACGCAATCGTGCGCGAGGAGTTCGAGCCGGGGCTCGTCGCGGCAGCTGCGCCGATCCGCGACGGTGGCGGCCGCGTCGTCGCCGCGCTCAACGTCTCCGCGCCACGCTTCCGCTTCGACGATCGTCTCGAGGAAGCCGCGGCGCGCGTGCTCGAGGCGGCGGACACACTCTCCGCCTCAATCGGCGGCCGCAGCGCCGTCGCCGCCTGAGCGAGCCAAGTCCCCGGCAGCCATCAGCCAACTGGCTGATTTGTAAAGGTGTCGGACACCTGAGGGCCTTCAGGTGTCCGACACTTCCTCGCGGCTTTCAAACGGGACGTGGCTTTCGGCACGCTAGATCGCGATCCAGATCGTCTTCAGGTCCGCGTACTTGTCGAGCGCGTGGATCGATTTGTCGCGACCGAAGCCCGACTGCTTGAAGCCGCCGAACGGTGCGCTGATGTCGCCCTTGTCGAAGCAGTTGACCCAGACGACGCCCGCACGCAGCTCGCGCGCCACACGATGTGCGCGTGAGACGTCGTTCGTCCACACCGCGGCGGCGAGACCGTAGACGGTGTCGTTCGCGATCTTGATCGCCTCTCGCTCGTCCTCGAAGGAGATCGTCGTCAACACCGGCCCGAAGATCTCCTCGCGCGCGATGCGCATGTCGTTCGACGCGGTATCGAAGATCGTCGGCTCGACGAAGTAGCCGCCGCTCTCCGCGCGCGCACGGTCGCCGCCGAGATGGAGGTCGGCACCTTCCGCGCGCCCAGACTCGATGTAGCCGAGCACGCGGTCGAGCTGCGTCTCGTCGACGATCGCGCCCATCTTCGTCTGCGGGTCGAGCGGGTCGCCCGGCTGGATCGTCCCGGCGATCTTCACGACGCGTTCGAGCAGTTCGTCCTTCAACGACTCGTGCACGAGCAAGCGTGAGCCCGCGTTGCACACCTCGCCCTGGTTGTAGAACACGCCCCAGGCCACCGCCTGCGCCGCAGCGTCGAGGTCGTCGCAGTCCTGCATCACGATGTGCGGCGACTTGCCGCCGCACTCGAGCGCGAGCCGCTTCATGTTCGAATCGCCGCTGTAGCGCAGGAACAGCTTGCCGACCTCCGTCGAGCCCGTGAACGCGACGAGGTCGACGTCCATATGCAGCCCGAGCGCCTGGCCCGCCTGCTCGCCGAATCCCGGCACGACCTGCAGGACGCCATCGGGAATCCCGGCCTCCGATGCGAGCTCCGCGATGCGAAGCGCCGTCAGCGGCGACTGTTCCGCCGGCTTGAGCACGACCGAGTTGCCGGTCGCGAGCGCCGGCCCGAGCTTCCACGACGCCATCAGTAGCGGGAAGTTCCACGGCACGACGGCCGCGATGACGCCGAGCGGCTCGCGCACGATCATCACGACGTCCGACGGCCCGGTCGGTGCGACCTCGTCGTAGACCTTGTCGATCGCCTCTGCGTAGTACGCGATCGCCTCCGCCGCGAGCGGCACGTCGACCTTCCGGCTGTCGCTGATCGGCTTGCCCATGTCGAGCGTCTCGAGCAGCGCGAGCTCGTCGGCGTGCTCCTCGATGAGCGTCGCGAAGCGCTGGAGTACCTTCTTCCGCTTCTTCGGCGCGGTGCGCGACCAGACGCCCGACTCGAACGCGCGCCGCGCGCCCGCGACAGCGCGGTCGACGTCCTCTACGTCACAGGCGGCGACCTGGGCGATCACACGTCCGGTGCCGGGGCTGACGCAGTCGAACGTTGCGCCGGAGGCGGCGTCGACATAGGCGCCGTCGACGAAGGCCTGCGAACGAATCGAGAGAGTGGTGACGGCGTCCTCGACGGTCTGGGTCATGGGGTGCCTCCTGCGATTTCTGGATCGACGATGACGACAGTACGCGCTCCCTCGCCGCGGCGAAGGCGGTCGAGCGCCTCGGGGACGCCGTCGAGATCCGTGGTGTGAGTCACGACGCCGGCGAGGTCGAGCTCGCCGGAGAGCGCCAGCGCGGCGAGCTCGGGCAGGTCGCGCGCCGCGTCGCCCGAGCCGTAGTACGTCCCGCGCAGCGACTTGTCGGAGAGGAACTCGATGCCTGGGACAGAGACCTCGACGCCTTTGGGCACGAGCCCGACGACGATGACCTCGCCACCGGCACGGATCGTGTCCCACGCAAGCCGGATCGTGTCCGGGCGGCCGACGACCTCGAACGCATGGTTGGCGCCTCCGCCGGTCAGCTCGCGCACCGCCGTGACGGCGTCCTGCGAGGAGGAGTCGACGGCATCGGTCGCGCCGAGCGTCAGCGCGAGCTCGAGCTTGTCGGCGCTGCGGTCGACGGCGACGATCGGCGTCGCGCCCGCGAGCCGCGCGCCCGCGATCACCTGCAGTCCGACGCCGCCGCAGCCGATCACGCACACCGAGTCGCCGCGCTGCACGCGCGCCACGTTGCGGACGGCGCCGAACCCGGTGACGACGCCGCAGCCGAGCAGCGCCGCATCACGGAGCGGCAGCTCGTCGGGGATCTTCACCGCGCCCGCGGCCGCGAGCACTGCGCGCTCCGCGAAGCACGCCGTCATCAACCCGTGCTGCAGCATGTCGCCGTTCGAATGCAGCCGGCTCGTGCCGTCCATCAACATGCCGGCGAAGCCGTTGACTCCCGCCGGCTCGCAGAGGTTCGGCCGCCCTGAGAGACAGGCGCGACATGCGCGGCACGCAGGGACGAAGGAGAACGCCACGTGATCGCCTGCTGCAAGTCCCTCGACTCCGGCGCCGACCGACTCGACGACGCCCGCGCCCTCGTGACCGAGAACCATCGGCCAGCGCCCTTCGCCGAGCTCTCCGTCGGCAAGCCGCACGTCCGAGTGGCAGACGCCCGCGGCGGCGACGCGCACGAGCACCTCGTTCGCCTTCGGCGGGTCGAGCTCGACGTCCTCAACTGCAACGCTGCCGGGCTCGCGCAGCACTACCGCTCTCATCTGACCCGCCACTGCTCCAGCGCGTCGAAGTCCGGCACGACGCCGAGGCCGGGACCGGGTGGCGGCGCGATCGTCCCGTCCGCTGCGATCGCGACAGCCGCGGGGAGCAGCCAGTCGCGCCGTTCCGCCGTCAGTCCCGGCGGGTCGTACGGGACCTCGACGAACGGGCACGTCGACACAGCGAGTGCGAGATGGAGGTTCGCGACGAGGCCGTAGCCGTTCGACCACGTGTGCGGCGACCACATGCGCCCGTGCAGGTCGGCGAGCGCGGCAACGCGCCGGCAGCCGCCGATCCCGCCGGCGAGCACGACATCGGTCTGGATCACGTCGACGCAACCGCGCACGATCAGGTCGCGTGCCTCGTGGCTTTGCCGCACCATCTCGCCCGCTGCGAGTCGCAGGTCGGTACGGCTGCGCAGCGCGCGGTAGCCGTCGACGTCGTCGGTGCGCAGCGGCTCCTCGAGCCAGTAGACGCCGAGCGGCTCGAGCGCACGCGCGCACTGCGCGGCCGTTGCGACGTCCCAACGTGCCTCGCGGTCGCCGGGCATGCGCCAGCCCTGGTTCGCGTCGACCATCAGCTCGAGCTCCGGCCCAACCGCGTCGCGCACCGCTTCGACGACGGCGACGTCGTCGCGCCAGTCGGCGTGGTGGAAGCGCAGCTTCACGGCGCGCACGCCGGCGTCGCGCAATGCGACGACGCGTGCGACGCGCTCGTCAGGATGGAGCAGCTCGGCGCTCGACGCGTACGCAACGAGGCTCTCCGATCTGCCACCGAGCAGTTTCCAGCACGGGACGTCGAGCGCGCGTCCCGCGAGATCCCACACAGCGGCCTCGACCGTCCACGGACGGCTGTGATGGAAGTCGACCGTCTCGCAGATCTCGCGCACGACCTCGGTGCGGAGCGGGTCGGCGCCGACGAGCAGCCGCTCGAGCAGCTCGCGGTCCGGGAGTGCGTCGCCGCTCGCGCAGCCCTCGACGCCGTCGTCGCTGCGCACGATCACGACCGTAGCCTCCTGCTGCGTGCGCGGAACGGGATCCCATGCGACGCGCAGCGGCGGCACGAACGGGAACACGTACCGCCGCGTCTCGATGGAGGCGATGCGCATCAGTCGCCGCTGTAGAACGGGTTCTGCAGCGAGTCGCGCTCCGCCACGAGCCGGGCAGCCGCGTCGGGATCGCGTCCTTCGACGCACATGCCGATCGCCTTGCGCACGGCCTGCCGGTTCGCGAGCCGCAGTGCGGTCTCGTCGCTCGCCGTCGGATCGACCCAGACCGCGACGAGCACGCTGATCTCGTCGGTCGCCTCGAGCAGCCCGTCCGCCACCGCGTCGAGCACACCCTGGCCGATGCCCAGTTGCGCGGCACCCCACGTCATCGTCTCGTGGCTGTCGTCGCGCGCGGTCGCCTTGTTCATCATCAGCGTCGGCGGCCAGATCGGCTCGTAGTGCGCCTCGTCCGGCCCGACGCAGACGAGCACCGGCGTGTGACCGGGGGACGGCTGGGAGAACATGCCGAGCGCCGACGCGTGCACGACGCTGCCGCGGCGCGCGAGGACGACGTTGACGTGGCTGCCGTTCGGCTTCACGCCGCCCCAGCCCTCGCCGATGCGGCCGTCGAGCTCGTCGGCGTTCATGCGCTGGCGCCGTTCGGCGAGAGGTCGAGCACGACGCGCAGCGCGTCGCCCGAGCGGAGCAGCTCGAACGCGCGGCCGATCTCGTCCAGCGGGAGCCGGTGCGAGATCAGCTTGTCGAGCGGCAGGATGCCGCGCTTGTAGAGGTCGAGGATCGTCACGAAGTCACGCTCGGGTCTGGACGAACCGTAGAGGGACCCGAGCACCCGCCGCTCCATGCGGGGAATCGAGAGCGCGGGCAGCGGCAGCACGGCGTCCTCGCGCGGGATGCCGATCAGCACCGCCGCGCCACGCGGGCGAGTCGAGAGAAACGCCGTCAGCATCGCGTCGGTGCGGCCGGTCGCCTCGATCGCGTAGTCGACGCCTCCGCCCGACGCCTCGACGACCGCCGCTGCGGTCTCCTCCGGCGAGCCGGCCCAGAGGACGCCGCCCGTCGCTCCGAAACCTTCCGCGTCCACGAGCTTCTGCGGGTTGACGTCGACGGCGAGGATCGAGCCCGCGCCCGCGGCCGCGGCCGCGAGCACCGCCGAGAGGCCGACGCCGCCGCAGCCGATGACCGCGACGCGATCGCCGGGACGGACGCCGGCAGTGCGCCACACTGCGCCGACGCCCGTCGTCACGGCGCACCCGACGAGTCCTGCGACCTCGAACGGCACATCGCGCGGGATCTTCACGCACGAGCGTTCCGGCAACACACACGCCTCCGCGAACGACGAGATGAACGAGTAGTGGTAGACGGGCTCGCCGTCACGCGAGAGGCGCGTCGTCCCATCGAGCAGACCACCGGTCCCCATCGCAGGCCACGCGGTCGAGCAGAGCTGCGGCAGCTCGCGCAGGCACTCCGCGCACTCTCCGCATGACGGCGCCCACGAGAGCGCGACGTGGTCGCCGACGACGACGCGTTGCACGCCGGGGCCGATCGCCTCGACGACGCCGGCACCCTCGTGGCCGAGCACGGCGGGGCAGCGCGTCTCGGACGTGCCGTCGATCGCGTTCTGATCCGAGTGGCAGACGCCGCTCGCATGCAGGCGCACGAGCACCTCGCCTGGACCGGGCGCGGCGAGCTCCAGCTCGGTCACCTCCATCGGTCCGGCCGTCCGCTCGAGGACAGCGGCGCGGATCTTCAAGCCGTCGCCGCTTCTTTGGCCTGAAGCCGACGTAGCTCCTCGATGGGAATATGGCAGCGCATGAGGTGGCCGCCCTCGACCTCGACGAGCGGCGGCTCTTCGACCTCGCAGATCTCGCCGACCTTGCGATGGCAGCGCGTGTGGAAGACGCAGCCGCTCGGCGGGTTCGCCGCGCTCGGGATCTCGCCGGCGAGCTTGATGCGCTCGCGGCCGCCGCCGTCGACGGTCGGCACGGCGGAGAGCAGCGCTTCGGTGTACGGATGGTGCGGCCCGTCGAAGACGACCGCAGCCGGCCCGAGCTCCATCAACCGTCCGAGGTAGAGGACCGCAATGCGATCGGAGATGTACCGCACGACGCCGAGATCGTGCGAGATGAACATGTATGCGACCTGGCGTTCTGCCTGGAGCTCGACCAGCAAATTGAGAATCGCCGCCTGCACCGAAACGTCGAGCGCCGACGTCGGCTCATCGCACACGACGACGAGCGGCTCACCTGCGAAGGCGCGCGCGATCGCGAGACGCTGTTTCAACCCGCCCGAGAGCTGCCCCGGCTTCGCGCTGACGTAGCGCTCGGACAGGCGCACCGAGCCCATCAGCTCGAGCATCCGTGCCTCGGCCGGCGCGCCGGTGAGACCCGAGAGCTTCTTCAGCGAGCGCCGCAGGATCCGGCGCACCGAATGACGCCGGTTCAGCGCCGAGTCGGGGTTCTGGAACACGATCTGCAGCGCGCGGATCTCCTTGCGCGAGCGCTTCGCGAGATGCCCGTCGAGCGGCTTGCCCTCGAGCGTCACCTGGCCTGACGTAGGCCCGACGATGCCGAGCAGCGTGCGTGCAAGGGTCGTCTTGCCGCTGCCGGACTCGCCGACGAGCCCGAGCGCCTCGCCCGGCCAGATCGCGGCCGAGACGCCGACGAGCGCGTGGATGTCGTTGCCGTGCTGGCGGAACACCTTGCCCAGGTCGTCGAAGCGCAGGAGCGGCTCGACGGTTCTGTCGACGCCCGGAAGTGCAAGGTGCGACGCCTCTGCGCGCGGGAGCGCTTGTGCCTGCTCGTGGAAGTGGCAGCGGCTCACGTGCGTGCCGCCGACGTCGTACAGCGGCGGCTCCTCGGCAACGCAGATCTCCTGCGCGAGCGCGCAGCGGTCGGCGAAGACGCAGCCGGGCAGCTCCTCCCCGAGATTCGGGAGGAAACCGGGGATCGTGTCGAGCCGGCCCGCGTCCTTGCGCACGCCGCCGCGCGGGATGCAGCGCAGCAGGCCGACCGTGTACGGATGCCGTGGGTCGTGCAGCACGCTGTCGACCGCGCCCTCCTCGACCAGGCGCCCCGCGTAGAGGACGCCGACGCGGTCGCACATCTTCGCGATGACACCGAGGTTGTGGCTGATGAAGAGCACCGACGTGTGCAGCTCTGCTTGGAGGGCGGCGACGAGATCGAGCACCTCGGCCTCGACCGTCGCGTCGAGCCCGGTGGTCGGCTCGTCGAGGATCAGCAGCGATGGGTTCTTCGCGAGCGCCATTGCGATGATCACGCGCTGCTGCATTCCGCCGGACAGCTGGTGCGGGTAGCGCTGCATCACCGAGCCGGGGTCGGCGATCTGTACGAGCCGCAACGCTTGTTCCGCGCCCTCCATCGCCTCCGCCTTCGATACGCCCCGCACGGTGAGCACTTCGGCGACCTGCTTGCCGACCCGCAGCGACGGGTTCAGCGCAGTGCCCGGGTTCTGGTAGACCATCGACACGGCGTCCGCGCGGAGCGCGAGCAGCTCGGGGCGCGACATGGCGAGCACGTCATGGCCGTCGATGCGGATGTCGCCGCCACGCACGCGGCCGTTGCGCGGCAGGTACTGGACGACGGCGAGCGCGGCAGTCGACTTGCCGCAGCCGGACTCGCCGACGAGCCCGTATGCCTCGCCGCGGCGCACCGAGAGCGTCACGCCGCGCAGCACCTGTCGGTCGCGGCCGCGCACGCGATACGCGACGTCGAGGTCGCGTT
>Ga0193728_1000898_pt1 | contig 14855 bp, 15 predicted proteins | sample U1c1metaG_FD_143037 | JGI IMG/M metagenome (GOLD analysis project Ga0193728, IMG submission 143037) | Soil microbial communities from a riparian zone of the East river system, Colorado, United States - U1c1 | ecosystem: Environmental > Terrestrial > Soil > Riparian zone | place: USA: East River...
GATACAAGCCGTTGGCGTAAATACTATTGTATCGCAAAATAAGATCACCGATGCCCAGGCAGAATATATTGAAGTGGCTATGACTAATAAAAGAATTGACAGTAATACTATAGTCGATTATAACGGGGTAGCCGAAGGCATTGTTATAAATACAGTTAGCAGCAGTACGCAACCCCATGCTACATCATCTACTACCATTATAAACCATAACAACATTACCGGTTGTCTTAATGCAATTGAAGTTGTAGGAGGGTACACACCTAGTGTAAGCATTACCAATAACTATATCAGCAATCCGAAAACTACCGGCGTTTATATAGTAAGCAATGCGGCTTCGTATTCGTTAACGGTATCGGGCAACACATTTAATATGAGTAAGCCTGATGTTGGTCGCAGAAATGCCCTGGCAACCTATGCTGCTACTAAGACAACTACCCAATTAGTGACGTTAACCAATAATACATTCACCTATACGTCAGCGTCAGCCGGTGGTGCTGGAACCGAAACAGCCATAGCGACAGCTACAAATGGAATAACGCTAACAGGTAATATTGTTAATGGCAATGGTGTTAAAAACAGCGCCGGAAACCAGCCGATCGCCATGAACAACAATGGGGTAACTTATACCGGTTATAGTTTCGTAAACAATAAGTTTACAGGTTGTTCGATGTGGTTAAGCGGATTTACAAGTACGCTTACTTCAGGAAATAACTTCACCTTGTAACCGTCATTTCTCATAAATAAGCTTCCCGTTGAGTTAAACTAACCAATATGGGAACTCAAAACATAAAGCCAAAGGCTTCCGATGATTCGGAAGCCTTTGGCTTTATAAAAAATACACTAATAGGACTAATCGGGCATCAAAATAAAACTTGCTTTTAAGCGAGTTGCCGGGTTAGTTTCAGTCCAATATTACGGGCAAACTTTTTTTGATTTTCAGACGATATAAATCTGTTTAACTTCAGTGAGGTTATTATCGGATTAAATTTAAAACTGTTTCTGGGATTTTTCATGGAATTTGGATATACTTGTGGTAAGTGTTTATCAAACGTTTGATTAAGACTTCAGTGATATCATTTGAAATAAATTGCACAAAAAATAAGCCCGTAACAAACAAATAATGAAGCGTATATTAAAAAAAATAAAAAATGCTTTTAAAAAGCAACTTTTAGAAATTTCACAGGTGTATTTCAGTATTGCAGGCAATAAAGTTGAATGTAATATTTGCCATTATAAGGCTAATAAATTAAGCAGTAATCTCTGGCATTTATATACCGATTGCCCCAAATGCAGTTCTAACGTACGCACGAGATTATTGTATGCTGCGCTCACCACTCTTGATGATCTTAATGAGAAAAAACTGATTGATGGGAAAAGTGTTTTGCATTTTGCGCCTGAAAATTCTCTAACACATTTTTTGCGGAAAAAAGCCGGGAATTATAAAACTGCCGATTATTTAGCTGAAGGTTATGACTATGGCAATATTGATTACAATATGGATATTACTGAAATGCCGCAGATTGCGGACAAGAGTTTTGACTGCGTAATAGCGTGCGATGTTTTAGAGCATGTGTATAATCTTAAGAACGGGATTAAAGAGGTTTATAGGGTATGTACAGATGGCGGATACTGTATCTTTACCGTGCCTCAGAAAGATCACCTCGCAAAAACATTTGAGGATATTACTATAAACGATCCGAAGGAGAGAGAAAGATTATTTGGCCAGGATGATCACCTGCGGATATTCGGAGATGATTTTGTTGATATGATGCAGGATGCCGGATTTAAAGTAACAGCAGTGGACGAGAGTTTTTTTGATAAAGCCCTTGTAGAAAAATATGTTCTTGCTCCGCCTGTTTTATCTAAACACCCGCTGGCCACTAATTATAGAAAAGTGTTCTTCGGTAAAAAAGGTTAGACTTTCTATTATCTGAGGCGAATTGCGACCCTTGTATTTTTGAGTTTAAACCGAAAGAATACTCATCGAGTGAATCTCATTAGATTATCTTAATCAATTGGTTCGATATTTCTTATTGACGATTGCCGGTATTGCGTTCCTGTAATTACGCTATCGTCTTTAAACCGAACAATCTAAAGCATGGTCAATGCCGTATGGCCCCTTTTGCGAAGTCTATTTTGGGGGTTTGCAAAATAATTAACGCAGGTTTAAAAGATGGGCAAGCGGAATCAGGAATAAAGACACTGTTTTTTCTCTTTTAAACTTCTCGTTGCTGCTGTATGTTTTGCCACCCGCGGTCACAAAGCATGAATTAATACTGGCGTCAAATTTCGCTTCAGTGTATTTCCTGTTATCTATATAAGTTAGTGTTGCAGCTTTGATGTAATAAAGATCTTTCTTTTCGTCATCATTAAGGTTTGCTATAGTCGCTTTAAGTGCTTCTATATCGACCAGGCTATCCGGAACGGTAGAGATCGCAACATCCTGGATACTGATTTCCATAATTTCATCCCGGTTTACATTGAGTCCACCGATCAGGTAAGAACCGTTGAAGCTGGTATTTGAGTTTATCTTGGCGCTATATAAAGATCCGTCGCCGCCTATTGATGTCACTATGGGTGGTTTATTTCCCTTTGTAATTGCCTTACCTGTTCTGAACTCATAAGTAGTGTCTTTTGGATGAAAGGTAACAATGTTACCGGGTATCATGAACAGGTCGTACGAGATGCTGGATACGTCGTTCAAAAACTTTCTCTGTTTGTATGACTTTGGTAGCTCCTCAACAATTACTTCTGGCTCAACCTTCTTGGCTGCACTTGCCAGGTTGAAACCGCCCAGGGCGACTGGTTGTGCGGCTCCGCCCATGCCTGAACTGGGGCCACTAGTCGGGCTGTCGAAATTCGGGTTGTCGCCTTTACCCTTGTTAAGGGAAAATTTAGGTCCATTGATAAGCTGAACCGCCGGAGAGCTGTTATGGCACGAGTAAGTTGCAAATACTGCAGCAATAAGGAGATGATATGGTTTTTTCATGCTTGTAATTTTTATTTATAGATATACACTTGGCCTCAAGGTTTAATCCCAATAAAATTATTAAATTTTAGCAAAACATAATAGAGATAGCATTTCTATTTTATTGAAAACAAGTATTTTGTGTGGTTTCCTGCAATTGGGGATTTTTTTTCGCAATTCGCGGTGTCTTACTTGTTAAAGAACCTAAAATAATTTGCGGAAGTCTATTTATTTTTGTTTATGTTTATGTCGTAATTCACTCAAACATAGCGAATTAATCAATAATAGAAAAACCTTAATCAATAGGAAATATTATTGTAACCAATACTAAGATTCTATCTGTGGTAAGTTTTTGGCCTGAAAAATGTAATAACATTTTCGGCGATGCTTGCCAATCCTATAAAAACATATTGAAATAAAGTAAGGCAAAAATCATTTTATCGGTTATGATATTTGATTTTTTTTTGTTATGTTTATGTATATAAATATCTCAATTTCAGAGATTTAACCTATGATACATAAAGCTTAATCATTGAGAAATTAATGTTATTTAATAGAAAAAAAATTATATATATTAATTCTTACACCTAATTAATTAAATCTAAAACCCAAAAAACCATAAATCAAATGAAAACAATTAAAACTCTATTCAGGGTAATTGCCAGCAAAACTGTGGCAATACCACTCTTTGCAATCTTGTTGTCACCGGTATGCTCCTATGCCGATGATACTGCCGCGCTGCAAGCTTTGCTTGTTGCCGGCCCTGTTACACTGCCTGCAGGTCATACTTACAGTGTAACTGGAAATCTGAACGTAACCTATAATTTTAATCTGAACGGCGACGTGATCACGATGACGGCAGCTACCGGCCCTGTTTTCAGGTTAAGGACAGCGGGAATAACCATATCCAACGGCACAATTACCGGCACCTGGACGCCAACTTCGGCATTTAATGGGAGCGGAGCATGCGCTATCAGCATTTATGGCAGCAATATTACAGTCACCAATATGACGATAACCAATATGCCCACTTATGGCATTGTAGCAGGCGGAGCCTATAATAATTTGGTGATCACACATAATACGATAAAAAATGTAGGGTACGCTGGTTTCTACTTTGATTCGGAAACTGCCACAACCGGTGGCATATTCAGCAATAATACAGTAGACAGAAGCCAGATACCACCGTCGGCAGTTCATCAGCTGACCGTAGGTATCCGTGGAAGCACCAATAGTGGCACCCTGGCTACAGGCTGGACCATCACGAACAATGTGATCAGTATGCCTAACCTGCCTACAGATAATACAGCAGAATGTCTTGAGGTGAGGTTCGTAACCAACTCCACCATATCGGGTAACATTTTCAACAACGGAAGCATAGGTGCAAGTCTTGTACGGTCGTCGGGTATTACATTAACCAACAATCAAATCAACAACTCGCAGCTGGAAAGTGTAGAGTTAGCAGATTGCACTTCCTGCACAGCGCAAGGCAACACAATAATCGGTTCTGCTGGCGATGGCATCCTACTGGACGGCGCTGTTGGCAGCACGTTGACACAAATTACAAGCAATGTTATTTCAGGGGCAAAAAATTCGTGTATTCATGCCTACATGGGCACCAAGAATGTAACTATTTCGGGCTGCACTTTAACAGTAAATTCGGGCGCCAAGGGAATTAACCTTCAGGGGACGACCGCTGTAGTTGTTCAGAATACAACCTTTAACGGAAACGGAGTGGGCTCCTTGGCGGTGATGCTGGATACCTGCCCTGGTAACCTGACCATAAATGGCGGCGCGATATCTAATTTTACGAAATGTGTTGTCGCTATTAGTAATTCAACAGCAGGCCTTGTTACAGACAACATTACTATGTCAGGTGTTGCCGTTAGCGGTGTGCCAAACGCTTTAAGTACATATGTGGCCAATGGCGGTGCAGTTGGAAAAAACATCGTAGTAGTAAACAAATAAATTGAATTAACTATAATTTATAAAACAGTCCTAAGTCTAAAGGCCGGTTTCGAAAGAACCGGTCTTTTTTTGTTTTTATATAATAACAAAAGGTTGCTATATTGTAATCTCCAATTATAGCGGTTCAAATACTACCTATGAAATTATTCAGGCTTTCCGAAGGCATTATTTTGCAGCACCAGAACGCAAATTATTTGCTGGGCCTTGATTGGGATACGCTTATAAACAGAGAGGGCTTATATTCCTATCTGTCAAATATTTTACCCGGAATGGCGGTACTAAACGACGCCGGGGCGTTGGAAATGCTTGATACCAAATTGATGCCCCCGATAGGCAGCCAGGAGGTATGGGCGGCAGGCGTAACTTACCTGCGCAGCCGCGAAGCAAGGATGGAAGAATCAATAGGGTCTGGTGCTGCCGACCTTTATGATAAGGTATATGCTGCCGAACGGCCCGAACTTTTTTTCAAATCAATGCCTCACCGCGTCGCCGGACATAACCAACAGGTTTATATCCGGCGCGATTCAACATGGAATGTTCCTGAACCTGAACTGGCCTTGTTTATCAATTCCAACGGCAATATCGAAGGATATACTATAGGGAACGATATGAGTTCGCGCAGTATAGAAGGCGAAAATGCGCTTTATCTGCCCCAGGCAAAAATATTCGAGCGAAGTGCTGCACTTGGGCCATGCTTGTATGTTCCTCAACAACCAATACCTGCCGATACAGCTATAAAAATGAGTATACACCGGGATAATCGCGAGGTATATGCCGATGAAACTACTATCAGTCGGATGAAACGCTCACTTACAGAACTTGCCGATTATCTTTATCGTGAGTGTGATTTTCCTTACGGGTGTTTCCTGCTCACAGGAACCTGCCTTGTACCACCAAATGATTTTACCTTGAATGAAGAGGATGTTGTTTCTATCAGCATTGATGGAATTGGTAAACTTGTAAACACTGTGAGTTATAAACCGCAAATTAAATTTTGATATATGAAAAAACTGCTGCCTGTTTTCTTGTTGCTTAGTGGGATATCATTTTCTGTAAGTGCCCAGCAAAAATTCAATGGGCTCGATTTAAATATGGGCAATCTTTACCGAATGTCGGACGCGAAGACCAGGTCCATAAGCCCCGAAAACTTCAACGGCGAAAAAGGTAAGGGCGGAATGGCCACAACGGGCACAGGGACGGGGCCGTCGCGCGAGTTGGGCCAAAAATGGAAAGTAAGCCCAAGTGTAGTGATAAAAAAGGGAACTGTTTATACCATTGCAGAAATTGATGGTCCAGGTGCTATCCAGCATATCTGGATGACCCCTACCGGTAACTGGCGCTATTCTATCCTTCGTTTTTATTGGGATGACGAAACTACGCCCTCGGTAGAAACACCCGTGGGCGATTTCTTTTGCATGGGCTGGGGGAGGTTTGCACCGGTAACATCGCTTGCCGTTGTAGTAAACCCGGGTAGCGGTTTAAATTGTTACTGGCCTATGCCGTTTCATAAAAAATGCCGCATAACAATGGAGAATATTGATAATAAGGACATGGTACTATACTACCAGGTTGATTATACATTAACGGATGTGCCTAAAGATGCCGGGTATTTTCACGCGCAGTTCAGGAGGGTTAACCCACTGCCGTTTAAAAAAGACTATGTGCTGGTGGATAGCATTAAAGGCAAGGGGCAGTACGTAGGCACCTATATGGCTTATGGCTCCAACAAGAATGGCTGGTGGGGCGAGGGCGAAATAAAGTTCTTTATGGATGGCGATACCGAATTCCCGACAATAGCCGGAACCGGTACCGAGGACTATTTTAATGGAGCCTATGATTTTGATACACAAAAAAAAGACAAAAACGGGGTTGAAACCAGTGCCTATACAGAATTTAGCGGACCGTATACGGGCCTGCCACAGGTTATAAGGGGCGATGGCCATTATGATATAGCGCAGCGCTTTGGTTTGTACCGCTGGCATATTATGGACCCTATCCGTTTTGATAAAGACCTGAAAGTGACCATCCAGGATCTGGGCTGGCACAATGATGGCAGATATATGCCGCTGCAGGATGATATCGCCTCGGTCGTATTCTGGTATCAAAGCGAGCCGCACGCGCCTTTTCCGAAATTACCAACAAAAGATCAACTGGAGGTAAACTGAAATGCCTGCTCAATTCACCATAAAATGCTACGCCATTATTGTAACCAGCCTATTATGCGCGTGCAATTCGGGTCAAAATTCCAAAAGTCCTAAAAGAGGCACATTTGGTTACGATTTAGACTTTCTGCAAAAAAAGGATAGTGTTGTGATATTACAGAGCAGTGATGGCAAAAGCCATTATTTCGCCCAAATACCAGGGGAAGGTGTTTACCTCTACAGCGGAAGGCGACACCGGTAAGAGCTTTGGCTGGATAAATTACAAGACTTTTGATGTGACGCCCGATTTGCACATGAACGCATACGGGGGCGAAGACAGACTTTGGCTCGGTCCGGAGGGTAGCAAGTTCGCACTGTTTTTTAAGCCGGGGACAAAGATGGAGTTCGCCAACTGGCATACACCTGCTGCTTTTGATCACGAACGATGGGAACTGTTAAGTAAAAACGACACCCAGGCAATGTTAACAAAAAACATGACCCTTCAAAATTATGCAGGAACCAATCTCAATGTAAAGGTTGACAGAAACGTCAGTTTAATGAACAGGAAAGAAATCCTGATATCAATGGACATTCAGCCGGATAGTACAGTTAACATAGTAGGTATAAAAACAGAAAATACGATTACTAATATGGGTTCTGTAGCATGGACTGCAACAACAGGAGCGCCTTGCTTGTGGAATTTGGATATGTTTACACCATCGCCTGGAGTACGGGTCATAATTCCTTATCATGATAATGTATCGGGAAAAATTGCAACTACTGATTATTTCGGACAGATTCCACCGGATAGAGTCTCCTCGGAACAGGGATTTCTTTATTTTAAGGCTGATGGGAAATCGAGAGGTAAGCTGGGCATGCCAGCTAAAAGGACGAAAGGGATAGCCGGGAGTTACGATCAGATCAATAATGTACTTACAATCATCACGTTTGATGTCGACCCCAAGGCCATCTATCTTAACCAGGAATGGACACCGGATAAAAATCCGTTAATCGGCGATGCGGTGAATGCGTATAACGATGGGCCTTTAGCCAATGGCACCCAAATGGGGCCGTTTTATGAGTTAGAAAGTGTGTCGCCAGGGGCGTTCTTAAAACCGGGCGAGAAAATGACTCATAATCATAGTGTTTTTCATTTTACAGGTAACAAGACAAGTCTGGATAAGATTGCTTTAAAAGTCCTTGGTGTATCAATCAATCCAGGTGGCATTTAAATAAAAAACGCCGGGAATAAACCCCGGCGCTAAAAAACTAAAATTATAATCGCTTATTTGGTATTCAATTTATTAGGCAATGCCATGGCAAATGTTGTTTAAGGCTTGCTTTGATAAAGGCTTGCTGATAAATGAACTTACACATCCATAATGCGTAGAGCGTTCCTTGTCAGATTCTCTTACCGATGAAGTCATCACAAACAATTCCACATGTTTATCTAAACTGTCCTTTAGCTTTTCAAATTTTTCAAGGAAATCCCAGCCACTGTAGTCGGGCATGGTCAGATCAAGGAATATTACGTCTGGCAACCGGTTTGGGTCTGCTTGATGTTCTTCCATATATTCAATAATCATACTACCATCAAATGTATAGGTAGCTTGTTCGCACGCCTCATTATTATAAAGCATTGTTCTCATAATATAATGATCGATAGGGTTATCGTCAATTAAAACAACTTTGCACATAATCGATTTTTTTAATAGGTTAAATTCGGTATAGATAAGTTAACAATAAGAATGTATTGATCATTAAGCAAATGGTGTACCACAAGGCTACGGGTAAACCTATTTAAAGCTTTATCGTATAAGCGGAAGTTAGTTTTAGAATCTTTTGCTTATTATAAAATGCATCCGCACATCACCGCTGTATTAAAAAGCGCCAGTCCGTACACACCCGCACCCAATGATATTGCCCAGGACAGTGCTGAAAAGGTATTAAATTACATTGAAGACATTAACCTGGAAAAAAATATACGCTTCAGGCCAACATCTTCGGGCAGCCTTTTTTTGGCCTGGATCATTGGTGATTGGGAATATGATATGGAGTGTGTAAAAAATGGTTATATAATTTACAGCTTCACAAAATGTGGGTATGAAAAAACAAGCGGCTGCGAACTTTTTGATGATTTTATTCCACAGTTTGAGAAATATTTGCTGATGCTGTAAGCGGCACAGTTCTCACAACGGCACGTGGATCCTCGCTGCTGATGTACATTTCGGGGAAACCTACATACTCGGCATACCACTGTAATGCAGAGGCAACAAGTGGTCTCAGGTAATCTTTTATATTAACGGTTTCAAACACAAGGTGCCCCTCCTTGTACCTGCTATAGAATTGAAGTTCAGCAGGGTTGGGCTCAAAGGCTATATCCTCCAATTTAAGAATGCTAATTCGCAGCATTGACTTGACATCACGGATCATATCCCCGGCCTCAGTTTGTATTATATAAAAGTTTGTAGATAACATTTAGTAAGGATTTCTTATTAACACATGTCAAAAAATGTACCATCTTACAGCTATGCTTATTAGCACCCATATTTGCGAGGGACTTTTTCCACATAACATCATAAAGTTCTGTGCCAAAGGAATTCTGGTAATGTTATTTAAAGTAGAAACATGCAACCGCACCGCCTTTTTTTTAAAACCATTTTGCAACTCGCTAAAACTGATGCAGTTGGTTTTAAATCAATTGTCTTTCTATATATTAAAAGTAGAATTCAAGATTACGTTAAGTAGAACAATAATTTATTTTCAATTTTGAAGACGATAGTAAATTGTTACCAAACAATGCATTCAATATTTGCAAATGTGAAGTTTATGCATTATGTTTAAGTATAATTTACCTGTGATATCATATTTGCTTTTTCCTGACCAATTACATGACCCTATTGGCCAAATTATTTGACTATTACAGATTTTGGATTTTCGGTGTTTAGGGCTTTTTTAAGTTACAAGCCATAGTATAATTTTTAATTAATTTAATTGTCTATCAAGAGGATAATTTTTTGTTTCAGTACACAAATCATTTGGAGATTTTTTACTGAAATTCTGAAACAAAATAAAATACGAGACGTCTTAAGTAATTATAAACCAAATCCATGGTTAACCCGGTTAAATATCATTTGAAAACAAAAAATGGTGAACGCTTGATTACCATTGAGCCGATTTACGAAGAGATCGCCGGCCGCGACCTGTTTTCGACGGGGCGTTACATTCTGACTGATTTAATAGGTGGGATAGGTGAAATTCGTTTTGATGGCGAATTATTCGAGTGGGAATGGAACGGCGTCGATGGTATGGGAGATGAATATATATATCAAATCGTAAATTTCATTAAAGAATACAACGAACCTGAACTCGCAGGCTACCTGGACTAATATCTTCCGGCTTTTATCAATCCTATTATTTCCTGCTATTTATTACTATCGCAGAATTGTTTTGAATACTTTTTAATTGGTTTTAAAAAGTTGCAGAACTATTTAATATAGCGCTTGCGAAATTGAAATAGTATTTGCACATTGTGACAGAATAAAAACCTAATTATGGCCGAAGCTTCACCGAGATTTTTGTCGCTCGATGTTTTCCGTGGAATGACAATTTGTTTTATGATCATTGTCAATAACCCCGGTGCTAATACCTCTTTTTGGCCGCTTAATCATGCAGCATGGCATGGATTTACACCCACCGACCTTGTTTTTCCTTCGTTTTTATTTGCTGTAGGTAATGCGATGAGTTTTGCGATGAAAAAGTACCAGCAAATAAGCAATGCTGCGGTGCTAAGCAAAATCTTTAAACGTACTGTGCTTATTTTCCTGATGGGATACTTAATGTACTGGTTTCCGTTTTTCCAGGTTCACGATGGTCATTGGTCGTTGTCGCCATTCAGCAATACCCGTATCATGGGTGTTCTGCAGCGCATAGCATTATGCTACTGCTTTGCGTCGCTGATGGTACACTACCTGTCAACAAGAACTGTATTTATTTTATCGGGCATCTTTTTGGTTGGCTACTGGATAATCCTGCTCGTTTTTGGATATTTTAACTTCCATACTTATGGTAATGATGTTGATCCACTAAGCATGACCGGTAATGCAGGTATTTACCTGGATAAATGGCTTTTTGGCGATGCGCACCTTTATCATGGCGAGCATATAGCTTTCGATCCGGAAGGCCTGCTGAGCACCATACCGGCCATAGTAAACGTAATCGTTGGCTATTATGCGGGCAAATTTATACAGGAAAAGGGCAAGGGATACGATACGATATCAAAACTTATACTCACAGGCTGCCTGTTCATATTTATCGCTATTTGCTGGGATTCTGTGTTCCCTATCAATAAAAAGCTTTGGAGCAGCTCTTTTGTTTTAATCACAACAGGTATCGACCTGGTTATCATTTCGTTCCTGCTTTATATAATCGAGATCAGGGAATGGACGAAAGGCAACTGGACCAGGTTTTTCACTATATTCGGTAAGAACCCATTATTCATCTACATAGTTTCCGAAGTATTATTAATAATACTGGGATGGATAGTCATCAGTAAAAAAGGTTTGCCGGAATGGGGGCAGTCATTTTACCAGGATATAGCGCCCGGTAAGGTGGGTTCATTGCTTTTTGCTATCAGTTTTATGCTTCTTTGCTGGCTTGTAGGGTACGTACTTGACAGAAAGAAAATTTACATCAGGGTATAACTACCAAATTAATATAAGTCAACTAAATCTATCATCTCACGAGAAGCCCCGGTAACGGGGCTTTTTTCATTTTAGTTTGGGACAACCGCGTGAGGGTTTTAAACGTAACTGTTAGAAAGCACACACTATTGCTATATTTAAAACTAAAAGTTCTATTATCCATTATACTATAACTACTTACCCATCTACTAACATTTTATGCCCTTTATAACAGCAGTCTCAAAAATAGATCTCCCATGTAAAACAGATCAGCAGGAAGTAAAAGAACAGGCCCGGATTGCCTTTACTTCCCGGTCGCCACATATGGAACGACTGATGGATGTATTTGACCATACCGAGATCATAACCCGCAATTTTTGCAAGCCATTGGCTTATTATATGACTGATTCCTCTTTTGAGGAACGTAATAACGAATATTTGAGATTGGCGCTGAAATGGTCGGTAGGAGCTATTGAGGATTGTGTCGCGAAAGCAAATATTACGAAGGAAGATATAACCGATATATTATTTGTATCAACCACGGGCCTGGCCACACCGAGTATGGACGCTCTTATCATCAATGAAATGCGCCTTGATCCTCATATCAACCGAATGCCGATTTTTGGGCTCGGTTGTGGCGGGGGAGTTTCTGGTGTGGCCAAAGCTATGGGCGTAGCAAAGGCAAATCCGAAAGCTGTGGTGTTGCTGGTAAGTGTGGAGTTGTGTTCGCTTACCATTATGCGAAATGATTATAGCACCAGTAACTTTGTAGGGTCAAGCTTATTCTCTGACGGGATATCTGCCTGTATTATTGTTGGTGATGACCATCAATCAGATACACGTGTAAAATACAAAGCAGCAAGCAGCAAGCTATACTATGATTCGTTAGAGATAATGGGCTGGGAATTTAAGAACGACGGTTTTAAGGTGCTTTTTTCAAAGGACATCCCGACTTTTATCAATGAAAATGTACGGGCCGATATCACAAAATTTTTAACAGAACAAGGGCTTGAACTGGGTGATATAAAGAATTTTATTTTCCATCCCGGGGGTAAAAAGGTGCTTGAGGCTTACACCGATGCCTTGAGGGTGGGAGGTGACTTTTTGGAAAAAACCCGTCATGTGATGAACGAGTACGGAAATATGTCGAGCGTAACAGTATTATATGTACTGGAGCGCTTTATGAACGAAGGCTTCGACGATGGATATGGATTGATGATGGCCATGGGGCCTGGATTTTCGAGCGAAATGGTACTATTAGAAATGAAAAATTGAATAATGAGTCGGAAAGTCCGGAAGTCCGCATAAGTCCGGAAGTTTATAATGGGATTATTTTTTAAAGCTATTAAGAATCATCTTCCGGACTTACCGACTTCCTGACTAAAAAACATGTATTTCATCATCTTCATCTTATTTCTTATCGCACAACGCCTAACTGAGCTTTACGTTTCCAAAAGAAATGAAAAGTGGCTGTTAGCCAATGGGGCTGTGGAATACGGGCGGGAGCATTATCCTTATATCGTGGCTATGCACACGCTATTCATAGTTTCCCTAATTGCGGAGTATTATTTAACGGGTGGTAAGGCAATAAACTATTTGTTTCTGGGCCTGTTTATTTTGCTTTTATTATTCAAATACTGGGTGCTCAGTTCGTTAGGAACGTATTGGAATACACGCATTTATCGCATTCCTGGAAGCGGCCCGGTCAAAAAAGGCCCTTATAAGCTATTTAAGCACCCCAATTATGTAGATGTGGTTTGCGAGATAGCCATTATACCGCTGGTATTCCATTTATATTATACCGCTGTAATTTTTACGGTATTAAATGCTATTGTGCTGACTATCAGGATAAAAGTGGAGAACAAGGTTTGGGTGGATTAAACAAAAAAATCCCCGGCCATTCACTACCGGGGATTTAACCATTCTTCAAACCAATTAAAAGTATTAATCTCTTATTTATTAACCACGTACTTGTACGCACCTAAAGTGAATAAGGTTATAAAAAAGTTGAAAATATTTTAAAAAAGTTTATCGGCAAATTCGGATGATAAATACGTTTTTGTTTTTTTTGATTTTAACTTTTGATTTATAATGGTATATTTGCGCCTCTTTTAGGAGGAATATATTACAATGAAAGCAGACTTGCATCCCAAAAATTATAGATTAGTTGTTTTTAAAGACATGTCAAATGACTACTCTTTTTTAACAAAATCATGCATCGATACCCGTGAAACAGTGAAATGGGAAGATGGCAACGATTACCCTTTAGTGAAACTCGAAATTTCACACACTTCGCACCCTTTCTACACAGGTAAGATGAAACTGGTAGATACTGCAGGACGTATTGACAAATTCCGCACCCGTTACAACAAAAAGTAATTTGGTGTTTGTGATAAATTAATTTGAAGGTCTCCCGGTACATCGGGGGACTTTTTTTATTTTTGCGCCATGGCAATCATCTTATTTGACGATAACGCACACCAAACACTGCTGCCGTTAACCTATACGCGTGCGGTAGCGGATTTGCGCATAGGTATCCTAACGATTGCTGAGAAATGGGGGAAATACCTCGATTTAGATTTCTCCTATCATACGCAACCGTATTTAAGCTATAAATTCCCCTTAAAAATCGAAGACAAAAACTTGTTTATCAACGGTTCCGTTTGCCCGGATGAACAATTACTGGAAGCGATTTATAAGTTACACGGAGACGAAGCATTAAAATGTAACGGCAAACTGATAGCCGTAAAGCTATCGCAATGGGACGCCAAAACTTTTGATGCAACCGCCAAATTTGCCCGCGATATAGATTATGCTGGAACGCCGGTAATGATAACTTACCCCGAGGATATATTCAGGCAAAACGACACAGAGCTTCGTAAGGACTTCAAATTACTCACTAAAGACCGCACCAGTGCGTCTATCAGTAATACCAACGTAATTATCGGCGATGATTTTTTTGCCGAAGAAGGTGCTATTGCCGATTGCTCAACCTTTAGTACGCTTAACGGGCCTATTTACCTGGCTGCTAAAAGTGAAGTATGGGAAGGTACACATGTCCGGGGAGGATTTGCGCTCCATAGCCACTCGCAGGTA
>Ga0193728_1000899_pt1 | contig 14844 bp, 14 predicted proteins | sample U1c1metaG_FD_143037 | JGI IMG/M metagenome (GOLD analysis project Ga0193728, IMG submission 143037) | Soil microbial communities from a riparian zone of the East river system, Colorado, United States - U1c1 | ecosystem: Environmental > Terrestrial > Soil > Riparian zone | place: USA: East River...
CTTCCCGGGGTCGGCTGGCGGGCGCGGGAACTCGGCGCGGCGTGGCATGCTGCGGGCATGCCTGTTAATCCTGGAGCCCCGTTGGCGGCGGTGACCGTCGTGGTCGGCGAGGAGGAGCTCCTCGTCGAGCGGGCGGTCAGGGCCATCGTGGCGTCCGCCCGGCCGCCGGGCGAGGCCGCCCGCCCGGCCGACGCCGAGGGGACCGATGTCCACGACGTGACCGCGGCGGGCCTGACAGCGGGCGAGCTGACGACGCTGACCGCGCCGTCACTGTTCGGGACGGGCTGTGTTGTGATCATCCGCGGCGCTCAGGACGCCGTCAAGGACCTGGCCGCCGAGATCACCCGGCTGGCCGGCTCGCCCCCGCCCGACACCGTGGTGGTGCTCACGCACGCGGGCGGGGCCAAGGGGAAGGCGCTGCTGACCGCCCTGGCCGCCGCCGGGGCCGCGCGGGTCGACTGCCCGGTCATCAAGCGGTTCGGGGACCGGATGGACTTCCTGCGGTCGGAGTTCCGCCGGGCCGGGCGCAAGGCCGACGACGCGGGGCTGCGGGGGCTGCTGGACGCGGTCGGGAACGACCTGCGCGACCTGGCGGCGGCTTGCAGCCAGCTGGCCAGCGACACCGAGGGCGTCATCAGCGCGGAGACCGTGGCCCGGTACTACCGCGGGCGCGCGGAGGCCTCCGGGTTCACCGTGGCCGACCGGGCGGTCGAGGGGAAGCTGGCCGATGCCCTGGAGCAGCTCCGCTGGGCGCTGGCCACGGGCACCTCCCCGGTGCTCATCTCCAGCGCGCTCGCGCAGGGCGTGCGGGCACTCGGCCGGGTGGGCTCGGCGCCCCGCAGCCGACGCGCCGACCAGCTCGCGGGCGAGCTGGGCATGCCGCCGTGGAAGATCGACCGGGTCCGCCAGCAGCTGCCGGGCTGGACCGCGGCGGGCATCGCCACGGCGCACGCCGCCGTGGCGGAGGCGGACGCTCAGGTCAAGGGCGAGGGCACCAGCGCGGGCTACGCCCTCGAGCGGGCGATCAACACGATCGTCGCCGCACGCTCAGCCCAGTGATGAAGCCCCGCTGAAGCAGGCCCGGGGATTCAGGCCGCTGATGTATGCCCCGCTGACGAGGCCGCGGGTCCAGGACCCGCTGACGCAGGCGGCGGGTCCAGCCGGGTGAACTACGCCTTGGCGGGGCTGAGGGCCTCGGCGCGGCGGGCGATGGCCGACTTGCGGTTGGCCGCCTGGTTCTTGTGGATCACGCCCTTGCTCGCGGCCTTGTCCAGCTTGACCGCGGCGGCGCGCATGGCCAGCGTCGCGGCCTCCACGTCACCCGCGTCGGCGGCCTCGCGGAACTTGCGCACGGAGCTCTTCAGCTCGGACTTGACCCCCTTGTTGCGCTGCCGGGCCTTCTCGTTCTGCTTGTTCCGCTTGATCTGGGACTTGATGTTCGCCACGCGTAATGCCTCGCTTGAGTCTGGAAGGAAGTGCCGTCGGGCTAGCGCCCGGCGTTGCACACGCGGGCATGCAGGCAGCCAGCGACCAAGGATAGCCGAGAGTGGCCGCCCCCTCAAACTGACGTGGCCCTGGACGGAGCACCGGCCCCGGCATGCAACGATAGACCGCTAGCCCTAGATGAACGACTAGCCTAGATGACGACCACCTGGCGGATCCGCATGCCACCAAGCCCCGTGCCCTCAACTCCCGGCCAGGCGCCGGCGCTGTCCAAACCCGGGCGGACCGATCAGGCCATCATCCGCAATTTCTGCATTATCGCCCACATCGACCACGGCAAGTCCACCCTGGCGGACCGGATGCTGCAGCTGACCGGCGTGGTCGAGGGCCGCCAGATGCGCGCGCAGTACCTGGACCGGATGGACATCGAGCGCGAGCGCGGCATCACCATCAAGAGCCAGGCCGTCCGGCTGCCCTGGCGGGGCGCCGACGGCCGCGACTACGTGCTCAACCTCATCGACACCCCCGGCCACGTCGACTTCAGCTATGAGGTGTCCCGCTCGCTGGCCGCCTGCGAGGGCGCCATCCTGCTGGTCGACGCCGCGCAGGGGATCGAGGCGCAGACCCTGGCCAACCTCTACCTGGCCCTCGGCGCCGACCTGCACCTGATCCCGGTGCTGAACAAGATCGACCTGCCCGCCGCCCAGCCCGACAAGTACGCCGCCGAACTGGCTGGCATCATCGGCTGCGCGCCGTCGGACGTGCTCAGGGTGTCAGCCAAGACCGGTGATGGCGTAGCTGACCTGCTGAACGCGGTCGTCGAGCAGGTCCCGCCGCCCAGCGGCGACCCGGACGCGCCCGCCCGCGCGCTGATCTTCGACTCGGTCTACGACACCTACCGCGGCGTGGTGACCTACGTCCGGGTGAAGGACGGGCGGCTGTCCAACCGGGAGCGCACCCTCATGCTCTCCACCAAGTCGGTGCACGAGACGCTCGAGGTGGGCGTGATCTCCCCGGAGCCGGTCCCGTCCGAGGGCCTGGTGGCCGGTGAGGTGGGCTACCTGATCACCGGGGTCAAGGACGTCCGCCAGGCCCGCGTCGGCGATACCGTGACCACGGCGGTCCACCCGGCCACCGAACCGCTGCCGGGCTACGACCACCCGCGGCCGATGGTCTTCTCCGGGCTGTTCCCGGTCGACGGCGATGACTATCCCGAGCTGCGCGACGCCCTGGACAAGCTCCGGCTCAACGACGCCTCGCTCGTCTACGAGCCCGAGACCTCCAGCGCCCTGGGCTTCGGCTTCCGCTGCGGCTTCCTCGGGCTGCTGCACATGGAGATCGTCCGCGAGCGGCTGGAACGCGAGTTCGACCTGGCTCTCATCTCCACAGCGCCCAACGTCGTCTACCGGGTCGTGACCGAGGCCGGGGCCGAGCTCATCATGACCAACCCCAGCGAGTTCCCGGACGGGAAGATTGCCCACATCTACGAGCCCGTCGTCCGGGCCACCGTGCTGGCCCCCAGTGACTATATCGGCGCGATCATGGAGCTGTGCCAGAGCCGGCGCGGCGTCCTGCTCGGCATGGAGTACCTGTCCTCGGACCGGGTCGAGATCCGCTACACGATGCCGCTGGGCGAGATCATCTTTGACTTCTTCGACCAGCTCAAGTCGAGGACCCGCGGCTACGCCTCGCTCGATTACGAGCCCGACGGCGAGCAGGACGCGGACCTGGTCAAGGTGGACATCCTGCTGCAGGGCGTCCCGGTCGACGCGTTCAGCCAGATCGTGGCCAGCGAGAAGGCGCGGGACTACGGCCTGTCCATGACGGCCCGGCTCAAGGAACTCATCCCGCGGCAGCAGTTCGAGGTGCCCATCCAGGCCGCGATCGGCTCGCGGGTCATCGCCCGGGAGAACATCCGGGCCATCCGCAAAGACGTGCTGGCCAAGTGCTACGGCGGTGACATCACCCGCAAGCGCAAGCTGCTGGAGAAGCAGAAGGAAGGCAAGCGGCGGATGAAGACCATCGGCCGGGTCGACGTCCCGCAGGAGGCCTTCGTCGCCGCGCTGTCGACCGACCAGGGACCCGACACCAGGAAGCGCTGAGCGCGTCCCGGCCGGGTCCCCCCAGCTGGCTGGGCCCGGCTAGCTAGCCGCCCAGGCTGATGTTGCTGGAACTGCTGGCGGCGGCAATGAGGATGACGACGAACAAGATCGTGCCGACGATCCCGATGATCCCGAGCACGATGCCGGCGATGGCCATCCCGCGGCCGTTCTCGCCGCGCTCCCGGATCTGGCGCAGCGCGATGATGCCCATGATCAGGCCCGGGATCCCGACCAGGACGCCGAGCAGGATCTGGCCGATGCCGCAGACCAGCGAGGCGATGGCCAGCGGGTTGGTCCGCGCGGCCCCCGGCCCGTAACCGGTGGGCGCGCCGTAGGCGTTGTAGGCGGCGGGCTGGCCGTACTGCGGCTGGCCGTACTGGGGCTGGCCGTACTGCGCCTGGCCGTAGTCGGGCTGCCCGTACTGAGGCTGCGGCTGCCCGTACTGCGGGGGCGGCTCGGGCTGGCCGTACTGGGGCTGGCCGTACTGCGGCTGGCCGTACTGCGGCTGGCCATATTGCGGCTGGCCGTACCCGGGCTGGCCGTACTGGGTCGGCTGCTCGCCGTACTGCGGGGGCTGCTCGCCGTACCCGCCCTGGCCCTGGTTCTGGCCCTGGTTCTGGCCCTGGCCATAGTCATCCGAGGAGCTCATGGTCTTAACCTGTCCTGTCGCTAGGGTCCTGACACCGACCTCGTGAAAACGACAGCCGCTACCAGAAAGAGCAGAATGACGAGCACACTAGCGGCTGCTCCGGTCCAGCCGAGGACGAGTCCCCAGATGGCCATAGTCCTGCCGTCCTCGCCGGTTTCCCGGATCTGGCGGCGGGCCACGTGCCCGAAGACGATGGCCGGGATCGTGGTCAGCATGAAGGTCAGCGGCTGAGCCGCGCCGCAGGCCAGCGCCGCGACCGCGTACCCGTTGGTCCGGCGCGGCTGCGGCGGGCGCGGCGCGTCCGGGTAGACCGGCCGCCGCGGCAGGTCAGCGGTCAGCCGGTCCAGGTCGGCGTAGGTCCGGGCCGCCATCGCCTGGCCGACCCGGGCGGCGTGCTCCTCGGCGGTCAGCCGGCCGGTGGCGTAGGACTCCTGCAGAACGTCGATGGTGGCGTCGCGATCCCGGTCGGTGGCCCGGACCGGCGGGCCGAGCGGCGGCGGGATGGGACCGGGCGGCAGGTAATTCGGTGCCCACGCGGGCCGCCCGAGCGGCCGCCCGGGCGGCCCGTACCCCCGCACCACCCGAGGGTTCCGCTGATACTGAGTCACGTCCGCGCCACCTGGCTGGTTCTCGGCGAGCTATCCCTACTGTCCAGAGTAGCCGCGCCTACCAGTGATGTCCTGCCTACGGCGCCGCGGCGTTACCGTTGAGGCGTGACAGACCTGGCGGCATCCGACCCCGGGCGCGGCCGCCCGGCCCCGCGCCGGGGCGCCTGACGTGGCTGGCCAGCCCCCCGATGGCCAGCCGGCGCCGGAGGACGGGACGCTGCCCGTCAGCGCGACGGCCGGAATCGGAAAGACCCCGTTCGGAATCTATGTCCATGTTCCGTTCTGCCTGACCCGGTGCGGTTACTGCGATTTCAATACCTACACGGCCGACGAGCTCGGGCCGGGCGCGTCGCGGGCGTCCTACGCGGGGCTGGCAGCGGCCGAGGTGGCGTTCGCGGGCCGGGTGCTGGGGGACGGGGCCGGGCCGGCGGCCACCGTGTTCTTCGGGGGCGGCACGCCGACGCTGCTGCCCGCGGCCGACCTGAGCGCGATCCTGGCCGCGATCGACAAGGAGTTCGGCCTGGCCGCCGGGGCCGAGGTGACCGTGGAGGCCAACCCGGAGACCGTCGACCAGGCGGTGCTGGCCGACCTGCGCGCGGCCGGGTTCACCCGGATCTCGCTCGGCATGCAGAGTGCCGTGCCGCACGTGCTGGGGGTGCTGGACCGGGTTCACCAGCCGGGGCGGCCGCAGCAGTGCGCCGCGTGGGCGCGGGCCGCCGGGTTCGAGCACGTCAGCCTGGACCTGATCTACGGGACCCCCGGTGAGACCGACGCCGACTGGCAGCGGTCGCTGGACAGCGCGCTGGCCGCCGGGCCCGACCACATCTCGGCCTACGCGCTCATCGTCGAGGACGGCACCCGGCTGGCCGCCCGGGTCCGGCGCGGCGAGCTGCCCGCGCCCGACGATGACGTGCTGGCCGACCGCTACCTGGCCGCCGACACCGCGCTGAGCGCGGCCGGCCTGCGCTGGTACGAGATCTCCAACTGGGCGGCCAGCCCGGCGGCGCAGTGCCGGCACAACCAGCTGTACTGGACCGGCGCCGACTGGTGGGGAATCGGGCCGGGAGCGCACAGCCACGTCGGCGGGACGCGCTGGTGGAACGTCCGGCACCCGGCCGCGTACGCCGCGCGGGTCGGCGCGGGGTCCAGCCCCGCCCAGGCCCGGGAGGTCCTCACGGCCGACGAGCGCGGCCTGGAGCGGATCATGCTCGCCACCCGGCTGTCCGGTGGCTGCCCGGTCGCCGACCTGCCGCGCGCCGGGCGGGCCGCCGCGGCCGCCGCCGTCGCCGACGGCCTGGCCGAGCCTGGCGCGCTGGCCGCCGGGCGGGTGGTGCTGACCACCCGCGGGCGGCTGCTGGCCGACGCGGTGATCCGCGACCTCACCGGCTAGAGCTCACCGCCGCTGCCTCACCGGCCAGGCCTCACCGCCTACCCCTCACCCCGCCCGCGCACGATCGTCGCGCACAGCCAGCCCGGCAGCCGGTAGAACTCCCCGGCGCTGGCCGCCGCCGCGGCCCGGACCAGGTAGGCCAGCGTCACCAGCCACAGGGCCAGCGTCGCGGGCAGCGCGATCAGCAGCGCCACCCCGACCGTGTCCAGCGCGAGCATCGTGCCCACGATCACCGCGCACACGTTGTAGAGCGCCAGGCTGACCGCCAGGTTGAGGGCCTGGCGGGCGTGCGCGCGGGCGTAGTCCGAGTTCCGGGCCCGGGCCACGTAGACAGCGAGCGGGGCGGCCACGCTGACGAACGGGACGCCGAGGTAGCCGACCACCGCCCAGGCCTCGTCACCGTCCCGGTGCGGCGACACCCCCCAGGCCTCGTCACCGTCCCGGTGCGGCGACACCCCCCAGGCCTCGTCACCGTCCCGGTGCGGCGACACCCCCCGGTGCGGCGACGCCCCCCGGTGCGGCGATACCCCTGGCCGGACCCGCCCATCTGGTGAGAAACTGGTCATCGGTCCTCGTTCGTCGTGTCTTCGGGCCACGCTAGCCGGTGCGTGGCGAATTGACGCTGCGTCCAGCTCCCCGGCGAGCCGCGTGCCCAGTAGTGTTCGCGCAATAGAATTGGCACTCAATGCGTGGGAGTGCCAGGGAGGTGGCCGCGTGCTCGACGACAGGAAGCTGGCCGTCCTGCGCGCCATCGTGGAGGACTATGTCTCCACGAATGAGCCCGTGGGGTCCAAGAACCTGGTGGACCGGCACAGCCTCGATGTGTCGCCCGCCACCATCCGCAACGACATGGCCGTACTGGAGGAGCAGGGCTTCATCGTCCAGCCGCACACCAGCGCGGGCCGGGTGCCGACCGACAAGGGCTACCGCCTGTTCGTCGACCGGCTGACCGGGGTGAAGCCGTTCTCCTCGGCCGAGCGGCGGGCCATCGAGACGTTCCTGGCCGGCGCCTACGACCTCGATGACGTCGTCATGCGGACCGTCCGGCTGCTGGCCCAGCTGACCCGGCAGGTGGCGGTCGTCCAGTACCCGTCGCTGACCCGGTCGGCGGTGCGGCACATCGAGCTGGTCCCGATGGCCCCGCAGCGGCTGCTGCTGGTCCTCATCACCGACACCGGCCGCGTCGAGCAGCGGTCGGTCGAGCTGCCCGGCCCGGTGGGGGACGACTCCATCACTCATCTGCGGGCCGTGCTGAACGCCTCCCTCGACGGGCACCGCCTGACCGACGTGACGTCGGCCGTCACCGACCTGCCCGAGCGGATCAACCCGGCCGACCGGTCGGTCGCGGCCGCGGTGCTGTCGGTCATCTTCGAGACCCTGGTCGAGCGGCACGAGGAGCGCGTAGTGGTCGCCGGCGCGGCTAACCTGGCCCCAGCCGACTTCGCCCGGGGATTGCACGAGGTCCTCGAAGCGTTGGAGGAACAGGTAGTCCTGATGCGCCTGCTCGGCGAGTCCGGTGATCAGGCCTCGGTGACGGTTCGCATCGGCGCGGAGAACCAGGTCGAGGGGCTGGAGAGCACCTCGCTGGTCGCGGCCGGCTACGGCTCCGGGGAACAGGCCCTGGCCAGGCTCGGAGTGCTTGGCCCGACACGGATGGACTACCCGACGGCGATGGGAGCGGTGCGCGCGGTGGCACGGTACGTAGGCCAGATCCTGGCAGGAGCATAGGAATGCCGGTCATGAACGACTATTACGGCATCCTGGGCGTGAGCCGGGACGCGGAATCGGAAGACATCAAGAAGGCGTACCGGCGGCTCGCACGCGAGCTGCACCCGGACGTCAACCCTGATCCGCAGACCCAGGAGCGCTTCAAGGAGGTCACCCAGGCCTACGAGGTGCTGTCCAACCCGGAGAAGCGCCAGATGTACGACCTGGGCGGCGACCCCTACGCCCAGGCCGGCGCCCCCGGCGCGGGAGGCTTCGGCGCGCAGGGGTTCCCGTTCAGCGACATCATGGACGCGTTCTTCGGCGGGGCGGGCCAGCGCGGCCCGCGCAGCCGGGCCCGCCGCGGCCGCAACGCCACCATCCGCGTCGAGCTGGACAAGGACCTGGTCGTCGACACGGCCGTGGTCTGCCCGACCTGCTCGGGCCAGGGCACCGCGCCGGGCACCCACCCGACCACCTGCGAGGTCTGCAACGGCCGCGGCGAGGTCAGCCAGGTCACCCGGTCGTTCCTGGGCCAGGTCATGACCTCCCGGCCGTGCCCGGGCTGCGGCGGCTACGGCACCGTGATCCGCAAGCCCTGCCCGGAGTGCGACGGCGACGGCCGGGTCCGGACCCGGCGCACGATCAAGGTGCGGATCCCGGCGGGCGTCGAGGACGGCACGCACATCCAGCTGGCCGGCGAGGGCGAGACCGGCCCCGGCGGCGGCCCGCCCGGCGACCTGTTCCTGGAGATCGTGCAGCGCCCGCACCCGATCTTCGAGCGCCAGGGTGATGACCTGCACTGCACGGTCACCATCCCGATGGTGGCCGCCGCGCTCGGGGCGACGCTCCAGGTCGAGACCCTGGACGGGCCGGGCGACATCGATATCCGGCCCGGCACCCAGACCGGCCAGGCCATCCCGCTCTACGGCCAGGGCACCGCCCACCTGAACTCGTCCGGCCGCGGCGACCTCATGATCCACGTCACGGTCGAGACACCGGTCAAGCTCGAGCCCGAGCAGGAGAACCTGCTGCGCGAACTGGCCCGGCTCCGTGGTGAGGCGGCGCCCCCCGGCCGGTTCGCCCCTGGGCAGCAAGGATTTTTTTCGCGGCTCCGCGACGCCTTTAACGGGCGCTGACTACCGGAGCTACCCCTGAGATCGCCCGTTTTCCTGGCCGATCCCGCTGACCTGGCCCGCGACACGATCGTCCTGGCCGGGGCCGAGGGCCACCATGCCACCACCGTCCGCCGGCTGGGACCCGGCGAGCACGTGGACATCACCGACGGGGCCGGAACGATGGCCGCCTGCGTCATCACCACCGCGCGGCCCGGTGTCCTGGAACTGGCGGTCACGGGGCGCGCCTTCGAGCCCGCGCCCGTGCCCCGGCTGACCGTCGTACAGGCCATCCCCAAGGGCGACCGCGGCGAGCTGGCCACCGAGACGATGACCGAGGTCGGGGTGGACGTGCTGGTGCCCTGGGCGGCGGAGCGCAGCGTGGTCCGGTGGCGGGGCGACAAGGCCGCCAGGGGCGCGGCCCGCTGGCGGTCGACCGCGATCGCGGCGGCCAAGCAGTCCCGCCGGTCCTGGCTGCCGGAGGTCACGGAAGTGGCGTCGACGGCTGAGGTGGCGGCGCGGGTCAAGGCCATCGTTTCGGAAGGTCGGGGGCTCGCCGTTGCGCTCGACCCGGATGCGCCGCAGCCGCTGCTGGCGGTGGCCGGCGCGCGCGGCCTGACCGAGATCGTCCTGCTCGTGGGGCCGGAAGGCGGGATCTCCCCAGCCGAGGCCGTCCTGTTTGCGGAGGCCGGGGCGGTCGGCGCGCGGCTCGGGCCGACCGTGCTGCGCGCGTCGTCGGCCGGGGCCATCGCGGCGGCCCTGGTCATGACAGCAGCGGGCCGCTGGGACTAGCGGGCCCGCTGCTGACGGTGCTGATTCAGGCGGTGCCGGCCTAGCTGATGGCGCCGCCCGCCGTCGCCGCGGAGCCCGTGGTGCCAGCGCCCGTGGCGCCCGGGGACCTCGGGGTCGAGATCGCCGAAGGGGAAGTCGACCCCGCAGCGGAGCTGCTCACCGGCGGAGAGGACGGCTTCGCCTTCAACGTGGTCGAGGTACTGGCCGACGGGCACGCCGGGGTCGACGATGCGGCCGGCGACCTGGCCCCGGCGGACGACTTGACTGGCGGCGAGCCGGTGCCGATCCCCGGACCGGGAGTGCTGCTGCCGGGGGTAGGCGTCGTGGTCTCGCTCGGTGGCGGGGCGACGGGGGGCGACGTGGTGGCCGGCGGCGGGATCGTCGGGCTCGCGCTCGTCGAACCGGTGGAGTGGGCGGGCGGGCTGGACCTGTGCGCCGGCGGCGTCGTGCACGTAGGACCGGGCCCGGGCTGGTTCGCGTGGTTGCTCGAGGTGGGGCGCGCGCTCGTCCCGAACGCCGTGCCGCCGCCGGTTCCCCCGCCCCCGCCGCCGCTGCCGCCGTTCTGGGTGGAGCCATTGTTCGAGGCGCCGTCGGCTGAGGCATTCGAGGTGGGCGAGACGACCTGCGGCAGTTCCATCACGGCGAAGCCGCCCGCGGCCACCACGAAGACGGCGATGCCCATGCCCGCCACCGGGCGGAGCCAGCCGTACCGGGGCCGGGCGTGGCCCGGCTTGGCGGTCGCGGGCCGAAAGCGGTCGATGACGGCCCGGCAGGCGGCCATGACCGGTTCCGTCCAGCGGCGGAGCCAGGCGGCACTGCTGGCGGACCAGGCCGACGCGGACTCCAGGGACAGCATCGGCCGGTTGAGCCGTTCCCTGATCCGCTCCAGCCCGTCGGCGGACGGCTCGATCGAGTCGGCGGCCGCATGCAGCGCGCGGCGCAGGGCCTCCTCGTAGTCGCCGTTCATGCTCGGGTTCACGTTTCACGCTCCAGCACGCTGCGCAGGGCGATCATGGCCCTGGCCGTGTGGCTCTTCACTGCGCCCTTGCTGATCCTCATGGCGCCCGCGATCTGGGCCTCGGACAGATCCCCGTAGTAGCGCAGGACCAGCGCCTCCCGCTGCCGGGGCGGCAGCGTCCGCAGGGCGGCCACAACCGCCGACCGCTCCAGCAGCGTGATCGCGCCGTGCTCGGCGCTGGGCATGTCCGGAGGGGGCTTGGGCGCGTTGCGGTCCACCACCACGCGGTGCCGCAGCACCGAGCGGGACCGGTTCACGACCGACTGCCGCAGGTAGGAAAGGGCCTTCTCATTGTCACGGAGGCGCCGCCAGCCGCCGTGCATGGCCACGAACGAGTCCTGCACGACCTCCTCCGCGGTAGCGATATCGCGGACCAGCAGCGCCGCCAGGCGCACCAGCGAGCGGTAGTGCTCGCTGTAGAGGGCAGTCACGGCCCGGTCAACATCCCACTCGGCCGCCGTCCCCATGGTCACATCCGCTACCAAGGTTTCGGTCACGCTAGTAGGACGCTCAGCCACATCACTAGGTTCACCCGCGGTCATGACTGATTCACGCAGCCAGCCACTCGGGCCCTGACTTGACTCAACGCTTGCCCTTCCCCCCATGCCCGTCCATTCCTGGGTCGCACCGTGTTGGGCGCAGCCGCCTCGATAACCGCCGGTGCATCAGCATCATGGGTTCGCAGTACTGTCACCATATATGTCAGAGCGCCGCTCAGCCTGGCACACGTTAAGATCACCCAGTGCCTGAGTGTCTCTTTTGCAGCATCGTTACCGGCGAGATCCCGGCGGAGAAAGTCGTGGAGAGCGAGCGCACTGTGGCGTTCCGCGACATCAACCCGCAGGCCCCCGTCCATGTGCTGGTCGTCCCGCGTGAGCACTACCCCGACCTGGCCGCCGTGGCGGCGGCCGGCGAGGGGCTGCTGGCCGAGATAGCGACCCAGGCCCACCGGGTCGCGGTCGAGCAGGGCGTGGCGGACAGCGGCTACCGGGTCGTGTTCAACACCGGGGTGGACGGCGGCCAGACGGTGGGCCACGTGCACGCGCATGTCCTGGGCGGCCGCCCGCTGGCCTGGCCGCCCGGCTAGACGGCATACCATGGACCTCTAACCGGGCATCATCGGGAAGGGTCATTGACAGACAAAGCTCGCGAATCCGACCGCGCCGCCAGCACCCAGGCGGCCAGCACCCAGGTCAAGATCGTGATTCCCGACGACCACTCGATGGTCAGCCTGCTCGGCTCCCGCGATGAGCTGCTGAGTGTCATCGAGAAGTCGTTCGACGCGGACGTGCACGTCCGCGGCAACGAGATCACGATCACCGGGCAGCCGCAGGAGACCGCGCTGGTGGCCCGCCTGTTCGACGAGCTGACCCAGCTGGTCGCGGGGGGCGCCGAGCTGACCGCGGACGCCGTCGAGCGCAGCGTGCTGATGCTGCGCCGCAAGGGCGGCGCGCGCCCGGCCGAGGTGCTCAACCTGGGCATCCTGTCCTCGCGCGGCCGCACCATCCGGCCCAAGACGCTCGGCCAGAAGCGCTACGTCGACGCCATCGACGCCCACACGATCGTGTTCGGAATCGGCCCGGCCGGGACCGGGAAGACCTACCTGGCCATGGCCAAGGCCGTCCGGGCGCTGCAGGACAAGGAAGTCAACCGCATCATCCTGACCCGCCCGGCGGTCGAGGCGGGCGAGCGGCTCGGGTTCCTGCCCGGCACCCTGTACGAGAAGATCGACCCGTACCTGCGGCCGCTGTATGACGCCCTGCACGACATGGTCGACCCGGACTCCATTCCCCGGCTGACGGCCGCGGGCACCATCGAGATAGCGCCACTGGCCTATATGCGGGGCCGGACGCTGAACGATTCGTTCATAATTCTCGATGAGGCGCAGAACACCTCGGCCGAGCAAATGAAGATGTTCTTGACCCGGCTCGGTTTCGGGTCCCGGATTGTGGTCACCGGTGACGTCACGCAGGTCGACCTGCCGTCGGGCACGACCAGCGGGCTGCGCCAGGTCCAGGACATCCTCGAGGGCGTGGACGACGTCTACTTCTCGCGGCTGACGAGTCACGACGTGGTCCGGCACAAGCTGGTCGCCGACATCGTGGACGCCTACGAGCAGTTCGACGCGCGGCGGGCTGCGGCCGAGTCGCTGCCCGGCGGGCGGCCGCGGCGCGATGGCGGCCGTCGCTGAGCCTGCCTGCCTACCTGACGGGGAGCCAAGTGAGCATCGAGATCGCCAACGAGTCCGGCGTCGCGGTCGATGAGTCGGCCCTGGCCGCGCTGGCCCGGCACGTTCTCGACGGCATGCACGTGCACCCGCTGGCCGAGCTGTCGGTCCTCCTCGTCGACGAGCCGGCCATGACCGAGCTGCACCTGCGCTGGATGGGCGAGCCGGGGCCGACCGACGTGCTGGCCTTCCCCATGGACGAGATCCGGCCGCCGCAGCCCGGCGGCACGCACGCCGACCACGGCGCCCCCGAGCCACCGGTGATCCCCGGCCTGCTGGGCGACGTCGTGATCTGCCCGCAGGTGGCGCGGGTCCAGGCCAAGCAGGCCGGGCACAGCGTCGAGGCCGAGATCAGCCTGCTGTGCACGCACGGGATCTTGCACCTGCTCGGCTTCGACCACGCCGAGCCCGACGAGAAGGCCGTGATGTTCGGCCTGCAGGACAAGCTGCTCAGCTCGTGGCGGCCGCTCCCCGACGGGCCTGGGTGAGGCAGCGGTGGGCTGGCTGCTGGTAGCCGCGCTGGCGCTGGTGCTGCTGGCCGGCTGGTGCGCGAGCGCCGAGACCGCGCTGCTGCGGGTGTCCCGGGCCGGGGCCAAGGAGCTGGGCCGGTCACCGGGCGAGGGCGGCGGGCCGCTCCAGGTGGTGCTGGGCGAGATCTCCCGCTACCTGTCGGTGCTCGTCCTGATCCGGGTGGCCGCCGAGATCACGGCCACCGTCCTGGTCACCGCCGTGCTGGTGAACCGGATCTCGCACGCGCCGGACTGGCGGGCCTACCTCATCGCCGCCGCGGTCATGACCGTGGCCAGCTACCTGATCGCCGCCGTCATCCCGCGCCGCGTGGGCCGCAAGCGCGCCGTCAAGGTCGCGACGTCGGCCGCCGCCATCCTGCGCCCGGTGGTCCGGCTGCTCGGCCCGATTCCGCGCCTGCTGCAGGCCACCGGCAGTGCGTTCAGCCCCGACAGCGAGGGCAGCGACGGGCCATCCGGCTCCGAGGAGGAGCTGCGCGGCCTGGTCGACCTGCTGGAGCAGCGCCAGGTCATCCAGTCCGACGAGCGAGACATGATCCACTCGGTCTTCGAGCTGGGCGACACGATCGTCCGCGAGGTCATGGTGCCGCGCACCGACATGGTGTTCGTCGAGCACGACAAGAACCTGCGCCAGGCGCTGTCCCTGGCGCTGCGCAGCGGCTTCTCCCGGATCCCGGTGGTCGGCGAGAACCTCGACGACGTGGTCGGCATCGCCTATCTCAAGGACCTGGTCACCCGCACTCACGAGCATCCCGAGAGCGAGTCCGCCGAGACCGTGGACTCGGTCATGCGCCCGGCCACGTTCGTCCCCGAGAGCAAGCCGATCGACGAGCTGCTCCGCGAGATGCAGGCCCGCCAGATCCACATGGCCATCGTGATCGACGAGTACGGGGGCACCGCCGGGCTGGTCACCATCGAGGACATCCTGGAGGAGATCGTCGGCGAGATCGCCGACGAGTACGACCGCGAGCAGCCGCCGATCGAGTGGCTCGGCGCGGACGAGGCCAGGGTCACCGCCCGGCTGTCGGTCGAGGAGCTGGCCGAGCTGTTCGACGTCAGCATCGAGGCGGAGGACGTGGAGACCGTCGGCGGGCTGCTGGCCCAGCGCCTGGGCCGGGTGCCGATCCCCGGCGCGGTGGCCACCGTGGCCGGCCTCCGCCTGACGGCCGAGAGCCTGGCCGGGCGCCGGAACCGGATCGGCACGGTCCGCGTCGAGCGCATCGGCGCGGACGGCGGCGGCTCCGGGACTGGTGGCGGTGCGGCTGAGGG
>Ga0193728_1000900_pt1 | contig 14839 bp, 15 predicted proteins | sample U1c1metaG_FD_143037 | JGI IMG/M metagenome (GOLD analysis project Ga0193728, IMG submission 143037) | Soil microbial communities from a riparian zone of the East river system, Colorado, United States - U1c1 | ecosystem: Environmental > Terrestrial > Soil > Riparian zone | place: USA: East River...
TTCCTCCGAGAAGGAGCGCTTCAATGAGCCTACGCGGCACACCTGTCGAAGAAGACGCGACGCTGCCCGACGGTCGCGTCGTCCACCTTCGCATCGGCGTCCCGAACGATTCGTACATCCCGGCGCGCGAGCTCGAGACCGTGACGATCGAGCTGTCCACCGACGACGAGCATCTCGCGGCGATCAACACCGTGCTCGACGTCGACCAGGGAAGCGAAGCGCTCGCGCTCGCGCGCGAGATCGTCGAGGGCCTCGAAGCGGGGACCCTCGCGCCTACCGCCGGCGCACTCGAGCCGCTTGCCGATACATTGCGCTGACATGAGCGCCGCAACGATCCACACCAATCACGGCCCGATCGCGATCGAGTTGTTCGCGGACGACGCACCGAAGACGGTCGCGAACTTCACGAAGCTCGCCGGCGAAGGGTTCTACGACGGCGTCATCTTCCACCGCGTCATTCCCGACTTCATGATCCAGGGCGGCGACCCGACCGGCACCGGCTCCGGCGGCCCGGGGTACACGTTCGAGGACGAGTTCAACGACAACAAGATCGTGCGCGGCGCGCTTGCGATGGCGAACGCAGGGCCGAACACGAACGGCAGCCAGTTCTTCATCGTCACGACCGAGGCCGCGTCCTGGCTCGACGGCAAGCACACGGTGTTCGGCCGCGTCACCGACGGCATGGACGTCGTGAACGAGATCTCTGCACTCGAGACCGACGCGCGCGACCGTCCTCGCACCGACGTCGTGATCGAACGCGTCGAGCTCGTCTAGCCGCAGGCCAACTTCAGGGCTACGCTGAGGTGGGCCATGCGCCCGCTGCTCGCCGCCGTCGTTCTGTCCGCCGCGTTCGCGGCCGCGCCGCTCGCCTCCGCCCAGGTGATTCTCGGCGTGCACGGGAACGCAGACCGGTTCGCCGCGCAGACGGGGCAGGGCAGTCAGATCCGCCACACCTTCGTGAGCTTCGACCAGGGCGGCAGCCTGCCGAAGATCGTCTCGACCATGGGCCCGACCCCGATGCTCGCGCTGAATGGCGGCTCGTACGGCGCGCACGAGTCGGCAACGCCGAAGGGACTCGCGAACGGTGCGAACGACGCGTTCCTGTTCGCACTCAATGCGGCGATCGACCGCTGGTCGGGCGACACGTTCTACGTGCGGCCGTTCCCCGAGATGAACGGCCACTGGGAGTCGACGAGCGCCTTCAACGAGAACGGCACGCCGCGCGACGCGGCGCACTCGACGCTGTGGAACAGGAAGGCGCTCGCGCGCATCGCCGTCGTGCTGCGCGGCGGCACGCGGGCGGACATCGACGCGAAGCTCGCGAGGCTCGGCCTCCCGGGCATCAATCGCGACCTACCCGTTACGACGCCGAAGCTCCGGATGGTGTGGAACCCGCAGGGCTTCGGCTCGCCGGACGTGCCGGGCAACGCTGCGCAGAAGTACTACCCCGGCGATGCATACGTCGACGTGATCGGCGACGACCTCTACGACATCGCGGGCCACGGCGCGACGTGGGCGGCGGCAGAGAAGCTCTACAAGGCGCATCCCGGGAAGCCGTTCGCGTTCCCCGAGTGGGGCCTCTGGGGCATCGACGACCCGCAGTTTGTCCGCGACATGGCGAAGTGGCTGCGGTCGCACAAGCGGGTAGAGCTCGCCGCCTACAACTCGGGGCGGGCGGGCTCGGTCTGGGACCTCGCGTCGAAGCCGGCCTCACGGGCGGCCTACCGCTCGCTGATCACGCCCCTCGGCGGATGATCTCCTGGGACGACGTCCTGGCCTGAGAATCTTGAAGTTCCGACCCGCGAAATGTGGGAAAATGAACTGTTCGAGATGCAGCGAATGAGCAGCTATCCGGCGAGTGCAGGCGGCATGAGTCCGCTCCCGCCGGCGCCGTTGCCGAAACTACTTCGCGGGAAGCACCTCGACGCCGTGCTGCTCGCGCTCGTCCAGCAGAGGAAGCTGGAAGCCGACGTGCTGCCGGGCATCCCCTTCAACTAATCCGGCGGCCCTAGAGCTCTCTGCCTCAGCCAGAGCTTGGGTCAGCTCTCACAACCCAGCCCATCGTGGTCGCCGTCGAACCGATGTGGGTCGGGCGCTAGAACCTTGAAGCCCTTGTAGGGAACATCCTTGCAGTCGAGGTCGGGCGGCGGTGGCGGAATGCACACGGTGGGATAGGCAGCGTCGCAGGCACCCGTGCGTGGGGCCGTGGTTGCTGGCGGCGTAGTCGTACGGGTTGCCGACGAGCCGGGGCACGCCACCCACTGACCGCGGTGCGCAGCTATCGCTGCCTGCTCTGCCCGTCGGTAAGCGGCGGTTCTGAGAAACGGTCGCCCGGCGTAGACGTAGACACGGGCATAGCCACCAGCCACGAGTTGTGCCCCCATGTCCAGACTGCCACCGACCATGACGTACGCCAACAGGCGGGAATAGCGATCGTGAGTGTCTTGCGTTGCGTCGCCTCGGAGGACGACCCTCTTCCCGCGACTCAGTGCGGAGGTACGCGCGGTGGCCTCGTTGGCATAACACGCACCTCGCTCGGGCGTGTCGATCCCGATGACTCGCACCCGGACGGTAACCCCCCTCGCCAAGCGCACATCGATCGTGTCGCCGTCTACGACGTAACTGACCGTTCCGGCGTACGTGAAGCTTCCCGAGGTACTCGCAGGGACGTCCGCCGCAAAGAATCCCAATGCGCCCAACGCGCTTGCCGCGAGGATGATGAGGAGCGTTCTGCGGAGATTCGCCACGGCGTTCAAGGTACTGGCAAATGTCCAATTCGGACAGGAGCGCCGTTAAGACGTCACGCGTGGACTGAGCCGCTCAGCCCGCTCGTCCACGCACCGTAGTTCGACAGCGAGGCTGGGCGGCCTCCGGGCCGCATTCAAGCGGGTGGCGGGAATCGAACCCGCGTAGTCAGCTTGGAAGGCTGGAGCTCTACCATTGAGCTACACCCGCGCGTGGTTAGCGTAGCCGGATGCAGCTCTCCGCGGAGGCGTTCGGGCTCGTACCGGTACTGGCTCTCGCGTACGTCTGGGCGACGCGACGCGAGCGTCCCACACGCGCGCGCATCGCGGCCACGGCGGCCGCACTCGCGCTGATCTTCCTCGCGTTCGCGACCGAGCTGCAGGCGCTCGCGCTGCACACGTTCCTCTGGGCGCACCTCTTGCAGAACGTCGTGCTCGCGGAATGGGCGCCGGGGCTGCTCGTGCTCGCCGTTCCGCCGGCGCTCGCGGCGCGGGCGCGCGGCTTCGTGCTCTTCAACCCGTTCGTCGCTCTGCCGATGTGGATCGCCACGTATCTGCTCTGGCATCTGCCATGGGTCTACGACTTCGCGCTGCGACACCCGCACTCGCTGTTGCACGTCGAGCACGTGATGTACCTCGCGGCCGGGTTCGCCCTGTGGTGGCCCGTCGTCCACGGAACACAGTCCGCGGGGGCGAAGGCTGCGTATCTCTTCGCCGCGTTCGTGCTCGCGTCGCCGCTCGGGCTGCTGCTCGCACTGATCCCGCGGCCGGTGTACTCGTTTTACGCACACGCGCCGCGTACGTGGGGGCCGGGGCCGTTGACCGACCAGCAGATCGCCGGCGTGACGATGGCGGTCGAGCAGGCCGTCGTGTTCTTCGCGGTGTTCGCCTACTACCTGTCGCGGTTCCTGCGCGATGAAGAGGCGGCCGGCGCGCTGCTCACGCCGAGGTCGAAGGAAGCTGACCGCTTCGCTCGACCTCGGCGTTGATCTCCGCACCGAGGAGGAGCGCCATGCCGGTGAGCCAGAGCCACGTCAGCATCACGATCACCGCCGAGAGCGTGCCCCACGTTTTGTTGTACGAGCCGAACATCGACGTGTAGACCGCGAAGAGGCCCGACACTGCGATCCAGAGCAGCGCGGCGACGAGCGAGCCCGGCGTCAGGAACCGCCACTTGCGCTGTTGGACATCGGGACCGAGATAGAGGAGCGTCGCGAATGCGGCGAGCAAGCCGACCAGCAGGATCGGCCACTGCGCGATCCACCAGACCCAGTTGAGCACCTTCCCTGCCGGGCCGAGATGCGTCGCGATCACGTGCTCGATCGTCGGCCCGAAGATCAGCAAGACCGCGACGAGCATGAACGCGAAGCCAAGTGCCGCAACCATCTCGAGCGCGACGATGCGCTTGCGCACGAACGAGCGCTTGTCCTTGCGGTCATACGCCAGGTTGATCGCGAGCATGTACGAGCTCATCGCGCCCGTCGTCGACCACAGCGCGAGCACGAAGCCGACGACCGTCATCACGACGCTCGATGCGGGATGCGCGTCGAGATTCCGCAACGAGCTCCCGAGCAGCTCGGTCGACTGCTTCGGCATCACGGTGCTGAAGTGCGACATCAGGTTCCCGATCGTGTCCGGCCCCGCGACGAGCGTGAATAGCCCGACGGTGACGAGGAGCACCGACGGGATCGCGAAGAAGCTGCTGTAGGCGAGCGCCGACGCGAGCATCATCGCGTTGTTGTTCAGGAACGCCTTGCCCGCGCGCACGAGGATCGCTTTCCAGTCAGCGAACGACAGGTCGCGCAGGCTCGGCATCAGCAATGCAACGCATTGCACGGCGAATCGGATGCGTGTTGATGGTATGACCCCCGCAATGGATACGCACGCGCACGTGATCGTCGGGGCCGGCTCCGCGGGGCTCGCCACCGGCGCCCTCCTCCGCCGCGCCGGCTTCGAGCCCGTGATCCTCGAAGCAGGCCCCGAGCCAGGCGCGGCCTGGCGCGAGCGTTACGACCGCCTCCGCCTGCACACACCGCGTCTGCTCTCCGGGCTTCCGGGCCACCGCATCCCACGCCGGTTCGGGCGCTGGGTGCCGCGCGACGGGCTGATCGAGTACCTCGCCGAGTACGCAGCAGCGGAAAAACTCGACGTCCGGACGGGCACGCACGTCGAGCGTATCGAGCGCGACGGCGACGTATGGCGGGTGGACACGCCGGCGGGGCGGCTGGACGCAAAGAACGTGATCGTCGCGACGGGATACAACGGCGCGCCGTTCGTGCCCGACTGGCCCGACCTCGACGGATTCACCGGGGAGCTCCTCCACTCGTCCGAGTACCGCAACCCGAAGCCGTTCCAGGACCGCGACATGCTCGTTGTCGGCGTTGGAAACTCCGGCGCAGAGATCGCGACCGACGTCGCCGACGGAGGGGCCTCGCGGGCACGCCTGTCGATGCGGACGCCGCCGCAGATCCTCCGCCGCGCGACCGCGGGCATCCCCGCGCAGCTGATCGGCATCGCCATTCGCAAGGTGCCGCCGTCGTGGGTCGACCCGATCTCCAAGGCGCAGCGTCGCCTTTCGATCCCGGACCTCGCCGCCCAGGGGCTGCCCCGGCCCGAGGTCGGCATTCGGACGTCGTTCATCACGACGGGAACGACGCCCGTCCTCGACGTCGGGATCGTCGACGCGGTGCGCCACGGCCGCGTCGAAGTCGTGGCGGCGGTCGAGTCGTTCGACGGCCCCGACGTGCTGCTCGCCGACGGCTCGCGCATCGACCCCGACGTCGTGATCGCCGCCACCGGATTCCGCGCCGGCCTCGACGAGCTCGTCGGGCATCTCGACGTCCTCGACCGGCGCGGACTGCCCGTCGCGACCGACGGCGAGCCGGTGCTGCCCGGGCTGTGGTTCGTCGGCTTCAAGCCGACGCTCGGAGGGCAGCTGCGCGAAGGCAGCATCGCCGCGCGTCACGTCGCGGCGGCAGTCGCGGCCGCATCGGGCTGAGAGTCGGGACGACAGGATTCGAACCTGCGACTTCCGCGTCCCAAACGCGGCGCTCTACCAGGCTGAGCTACGTCCCGTACACGCAGTGTAAGCACGCATCGCGGACGCGAGATAGCTTCGGAGCATGAGCGCCCTGCCGATCGCGGTCGCCGAGCCGTCCGCCCGCAGGCCCCTCGTCGGCTACGCGATGGTGCTTGTCGCCGCGACGCTGTTCGGGATCAACGGATCCGTGGCGAAGGTCGCGCTGTCGTCGGGCATCTCGTCCCTGCGGCTGAGTGAGGCCCGTTGCGCGGGCGCGTGCATCGGGCTGATGCTGATCGTGCTCGTGCGCTCGCCGTCGGCGCTTCGCCTTCGCCGGGACGAGCTGCTCCGCTTGTCGATCTTCGGCCTGTTCGGCGTTGCGCTCGTACAGCTCTTCTACTTCCTGGCGATCCACCGGCTCGCGATCGGGATCGCGCTGCTGATCCAGTATCTCGGGCCGCTGCTCGTCGCGATCTACGCGCGCACGTTCGGACACGAGCGTGTGCGTCGCCGTGTGTGGGCGGCGCTCGCCCTGTCGCTTGCCGGCCTCTCGCTGATGGTGGAGCTCTGGAGCGGCGTCGCACTCGACGGGCTCGGCGTCGCGTACGCCCTGATCTCCGCTGTGATCTTCGCCGCGTATCTGCTGCTCGCCGAGCATGAGGTCAAGCACCGCGACCCGATTTCGCTGATGGCATGGGGCTTCTTCTTCGCCTCGGTCTTCTGGGCGGTCGCGCAGCCCTGGTGGAGCTTCCCGGCGCACCGCGTCGCGCGCACGGTCTCGCTCCAGGGCCGGCTGGAGGCATGGCACCTGCCGGTTTGGGCCCTCGTGCTCTGGATCGTCGTCCTTGGCTCGATCGTCCCGTTCTCGCTGATCGTGGGGGCGCTCCGCCACGTGAGCGCGACCCGGGTCGGGATCGCCGCGATGCTCGAGCCGGTGGTGGCCACGATCGTCGCCTGGGCGTGGCTCCAGGAGACCCTCGCTCCGGTCCAGCTGGCCGGTGCCGCAGTCGTGCTGACGGCGATCCTGCTCGCCCAGACCGCCCGGTAGAGCCGGGTCGCGGATCTACTCCGGATCCATCAACGAGCGCAGTTCGGCGAGCTTCTCGCCGCGCAGCTCGTCCCGCTCGCCGCGCTCGATTCGCGCGAGCAGGTCGCGCACGAGCGGAGCGAGCTCGAGCGGGTTGAACGGCTTCGTCACGTAGTCGACGCCACCGATGTCGAGGCCGCGTGCCCGGTCGCGGAACTCGGCGCGCGCGGTGAGGAAGATGATCGGGATCTCGTTCGTACGCTCGTCGTCGAGCAGCTGCTCGGCAACCCGCCAGCCGTCGAGGCCGGGCATCATCACGTCGAGGAGCACGACGTCGGGCACCTGCTCGCGCGCCTGCTCGAGTCCTGTCGGCCCGTCCGCGGCCTCGATGACCTGCATGCCCTCGGCCTCGAGGTTGACACGGCAGAGGAGCCTGATCGGCGCCTCGTCGTCGATCACCAGCACCCTCGTTTTCGAATCGTCGGCCATGCCCGGTTATACCCTCCCCGATGTGGCGTCACTCGTGCCGCGCTCGCGTGTCGCCGCGAGAGGCAACTCGAAAGCGAATGTCGAGCCCTCCCCTTCGCGTGAGTCGACCCAGATCCTGCCGCCCATCGCGGTGACGAGGCCTCGGGCGATGAAGAGCCCGAGCCCGGTGCCGCCAGCGCCGACGCGCGACTCGGCATCCGCACCGCGGTAGAACTTTCTGAAGATCTGATCCTGGTCGGCCTGCGGGATGCCGATCCCCTCGTCGGCGACGCTGACCTCGACCGTCTCGTGCTTGCGCTCGGCGCCCACGGTGACGGTGCCGCCGTCCGGGGAGTACTTGAGCGCATTGTCGAGGAGGATCGAGAAGACCTGCCGCAGCTTGTCGGGATCGGCATGCGCGGCGAGCGGCTCGGACGGCAGGTCGACCACGAAGCTGTGCCCGTTCGCGCTCGCTTCCTGCGCGTTCTGCACGACCTGGCCGACGACGTCGCGTACGTCGGTCGGCAGGAGGTTCACCTGGAGGTCGCCGGTGTCGAGTCGCGCGACGTTCAGCAGCGCGTCGACGATGATGGTCAGGCGCTGCGACTCGGACGCGATGTAGCCGAGGAACGTCAGCCGCTCCTCGTCACCGAACATGACGTCGCGCCGCAGCAGCGTCTCCGCGAAGCCGTAGATCGACGTGAGCGGCGTGCGGAGCTCGTGCGACACCGTCGAGACGAAGTCGGATTTCATCTGCTCGACGAGGCGGTCGGCCGAGATGTCGCGGAAGGCGAAGATACGGCCGGCGACCGCACCTGCGGGATCGCGCATCACCGCTTCGGTGACGGAGAGGAGCACTTCCTCGCGCCCGCGCATGATCGGCACGAGGCGGTCGCCCTGCGGTGTGTCGCTCTCCGACTCGAGTGTCCGCTGCAGCACCTCGACCGGTGTGCGTCTGAGCGCGTCGTCCGCCTCCACGCCGGTGATCTTCTCCGCCGCAGCGTTCCACAGCACGACCATCCCCTCGCGATCGACGGCGACGATGCCATCGGCGATGTTGGCGAGGATCGCGAAGCTGCGCTCCTTCTCGAGCGCGACGCGCTGGTAGAGCTCCGCGTTCGAGAGCGCCGCCGAGGTGCTCGCCGCGAGCGCGAGCATCGCGTCGACCTCTTCGGTGCGCCAGGGCCGGGGATCCGCCGCGTACACAGCGAGGACGCCCAGCGGCGCGCCCTCGGGGCCGGCGAGGGGCACGCCGAGGTACGCCGCGTTACCGCCTGCGAGCATCGCGTCGAGCTCGCGGAGGCGGGGATCGCCGCCGGCGTTCTCGAGCGCGACAGGCGAGCGCGACTGCACGACGTCGCCGGAGAGCCAAGCGCTTGCCGGACTGCGCGTGCCGAGCGCCGCGTCGGCGCCGCGCCCTTCGGCCACGCTGACGACGAGCTCGTCGTCCTCGAGCACGCGAATCGCGCACGCGTCGGCGTTGACAAGCGCAGCCGCCTGCTGCACGACCTCGTCGAGCACTGCGGCCGGATCGAGCTCCGTCGTGAGGAGCTGCCCGGTGCGAGTCAGCTGCTGCGCGAGCGCACGTGCGCTGCGCTCGGCCTCGAACAGCTCGCTGCGCTCGAGCGCACCGCGCGTCGCGTCGGCGAGATGCTGCGCGAGCTCGAGGTCGTCGTCGCTGAACGCGTGATCCTCGGCGAAGAACGCCACGACGAGGCCACCGCCCGCGTCGTGCCGTGACATGTCGACCGGCACCGAGAGCAGCGCGTGGTAGCCCTCGACGGCAGCTGCATCGCGCCACGCTTGGGGCAAACGGTCGTCGTCCACAAGCGCAGGCGAGGCGATCACACGGGCTTGCGCCGCGGCGCGGCCGAGCGGGCCGTCGGCTGCGCCCAGCCCGTTCGCGAGCAGGTCGTGAAGGCTCTGCGGCAGCTCGTGGGAGCCGGCGAGGGCGAGCAGGTCGCCGTGCGGCATGAGCACGGCCGCCGACGCGGCGTCGAGCGCATCCGCCGCCGCGCGCGCCACGGCGTCGAGCGTCGCGGCGCGCGAGAGCGACTGTCCGAGCACCGAGGCGATGCGGTAGAAGCCGCGCTGCACCCGGGCCTGCCGGGAGCTGCGCGTGAACGTTGCCGCGTTCCGCAGGGCGAGCGACGCAAGGCCCGCGAAGGCGTCCAGCACCTCTACCTCGCGCACGCCGAACGGTCGCGGGCCGCGGCGACCGACGCCGAGCACGCCCTGCACGTCGTCGCTCCAGCGCATCGGCGCAACGATCACGTCGGTGAAGCCTGCGTATGCCGCGTGCGGAACCTGTGCGGTGAGCTGCGCGTAGTCGGCGGCAACGAGCGGACGCCCTTCGCGGATCGACAGCCCGGCGAGACCGGCGTCCGCCGGGAACTCGAAGCCGACGAGCGACTGGTCGAACCCGTGCACTGCGGCGCAGCGCAGCACAGAGCGCTCGTGGTCGTAGAGGTAGCAGTCGGATGCGTCCGCCTGGAGCAGCGTCGCGAGCTCGTCGGCGAGCCGTTGGAGAACGGTGTCGAGCTCGAGCTCGCCGCTCAGCACCTGGGCCGCGCGCAGCAGCGCGCTCTGCTGGCCGAGCCGGTCGCGGTTCTCGTCCAGAAGCCTCCCGAGCCGGATCGCTAGACCCGCCTCGGCGGCGACGGCCTCGAGCATTGCGACATCGCCGTGGCTCCAGGCGCGCGGAGCGTCCCGGTGCGCGGCGAGCACGCCGATCAGCCTCTCCTCCACGACGATCGGCGTCGATGCTCCGCTGCGGGCCCCGATGGCGCGCAGCGGGTCGAGCCCGCCGAGCGACGGGTCTTCCAGCTCTGGCGCGTTGTCGATGTCGGCGACCGTCACGGTGCGCGCCTCACGCACCGCGAGGTTCGAGATCGGCAGCGTCCCGTCCTCGCCGCCGATCGGCCTCACTCCGGGTGCGACCCACTGCGCGACGATCGGTATGTCGCCCGAGTCCTCGCCGAGCCTGACGAAGCAGCGCGAGGCACCGAGCGCCCGAGCCGTCTCTTCCACGGTGGCCTGCAGCACGGAGTCGAGCTCGAGCTCGCCGCGCAGACGCCGGCCGATTGCCGCGACGAGGCGTTCGCGCTCGAGCGCCTCGGCGAGGGCGATGGTCGAGCGCGTGCGCTCGAGCGCGCTCGCCGCCTCCGAGGCGAGCGCCTGCATCGCCGCCAGGTCCTCGGACGAGAACGCCCGGTGATCGTCGGTCGTGGCGACGGAGATCACGGCGATGACGCGGTCCTCGCTGATCAAGGGCACGAACGCCGCCGACTTCGCCCCGGTCTCGGCCGCGAGCCTCGAGCTCACGCGGTTCGAGGCGGTGACGTCGTAGACGGAGAAGCTCGCTGCCTCGAAGACGACGCTCGCGACGCCAGACGGCTCCCGCTCCAGGTCGAGATGCACCTCGCGCCACCAGTCCAGGTCGGTGCCGTGCGAGCGGGCGAGGTAGCCCGTTGCCTCGGCGGCGTCGTCGGAGACGAACGTGAGCGCGGCGAAGCCGACGCCGAACAGTGCGCCGAACTCGTCGAGCAGTGCGCGGACGACGCCTTCGACGTCGGGCGTCCGGGCGAGCTCACCGGCGATCCGGCGCAGGCTCGCGAGCTCCCGCTCGCGCTCGAGGCTCTTCGCTGCGACCGTCCTCTGGGCCTTCCGCGGGCGGCGGCGGGCGGCCAGGCCGGTGAGGAGGCCCACTAACAGCGCGCCGAGGACGACCACCGCGCTTTCCCACGCGAGCGCGAGGCCGTTCAGGCCGAGGGGGGTCGACTCGATTGGGGTCATGCTGGGCGAGCCAGATACTACGGAGCATGAGCGCTCTCGTGAGTCCCGGCGGTGCCTTTTTCCGGTGCCTGGGCGCGATTCCTCCGCATTGCAAAGATGGGCCGTCCGGCCCATTGTCCGGTCCCAGGAGGCCCGATAGCGTCCTCCGTACTGGGCGATGCGAACCGCGGTGCGCGTACCTGGCCTTGCAGCTCCGTGGTGAGCACTTGAGAAAGCCCGTCGCAACGACCCCCCCGAGCGACGGGCTTTCTCATATCTGTGGGTCGAGCTAACCCCGGCTTCACAAGGGCACGGCTATCGTGGGCCGCGCTTTGGTAGAGCGTGTCCTCCTGGCGTCACCACGCGGCTATTGCGCCGGTGTCGAGCGGGCAGTCGAGACGGTCGAGCGTGCACTCGCGCTGTACGGCACGCCGGTATACGTGCGCAAGCAGATCGTGCACAACTCGCACGTCGTGCGCGAGCTCGAGGGACGCGGCGCGATCTTCGTCGACTCGGTCGAGGACATTCCGGCGGATTCACCGGTTGTCTTCTCGGCGCACGGTGTCGCACCGTCGGTGCGCGCGGCAGCCGATGCGCGCGGCCTGGTATCGATCGATGCGACGTGCCCGCTCGTGACGAAGGTGCATACGCAGGCGCGCAGGTTCGCGCAGCGCGGATACACGGTCGTGCTCATCGGTCACGCGGGTCACGAAGAGGTCGAGGGCACGACAGGCGAAGCGCCGGAGGCGATCGTGCTCGTCGAGTCGGTCGCCGACGCCGAGGCGATCGCGCTACCGGACGACACGCCGCTCGGGTACATCACGCAGACGACGTTGTCGGTGGACGAGACGCGCGAGATCGTCGACGTGCTGCGACGGCGGTTCCCGCGCATCGAGGGCCCCGCGAAGGAAGACATCTGTTACGCGACGTCGAATCGCCAGTGGGCGGTCAAGGAGATGCTCGAGGAGATCGACTTGTTGCTGGTTGTCGGGTCGCGCAACTCGTCCAACTCTGTGCGGCTCGTGGACGTTGCGAGCGCGGCGGGGGTCACGGCGTATCTCGTCGACGACGCGTCGGAGATCGAGGAGTCGTGGATCGAGGGCGTCGCGGTCGTCGGTGTGACGTCGGGCGCATCGGCGCCTGAGCGGTTGGTTGCCGGGGTCTGCAACTGGTTCAGAGAGCGCGGAGTCGCCGACATCAGCGCGTTCAGCTCGGCATACGAGGACGTCGTGTTCCGCCTCCCGGTGGAGTTGCGCCGGGCCGAACGCTCCGCCGCGTAGCATCGCGGCCATGCGGCCGCGCCCCGAGAGGCTCGAACGACTGCCGGAGCAGTACTTCACGCGTCTGCTCGCGAAGGTGTCCGCCGCGGCGGCGCTCGACGGCGAGCCCCTCGTCGATCTCGGGCGCGGTAATCCGGATGTCCCGCCGCCGGAGCATGTCGTTTGCGCGCTCGTGGAGTCGGCTGAGCGAAGCGACACGCACGGCTATGCGCCGTTCGCGGGACTGCCTGCGCTGAAGGAGGCGATCGCTGCGCGTTATCGCGATGTGTACGGCGTCGTCGTCGATCCGGCGCGCGAGGTCGCGGTGCTGCCGGGGTCGAAGACCGGGCTGATCGAGTTCGCACAGGTGACGGCCGAGCGCGGCACGGCGATCGTGCTGCCGGATCCCGGGTATCCCGACTACCGCTCCGCCGTCGCGGTCGCCGCGGCCGAGCATGTCGCGCTGCCGCTCCTCGCGGACGGGCGGCCGGATTGGGACGCGGCGCCGGACGAGGCGGCTGCGTTGTACTTGAACTATCCATCGAATCCGATTGCGGCATGCGTTCCGGACGGTGTGTTCGAGGAGACCGTCGAGTGGGCGGCGCGCACGCAGACGTGGGTGTTGCACGACTTCGCGTACGGCGATCTCGTCTTCGACGGCCGCGCACCGCAGAGCTTCCTCGCCACCGAGGGCGCGCGCGAGGTCGGGCTCGAGCTGTTCTCGATGTCGAAGTCGTACGGGATGGCCGGCTGGCGTCTCGGCTTCGCGATCGGCAACGCGGAGCTCGTCGCGCGTATCGAGGACCTCCAGAATCACCAGTTCGGCGGCATCTTCATGCCGGTCCAGGCGGCCGGCATCGCCGCGCTCACTGGGCCGCAGGACACGGTAGACGAGCGACGCGCGCTCTACGAAGCGCGGCGCGACCGGGTCCTCGCCGCGCTGCCGAACGTCGACGCGCGCGGCGAGGGAACGTTCTTCGTCTGGTTCCGCCTGCCGGAGGGCCTCACGTGTGAGCGGCTCCTCGACGAGCATCGCGTCGCCGTCGCTCCGGGCGAAGGCTTCGGCGCGCGCGGCAAGGGCTGGGCAAGGCTGTCGCTCGCAACGCCGGACGACCGCCTGGACCTCGGCCTGAGCCGCCTCGCAGAAGCCGTACGACTCTCGTAACGGGGACTGTCACCGTCGCAAGATCCTCACGACGAGGGGCTACGCATCTCCTACGAAGGCACGCAGCTCGTCGACTCCGCTCTCGCGGCGCGTACCGAAGTATGCGCGGAACATGGACGAATCGACGAACGGGAACTCCTGGCCGATGTCCGCGCAGCCGCGATAGCTGCCCCAGTACCAGTCGGAGGGCTTCGCGCATAGCCCGGCCTCCACGGGGTTGCGCGCGAAGTACCGAAGCAAGGCAAGCATGTGTTGGTCGGACTCGACTCGGACTGCGTAGTACCGATCGCCGAACAGATGGCCACTCCGTCCATGACAGACGTTGAATGCGCGCGCGTAATTCCCGTTCAGCTGTTGCATACCCGCTTGAAGAACGTTCGCGCCGACGTCGAGCAGCAGGTGATAGTGCGTCGTCATGAGGCAGAAGCCTCGGCACGCTGATGTTGTCGTGCGCAACGTTCGGATGAGCAGTGTCGAGAACATTGTCCGATCGTCGTCATCGTGGAACAGCGGAACCGGGCCCGCACTGCGTGTGGTCACGTGGTAGATGCCTGCCGGCAGGTGACCGCGTTTCTTTCGTGCCATGGGTAGAAATTGGCGAGGGTGACGCCGCCTCGCAAGTGTCTTTGAGGAAGGCGACACAGTTTCTTGAGGGGGACAGTCCCCGTTAAGAAAGACGTACGCCTTTCACACGCCGGCCTTTGCCGGCGATGTCGACAGGGCCTCAGTGGACGCGCAGGTGCTCGAGCAGGCCGCGCCGCTTGCGCGGTTCTGTCGCCTCGATGAAGGCTGCGAGGCGACGGCTCTCGCCCTCGTCGAGCGACACCGCGGCCTGCGCAACGCCGTCGTCCCACACGCTGAAGCGCACCTGGGGCTCGTCGCCGTAGTAGCGCGACACGCGTAACGCCCGGCCGCTGCTGTTTGGGTGCGCGCGGAAGAACTCGACGATCTTCCGGCGCTGCGCCGTGCCGCACCAAGGACAGAAGCGGAACCTCGCCTCGCTCTCCCTCCCGCATCCGGCACACGCGGCCACCACCCCAACCTATTCCCGCGCGGCCGCTTTCGCAATCGAGACCTCAGCTGCGCCGTCCACCCGAATCTCGACGGCCAGCACCTCGTCCTTGATCCAGTCGCCGTGCCGCTCGATGAGCTCGGACTCCGTCTTCGGGAGGGTCAGCAGGATGCGATCCGTGAGATCGAAGCCCTCCTCCCGTCGCAGGGCGTTCACCTGGCGGATCAGGTCGTAGCCGCGGCCTTCGAGCAGCAAGTCGTCATCGAGCGTCGTGTCGAGCGAGACCGTGACGCCGTCGGTCGACGCGACGGCGGAACCTTCACGACCGCCGCGCTCGACGATCACTTCGTCCGGCGCGAGCTCGTGACCCG
>Ga0193728_1000901_pt1 | contig 14818 bp, 12 predicted proteins | sample U1c1metaG_FD_143037 | JGI IMG/M metagenome (GOLD analysis project Ga0193728, IMG submission 143037) | Soil microbial communities from a riparian zone of the East river system, Colorado, United States - U1c1 | ecosystem: Environmental > Terrestrial > Soil > Riparian zone | place: USA: East River...
CCATTGTGTCCTTCATCATAGGCAGAGTGTATCAGACGGCGCAGATGTAGGCAAGATACCTGTTGGTTGCTTGCAATCGGGCCAAACTACGGTTGCACCTACGAACAACAATGTTCCTGTCTCATTTCCCGCTCAGCAGACGGGGCAGACAGCTACTGCTACGTTTGTGATGCCACGAGGCAGTACGGACTATACCATCTTATTGCGTGCCAGCAATAATAGAGCAGTTGATACACCCGCGACTCAGCAAGCTACAATCCAATTCCAGATTAAATAGGTACACTAAAGAGGGAAAACACGTATGTTGTGTTTTCCCTCTGTTGCTGGATGGCTACCTGAGATGGCCCTATCTGGAAAGCCTTAATCCCGAATGCGAATGCCATTGAGAGAGTGCTGAACCCTCACATTCCCGCATGTATGCAGGTGAGATCTCAGTCCAGCAAGTAGCTCCCCATGAGGTCACGACGAAGTACTGCCTGCTGCTCAGCTCCACTTTTTTTTTGCTTGCTTTGATCTTTTTTCTGTTTTTGCCCCTCCTGCTGGTTAATAGGTTCTTGCAATAGGGTCAGGGGAGAGGCCATGGCTGATGCGAACTCACTAATCATTGCCTCTTCCAAGAATGTTGAGGAACTTGTTTCTGCCTGTTTGTTATTTTGTGACGGTGAGACTTTTTTTGCTGTCTCTGCCGATAATACTTTAGGGTTTGCGGTCGTTGGTTTATCAACTATTAAAGGACTCGCTTGTTGTGGCACTGAAGAGGATGATTGTACACCAGAGACCTGTATAGAGGCCTGCGAAATGAACGATACATTCAGTGCAAAGCGCTTCCCATTGATTTCAATAAAAACGCCTCGACCAGTTCGTAGGTCCGTAAGTTGCTGACGCAACTCTCGGTTCTCGGCTTGCAGTACTTCCATAGCCTGCTGTTGTTTGGCCAATTCCTGCGCGATAAGGTCGAAGCTTTCGCTATTCATCATGGCGCTCCTAATACGTAGCGTATTGCCGGACTAAGTTTGGCAGTGAAATGCTTGTCATTATCGCATTTTCAGCGTCCTCTTGACACAGACAAGCTTGTGTTGCTCCAAGAGGTCCATCCGTGATCAGCGGCTTGAAAAGGATCAATGGTTGCACGGTCAGCCAATGCGACTCGGGTTGCGCTACGTCCCGATGTGTGAATTGTATACACACTCTCCTTTTATATCGATATATCTATAATAAAGGAACATTTTTCATTTGTCAAGATGCCAAACCAAAAGTCCGACTGGACTCCTCTGTTCTTGTTAATCACACTTAACAGTGATCTTCTAACAGATTATAGGAAAAGTTTACACAATCGGCCAGAGGGAAACAGGGACAAATTCCACACTAGACGCCAGAGCTTCCTACCCCAAAATTCCTAGTCACGCGAGATACCAGAGCTTCCTACCCCGAAATTCCTATCAATAAATATGTCCCACTATCTTTGCACTTTTCCAAAGCGAGCTTGAAGGATGAGGCTCTATGCAGTGTCAAGCCGATGATTTTGAAGCCACTTGAGCACAGAAGTTTTCAAAAACTGATCCCTTCATATCATCTTTCCAAAAAGTGCAAAGATAGTGATGTCCTATCGCAGATGAGTCTACAAACTCCTTTCGTTCATGAAGACAGTGAAAATGCATCATTCTATAGGTAAACGTGAAGGCACGCTCGCTGCTAATTTGGTGATACAATAGTGAGCGAACAGTTGCCACAAACGTCGTGGCAAGCTGTGCTTTCTTTAATTCTACATTCAGAAGTGTCGCTAATGTGTCTATCGCTTGGCAATCATCTGAATGCAAGGTAGTATCAAGGTAATATTCGAAGACAAGTGGATTAAGGAAAAAGGACATGAATGACCGTATTCGAGAAATTCTAAGCTGGTATAACAGCGAGAGCCCAGGTATTCGTACTAATCTAGCCCGCATGCTTAATCATGGACGTCTGGCCGGTACTGGAAAGATGGTTATTTTGCCAGTCGATCAGGGTTTTGAGCATGGCCCTGCTCGTAGCTTTGCGCCAAATCCTGCAGCCTACGATCCTCGGTACCATTTTCAGTTGGCAATTGAGGCGGGTTGTAATGCATACGCAGCTCCTCTAGGTTTTATCGAGGCTGGCGCTGCCGATTTTGCGGGTGAGATTCCTCTGATTTTGAAGTGCAATAACCACGATGTACTCAATGATGAAAAGGATCCCATTTCTGCTGTGACAGCAGGTGTGGAAGATGCGCTTCGTCTAGGCTGTGTGGCAGTCGGCTTCACCATTTATCCAGGATCTACTGAGCGCACGGAGATGTATGAGCAGTTGCGTGAGTTGACACTGGAGGCGAAGTCTGCAGGTCTGGCAACCGTCGTCTGGTCGTATCCTCGTGGTAGTAGCCTCAGCAAAGAAGGTGAGACTGCCATCGATGTTGTAACCTACGCCGCTCAAATTGCTGCTCAACTGGGAGCCGATATCATCAAAGTGAAACTGCCTAGCGCTAAGGTCGAACTGCCTGACGCTCAGAAAGTCTACCAGAAATATGAGATCCCTGTCGCTACACTGGCCGATCGCGTACGCCATGTGGTCCAGAGCGCCTTTAACGGCCGCCGTATTGTAATCTTCTCTGGGGGCGTTGCTACCGCCAATGAGCAGTTCTTTAATGAAGTACGCGCTATACGCGATGGTGGCGGCTTTGGTTCGATCATCGGACGCAACTCTTTCCAGCGCAAGAAGGAAGATGCTTTGAAGTTCCTTGGTACGATCATAGAGATCTACAAAGGATCGATTCAATAGACTCTCTCTGTCTCAATGTTTGCCTAGAATCTGGGGAGTACAAGGCGTTCTACCTGAACCTCCGTCATGGTAGAGCGCTTTAATTTATGCCTCATCAACTTTCCATGCAATCACCATTTTGTCATTGGAGTTATGACTTTTCAAACAGATGTAGTCCGTTGAAAAGTAGATGGCGATTGGGAGGAAGAAGCCGAAGGAGAAGGAGTCTCGGATTTGACGCGGCTGAGGCAATTGAGCCACGTCATAAAATCAGGGCAATGTTTGAGATGCAATGAACCCCAGGCCTGATCAAAAAGGTTGAGCAGAGTTGGGTCAAGAGACCATAGCACATCGCGCACGATCTGCCAACGGGACTCTACTGGCTTTTGTAGTTCTTCAGGCAGAAAGAGTGTAGGCGCATTCCTTGGCGTCTGTGCACGCACCAGGGGATTCCACCATGTGAGCATCTCAGTCAGTAGAACAGCTCCCGCGAAGCGGTCTCCATACTGCGACCACTGCCCGTGCTTGCCGGGTCTGCGATGTTGATAGCCTGGTGAGCCATAGCTCAGTCGCTTGGGAGGCAGCACCTTTGGTACATAAAGACCCTCAAGATCGATCAATTCCACCTGCTCAAAATTCGACGTATACATAACGTTGCCACCAGCAATGTCGGTGTGAGCGTTCCCGTGTTGCTCCAATTCATGTAAGACTAGCGCAGTTGTCTTCGCCAGATCAAGTGCCTGCTGGCGTGTATATGCAAGGCTCGCATCTGGCGAACGCATTAGACCTGCCCAGGTTTTCCAGGGTAGCCACGGCATCAAGAGGGAATATTCTAGCGCGGGGAACTGCGCAATCAATTGGCTAAATGCTGATCTCGTAAGGCAGGTGCGCTGGCTCAGGGAAAAACCCGGCGTGTTTCCGTATTGTGATAGTGCAGAGGTAACTTGCGCTACACGTTCACTACGATAGGCTGGTTTAAGCACCTTAAGCGCCCAGAGGGCATCATCTTCCAGATTACGCAGGACATAGACGAATCCCTCCTGACCTTCAATCACGTAAGTATTCGGCGTATCTCCAGGTAGGAGACGCTGAGGCATAAATGCATATGTCAAAGTTCCGATGTGAATTTGTGTATCAGGCTGTGGATCAAAGGTGCTCATGCTCTATATTCCTCGCGTTCAAGATAGTCTACCGTAATTGTGTACCAGCAGGGATGGCGAATGCAAGCTTGACAAGTTCATGATGTATCCCGGGAAAGAAGAGCAGAGTTCCTTTTTGCAACCGATACCCATAGTTGTTGATATTTTGACGGTAGACGTCTGGCAAAGGTGAGGAGAGATGAAATAATCTCTTAGCATGTTCGTTCATAATATCGTTAGGTTTAAGTACGCCGCTCCATTGATACCAATCTTGTACTGGTTGACGGAGCATATCCTCCGCCATATAGACATGCTCAACCAGTAACGGCCCATCGCTAAAGCGCATCCCCTGGATGCGTTTCACAATGGGTGAAGGGTCATCTGAAGAAAACTTTGCATCCGTGAGATGGCAGATCAACGGCGCAGGCCTACGTAGCGACGGGCTCTGTTGCAATGAAGCTTGGTAGGTCTGCAATAGCTTCTCCACTGCAGCAAATCCAGCGGTTGTGTCCGTCTCGCCTTGCGCAACCAATTTCGGTACTCCTGCTCGCACAAAATCTGGTAAGCTACAGATACCGTTGAGTATGTCAGTCACACGCGTGTTATAAGCCAAAATGGCAACATGGTATTGAGGCTGCGGGATACCATCCCGCATAGAGCGACGGAACATGTGGCGTATCGACTCGCGCAGAGCCGTATTCACAAGATCAATCTTTGTGCTGGACCCGCATTGCTGGTTCATTGAGTCACTTGTATCGATCAGGTAGATGACCAGAGCAGGTGTCAAAGTTGTTGCAGGTTGTGTATACAAACCTGTATTCATAACGTACGCGTTCCTTGTCTTGCTATGCAGATTGTCAACAAGCTCTCTTCTAATATACAGATATAAGGTAATATCTCATATTTTGCATCTCTATAATTGCTTGCGCTAAAATCTGTCTACAATTGCCATACTTTCAAGTCCATAAATGCTACCTCAGTAGGAGACACTGCTGCCTCAGTAGGCACTACCGTCTTAGTAGGTACCGCCGTCTTAGTAGGCACTACCGTCTTAGTAGGTACCGCCGTCTTAGTAGGTACCGCCGTCTTAGTAGGTACCGCCGTCTTAGCTGGTACCGCCGTCTTAGTAGGTACCGCCGTCTTAGCTGGTACCGCCGTCTTAGCTGGTACCACCGTCTTAGCTGGTACCACCGTCTTAGTAGGAGATAATACAGCCTGAGTGGAATCAGAATGCTCTCGACTGATACATACTACACCGATCTGACCAGCAGAAAGGGTCATGTCACTAAACTGACTGGTAAATTGCCCATCAATATAGAGATATATCTTACTACCCTCTGCAATAACAGTGAGCTGTTTTGTATCATGCATATTGAGTTGGAGGCAACTCTCTTTATCATTCGACAGAATTTGTGGATCACCATCATCACCTGACGCCAAGAGAGCTAGCCTATAACAGCCATTGGAGTCAAGAGAGAACCAATAGGCGTTTTGTCCGCTTGCGCGAAAGATAACCCCTCCCACATCACCTTGAATAAACTTCATATCTACTTGCAACGCAAAATTACCAAACTTGGGAGTCTTTGCCAGACATGCTTGTCGCTCAGAAGAGGTGATAGACGGCGGCACTGCGCTCACATGATAAGCGCCACCTACGAATGCACAGCTTCCTCCCTGCCGAGAAACGACATCCCAATCGTTATTATCCTGACTTTGTAAAGGATCATCAATTACAGGCGTTTTACTCGTCACCTGTGCATAGATCTCCTGAGGCGAAACGGCTGTTGCTAACGCTGTCGGTGTCGGTGTCGCGGTCGGTGTTGCGGTCGGCGTCACTGTTGCTGTTTTACCCGTTGTTCTATCTAGTGCGGGAATGAGAAAGCTCGTAACAACGACGCCCAGAAGTAGCAGTGTTACCAGTACAATGGACCCTGTCCGAAGCTGCCTGTGTGTACTCATAAAGCGTCTATAGCGATAGAGAAGCTGCCTGTGTGTACTCACAAAGCGTCTATAGCGATAGATAAGATCTTCTACAACGTCTACCACAGCATTAAAGCGGCGGACAGGTGGTGCAGGTGCAACGCTACATTTTATCCCATAGAGGCTCTCCTGTTGAGCAGGATTTATCTTGAGCACTATCCCAGCAAGTGCTCGTGGATAATCTATGCTAGCATCAAATACTATAGGCGTATTTGAGTTAGAGATCGCTGGCTGTAGGACTGGTGCCATTGCCAACACATGCAGTATTCCCTGTAGATGCTGTCGCCCTGTTTGATCGAGAGCTGTCTCTAGCCTTTCTGCAACCTGTGCAAAGCTTGAGGTATCTTTAGTCTGCACCAGTAGCGCCCATTGGCACGATTGCAATTCCTGAGGTGAGAGCAGTGTTGCCAGATCATGAATCTCATCTAGCACAACATCGACTCCGGCAGACTGTAGATCATTAGCTAAGCGTTGTACAAGCAAATACTCCTGTTGCATCATTGTCGCACGATAGTAACACACAAGGACGTGCGGAATAGTTACAGCAGAAGTTTGCTCTACTTGCATGTGACCTGTGGCAACCATTTTTCCATCCCATTCTTAGAATCCGATAGACTCTACCCTACCAATTTTTGCGAAACCTGTCAATCCAACTGCAGCATGTGGGAAATATGTCTATTCTCGCCCATTTTTGTGACGTTTCTGGGAAATTACTGGTTTTACTTTATGGGCAGCCGAAGAGTGGCTATCCCAATTAGAAATTGCACACTATTCAGATGAAAAAAGGATGGATTATCCATGAGTGATCTCATTTCTGTCAGTCGTAGCGAAGTTCTCACTACGGCCAGTCAGTTCTCTCAGAAACAAGCCGAGCTGGAAGGCATCATGCAGCAAGTCCGGAATCAGATTGGTACAATGACCAGCTGGCATGGAGATGCGCAGATGAACTTCGTTTCTCTTATGGAGCAATGGAATCGCGAGATAGCAAATGTACATATGGTACTGGGTGAAGTAAGTCAGCAGTTGAAACAGTTCGAGTCTCAGATTGGCGCTGTTGACGCTAGCGCACGCTTCTAAGTTCTAAGGTCTTCTAAGCTCGACTTTGAGATAGCAGATCTGTAGTTAAAGCAAAGTGGGTTTGTCATCACTAACCCACTTTGGAGGTACTATTCTTTACCCTTAGATTATAAGCGGTAGAAAGGGGGGATATATGCACACACTGTTGGTCACTCTGATTGGACCTCAGCGGAGTGTTGACCTGCGCTTACCGAGCGAGGTCCCTCTTAGCGAGTTCATTCCTACACTCCTGAAAATCTGTGGGACACAATCATCCGACACCCAGCAGGCAAATCCAACGTCGTGGGGATTAGTATGCAGGGAGTGTAATGATTGTGTGGACTCAAAACAGTCTCTCTTGGAAGCTGGTATTGGCAACGGGACAAGGCTGATCTTACGTGATATCTCATCACAAGTCCAGCATCGCGAAGAGCCTATAACAGCACCGCGCTTGACACTTCCTTCACGTAGAACTCTATCTAGCCCAATACCCGTACCTACGCGCGGCCATCCTCCGCATCAGGCTCCCTCTGGTCCAACGATTACGTTCCATGTACCTGTGCGCGACTATCCCCCACATTTACCCAATGAAGAGATGGTGATCAATGCACCTCCCCAGCTCCCAACTACTACAGGAGGGGCGGTGATATGGTTACAAGCTTTGTTGCCTGTTGTTGGTGCCCTGGGTGGATCACTTTTCTTCCTTTTGTACTTTGTGAACGGTATGAACGGGCCATTGATGCTCGTGATCGCTATAGCTGTACCACTTCTCACTATCGTCACTTCGCTAGCAACAAATCTCGTCCAAAGGTGGGCGGCCAAGAAACAGCGGACATATGCTCGTGAAACCTATCTGGAATATCTCACGGCTTGGCGTATACGCCTACGCGAGACCGCTGAGCAACAACAGCAAGTGAGTAAGCGGCTCTATCCAACGTCAACAACGATTGCGAAAAATGTTATTGACCGACTGTACCTCTGGGAGCGACGCACCGAGGACCCTGATTTTCTGCATGTCAGCATAGGCCGAGGCGCAATGCCTCTTTGCAGTCATATCAGACTCAATTTGAGCAGTGATCCCATGATCAAATATGAGCCAGAGTTGCGCACAAAAGCCGAGTTGTTAGTCGCGCAGTATCATCACCTTGAAAATGAGCCAGCTGTCATTCCATTGCACACAATTGGCGTACTTGCCATTACTGGAAAGCATGTGACGACTCGTCCCCTGGTGCGTGCGATACTCTGTCAGCTTGTCGCCTCTCATACACCCAGGGACATACGCTGTATTGCTTGCTTCCCAAGTGATGCCGTAGCTGAGTGGGAATGGCTGAAATGGTTACCGCACGTGCAGCGATTACGCTATACCAAAGCAACGAAATACCAGGTCGGCGAGCCACTCTGTCTTCTTGCAGATAATGTTCTAGATTGCCACGAACTCCTCATTACACAGATCAAGCCAGAACTAGAACTACGGCGCAAATTGAGTGAAGACAAGAGTGAAAATGCCGCAAAACATATGCTGCCTCACTTGGTCTTCATCGTCGATGGCTTCACCGTTGGAGGAGAACTGGCCCAACTGCCGGAACTTGATGAGCTATTCCGCGATGCTGCAAAGCTCGGTGTGACTATCCTCTGCATTGTTGATGAGCTAAGCCAGGGGCCGACAGGAACTCAGGCACGTATTGCTATCTCAGATGAAGGCTGGCTCTCCTTTGAGATTGCTAGGTTTGATGGTCAGCAGATGACGGGTATCATGCCTAATGCGGCAACAACAGAGGTCTGTGAACAGATTGCTCATAGTCTGGCATCACTCACGCTTGCAGGAGATGGGACAGAAGAGGACCTTTCACAGGACGTACGCCTGCTCGATCTGCTAGATATACCCATTCCTGAGGCTATTGAGCCCTCAAAGATGTGGACAGCACGTAAAAGGCAAGCACTGCTGCGTGTACCCCTTGGCAAACGAGAAAAAGGCAAAACTCTCCTGCTCGATCTAAAAGAAGCGGCTGAAAAAGGTGATGGACCGCATGGTCTGGTTGTTGGTGCCACAGGTTCAGGCAAAAGTGAATTGCTGCGTACGCTCGTTATTAGTCAGGCCATCTTGCACGACCCCTATACGGTAAACTTTGTCTTCGTTGACTTCAAAGGCGGGGCATCTTTTGCCGATCTCGCCGTGCTGCCACACGTCGCAGGCATGATCACCAACCTAGAGGACGAGCCAACGCTAATTGATCGCATGCATGCCTCACTCCTTGGCGAGTTACGACGTCGGCAACGGATGCTGCGTGAAGCTGGTAATCTTGACAACATCCAGCAATACAGAGCGAAATGGCAAAAGAACCGAGACACCATAGATCCGCTGCCTCACCTGCTGACCATCGTTGATGAGTTCGCAGAGCTGTTGACAAACCGTCCCGATTTTCTGGACCTCTTCGTTACCATTGGTCGTGTCGGGCGCAGTCTTGGTCTGCATCTGTTACTAGCGACGCAGCGCCTGGAAGAAGGGCGCATCAAAGGGCTGGAAAGCTATTTGCGCTACCGCATCTGTTTGCGCACATTCAGTGCTGCCGAGAGTGCCGCTGTGCTGGGTAAACCAGATGCATATTACCTGCCATCCACACCAGGTGTTGGCTATATCAAAATTGATGCTAACACTCCTCAGCGCTTCAAGACTGCACTGATCTCGATGCCCTACGTTCCCGCGACCCAACAGATCAGCGCTGCCGACTTTATACGCGAGTTTACAGGAACTGGCATAATTACGATGCTATTCCAGTCTATTACGTCATCTAGTGCAAATATCAGCACGACAAACATAGGCCAGACAGAAATGGATGTTACTATCGCGTGTCTTGCAGATCCAACCCAGGCGTCTGTACACCAAGTCTGGTTGCCACCGCTAGCAAAACATCTCAAACTTGCAGACCTCATCGGCAGGAGCTTCGACAGTAGTTTCTGGCATAGGCCTTTGCCGTTCGGCACACTGCGTATCCCGATCGGCCTGCTCGATGTGCCGCTAGATCAGGCGCAAGTGCCACTGATGCTCGATTTTTCCGGTGCTGGTGGACATCTAGCCATCGTGGGAGCACCACAATCGGGTAAGAGTACATTACTCCGTACATTGATGACTTCCTTTATCGTCACCCATTCACCACGCGATGTGCAATTGTACTGCATTGATCTTGGCGGCGGACAGCTACGCCCGTTTGAAGCACTACCCCATGTAGGTGCTGTATGCACACAAACGGACCACGAAAAGATCCGCCTGCTCATCCGCCTGATGTACAAGATCATCACAGATCGCCAAGTACTGTTCCGCGACCATAACATCGAGAGCATGGCAACATACAGAAGCCATCGTCAAAACGGTGAACTCTCTGACTTCCCCTTTGGCGATGTATTCCTGATCATCGATAATCTGGCTCAACTCCAACACGACTTCGAGCAAATAGAAGCCGAAATCATCAATATAGTTACAACAGGTCTCACCTATGGCGTACATATCATCCTGGCAACTAACCGCTGGCCTGAAATACGCCCTAAGTTACGCGACAATATCGGCACACGTTTGGAGCTGCGCCTGAACGACCCTGTTGAATCAGAGATTGATAGAAAGAAAGCGGCTGAATTGCCTATAGGCATACCCGGGCGAGGCTTAACCAAGGATAAATTACAGTTTCAGGTGTGTCTACCATCGATCAACACTGATAGTACTGAGCATGCACGCAGCAATAACTCGCCACAGCAAACCCTGGAGGCATTGGTAGAAGGCATGCAAGGCTGGAAAGGGCCTAGAGCATCACCTATCCTTATGTTACCTACCAAAATCAAGCGACAAGAGATGCAGCGCTCAGAAAAGCAAGGACTCAGAGGGATCCCAATTGGCCTGGAAGAGTTTCGCCTTGATCCCGTCTATATCGACCTAGTCTCGACAGGTCCTCACTTTCTGATACTCGGGGATAGCGAATGCGGTAAAACAAATCTGTTACGTCTATGGTCAGACGAGCTTATACAACGCTACTCTCCCGAACAGGTACAGCTTGCAGCGATTGAAAGTCGCGCTATGACCAATTTGTTTGATATCACGCAGAATGAGCACTGCCTGACTTATGCGAGTATGCGCATTCCATCATCGTTGAAGGAGAGCATAGAATGTCTGACCACCAAATTGAAAGAGCGTGCATTGCCAGCCACTGCTGGTTCAATTAAAGAACTCAGAAGTGCAAAAACGTGGGCGGGTCCACACTACTTTCTCTTTGTGGACGACTACGATGCAATAGCATCTCCATCAGGCAATGCCCTGACGCCACTACGTGACTTTGTCATTCAAGGGCGAGATATAGGTTTCCATCTTATCCTTGCCAGGACTGTCAGTGGACTGGCTAGTATGTCCTTCGAGCCACTCTTCAAAAGCTTGCGCGAGATGGGAAGTCCAGGACTGATCATGAGCGGGGAGCGCCAAGAAGGGAAGCTACTTCATGACCAAATAGCTACAAGCCAACCCCCTGGACGCGGCTATCTGGTACGACGGAAGTACCCACCAACACTCGTACAGGTAGCGCTAGCATAGCTTATGGTTGTGCACATACGTACACAAAGTGATTTTTAAAAACAGAAAGGGTAATTTCTATGCCTAACGATAGCGACTACATCAATGTTTCGCCAGAACGTTTGAGAGAAACAGCTAGTGTGTTTCAAAAAGCGTCACAGGACACATTTGACTTGGTAAATAACCTGAGCGGCACTGCCCAACAATTAATTAATGACATGTATGCAGAGCTACATCATTCCCCAGCAGCTCTCGAACGGTTATGCAATCGTTGGTACAACGCAACAACTAGTTTAGGTGATGCCTTACTGGAAGTTGCACACAACCTGGACACTGCAGCTGGCAACTATCAGAGCACTGATCAACACGGTATGCCAAAGGGTCCTCGCTAGACCGATAAGGATATTAATTATATATACATGTAGTGCGTAAAGTGTATTTGGAGCGAATATGTCTGACATCGATAGATTAGAATATTTGTCTGGCCAGCTTCACCAAGGGGCACAAAAGTTTGCCCATACAGCCCAGACACTGCGTCAACAAGCGCAAAGCCTTGACTGGTCGGCGCAAGACCTTGCCAGTGGTACCGATGCATGGGCAGGGACAGGCAGCCAAAATTTTACAGCGGCCTGGAACCACTATCACAATAGCACGCAAAAGTCTGCCACAGCCTTGGACAATACTTCACAGGCGCTCAGCAAGCTGGCGCAGAAGATTGACGATAGTGTACAACAGATGCGTGCGGCTCAGGCTGAGCAAGCTGGAGGTTTCCTTCTTACTGGTCTATTGTTTATCGCGGATGTTGCGCAAGGGGGCCTTGATCCGGTCACTGATGGCCTTACCGTGGCGGTAGGAGCTGATGCCGCTGTAGCAGAAGGAGCTGATGCCGCTGATACAGCAATTGACGAAGTCGACACCGAAACAGCCAAAGACCTTGACGGATTTATGGGAGAGATAGATAATACAGCTGATGCGGGCGATATCGCTGCGGATAGTGGCGGTGATCCGGGTGATATCAGCTTTGGTGATGGTGGGATTAATGATGGCGGAAGTGGGGAGCCACCAAGTGAGGGAGGATCTGGGAATGGTAGTGACGGTGGTGACGGTGGAAGTGGAGGAAGTGATGGAGGTGGTGGTGGTGATGATGATGGAGGAGGAAATAGTGACGTTGGTGGTAATGGTGGAGGAAGCTTTAGGAGGGATATTACCAGTACATCCGAGCTGGACCCAAATCTACCTTCTGAGTTAAATGATGGAGAAACAATTAACTCTGGTGGACGTAGTGGAGGTGCTCGACCACTCAATGGGCCACCAAATAGTTATGTTACTACATCAGGAGGACATACTCTTGTTTACGACAGTGATGGTCGGTTGATATATGATATAAGTGGTGAGCGTGTCAAAATGACAGTTTGGGATCAAGCACCTAATGGACGTTTGTTCCCACGAGACGTCAAACTTGTAGGGCCTGTGCCTCCTGAGTACCTTCTTCTGTTGCCATAAATGGTTGAAGGAGACAGTGCGTAGTCTCGGGCAGAGCCAATGTGCCTTTTACATAAAGGAGGAAATTGATGAAAATTTATGAAAGTATTGTAAGTGAATCCCTTTTGGCCCACTTTCAGAACCCCAGCGGAAAAACATTGATGAATCATGCTACAAATGCCTGTGGGATTGATGAATCACTGGCATTAGCGGCAGTTTTTTGGCCCAAACTCGTAGAGGTTGAGGGATGTGTATTCATGGCAGAGTTTTATACTCAGCCTTTTAGTGACCTTATGAAACAATTTCAAGGAGATAAAACACGTATTGAGCGATGGGTGAATGCGTGGTCCTTAGCTGATTTTTTCCTGCTATCATCCTCTCCATCTGTTCAAGATGATACTCTCATTAGTGCTTATGGAGATATGTTACGCTTTTTCTGGACACTTCGTCTCCAGACGCTATTTCCAGAGGAAATTTTTATTGTTGAGTTAGCAGAAGAAATCGAGGGTGAGAGGGGGCTGGCCATCACGTTCTACAAAGAAAGGTGATGATCTGGATAGTCTGTAAATGGAAGAAGAGAAAATGTCTATCGGCGGTATCTTTTCTCTGCTCCATTACGGTTGCATAAAAGATGTGGTAGTGGGTCTGCCGAGGAGGATGTAACTGCTCAAGAGGCTTCACAGAGTCCCAGCTCTAACCAAGCTTCACTCACTCACTCACGTGGGTCAGGATCATCCTCCGGGTCTAGCCCACTACCCAAAATGTTTCTAGCCAACACATTTCCTCAGGCAGAAGTAACTTATAGTTTTGAGTACGGTGGCACACAAGCATCAAGGCAGTTAGGTGTAGAATTGCTGAAAGATGCCATAAAAGCCATATTCCAATAGCAGTCGGAGGTATAACATGGACGATGCTTTGGTTAAGCATAGGGGTAGGCAAAATTTTACTCCGGATTCTGGTGAATATCATAGCCCACCGAATCTCGGAACTTATCTTTTAGCCATCCCTATTATCGATTTCTTCGGATCTTCATTGATCCCTGTTTCGAATCCAACCCTTGACCACTTCGCGCTTCCAGAGGAGATGAAGGTCTTCTTGAAATCCTTCGGGTTACCATTAGAGGGAGTGGATGGCTTGTTGATTCACTTTTATGCCAATGCTGAAGTCTTGGTGGTTGACATTCATAGTCAGGAACGATTTCTCATTATTGGTGATGACTATGGAACAAAACTGGGTATGAAAGAGAATACAGGTGAGATACTCTCAATCGACCCCAATGGAAAACTACCAACGAGATTCGTCAATTCCAGCATCCTGACCCTGCTTGCCTTTTTAGAGACGTATTCAAAAGAGCAGCCAAAGCTAGCTCAAGCGAGCGATGAAGAAGCCTCCGAAATTGTGGCGAACATGAAAGAAAAATTGCGTACTCTAGATGCCAGATCCCTGGATGATCCAGAAAACTGGTGGTCTCTGATTCTAGAGCAAACCGAACAAGGATTGATGTAACACTTCCTTTGCAGTTTTGGGCAAAAGAAAAACAGAATGATAAAACAAGAAGAATTAGCACATCAAATGCAGAATCTGCGACAAGGTAAGATGTCATCCCGCGAGATGTATCATACCATCCATGAATTTGGGAGAGAGAACTTTCTAGAGGCACGCCCAGTGGTAGAGAGTTTTCTAACGAATGAAGACGCTCAATTGCGCTCAATTGCTTTAGAAGTGCTCACGAATCGTTGGCGTTTGGCCGAGCATTGGAAGACAGCAAGATACTTTCTTGAACATGATCCCGATGAGGATTCTGACTTTTCCCCACAATTTTCGATTGAACAGAGAGAAGAAA
>Ga0193728_1000902_pt1 | contig 14808 bp, 21 predicted proteins | sample U1c1metaG_FD_143037 | JGI IMG/M metagenome (GOLD analysis project Ga0193728, IMG submission 143037) | Soil microbial communities from a riparian zone of the East river system, Colorado, United States - U1c1 | ecosystem: Environmental > Terrestrial > Soil > Riparian zone | place: USA: East River...
GTGTTCGGCTCCGGTCCTCATTGATGGGGCCTTCTCCATCCTCGGTGATTATTTTGAGCGTCCGCCACACATCCCGCGCCGTCGACCAGTCCCGCAACGCCGTCGCCGCAATGGCAAGATTCCACAAGGTCGCCTCATCGCTCGGCTGAAATGCACGCGCTCGGGCGTTGAACTCAAACGACTTGGCCCAAGCACCCCGGTACTTGTAAATCAGCCCAAGGTTGTACAGCGTCTCCCCCCGCTTCGGATCCAGCGCCAACGCTTTGTTGTAATTCTCGATCGCTCCCTCTTCATTGCCCGTCTCCGAGCATTCCACACCCGCGTTGTGTAGGTTCGTTGCGCGACGAGAGGAGAGAAGAGAATCATCGTTGCGTTATCCCGAGTACCGATCAGCTGGACCCTTAACGCCAGCATACCGGCCATGAGCGACCTTGACCCGCCGGCTTTCCATAAAAAGAGCTCAAATGGCGCAATCTCAATTCTGGTACGCGGCTACGACCGACCCCGATATTTGACCGCAGCAATGAATCGGATAAAACAGCATGCGGCACCGGATACAAAGACAAACATCACCGTCAGCAGGATCGTCACATCCACGATTCGGTCCGGAATGACGTAGAGGTCAACGGCCCCGCGCAGGTCCATAGTCAATCCCATGCCGACGGCCAAAAAGCTCACCGTCTTTAAGAGCTCAACGCTGGGTGATCTGGCGACACGCCGTGGCAGGCGAGGGCAGGAGCCCGAACAGCCTGGCCAGACGAAGAATAACCCCGTGGCCATTTACCATTTTCACGCTAAGGTTGTGCACCGGGCTAAAGGCCAAAGCGCCGTTGCCGGCGCCGCCTACCGCTCCGGCTCCAAGCTCTACGAAGCCTCCACCGGCATGGGTCTCCACCCTCGTGGTGGCAGACTGGGAGAGGCGAAGAAACGCAGACGCGCCCAGCAACGACCTCGACGCCAGACTACAAGCTGCGGCGGAACGCTGGGCATCACGCCAGAAAAGCTCACCTACGCCAGAGCAGGGCGCCCCTCGGACTCCAGCACCAGCGCTTAAAACCCCGGACTTCGAACTCAAGCGCGAACGCGACTATGACCGCGGCGGACCTGAAGATGATCTCGAACTCTGACAGTGAGCGGCAGCTCCCGGGGCCAACAGCGGACGCTCGCGGCGACGAACACGGCCTTGGACGGCTCCGGATGGTCTTATTCAGCAGCGAGGGAAGCCTGGTCTTCCCCGGACCAATCGCCGCTGATCGTCCGGGCCGCTCTGTCGGCTCGTCGGCGATGACGGTCAACTCCTGAAGAGTGCGGCGCACAACGCGGTGCAGATCGCCGAGGCCCTGCGGTCGGGATGAGGGGGCGCCGGCCGAGGCGCCGCAAGGTTGCGCGCTTGCCTCCCCGGTCGTCCCCTCGATTACCCCGCTACGCCGTCCGGCCTCTCACTGCACAGTGAACCGCGTCGCATGGATGGTGCCGCTCAGATCCTGTGCCTGGAGGTGATTTCCCGACAGGTCGAAGTTTTGGATTGCGAACGTACCGTTGTAGGTCTTGCCGTCGGCGCTCACGGTATCGGCCTGGGTCTCGGTGAAATAACCGATCAGCGTGGCGCCTGTCGGGTCGAAGTTCCAGCCCACATGGAAGAGCCTGACCGTCCCGGGAGCGGTCTTCACCCAGGTCCCCTGACACACCACCCCGAGCTGCACATCCGCCGCCTCGAACTCGTTACCATCTGCGTTCCATGTCTCGAAAGATTCAAACGCCGTCATGCCGCCCGAGGTGTAGACGGCGTGCCACAGGCCTACGATGGACCTTCGGTGGAATTCATTATCGTTGTTGGGCGCGGTCTGGCCACTGCTGAGCTCGATCCCCGCACTGGGGTGAGCCGGCACAGCGAGGGCATGAGGCCCCGAGGCATACGGCGCTCTTCCGCAGGACGCAGCGAGAGCATGGGTCGGAATACCCCAGGAAATTGTCGCAAGTACTGCGCAGCCAAGAAGCATCCGTAGCGAGTTGACGGTCGTTTTCATGTCGTGTTCTCCTCGTTGGGATCGCTCATACGAGCTATCCTCATTAGGCAGGCTTTGTTAATTAGGCAGGCTTCGTTGTCTCCAATCAGATTTCTCCGAAAGGGTTCGCCATGTTAGAAGCGGCGAATCACGTGTAATAAGACTTACAGCTCCAACGTTACGCCCGAGTTTTCAGAAGCGCAATCGTGGCCGCCATATTTTCCGCTGTTGTGCAGCAGCAAGGGAGTCGGTGTTATATCGAAGCAACTGGTTGCGCGCGTGACGTCTTGATGGATTGTGAGAGAGTAATGAGGCATCCGATCACGGGGTTGAAGTTCTTCTTCGACGTCACGCTCGATCGTAGCGAGTTGATGGCGAAGATGAAGCCGGTGTTTGTGCCGCGTACATTGCCGGTGGTCTTGAGCCGTGAGGAAGTCAGCGCGCTGATCGCCGCGATGTACTGAAATTTCGCCGGGCTTCGAAATGTTTGCAAAAATACGAGATTCCAAAACGACCCGTTCGAAGAATTTCCGCGCGACCTAACACCACACGTCTCAAAATTCAATACGCAACCGCTGTCGTGCCCAAGCACCGGACGCAGCAATAACTCTACTTTCTCATCACGTGACTTTTTGACCATCCGCTCTGGTCGGTGCAAGCTCCCCCTATGGCGTACACGGACGTGATCCACCCATCTGATCCGCCACCCGCCTCAGCGAGCGCAACGAGCTGAGGCGATGAAGGTCATTCACTTCACCCACGGCGCCACCGGAGCAAAGGCCGATTCACCATTGGTTGCCGACCTGGTCGTCCAGCAGTGGCAGAAGGAACGATGACCGACAGCAAGCGGCCGCCGAACGCTCGGCCACACGCCAAAAACACTCACCTGCGCCAGCACGGCAGGGCGCCCCTCGGACCCCAGGCCCAACGCTTAAAACCCCCGATCTGGAACTTAAACGCGAGCGCAACTATGACCGCGGCGGACCGGAAGACGATCGTTAACTGTTATTGTGAACGGCGGCTTCCGACCAAGCGGACGGCTGACCCGCCCAGCTCAGCCTATGCCGGTGTTAATACTCAAGCAGTCCCGTTTGAAAAAGAAAGAGCCAACGCTCACCGACCTGTGTGTATACCTTGCAGGCGCGGCCTTTCCAATGGAACGACTGTTTCGTGATCCGATTGCGCCACAGTGTGTCAACGTCAACTACGGCGAATGCGCCGTCGCCCTGCTCGGATATTGCGATGCGCAGCGTCTCGCGCTTGTTGTGAACGAGATCGTGCCTCTCGAAGAGCGCTTGCCATGAACGCCTCCAGCGCTCCCGATCAAATCTTCCCATCGGCATGACCCATTGCATCGGATCGTGTGCCGCAGAGTCCGGTGGCCAAGGCCAAACCGTGTCGGGATGAAAGAGAGACACCAGAGTGTCCGCGTCGCGAGCGTTCCACGCTGCGGTTTCCGTATCGACCAGTGCTCTAATTACTTCCTCAGTCGTGATCATTGCCAGACTGCCTACCGGTAAAGGGCTACCCACGAAACAGTATTGCATCCGTGGCCGGCTCACAAGATATCGATTTGTGGAGACCGCTTGGAGTCCGAGACTTGCCCGAGGGTGACGTTTGCTGGAAATTGGACCGCGAATAGGCGCTGTCGGGCCATGAGCGGTCAGTGCCAGCAATGGAATTGTCGCCAGTTAGCTGCCGCTGGACTCTCTCTGTAGACTGACCGAATCCCGCCCTTGCGCGGCACCCAAGACGCTAACTCGGATTTGGAGGGTGAAATGAAAGCAGTTCGATTGTACGAATACGGTGGTCCTGAAAACCTGAAATATGAGGACAATGTTTCCGACCCAGCGTTGAGCGACGACTCTGTGCTCGTGGAAACCTCGGCGACCAGCGTGAACCCCATTGACTGGAAAGTACGATCGGGCGCGCGGCAAAAAGATTTTCCACTAAAGCTACCGGCCATTCTCGGCAGAGACGTCAGCGGGGTGGTGCGGGCGGTAGGGCGCAACATTCGCACCTTCAAGCCGGGTGATCGCGTGTTGGCATTAGCCTGGGAGGCCTATGCTGAGCTTGTCGCGGTTGAAGGCTCCATTCTCACCCATGTACCTGACGGATTGAACCTGGTCGATTCCGCAGCCCTACCGCTTGTAACGTTGACGGGTGACCAGCTCGTGCGGCTGGCAGCTCGGGCGCAACGTGGCCAGACGCTTCTCGTGACCGGGGCGGTGGGAAGCGTCGGGCGGGCCGCCGTGCACACTGCCAAGAAACTCGGCGTCAACGTGATTGCGGGCGTCCGCGCTCGGCAGCTGGCGGAAGCGCGGACGCTGGGAGTCTCCGATACCGTAGCCATTGACGACGATTCCGCGATTGCGGGGCTTGCGATGGTGGACGGCGTTGCCGATACGGTTGGGGGCGAAACGGCCGCGAAACTATTTGGCAGGGTTAAGAATGGTGGAAGCTTCGGCTATGCCTCGGTGTTCCCAGACGAGATATCCAAACTGAATCCGACAGTCGCTGTCACCCGGGTGCTCGGCCGTCCCGATGCCTCGAAAGTCCGTGAGTTTGCCGATGACGTCCGAGACGGGAAATTCCTACTGCCAATCAGTCGCCGCATGCCGCTTCGCGATGCGGGCGAGGCGCACGCATTGGCTCAAAGAGGTGGTCTAGGAAAGATCGTACTTGTGTGCCGGTAGGATGGCTCATGGACCTCCGCGAAGGCGCGAAAGAGTGGTAGAGGCCGGCCCAAATCCCGACCTACGTCGCCCTAGATCGTTGCCACAAACCGGTCGTTCGGAGGACTACTATCCGCTATGGTTGCTGCTCGGCAAATGGCTCTCGCCGGATGATCGCAAGGAGCACTAGAGTCATATGGGTGTCGGGTACTGTGTTTCACCTCTTCACCGGATTATCCACTTCGATGCGTCCGCGATAACCAGCCGGCCGCCGATCAAAGGCAGCAATTCACCAATAGATCGAGTAGCAGAACTCACGGGAACAAATGTCGGCGTCGGAACGCCTCGACTTTATTCGCCGACCATAGAAGAAATTCTTGTGTGGCGGCAGGGCGTAGCAACCAAATACCGCGATCAGTTGGAAGAAGGCTTGACGTGGGACGAGAGCAGCACGTTCGAAGTTTCGGAGGATGTCGCGACCAGCGGTGACGTGATGTTCCATTACGTTGCCGCAGTACTTGATCAACACGGCAAATCCGAGCTTAGTAAATTAATCAACGTTGGGCAACCGCCTCCGCATCAACTCAGTGCAGTCTTTGCCGAGGCAGATCGCCGCGGCTTCGGCGGTCGTTTTCCCCACCTACTGTTGGGTGCGGAACTGTGGCTCCCATTCAAGAGTCAACTCATGATCGAGGAGCCAAACTGGGACGGAAAGGTTAATCGATATGGATCGGTTTTCCACCTTGTGGACGAGGTGACCACAGTTCGAGCTGCCATCGCAGACTCGCAGCCTTCAGTTGCCGACGCTACCGCCGCAGACACCTCAGATAAAGTGATTGTTGCCGCCTGGCAAACTTCCAACACGATTTTGCGCCTTGCGACTATCGCGGCGGCTAAGCAACTGCCGCTGTGGACGACCGGGTAAAGTTGAAACTTCCATCACGGCTCCCCCGGTCTGCAACCGGCCCAAAAGCCGCCAGCCAAACGTAGTACTCGTCTTCTCCGAATCAGTCACTGGTGACACGACTCACGCATCGTGATTGGTCGCTTGTGAACGTCCCTCGGTCAGCGTCGATGCAAGCAAGCAGCACAGGATCTCGATGACGTAGCTGCGGTCGCGTATTACGACGCACCGCGGAGCACTTGCGACCTGCGGAAGCAGGCGGATAACTTCGGCCGTGGCTCTCTGATCCTGACGCGGCGGGCGCGACAGATCCCGCGCTTCCGTCCGATTGTTCTGTCATCAATTGGGGTTGGTAGGGGGCCCCGTTCTTGATCTTCGGAACGCTCGCGAGCATCCTCGGATGCTCGCTCAGGTTCGCACCTGAGCGCGTTGCAACAAAAATCCAAAACGCCACCACTCAAGGGGGATAACATGAAGAAAGCTCTCTCACTCATTGTGCTCGCAGCGGTGTTCTTCGCGAGCCCTACCTTCGCCGCAGACCCGGTCGTGGGTACCTGGAAGCTTAATGTCGCGAAATCGAAGTTCAGCACGGGCGCAGTGCTGACGGCCGGGACCCGTGTCTATACCGAAGCCAACGGGCTGTACACGCTCGACCAGAAGCTGACAGGCGCAGATGGCAAGGAGATGTCGAACCGGGTGCAGTACCGCGACGGCAAGGAGGAAAAGCAGGCCACGGCCGGTCCTGCGGATACAACGCTCGCGAAGAAGATCGACGCAAATACTTGGGACTTCGATCTTAAGGCGGATGGCAAGGTCGTTGGCCACGTCCATCGTGTCGTATCGGCCGACGGCAAAACGCTGACGGTACACAACACGGGTATGCAGCTGAGTGGCGCCAAGGGCGACGAGACGCTTGTGTTCGACAACCAGTAGGGTTCCAAAAGGCCGCGCGCACAGGGACGTGCGCGCACAGCCCGGGGCACTACGCCAGCCGCCGGTGGAAGCACCGTTTGGCGGTGGCAGCTTATCCGAATCCGAACGACAGCTTTCGGGCCGCGACAGTGGCTGGTTGGGGTCGATACCGGGAGTACAGTCGTCACGTGCAACAACCGCCAAAAGCGGAAGTCCGCGATGCCGAATTGATTTCTAGTTTGCGGACATTCGGCGTGCGAAGATACGATACCCGTTTCATGCAGGGATTGCCTGCGCCGACGTGAATATCAGGCTTTTTCGCTTGTCGTCTATCGTGTCGTTTGCGCTGACGGCTTGCACACCCGCCGACAAGGTTCCTCTATCAGGCCGTATCACGATGGAATATGCTGGTAGCTCGCAGTCTGGCGATACTGTTATGTTTACCCTGGCAAATGGCACCACACAAGCCATCCATTTTCGCGGAAGCCCCGATCCCGCGCCAGGTAAGCTGAAAATGATCTGCGATTTACCGAAAGAAACGGTGGTATATGGTCAAAGAGCATTTGAGCCAGCTCTCAAAGACAAAATCGTTGAGATCAAACCAGGCGAACGTATGCAGTTAAACCTGTGGGCGTCGCTGCCGCCTGAGTTCAAAAATCACAAGAGCCGCTGCCAACTCGACTTGACCTTGGAAGGGGGAACGGTTGTCGAATCACGTGAATTTGTTCCGTGATAATGGGCGAACCTGCAGCCCACAACAAGGTCGATATTTGGAATCAGATCGGATCGAGGGGAGTCACAAAATGCGGCTTTGGCGTTTCCTAATTCTTCTGCCGCTGACTGGCTTGGTGTGTGGCGTTGGTGGTTACTATTTTGGAAGCCTTGCTGGTAACACCAGTTATGCGGACTTGTTTGGCACTTTTGTGGGGGCCTCTTACGTGGACGCCGCGTTGCACGCAGATCGTGATGTCAGTGATCTAAATCTCTTGCGTGGTGGCGATGTCTCTGGCGCAGTGGCCGCGCTTGAGCGCGATCTGGACGGAAACTTGGAAGCGCTTGCCGATTATCACGAGAAACTTCCGCGTGAGGCGCGCCGAAGTAGTGTGTATGAATTACTTGCTAGGATTCGGCCATATAGGACGGCTCATCCGTCTGACCTTGCGCCAGGACCAAAGCGCGATGCGATTCTTCGAGCGCTTGCGTTAGCTCCCGATAGTCCCGCATCGCGCCAGTGAGAAAACCCTGACAATTGGTTGGAGCGTGGTTCTAGTACCTGAGAGCGGACGCTGGCGACAGTCCGGAGAGGGTCGGCTTCGGAACTACGATGCGACGTGCGGCACTCAGCGGCTCAAGGCTTCCGCCGCAATCTCAAAGGAGCGCAGGCGTGCTGCGTGCTCGAAGATTTGACAGGTAATCATCAACTCATCCGCGCCGGTCTCCTTGATGAAATTGTGCAGATCCGCACGCACCATCTCGGGAGTACCGACTGCCTTGGTACAATATGCTGTGAAGATAGAAATACAAGAAGTGCGGGTTCCTCCAGCCTTTCTGATCCACAACGACGCGAGGCCGGGGCGTCGATTCATCTTGCAGTGTGGATCCGGCCAGTATTAGCTGGATGCATGCCAGACCATAAACGAACCTGCCCATGATCGGCGTAGGAGTAGATTTCGGCACCTCCAATTCGACGGTGGCCTGGTTCGATGGGCGTCAATTGCGCTTCGTGGGAATCGAGACAAACAGTCCGATTCTTCCCACGGCGGTACATCTGAGCAAAGAGTATGAAGGCACCACCGGCGCCGCGGCCATCGAACGCTACGTGCAGGAGAACACCGCGCGTCTGGTGCATCTGGTACCGGAGATTCTGGGACAAGCAGCCAGGTCCATCGAGAACAGCAGTCCAGAGCACGAAATGGCCGAATTGACTACGTCCAGGAATGCGGTATTTGGTCCGCTTATCGATCATGGTTTACCCGGTCGATTGTTTCTGGGGCTAAAGCGCCTGCTCGGCAATCCGGTCATCGATCGGATCTTCGTCTTCAACCGGCCGTATCGGTTGGTGGCGCTATTGACCCCCGTGCTATTGCGATTGCACGAGGCCGTTGAAAATGAGTTGCGTGCGCCGGTTTCACAGGCACACATCGGACGCCCGGTGAACTTCGAAGGCACAGAGTCTTCAAGGAACTCACTGGCCGTCAGCCGGCTCAGGGAGGCCTCCGCCCATGCTGGCTTTCGCACCATCGAATTCTATCCGGAACCCGTTGCCGCCACGTTGAGCTTTTTGTGGCAGCGGCGGGTAACGGGCAATGGCACAGTGCTGACCGTGGATTTTGGCGGCGGTACGCTTGACCTCAGCGTAATCCGCTATTCCGGGGCAAAATTTGATGTTCTATCGACCGCCGGCGCAGACCTCGGTGGCGACCGCATCGATCAATTGATATTTCGCCAACTGCTGTTCCCCCTTTTGGGCGAAGGAGCAGCCTGGTCGCGCCAAATTGATGGCCGCACGGTCGAAACGCTCTTTCCCTTCAGCGAATATGAGGAAGGTATTCTCAATTGGGCCATTACCCATACCCTCAATCAAAACAGATACAAGACACGCCTCACGGAACTCATCGCAGTCGGGAACGCAGCGTCCGTAAAATTTCAACGTCTCAAGGATCTCATTAACTACAACTACAGCTACAGTGTGTTCAGCGCGATCAAAAGAGCCAAGGCCGAACTGTCTACCCGGGAATCATCGTCGATCGAAATCCCCGAATTGAACTTGACCGTAACCTTCACGCGAGCGCAACTAAACGAAATCTTGGCGCCAATGATGGATCAGGTGACCGAGCTCGTCTATCAGGTGGTCGGCCGTGCAAATCTTCCCATGAACAGGATCGACCTGGTGGTGCGAACCGGAGGGTCCTCCCAAATCGTTGCTGTCAGGCAGTTATTGGAAGGGCTGTTTCCCGACAAGGTCACCGAGCATGATCCTTTCACCAGTGTTGCCGGCGGTTTGGCCATCGCGGATTATCATGGCTACCGTTGGGAATGAGACCGATTCCTTCGAAGGAGGAGAGCCTCGCTTCCTCCGATGTTCGAGTTATCTCGCGCCTTTCGCCGCGCCGCACGATTCGCATAGATTATGTTGGACATGGCGGACCCTGCTTTCCGCAACCGGGCCAAAACCGGACCTACCGTGCAGTATTGGCCGCCTGAAAGCGGCCGGTCATTTCGCCCAGTGAACTGCGGCAAGATCGTACAGCCGAAGGGAAATCGTCCACGGCCACTCTAAGCAGTATCGTCACTGCTTAAGCCGCGGGCGATTGGCCAGTCCTTGGCCGGTGAGTGGGAACGCGACACGGCTGCAGGCTTCAACCCGAATAAGGGACGTAGCGGCCGGATTCGTCGCGCGACCTCATATGTCACGAAACAACTGGCAATTGTCGCTCCGATCAGCAATATCGCTTCGATCCCCAAGGGCAGACGCTCTTTTGCAAGATAGTGGCCGGTTACGAAGCCAGAGATTATTGAGTTGGAGTGAATATCGCTCATATATAGTCGCTTCTGTGCTAATAAAGAACTTATATGAGCGATAAAGATAATCGATCTGCGCTGCCTCTGCCCGTGCGCCGAGCTCTGGGACAGCTCGGCAAAGACTTGGCCCTCGCCAGACGGCGTAGGCGGATTTCGACCCAATCCATGGCGGAGCGCCTGCAAATCTCGACGGCGACCTTGCGTCGGTTGGAACGGGGCGATCCCTCTTTGTCGATGGGCACTTTGGCGAAAGCGTTGCTGGTGCTCAATGCGCTTGAGCGATTTTCCGGTCTGCTCGATACCGGCGCCGACGATCTTGGCTTGCAACTCATGGATGAAGCCTTGCCCAAACGTATCGTCGGGAAATCCAGCCAGCGCGGACCTAAGGCTTTATGAGAACGGACACCGTTCCTCAGACAATGCAAGTCTGCCTTGGCGAGCAGGCGATACCCGTTGGCACGCTTACCTACTCTCGCCAGGGAACGCGGGAGAATACGTCTTTTGTCTATGACGATACCTGGCTCGAAAGCGGCAATCGATTTGAAATTTCTCCGGACCTGCCGCTGACAAGGGAACGATATTTTCACAAGGCTGCGACTCGCAGCGATTCGATTTTCCATTTCGGCATTGCGGATACAGAGACGGACGGGTGGGGCTGCAAAGTTATCGCGCGTGATCACGCCAAGCGACGAAAAAGCGGGGAGATGGGCGTGGGCGCTGCACTGACTGAGATGGATTATTTACTGGGAGTGGATGACGTCGGTCGCGTCGGTGCGCTGAGGATTCGCAATGCCACTGGAGAATTCATGCGTACGCCGGGGGATGGTGAACGCGGAATACCGCCCTTGCTGGAGCTGACTGAAATCGTAGGTGCTGCACACGCAGTGGAGCGCGGCACGGAGACAGCGAAGGATCTGGACTATCTTCGAGGACGCGCGACATCGTTGGGGGCATGCGCCCAAAATGCACTGTAGTTGATAATGACGGGCATCTCGCGATCGGCAAGTTTCCGAGCGTGAGCGACGATCGCGCGGTAACCAAGGCTGAAGTTTTGGCGCTCAGGCTTGCGGCCGCCGCTGGTATTGATGCTGCGGAGGCGCGCATTGTGTATTCGGATGGAATACCCATCGCCTTGATACGGCGTTTCGACCGCGTGGAGGCGGGACGGATTCCGTACCTTTCAGCGACGTCGATGCTGCAGGCTTCGCGGGAAGAAGAGCATACTTATAGTGAGATCGCCGAACGCATTTTGAGTGTCTCGCCCGACGCCAAGCGGGATCTTGCGGAACTATGGCGGCGGATTGTTTTCAACATGTTGATTACGAATGTCGATGATCACCTCAATAATCACGGATTCCTGCATGTGGGACATGGGCAGTGGCGATTGGCGCCGGCGTTCGATCTGAATCCATTTCCGGACAAGGGACGGGATCTCAAAACCTGGCTGACGGAAGAGACAGGGCCGACAGGAAAAATAGATGACGCTATGCATGCGGCGGGATACTTCCACCTTACTGACGAGCGCGCCGTAAAAATTCTGGGCGAAATTCATAGTGCGGTTTCGCAGTGGAGACAGGTGGCGAGGAATGTTGCGGTGGGAATGACCATCCAGGAGTTGGAAGCCTTTGACGCGGCTTTCGAGCACGAAGAGGAGCAGAGCGCGAAACAATGGCTCCGTTGAGGTTTTTGCCGCGTCACCATCGGGACCGATCCGCAGATCGACGCCTTCATCGGGAGTGCGGGCCTTCCGAGCGAGTCCTGCCAAGGTAGCCTGATTTACAAAAATCTGGATAGGCGGGCTATAGATGCAAATGTGTGGTGCTTGGAGAGGCGCCGCCGCTCCACGGAGCGTCCGGGCCAATTTCGCGCCACGTACCCGGCGCCAGTCCTTGTACGCTTACCTTGCCGATGGCGGCGCGTATCAGTCGGAGCGTCGGAAATCCCACCTTAGCCGTCATGCGCCGCACTTGGCGGTTCTTTCCTTCACGTATCGTGAGCTCTAGCCACACCGTCGGAATTTTCGCGCGATAGCGGATCGGCGGATCTCGCGGCCACAGTTCTTGCGGTGCCTCGATGAGATTCGCGTTCGCCGGCCGCGTCGTGAAGTCGCCTAGACTCACGCCTTTACGCAACTGATCCAGCGCCGCCAAAGATGGCGCACCTTCCACCTGCACCCAATACACCTTCGCAATTTCGTGCTTAGGCTCCGCGATGCGCGCCTGCAAGACGCCGTCGTCGGTGAGCAGCATCAGGCCCTCGCTGTCGGTATCGAGGCGTCCGGAGGGATATACGCTTCTCACGTCGATGAAATCCGCCAGAGTCCTGCGGCCCGGCTCCGGGCTGAATTTACAGGCGACACCGAACGGCTTGTTGAAGGCGATGAGCATGCGGGCGCGTTCAGGCCAGCGCCCGCTCGATCAAATTCGGCGGCACAGTTGTGCGTGGCACAGCGTCGGCCGCGCGGCGGCGAGCCCCTTTGCTGATATCTCTAACAGGCGCGCGTTGCTCGAACCATTCGCGTACGTCGAGATCAAGTCCGATGCCGTGCATGTAGTTGTACAGCGCTTTCTTGAGCGCCACACCAAATACATCGTGGTCGATGCCGGTGACGTCCGTGAAATTGATATCGTTGTTGGCGAATGTGGTTCGGAGCGGCGGAGTCAACGTCACGCCGTACAGTTCCGGATGTTTGGCGACCGGCGAGTGCACGGTGCAGGTGAAGCGATGGAAGAAACCCGATTGTATGCAGCCGGCCGCGAACAGTTGGCGAACGTATTCCAGGGCGTCGACGGTGTCTTGCGCGGTTTGAGTGGGGAATCCGTACATCAGATAGGCGTGTACGAGGATTCCCGCGTCGGAGAAGGCGCGTGCTACCCGGGCCACTTGTTCGACCGACACTCCCTTCTTCATGAGTTTGAGCAGGCGATCCGATGCCACTTCCAATCCGCCGGTGACGGCGATGCAGCCGCTTTCGGCTAGTAGTCGGCAAAGGCCGGCATCGAATGACTTCTCGAAACGAATGTTGCCCCACCAGGAGATATCCAGCTTCCGTTGCAGCAGGGCGTTCGCAAGCGACTTGAGTGCCTTGGGCGGTGCGGCTTCGTCGACGAAGTGAAATCCAGTTTGTCCGGTTTCGCGAATTAGCGAATCGATTCGGCCTATCAGCACATCGGTTGTCGCTACGTCGTAGCGCGATATGTAATCAAGGTTTACATCGCAGAAGCTGCATTTCTTCCAATAGCAGCCGTGTGCGACCGTCAGCTTATTCCAGCGGCCGTCCGACCAGAGACGGTGCATCGGGTTGAGCATGTCGAGCAGTGACAGATAGTCGTCCAGCGGCAGGCCCGCGTAGGTGGGCGTGCCGCTTTCAGAGAAAGCGATATCGGGTTCTCTGAAGTCGACGTACTGATGCTTGCGCGTATACGTGCGCACCAACTGATCGAGCGGTCGCTTGTTTTGCAGGTGTTCGATGAGTGCAAGCAGCGGACGTTCGCCGGCATCAAGCGTTATGAAATCGAAATAGTCGAAAACACGCGGCTCGTTCATGCTGCGCAGCTCTGTATTGCAATAACCACCGCCCAATACCGTGACGACGGATGGGTGGATTTGCTTGGTGGCTTGCGCGATGCGAAAGGCCCCGTAGACGTTGCCCGGAAAAGGCGCGGTGATCAGCATCAAGTTCGGTTGATACTTAGACAGGGCTTCGAGTGTCAGTGCATGCAGGGATGCATCTACCAGGTTGTGCGGCGCACTGAGCGCCGCTTGCAGCTGATCGAACGCCGGTTGGCTCGCCGCCAGCGATTCTGCATAGCGCACGAACTCGAAGCGCGGGTCGATGGCATCCCGGATGACGTCCGCGAGGTCATTCAGATAAAGGGTGGCGATGTGCTTGGCGCGATCCTGCAGTCCCAGCGCACCAAAAGCCCAGTCTAGCGCATCGCCTGCGTGTTGCTGGTTGTCGATGTAGTCCTCGAGCGATGCAAAGCGCGGGCCTTCGGGCAGGTAATGCCTCGAAGCAATACGATGAGCCAGGCTGGGATCACGACCTTGCAGAAATCGAATGGCCGGCGAGATTGTAGTGCGGTAGGACTCGAAGTGCTTGGCAAAAAAGTGCGTGGCTACCGTGTGTTTTTTGCGAGGCAGCGTACTGGCTTGCCGGTGAATAGCCTGCACGCCCTCCACCGACAGCAACTTGAGCGCCAGGGCGATGGAGAGATCTGCCTGTTCCGCATCGAACCCGCGCGAGCGCAGGAACCCCGTGAGATACGCCGTCGACGGATACGGCGTGTTGAGCTGCGTCATCGGAGGAATGATCGACAGAATGCGCATTTCGGTCATGTCCGAAAGTATATCGCGCTGTGCCGCCCTGCAGGATTGGGACGCGGCGCTCAGGAACTGGGCGAGGGCGTGTATCAGGCGCGGCGAGCAAGTCGCCGGCTGAGTTCGATGATCTGGAGCCCTGAAAGCCGGCGGCGTGCCGCAAGCTCAGCGGTGCGCCTCGATCAGCTTCCAGCCGTTCCCGGACGGGTCGCGGAAAGCGGCATCCACTTTGCTGTAGCGGCTGACGGGCTCCTGCGTGAACTCGACGCCCACGGCCTGCATGCGTTTGTAGGCGGCGCGGCAGTCGTCCACGCCCAGCACGAGCGGCGGCATCGCGCCCTTGGCCACGATCGCGTGCAGCGTTTGCGCAGTCGCTTCGTCGTGCACAGGCGGACCGGGCTTGAAGAGGCCGAGCTGCAACGAGGGCTGGTCCGGATGCTGCACCGTAAGCCATCGATAGTTGCCGTTC
>Ga0193728_1000904_pt1 | contig 14777 bp, 13 predicted proteins | sample U1c1metaG_FD_143037 | JGI IMG/M metagenome (GOLD analysis project Ga0193728, IMG submission 143037) | Soil microbial communities from a riparian zone of the East river system, Colorado, United States - U1c1 | ecosystem: Environmental > Terrestrial > Soil > Riparian zone | place: USA: East River...
TCTCGCTACGTGCTCGCGCGCGAGCCGTGGTACTCGCTCCAGGGACACACGACGCTTTGGGATGTCGTCGATGGCGTCGCCCTCGCTGCGAGCCTGCGTCTCGTCGTTCGGTTCTTTAACATCCATCAGCTGCGGTGGTGGCAGCGCGGGCTCGTGACGATTCCGCTAATCTACGCACTGGAGTTTGTCGGCGGCCTGTTCTTCAACAAGCTGCTCGAGATGGACCTCTGGGACTACAGCCAGTACGTATGGCACGGCGTGCCGCTCCACATCCTCGGCCAGATCACGCTCGTCTACGCGCCGTTCTGGTTTCTCGCCGGCGTGTTCATGCCGGCCGTGTATCGCGCGGTGCACGGCGTGGCCCCGTTCGTCGGCGATCAGATCGAGCTGTTCGGTGTCGAGCAGCGACGTTGACTAGGCTACGGGTGGCCCGCCGCGGGCCTTCCTGGTTCGCGGCAGCGTCACGGTGAACGTCGTCCGCTGCGGGGTGGTCACCACTTCGATCTTCCCATCGTGAACGACAGCGATCTGTTGCGCAATGTAGAGCCCCAGCCCGAGGCCCGACGCCCGGTCTCGCTTGTGCTCCATGCCGCGAAACGGCTCGAACAGCGTCGCCACGAGATCCTGCGGAATCCCGCCAGTGTTCGAGACCGCAAACCCGATCGACTCGCTGCGCGTTCCATCGGCCCTGACCAAGACCGGCGCATTGCAGTCGCCGTGTTGGACGGCATTCGAGACCAAATTCGACAAGAGCTGCGCCAACCGATCGGCATCCCACGTACCGGTGAGGCTGCCCTTCGTCTCGAACGCGATTGTCCGGTCAGGATGAGTACTTCGCAACTCGTCGATCACCTGCTCGGCGACCGTGGCGAAGTCCATAGGATGCGGATCGGATGGGATTCCACCACCTGAGCGGATCCGAGTGAAATCGAGGAGCTGATCGATCAAGCGCGCCATGCGCTCGGTGCTGGACAGGATTCGTTGCAGCGGCTTGGCATCCGCCGGGTTCGCGCCGCGCGCGACGATCAACTCGGTCGCTGCCATGATCGACGCGAGCGGATTTCGAAGATCGTGCCCGACAACGCCGGCGAACAACTCGTTGAGGCGGACCGCTCTGGTGGCCTCGTCATAGAGGCGCGCGTTCGTGATCGCCGCGCCGGCACGCTCGCCGAGTTGCACCGCCATTCGCAAGTCCTCTTCCGTATAGCGTCGCTCGGACTCGGCGAGGACAAACGTGATCGCGCCGATCGACAGGCCGTGGGTCTTGATCGGCACCACCATTGCGGACCGAAGACCCAGATCCTTCGCGAGGCGAAGATGTTCCGCGTCGCGCGTACCCGCCGCCAGAAGTGCATCAGGGACTTCGGCATACAGCTCCGGTTTGCCGGTTCGGGTCACGTTCATCGTGCCGGATGTCGCGTCACGATGCGCCGGGTATCGCTGTCGAAGGTCTCGTGCAAGTTCCAGCTTTGCAGGATCCATGTGTGCCACGGCGACTGACTTGACCGCGGGCCCTTCTACAAGATCGACGGCACACCAATCCGCGATGCCTGGAACCGCAGCACTCGCGACGGTGCGAAGCGTGTTCTCGTAGTCAAGAGACGACGCAAACATCGCGCTGGCTCGCCCCAGAAACTCGGCGCGAGCGGAAGCAGCTTCGGCCGCGTTGCGTGCGATCCGTTCCGCCTCGAGCAGCCGAGGAAGCTCGCGCTCGTGGAGATGAGCCTGCGCTTCGCGGAGCTTCAGAGTGCGAATCTGAAGCTGAAGGAACACACGCGCCTTGGCGCGCAGCACGTCGGCGTGGATCGGCTTTATCAGGAAATCGACCGCACCAAGCTGGTACCCACGCAGGACCGCATCGTCTTGTTGCGATGCGCCGGTAACGAAGATGATCGCCGTGTCCCGGCTGCGCTTGCGAGCTCGGATCAGCCGAGCGGTCTCGAAGCCGTCCATCTCCGGCATCTGAATGTCGAGAAGAATGAGCGCAAAGTCCTGGGCGAGGAGACGTGCCAAGGCTTCCCGACCTGAACCAACCACGACGAGCGCGCGGCCCAAGGGCGCAAGAGCGGCTTCGACTGCAACGAGGTTGCTATGGTGATCGTCGACCACGAGGATGGGCGGGCCGTCATGGATCGCCGGATCGTCGTCATCGTCGTCATTCGCGATGCGCATCGAGCTAAGGGCGTCGAGCGTAGCTTCGCTAACCGATGACACCGCGGCACAGGATGCGTCGCGCTCGTCAGGTTTGGTAGCCATTCCGAACAAGAACGCCTTTCGAACATTCAGCTCGGCGCCAGACGGAATGCGCGGTCTTGCCTCGAGCGTTCGCCGCAACCATACGGAGGACTTCGGCGCTGCCACATCGCCATACGCGGTCGTATGGATATACCGATGTGATCGCTCGAAAAGAAAACGGATGCCTGCGCGAGGCCTTGCGCACGAGTGGCCTGCGCGACAAAGGTGTGCGCTCACGCATCGACCGAGCACGGGCGCTCGTGTGCTGGCGATCGTTCGTGAGGCCAGGATGCAACTAAACTACAACCACCTATTCTATTTTCACGTGGCCGCGACGGAGGGAACGGTCACAGCTGCCGCGCAGAAGTTGGGCGTGACGCCGGGCACCGTGAGCGAGCAGCTCCGCGCGCTGGAACGCGCGCTTGGCACCGAGCTGTTCGAGCGGACGCAGACCGGCCTCAAGCTCACGCAAGTCGGTCGCGTCGCGTTCGAATACACGTCGGAGATCTTCAGCCTCGGGCACAGCCTCACCGAAGTGCTCGGTCACATCCGCGAGCCCGCTCTGCGCGAGTTGCGCGTTGGCGTCAGCGGCGGCGTTGCGCGCTCGACGACGACACGATTCCTGATGCCGCTGTTCAAGCTTGCGGACTGCGTACCGACGCTGCGCACGGCCGATGCCGTGGAGCTGCTTCGTGATCTGCGTGCCGGCATGCTCGACCTAGTGCTGTGCGAGACCGAACCGCCCAAGACGTCTCGACGAGGACTCGAAATCATGTTGATCGATCGCACGCAGCTCGTCGCGATCGCGGCGCCCGGCGTCGGTCCACTCGAAGACTGGAGCGATGTCGCGATCGTCCACTATCGCCCCACAACCGCGTATCGTAAGGAGGTCGACGCGTTCCTCGAGACGCGCGGTCTCAAGCCGCGGATCGCGGCCGAGGTCGACGATGCGCTGCTGCTGGTCGAGGCCGTCATCGAGGGTGGTTTCGTCGGCGTGGTGCCGCACTCTGTCGCGCGGGAGGCGATCGCCGGCGGGCGGCTTCGAGTGCTCGCGCACCTCGAGCCGCCGCTCGCCGTGCACGCGCTTTATCAGGACAGCACCTCGGCAGAGCTAGTGCGCCGCGCCGTTCAAGTTCTCGCCGCGCACGCCGCATCGCACGGCGATGAGGAGCGAGAGTCGTAATGCCGGGCTAACATCGAATTCGAACGGTGCGCAACCCATTTGCGAGATGCGTCCTTTACGTGAGATGTCCTTTGGATAGGTCCTTTCCGGATCCCATGTTGATCGCGTGCTGAACTACAACCACCTGTACTATTTCCATGTCACGGCGAGCGAAGGCAGTATTGCGCGCGCAGCCAACCTTCTCGACGTTGGCGTGCCGACGGTGAGCGAACAGATTCGACAGCTGGAGCGCGAGCTCGCTACCCCGCTGTTCGAACGGCTCGGCGGCAAGCTTCGGCTGACGAGCGCGGGGCGTGATGCGTTCGAGCACACGTCCGTGATGTTCCGTGCCGGAGAACGGCTCGTACAAAGCTTGGTCAGCCAGAAATCGCCGCCGCCGTTGATGTTACGGGTGGGTATCAGCAACGGCGTGTCCCGCACGGTCGCGACGGACTTCCTGATGCCCGTGTTCGCGATCGAGGAGTGCATCCCGACGATCCGCTCGGGTGAATGCGCGGACTTGTTGCGCGACCTGCGCGCTCATGATCTCGATCTATTGCTCAGCGAGTCGGACCCGGGTGAGGCGGCGCGGCCTGGCCTCGAGCTCGTTTCGATCCAGCAGCCTCGACTTGTCGCGATCACGCGGAGCGATGTCACGATCGAACCGCGCTGGGCGGATGCAGCGCTCGTGCACTATCGCCCGAGCTCCGTCTACCGCTTTCCGATCGACGCGTACCTGGAAGCGCAGGACCTGCGCCCCCGCATCGCCGCCGAAACCGACGACGCACAGATCATGCTCGCCGCCGTCATCCGTGGCGGGTTCACCGCATTCGTGCCGTGGTCGGTTGCGCGCGAGCGTGTGGCGAGCGGGCAGGTCAAGGTCGTGGCGGAGATCAAGCCTGACGATATCGCCGTCCACGTGCTCTACCAAGACGTCGGGTCTGCAGGAGTCGCGCGGCGCGCGGTGGACATGCTCGTGAAGTTCGCACAGGAAGCAGAGCTTGCCTGACGGGCGATTCGCAAGGCTTCTGACGTTTGCAGGAAGTAACTGATGCCCGACAAGCTGCGCTCGGTGCTCATCGTCGAAGACGAGCGCACCTTCCGATCGGCGCATCACCCGCCAGGATCGCGACGGCAACATCGTCCTCGAGCCAGCGTACCTTGCCTTCGACCGCGCGCGGCCCGGCCTAGCGCCAGTCCACCAAGCGGGAAATGCCTGCGAGGGCCGGCGTGCGCAAGGTGAGGCCGAGCGAGACGCTCCACTCGTTCGCCGGCATCGTGTCGGGGTGCACGTAGTCGGCTTCGAGGTAGAGCCCGAACGCGGTTTCGCCGTGCATGGACACCAGGGCGTTGTTGTCAGCGTTGGCGGAGGTCGTGAACACCGAATGCTCGATCGCGACCCGTGCACCGACGGCGGTGCCATCGGTGGTCAGACGACCGACGAGCTGCGGGAGCAGGCGGTTCGTCGCATCGTCGGAGAGATCATCACCCCACGGATGAAGCACCGGTCCACCGGCCACGGCGAGCCCCCACGCGTCGTGCGCGGCCGCGCGATCGAAGGAGCCGGAGAGCGTCGCGTCCCACGGGCGGTGGAGAGAGTCCGACGAGAGCTGCAGCGGCGCGAAGCCGACGTCCGCGTGAACGCCGGTCCGCGAGTCGCTCGCGAACGTGTGTGCGACGCCGACATCGCCGGTCACCGGAGGTACGGCGAAGGGCACACACGCCGGCGCGACCGCGAGAGCAAGAACCACCCGCACCCCGAAGATGATGACTCGCGCGATCGCAGGTCGCTAGCTTTTCCGGACCGGGCCGCCGCGCGACGCCAACACGGTGCGGCCGGCGATCGGCGACCGCGCGAGCACCGCGATCGGGACCGGCGGTAGGCGCTGCGTCGCTAACGCGAGGCTCGTCGCGGTGGCATTGCGCAGCGCGGCCTCCGCCATCTCGAGCTTGCCGGTCACATTCGCGATCGCCAGCTGCGATGCATTCGGTGACTCGATCATCCATCGGCCAGGCTCGACGGTCATCGCACCTTGCACGAGGATGGCCTCTTCTTGTGTGAGGCCCGACGCGAGCATCCAGTCGAACAGCGGACCGCTGTGGACGCTGGCGAGGCGCAAGGCGTTGTTTTCGCGATGGACCGCTTCGACGAGGTCGTCGCGGCCACTCATGTGGATCATCTCGGCCATCGGACAGCGCACACCGCGCTCGTCGACAAAGACGCTGATCGGTCGCGTGCCGTCGCTCGGAAAGACGCCGGCGACGCGGTAGTCGTGCAGCCAGGAGATCAAGCGTGCGCGCCGCACGGCGAGCTCGTTCGATGAAGTTGCCGGTGCGGCGACCAGCCTCGGGGTGATCGAGCACGCCGCGAGAACGAGAGCGAACAGTAGTCGGATCATGAAGTGCCTCCAGCTGCACGATGCCGTGCCGCCAGGTGATCCGACGTAAGGAGTCGGTAAGGCGTATCGTCGCGATCTAGGCTCGCTCGCTCAGGCGGTCGCGTTGATCGCGTCGCCGAGCACGGAGACGAGGCGGTCGAGCTCGTCCTTCGTCGAGATGAACGGCGGCGCGAGCTGGATCGTGTCGCCGCCGTAACGGACGTAGATGCCCTTGTCGAGGCACTTCATCGCGATCTCGAACGGGCGCTTCGCGGGCTCGCCCTTGATCGCTTCGATCGTGAAGCCGGCGGCGAGGCCGTAGTTGCGAATGTCGAGCACGTGCTTGTGACCCTTCAGGCCATGCACGAGCGCCTCGAAGTGGGGCGAGAGCTCCTTGACGCGCGCGACGGCGTTGTCGGCGACGAGCGCGTCGAGCGCGGCGACACCTGCGGCGCATGCGACCGGGTGGGCCGAGTACGTGTAGCCGTGGGCGAGCTCGACCATGTAGTCGGGGCCGCCCGCGGCCATGAACGCGTCGTAGATCTCCTTCGTCGCGACGACGCCGCCGAGCGGCTGGACGCCGTTGGTGACCTGCTTCGCGAAGTTGAGGAGGTCGGGCTTGACGCCGAACGCTTCGGCGCCGGTGTACGCGCCCATCCGGCCGAAGCCGGTGATGACCTCGTCGAAGATCAGCAGGATATTGTTCGCGGTACAGATGTCGCGCAGCCGCTGGAGGTAACCCTTCGGCGGCGGGATGACGCCGGCCGAGCCGGCCATCGGCTCGACGATCACGGCCGCGATGTTCGACGCGTCGTGGAGCGCGATCAGGTCGAGCAGCTTGTCGGCGAGCTCCGCGCCCCATTTCTCGTCCGGGGACATGCCGCGGACGAACGAACCCGTCTTCTGGGTGTGCGGTAGATGGTCGGCGTCGACGGCCTGGCCGTACGCCTTGCGGTTGCCGCCGATACCACCGACGGAGATGCCGCCGAAGTTGACGCCGTGATAGCCCTTCTCGCGGCCGATCAAGCGGGTCTTGGTGCCCTGACCCTTCGCCCGCCAGTACGCGCGCGCGATCTTGAGCGACGTGTCTGCGGCCTCGGAGCCCGAGCCGCAGAACATCACGTAGTCGAGGCCGGCCGGTGTGAGCTCCTTGATCTTGTTCGCGAGCGCGAACGACGCGGGATGGCCGAACTGGAACGCGGGCGCGTAATCGAGCGTCGCGACCTGCTTCTGGACGGCCTCGACGATCTCCTTGCGCCCGTGCCCGAGGCCGCAGCACCACAGGCCCGACAGACCGTCGAACACCTTCTTGCCGTTCGCGTCGATGTAGTACGCGCCCTCGGCGGCGACGAACATCCGCGGGTTCGCCTTGAACTGGCGGTTGCCGGTAAACGGCATCCAGTGCGCGTCGAGCCAGGCCGCGTCTGTCTTGATCTGCATCGGATTTTTCATCTTCCCGCTCTTTTCCGCGGGAGCCCTATCATAGATTGAACGTTCCGCGGCGCACGAACTGGCCGCGGCCTTTCTTGGTCTTGCCGACCCATTGGTCGTCTTGCACGATCAGCTCGCCGCGCGAGAACACGTGCGATGGCGAGCCCGGGACCGTTCGGCCCTCGAACGGCGAGTAGTCGATGCGCATGTGCAGCGTCTTGACGCCGAGCGTCTTGGCGCGCTTCGGATCCCATACGACGACATCGGCATCAGCGCCGACCGCGAGCGTGCCCTTCTTGCCGTACATGCCGAAGATCTTCGCGGGCGCCGTCGACGTGATCTCGACGAACCGGTTCATCGAGATCTTGCCCTGCGTGACGCCTTCCCACAGCAGGTGCAGGCGGGTCTCGACGCCCGGCATGCCGTTCGGGATCTTCGAGAAGTCGTTCTTGCCGAGCTCCTTCTGATCCTTCATGCAGAACGGGCAGTGATCGGTCGCGACGACCGAGAGGTCGTAGTTGCGCAGGCCGCGCCACAGATGCTCTTGGTGATGCTTCTGGCGCAGCGCCGGTGTCGCGACATAGCCCGCACCCTTGAACTCGTTGCCGGGCTCGCCGCGCAGGTGATCCTCGTCGAGGAACAGGTACTGCGGGCAGGTCTCCGCGTATGCCGGCAGACCGCGGTCGCGCGCTTCCATCACGCGCTCGAGCGCGCGCTGCGCCGACAGGTGCACCATGTACACCGGCACCTTCGCCATCTCGGCCAGCGCGATCGCGCGCTCGGTGCCGGTCGCTTCAGCGATCTCCGGCCGCGTCAGCGCGTGATAGACGGGCGCGGTGTGGCCCTCCGCGAGCGCGCGCTTGATCAAGATGTCGAGCGGCAACCCGATCTCGGCGTGCATCGTGATGAGGGCCCCGAGCTCGCCCGCGCGCAACATCGCCTTGAAGATCTGCTCGTCGTCGACGAGGAACACGCCGGGATAGGCCATGAACATCTTGAACGACGTCACGCCTTCCTTGACGAGGCCGCCCATCTCCTCGAGCGTGGCGGCGTTGGCCTCCGTCATGATCATGTGGAAGCCGTAGTCGATCGCGGCCTTGCCCTCGGCCTTGCCGTGCCACGCGTCGAGGCCGGCGCGCAGCGAGCTGCCCTTCGCCTGGATCGCGAAGTCGACGATCGTCGTCGTGCCGCCATGCGCGGCCGCGACCGTGCCGGTCTCGAAGTCATCCGACGCGGTCGTGCCGCCGAACGGCATCTCCATGTGCGTGTGGCAATCGATGCCGCCGGGGATCACGTACTGACCGGTCGCGTCGACCGTGACATCGGCCGAGCTCGGACCGCCGGGCAGCGAGTGCGCGGCGATCTTGCCGTTCTCGATCCACAGATCGGCAACATACGAGTCGCTCGCGGTGACGATCGTACCGCCCTTGATCAGCACGCGCGTCATCAGCGGTCCTCCGTCAGGATCCCGTACGAGTCGGGACGGCGATCGCGGAAGAACTGCCAGGTCCGGCGAACCTCCTCGATCATGTCCATCTCGAGCGTCGCGGTGACGAGCTCGTCTTTGTCCTCACTCGCGCACGCGAGGATCTGGCCGCGCGGATCGCAGAAGTACGAGTTGCCGTAGAACTTGCCGATGTTCCACGGCGCCTCGGTGCCGACGCGGTTGATCGCGCCGACGAAGTAACCGTTCGCGACCGCGTGCGCCGGTTGCTCGAGCTTCCAGAGATATTGCGAGAGGCCCGCGACCGTCGCCGACGGGTTGTAGACGATCTCCGCGCCGTTGAGGCCGAGCGCGCGCGCGCCCTCGGGGAAGTGGCGGTCGTAGCAGATGTACACGCCGATCCGCGCGTAGCGAGTCTGGAACGTCGGATAGCCGAGGTTGCCCGGGCGGAAGAAGTACTTCTCCCAGAACCCGCTGGTCTGCGGGATGTGGTTCTTCCGGTACTTGCCGAGGTACGTGCCGTCGGCGTCGATCACCGCGGCGGTGTTGTAGTAGACGCCCGCCATCTCCCGTTCGTAGATCGGGACGACGATCACCATCTTGTATTGCTTCGCGAGCGGGGCGAGCTTCTCGACCGTCGGACCCGGAACGGCTTCCGCCGCGTCGTACCAGCGCTTGTCTTGGCCCGGGCAGAAGTACGGCCCGTTGAAGATTTCCTGCAGGCACAGGATCTGGACGCCCTTCTTACCGGCGTCGTGGATCATCGGCAGATGCTTCTCGAGCATCGCCGCTTGGACTTCGGCGACCGACTTCGACTCGTCGTTGATGGGGTTGCTCGCTTGGATCAGCCCCGAGAGGATCTGCCGGCCCATTAGTTCGTCACCAGCGTCGAGGTTTCCTTCGCGATGTCGCCCTTCCAGGTCTCGACATCCTTGCCGGTGCGCTAATGTTCCTTCGCCTCGCGCGTCGCCTTCTGGCGATCGACGAGATCGTGATGGGTCGTGAAGTACGGCAGGCTCTTGCCGATGAATTCGCGCAGGTTCGTGAACTTGTGGTCGGTCATGAACTTCGCGAGCTCTTCCTTGAGCTCGCTGATGATCTCGTAGCCGCGGAGCATCGCGCCGGTGCACACCTGCACGGTCGACGCGCCGAGCAAGAAGAACTGCGCCGCATCGAAGCCGGTCTCGATGCCGCCGATGCCGCTGATCTGGACGCCGGGGTTCGCGCGCGCGACCTCCATGACCTGGCGCAGCGCGATCGGACGCACGGCCTGGCCGCTGTATCCGCCGGGCACGCTGTGACCCTCGACGGTCGGCATCGGCCGCAGCGTCTTGAGATCGATGCCCGACACGCTGAGGATCGTGTTGATCATCGCGATGCCGTCGGCGCCGCCCTTGAGCGCGCTCGCGGCCGGCACCGTCGGGTTGCCGACGTTCGGCGTCATCTTCGCCCACACCGGCAGCTTCGCGACCTGCTTCACCCAGCCGCACACCTCTTCGACGATGTCGGGGTTCTCGCCCATCGCCATGCCCATCTTGCGCTCGGGCAAGCCGTGCGGGCAGCTGAGATTCAGCTCGAAGCCGTCGACGCCGGTGGCCTGGACCTCTTGCACGATCTGCTGCCACGCCTCCTTGCGGTACTCCTCCATGATCGAAGCGACGAGGATCTTGTGCGGATAGTTCTTCTTGAGCTGGCGCAGATCGTCGAGCCAGTCGGCGTACGGGCGATCGCTGATCAGCTCGATGTTCTGGAAGCCGATCACTTCCTCGCTCGAGCGACTGCGCAGCTTCGCGTAGCGCGGTGCCGTGTTGATGACCTTGCTCGCGTCGAGCGAGAACGTCTTGCACACCATCCCGCCCCAGCCGAGGTCATAGCTGCGCGCGATGACCTTGCCGTTCGTTCCTGGCGGGCCCGAGCCCAACAGAAAAGGGTTCTCGAACTTCATACCGTTGACGGTGATAGAGAGGTCGGTCATGCGGGCCTCGAAGCGGGTGAAGGAGCGTTTGGGGAAACGGGTGTCCTACCGCGGGTCCGATTCGACTTCAACGATGTTCTCGGCCGTGGTAGGGACGGGCCATGGCGGGCACACTTATCAGCCACTGGATCGACGGCAAGAGCTACGAGCGCGCGGCCGAGCGCAGCGGAGACGTGTTCAACCCGGCGACCGGTGAGGTCCAGGCAAAGGTCGCGTTCGCCACGCCCTCGGTCGTCGACGAAGCGGTCGAGTCGGCATGGCACGCCTCGCAGACGTGGCGGCACACCTCGATCGCGAAGCGCACCAAGGTGATGTTCGCGTTCCGCCAGCTCGTCGACAAGCACGCCACGGAGCTCGCCGCGATCCTGACCCGCGAGCACGGCAAGGTCACCGGCGACGCGTACGGCGAGGTCCAGCGCGGCCTCGAAGTCATCGAGTTCGCGTGCGACCTCTCGAAGGGCGAGTTCAGCGAGAACGTCTCGACCGAGGTCGACACGTACTCGATCCGCCAGCCGCTCGGCGTGGTCGCCGGCATCACGCCGTTCAACTTCCCGGCGATGGTGCCGATGTGGATGTTCCCGATCGCGATCGCGTGCGGCAACACGTTCGTGTTGAAGCCGAGCGAGCGCGATCCGTCGGCGGCGAACTTCATGGCGAAGTTGCTGAGCGATGCCGGCCTGCCGCCGGGCGTGTTCAACGTCGTCCACGGCGACAAGGTCGCGGTCGATCGCTTGCTCGAGCATCCGAAGATCGCGGCGATCTCGTTCGTCGGCTCGACGCCGATCGCGCAGTACATCTACGAGACCGGCACCAAGCACGGCAAGCGCGTGCAGGCGCTCGGCGGCGCGAAGAACCACATGATCGTGCTGCCCGATGCCGACATGGAGCTCGCGGCGGACGCGGCGGTGTCGGCGGGCTACGGTTCCGCCGGCGAGCGCTGCATGGCGATCTCGATGCTGGTCGGCGTCGGCAACGCGGCCGACAAGCTCGTGCCGCTGTTGAAGCAGCGGATCGCGAAGCTGAAGGTGGGCAACGGCACCGATCCAGCGTCGGAGATGGGCCCGCTCGTCACCAAGCAGCACCTCGACAAGGTGCGCGGCTACGTCGACGCGGGCGTGGCGGAGGGCGCGACGCTCCTCGCCGACGGCCGCGGCCTCAAGATCGACAACGGCTTCTTCCTCGGCCCGTGCCTGTTCGACAACGTGAAGCCGGCGATGTCGATCTACAAGGACGAGATCTTCGGCCCGGTGCTGTCGATGACGCGCGTCGCGACGTATGACGAAGCGATCAACCTCGTGAACAAGAACCCGTATGCGAACGGCGTCGCGATCTTCACGAACGACGGCGGCGCGGCGCGCAAGTTCCAGCACGACGTCGAGGTCGGCATGGTCGGCATCAACGTGCCGATTCCGGTGCCGATGGCGTACTACTCGTTCGGCGGCTGGAAGGCGTCGCTGTTCGGCGACCTCCACATCTACGGCCCCGACGGTGTCCAGTTCTACACGCGCACGAAGGCCGTGACGTCGCGCTGGCCCGATCCGCGCCATCGCGGCGTCGACCTGGGGTTCCCGCAGAACAAATGAAGTGGGTCGCGCTCAGCCTGGTCGCCGGTTGCGGCTTCACGCCCAGTCAATCGGCGAGCGACGCGCACGCGTCCGGATCAAACGGCCAGCTCGGGCCCGACGCCGCGGTCGCCGTGGACGCACACGCCTTCCACGACGGCCACGCCTTCATGGACGCGGCACCGCCGGATCCGTTCGATCCGACGATGTGTCCGGTGGACTACTCGAACAACACGATCACCGCGTCGCCGAACACTCGCTACAAGATCCTCACCGACATGGCGACGCTGACCACGCAGAGCAACGAGTGCAACGGCGATCATCCGGGCTGGACGCACCTGGTCGTGCTCGACACCGTGCTAGAGGCCCAGCAGATCCACTCCCACATGGGCGGCAACTTCTACTACGTCGGCGCGGTGCAGCCGCCGAATCAAGCGACGGCGGGAACCGGCTGGTTGCAGCTCACGGGGGCCGCGGTGCCGAGTGACCTGTGGCAGGTCTCGCAGCCGAACGACAACGGCGACGCCGAAAACAATCAGCAGAACTTCGTCGCCGTCGACGACACGACGGGCCTGCTGAACGACGTGTCGGGCGCGTATCAGTATCAAGCGGTGTGCGAGTGCGACGGCCAGGCGATCGCGCCGGCGGCACTTGCCGCACTCAATCAGTAGAGCGCGGCTTCGCCACGATCTCGCCCGCGACTGCAGCGGCGGCGTCTGACGTGATCGGCGCGATCGGCGGCGCGGGCGTCCACTTCGGCGCCGCGAACCGCGCGGTCACGTGCACGCGATCGTCGACATCGATCATCTCGGCGGTCGCTGCACGAACCTCCGCGGCGGTCGGTCGCTCGTCGGGATCTTGCGCGAGCATGCGCACGATCAAGTCGGCGAGCGCGGGCTCGGCCGCCGGCACGGAGTCCGTGATCTGCGTCGGGAACAGCTGGGTGACCGCGCGATACGCGATCGTGCCGAGCGCGTGGATATCGGCGCGAGGGTCGCCCGTTCCGTCGCGGCCGAGGTCCGTGATGCACACCGGCAGATCGCGGCGGCCGGTGACAAGCACGATGCTGTGCAGCGTCAGGTTGCCGTGCGCGATACCATGCTCGTGCGCGAACGCGAGCACGCCAGCGACGTTGTAGATCAACGCCGCGACCTCGACGCTCGGCATCGGCCGGCGCGCGATCAGCTCGAACAGCGCGAGCCCACTCGGCACGTCGATCGCGAGCCACGGCCGGCCGTCGGCGAGCGCACCGCGATCGACGATGCCCGCGATGCCGGGATGCGGCAGCGCTTGGATCGTGCGCGTGTACTCGACGAGCTCGCGCGCGGGCGCGACGACGAGCTGGACCTTGCGCGCCTGATGACGATGGACCGCGGAGTACGCGCCGTTGGGGAGCGTGCCGGTGATGCGATACGCGCCGATGTGATCGCCGATCATCACGTCCTCGCTCTCCATCCTCTGCTTTGAGCTATCGCGCCACCAAGAATCGCGCAAGCTGTGGACGCTGCTTCAGTAATGCATCGCGCCGAGCGACGGTGGGTCGCGCGAAAGATCGGTCAGCAAGATCACTTCTTCGATCTCCGGATCGTCGAAGCCGCCGGCGACCTCGGCGAGCCGCGCCGCTTCCCGCGCGACCTCCGCAGCGCTCGGACGGTGCGCGGGATTCGGGTTGACCATGCGGTCGACGAGCTCGACGACGCCGAGCGGTACCGAGCCCGGCAGCGCCGCGTAGATCGCAGCGCCGAGCGCGTGGACGTCGGCCTTGCCCTCCGACGGGTCGTCGAGCCGCGCGCGCGTCCAGTTCGTCAGGCACAAGCCGTGTTCGTCGGTCTGAACGAACGCATTGATCCCCGTCGAGCAGGGCCAGATGCCGTCGTAGATCACGCCGCGGCGATGGAGGTGCGCGAGGATCGTGCAGGCGTCGCGCACGACGAGCACGATCTGCTCGACCGCGATCGGCGCCGCGAGCGGCACGCCCGTGACGAGCTCGTCGGCGATCCACGGCAGGCCGTCGGCGACGCCGATCTCGAACACGCGGGGTACGCCGGGATGGCGGAGTGCCTCGAGGATGCAGGCCTCGCGCATGAGGCGAATCCCCGCGTCGCGATCGCGCGCGACACGCAGCCGCGCTCGCCTCGGCAGCACGCGATGCGTGGTTTCGGCACACATCTCGCCGGGCATGCCCGCTACTTCGCGCTCCACGGCGTAGTCGCCGATCGTCCCCACGCGTTCGGGGTGTGCACTCGCCATGCCCGCGCAATCACGCGCCGCGCGAGCGACCTCGGCCGAAGCCGTGTGGGGACAACCGACCTCCTCGGTCAGTCGACCCTACCTGCGATGCCTACGTGCCGGTACCGCTGCGGTGAATGCGGATCGTGAAGCTCGAGGGCGAGTCCTCGATGTGTTTCGGAACTTCGCTCGTGGCCGTCCGCGCGGGCTCGAGTGCCAGCGTCGTCATGAGGGCATGCGCACGCTCGCGTACCTCGGCGGCGGTCGGTCGCGCCGTGGGCTCGCGTGCGACCATGTCGTCGACGAGCGCCGCGAGCTCGGCAGGAACGGTCGGAGCGACAGCGCTCACCGTGTCACCTTC
>Ga0193728_1000906_pt1 | contig 14771 bp, 10 predicted proteins | sample U1c1metaG_FD_143037 | JGI IMG/M metagenome (GOLD analysis project Ga0193728, IMG submission 143037) | Soil microbial communities from a riparian zone of the East river system, Colorado, United States - U1c1 | ecosystem: Environmental > Terrestrial > Soil > Riparian zone | place: USA: East River...
CGCTCGTGCACGGTCAGGGTACCGAGGTTCGCGACGATCTCGGTACCCTGACCGTGCACGAGCGCGTAGCCGCCGTCGACCTGCCACCGCGAGATCACGGTGCTGTAGCTGCCGGTTGCGAGCGAGGTGGTCATGGCGAGGGTGCGTTCGGCCATCACGTCGAGCGACGTGCGCTCGGTCGGGGACACGCCGGCGGCGAACTGAGCCCCTCCGACGGGCGTCGAGGTGAAGCCATTCAGCGCCATCGGCGGCGTGAACACGCGGCCGATCAGCGCCAGGCCAGCGCCGACGTGGAGATGCAGCGTCGACTCGGTGGGCGGCCCCGCGGTCGAGCTGCCGCCGTCGACGGACGCGGCCTCGCCGCCGCCGGTCATCGCTTCGATCTCATCCATCGAGACCGCGCTCGCGTCGGCCGTCTGCTTGGGCGCCGCTTCGTGCTCGGTCTCGGCAGGTGCATCGGCGAACGCCGGCGTCGCGAGCTCGGCTTTCGGTGCGGACCTGGCCGCCGACTTCGTCGCGGGCAGAGCCGGCGGTGCTTCGTCGTCGTCGTGGATCACAGCCTTGCGCGCTGGCGGCGGTGGAACGGGCGGGGGAGCCTTCTGCGGCGCATCGATCTCGATGTCGGCGAGCACCTCGGGGGGAGGGCTCGACGGAGTTTTCTTGCGCTTACCGAGATCCGCTACTTCGTCGGTCAGGTTGATCGCGAGCACCTCGAGATCGCCGGCAGTCAGCTTCTTGCCGGACAGCGGGGTCTCGTCGAGCGAGCGCATGTTGCCCTGACCGTCGTAGACCACGATCCGGAAGGTCTTCTGCCCGCCGGTGGTGATCAGCGCGCCGCCGATCACGCCGGCGACGTGCAACTTCCGCACGATCGCCTTGCTCGCATCCGTGTGGCGAGCGATCTGTGCGAGGTCCCGCATCGGAATCACTGTCTCGCTGACGCCAGCCTTCTCCAACACGGGCCCTAGCTGGCGCTCGACGGTCTCGTGGTGTGTGCCGGCGATCCCGACGAACACGATGGCGGGCGCGAGGAACATCACGCGTTGAGTCTCACCGCGCCGTGCGCACGTCTCATCGGTACGATCAACCTCAACGCTGACGATATGTCTCTCTCTCGAAGCTCACAAGCCGTAACCACCGGGGTGCATGAAGGTAGGAGATTTGCACAAGCGTGAGATCTCGAAACAATCGACCGAACTTGGAAACGCCGATCGACTTCTGAACACGGTGCTGGATCCGAGCAATTTTCAGGCTCGAATTGACAATGATGGGACACGCCAACACTGATAACGCTCAGCGCGCGTAGACGGTGCGCGTTCACGGGTGACGGGCGTCGCCTAGACCGCTATTAGCGGGGCGAAAACAAGCTCTTGACCATCGTGCCCCGCACGAATGATGCTCGTGTCGATGGTGGCTGCCGGGCCCACGCAGTCGGGGAACGAGCGCGGCAGTGCCTCGTCGCACTACGATTTGCTCGCGCGTCTCGCCGCGGGCGGCATGGCCGAGATTTTCCTCGCGCGCGCGAACAGCCTCGCGGGCTTCGAGCGCTACGTCGTGTTGAAGCGGATCCGGCCGGAGCGCGGCGACGACGCGCGCTGGGTTGCGATGTTCCTCGACGAGGCGCGGCTCGCGGCGCAGCTCCAGCACCCGAACATCGCGCAGGTGTTCGACCTCGGCCGGATCGGCGACGAGTACTTCTACACGATGGAGTACGTCCACGGCGAAGACGTGCTCGACATCCTCGCGCGCACCGTCGAGATCAAGCAGCCGATGCCGGTGCAGGTCGCGCTAGCGATCATCGCGCACGCCGCCGGTGGTCTCGCGCACGCACACGAGCGCTGCGCGCCGGATGGCCGGCCGCTCGGCATCGTGCATCGCGACATCACGCCGTCGAACTTGATGGTGAGCTACGAAGGCACCGTCAAGGTCGTCGACTTCGGCGTCGCGAAGGCGCGGTTCCGCTCGACCGAGACCCAGGCCGGCACGATCATGGGCAAGGTCGCGTACCTGTCACCCGAGCAATGCACGACCGGCGCGGTCGATCACCGCAGCGACATCTTCTCGCTCGGCATCGTGCTGTACGAGATGCTGACGGGCGCGCGGTTGTTCAAGCGCGAGAACGACTACGAGACGCTGCGCGCGGTCGCGAACGATCACCCGATCGCGCCGTCGGCGGTGGTGGCGAACCTGCCGCGCGGGCTCGACGAGATCGTGCTGCGCGCGCTGGCGAAGAATCCGGCGCAGCGGTTCCCGACGGCGCACGCGATGCTCGACGCGCTCGAGCAGGTCGCGGAGACCGCCGGCGTGTCGATCACGTCGAACGTGCTGCGCCGGTACATGCGCGACCTGTTCGGCACGCGCGAGGAGCCGTGGCGCGAGCTCGAGCGCGCGATGATCCCGATGCTCGAGGACTCCGACATCGAGCTCGTCGAGGACAGTCAGCCGCGCGCGGTCGGCCTGCCGATGGACGCCGCGGCGGATAGCGTGCCGCTGTTGCAAGAAGGCACCGGGATGATCGATCTCGAGGCGCTGTTCGGCACGCAGCTGTCGCGCGATTCGCGACCGATCGCGCCTGCACCGCCGATGCCCATCCCGACGGGCTCGATCTTGATGGTGCCGTTACCCGTCCCGAACGCGCGGCCAGCGACCCAGACGTCGTTGCTGCGCGTCGCGACCGGCTCGGCGGACGGCGTGCCGTATCCGGTGCGGCGCACGCTGAACACCGCGGCGGTGCGCCGGCCTCGGACGATCGCGACGGTGTTGATCACCGCGGTCGCGGTCGTCGCGATCGCGGCGATCGTGTACGTGATGGCCGCGCGCGAGACCAAGGCGCCCGCGGCGAGCGTATCGGGATCCGGATCGGGTGCGGCGCTGCCGACCGTGACCCCGATCGACGAGCCGAAGCTCACCCCGATCGCCGCGAAGCCGGCACCGCCGGTGGTCGCCGCGCCGGCCGTGAAGCCGTCGGAGCCGGCCGTGAAGGCCGCCGATGCGGCGGCGGCGAAGCCGGTCGCGAAATCCGAGCCGCCACCGCCGGCGAAGGTGACGACGCCGCCGCCGACCACGACCGCGCCGCCGCCGCCGGCCAAGCCGGCTGCGAAGCCTGCCGACAAGAAGAAGGACTCGTGCAGCGACCCGCTGGACTGCCAGTACTGATCGCGGTCTTGCTCGCGGCTTCCGGCGCGCACGCCGACGATAGCGACGAGGCGAAGGCGTTGTTCGAGCGTGGCCGCGGCCTCGTCAAGGCCGGCGACAACGCGGGCGCGTGCCCGCTGTTCGAGCAGAGCCTCAAGCTCGCGCCCGCGCTCGGGACCAAGCTCAACCTCGCGATCTGCTGGGCCGCGATCGGTCGGCTCGTCGACGCGCAGGATCTATTCCACCAGCTGATCAAGGAGACCGAGGACGCGCACCAGGCGCAGCGCACGCAGCTCGCGAAGGATGGCCTCGACAAGCTGAGCCCGCGCGTGCCTCACGTGAAGATCGATACGTCGAACCTGCCGGCGGCAACGAGCGTCGATGTCGACGGCAAGCTCGTCGATGCCGGCGAACCGGTCGCGATCGATCCGGGGCACCACGCGATCCACGGCACGCACGCGCGGTCGGTCGTGCTCGATGTCGAGGAGGGCGAGCTCGCCGAGGTCAAGCTCGATGCGCTCGTCCACACGCCGCGCCCGCAGCAGGTGTGGATCGTCGGCGGGGTCGCCGCGGGTGCGCTGTTCGTCAGCGCGGTGGCCGGCATCGCCGTGCTCAACGAGCGCGACAACGCGCTCCAGCACTGCGGCACCGCGGTCGCCGATGGCTCGCTGACCTGCAACCAGCGCGGCATCGATCTGCTCGATCGCGCGCACACGGTGGCCCACGTGTCGACGGGCTTTCTCGTGATCGGTGCGGGCGCCGCGGCGCTGACCGCGGTGCTCGAGCTCAAGTGGCGGCGCTCGAACGAGGACACGTCGGTGATGCTGATGCCCGCGCCGCACGCGATCGGCCTCGCGGTGGAGCGCGCATGGTGAAATACGTGGTGCTCGCATGTCTCGCGGGCTGCGAGTTGTTCGTCGACGTGCCGACCGCGACGCTGGTCGCGCCGGATGCGAGCGACGACGGCCCCCACGCGTGCGTTGACTCGGCGACGTGCACCGCGCCGACACCGGTGTGCGAGACCACGTCGCATACGTGCGTCGAGTGCTTGCTGTCGCCCGATTGCACCGCGCCCGATCGGCCGGTGTGCCAGGCGAACATTTGCCGCGGCTGTATCGACGACGCCGAGTGCCCGAGCTCGAACGTGTGTCTGACCGACGGCACGTGCGCGGATCCGGCGCGCGTGCTCTACGCGGCGCAGACCGGCACCGGCACGACGTGTGCCGAGGCGGCGCCGTGCTCGTTCGATCAAGCTGTCGCGAACGTGTCGGCCACCGCCGACGTCGTGAAGCTCGCGCCTGGCACCTACGATCGCCCGGCGCAGCTCGAGATCACGAAGAACATGATCGTGACGGGCGAGGGCGCGACGTTTCACGGCACCGCGACGACGTCGTTCACGCTGATGTTCGACATCACGTCGGTCGCAGTCACGTTCATGCGCATGCACTTCGACTTGAACGGCATGTTCGGCGCCGAGTGCGTGATGAGCGGCCAGCTCCACCTCGATCGCGTCGTGATGACGAACGGCGTCGCCGGCGCGTACTCGAGCGCGTGCACGTTCTCGATCGATCGATCGCTGATCGACGGGACCTCGTTCTACGGCCTGTACCTGATCAACTCGACGGTCACGGTCTCGAACACGTTCGTGACGAACAGCGGCGCGTCCTCGCAAGGCGGCATCGTGATCAACGGCTCGTCGGGTGTGATCGATCACGTCACGCTCGCGGGCGACACCGCCTCGATGGCCGGCGGCCAGGCGATCCGCTGCACCGACGGCAACGTCGCGATCCGGAGCTCGATCATCTTCGGGAACGGCTCGCCCGCCGTCGAGGATGCGTGCCTCGTCGGTCACAGCATCGTCGATCCGGGCTACGCGGGTCCGGGCACCGGTAACCTCACGATGGACCCGCTCTACGTCGCGCCGGCGACGCACGACTATCACATCCAGGCCGGCTCGCCCGCCGTGGGACTGGCCGACCCGGCGTCGCAAGTGACCCACGACTACGACGGCGATCCGCGCCCGAACCCGATGGGTTCGATGGCGGACTCCGGCGCCGACGAGATTCCGTAGCTCACACGCACATGCGAGCGCGCGGTCAGCGCTTCGATGTGCCCATGTGGCTGCGCTTGCCGCCCTTGCGGCTCGAGCTCGTATTGCTCTTCTTGCCGCGGCCGCTGCCGCTCTTCTTGCCGCCGTGGGTCTCTTTGTTGACGGTGGCCCATGCGATCGCCTTCGCGCGCTTCGCCGAGTGGCTCTTCTTAGCGCCCTTCTCGATCTTGCTGGCCATCCGCTTTTGCTTGCTCGTGTAGGATTTTTTGCTTCCGCGTGCCATGACGCGCACAGGCTGCAACGCAGGTGCCAGTACGATTTCCTGCGACCTGAAGCCCGGTCGCGGCTCGACCGCGCATGAAGCGGTTCCTCGTGCTCGCGATCTTGGCCCTGATCGGCTGCGGCCATAGCGCCGGTAACAACGGCGACGACGACAACGGCGGGGACGGCGGCATCCCGCCGGGCTGCGGCGACGGGATGATCACCGGCAACGAGCAATGCGATGATGGCAACAACGTCGACGGCGACGGCTGCTCGCACGCGTGCATGCTCGAGAACGGCCACATGCCGAGCTGCGGCGACGGCATCCTCGAAGCGGGCGAGGGCTGCGACGACGGCAATACGACGAGCGGCGACGGCTGCTCGTCGGTGTGCCAATCGGAGTCGGCGGGCCTGCCGTGCACGCCGCACACGTTCCGCTGCGGGCCGAGCGGCGACGTCGAGGTCTGCAACAACGCCGGTACCGCATGGCAGTACGTGTCGAGCTGCAGCGCCGGCTGCAACGGCGGCGCGTGCACCGATCCGACGTGCGAGGCCGGAACCAAGCGCTGCCACGGCGAGATCGTCGAGACGTGCAATGCGGGCGGTACAGGCTGGGATGCCGGCGAGGATTGCAGCGCGACCTACTGCGCGAGTGGCACGTGTGCGCTCCCCGGGCTCGTCGTCGGGACGAACTCGACGTACGAAGGCCAGGTCATCGTCGCGGGCGACTTCACCGTCGACGGCAACAGCACGCTGACCTCGTCGACCGGCGACCTCACGATCATCGCCGATAACATCACGGTCGCCGCCGGCGCCGCGCTCGCGGTCGCTCCGACCGGGCTCAACGCGCGCGGCGCGACCTGCTACATCTACCCCACCGAGTACTACTACACCGCGAACTACGGCGGGGTGCCGTCGGGCCAGTCGGGCTCGTACTACGCGCCGGCGTTCGGCGGTGACTACGACGCGGCGGTCGAACAGGGCTCGCCCGGCGCCGCGGCGAACTACTACTACTGCACCAATCCGAACGCGACGCCGGTGGTGCACGGCGGTGGCCGGCTGCGCCTGATCGCGAAGCACGACGTCACGATTGCCGGCCAGTTGCTCGCGGCGGGCGAGAACGGCACCGTCGTGTCGGGTGGCTCGGGCGGCGGCATCGAGATCGCGGGTGACACGATCGAGATCACCGGCTCGATCTCGGCCGCCGGCGGCACGTACAACACGACGCCCGCCGGCCTCGGCCGCGTGCGGTTGCTCTACGGCACGACGCTGACCAGAACCAGCACCGTGCTCGGCAAGCTGACGAGCGGCCGGCGCCCGCCGATCGAGCTGACGTCGCCGACCCAGCCCGATCCCACGCTGATCTACAACGACGACTTCACGACGCTCTCGATCGCGCACGAGCGCGCGTTCGACGACGCGCAGGGCTATCTCCACACCGTCAGCACGACGGAGTACCAACCGCCGCAGCCGGCGCAGGGAACGTTCGCGGCGACCGAGTCGTTCGACGTCGCGGCGGCGAGCTTCGTCGCCGGTGACAACTGGGTCCACATCGCGTCGATCGACGCCGACTCCGCGCTCGGCACGGTCGAGAGCCGCTTCCACGTCAAGATCAACTCGACCGCACCGAGTGCGCAGTCGACCAGCCACACCTCACCGACGACCTGGTACGCGAACGCGAATCCGTATTTCTCGTGGTCGCTGCCGGCCGACGACAGCAGCGTCAAGCGCGTCCACTACGTCTTCGATCACTTCGGCGACACCGTGCCGACGGTCGCCGATACCGCGCTGGCGACGTCGCAGAAGCAGCTCCTGGTGTCGAACGTCGCCGACGGGATCTGGGTGCTCCACGTCGTCAGCGAGGACACGCAGGGTCACCTGACGAAGAAGGCGGCGCATGTCGTCGTTCGCGTCGGTGCGGATCCGGGCAACGGCACCGTGTTCGGCTCGGTGTTCGACGATCAGAACCATCCGGTGTCGGGCGCCACCGTGCGGGTCAACCGCGGCTTGTTCACCGCGACGTCGAACGCGCAGGGCAGCTACACGCTCTCGGGTGTCGCCGCGGGCACCTGGGAGATCACCGTCGTGTACCCGAGCTATCACTCGACCGCGCAGATGCTGACCGTGACCGCCAACAACCAGGCGTCGGCGAACTTCACGGTCATGCACAACTAGGCGGCTAGATCCGGCCGGTCAGCGCCATCACGACCAGGATCAGCACGATGATACCGGCGGGCGACCAGCCCCACGGACCGGCCGATCGATAGCCGAGACCGCCACCGAGAAGAGCAAGGACGAGAAGGATCATAAGAATCGTCAGCATGCTCCGGGGTAGTTCAAGCACCGCGCCAAGGTCGAACCGGCCATGGTTCGCGCAGTTGGGCCTCACGCACGCACGATCGCGGCGCGCTCACGCACGGTCGACATTGCCGCCACGCGCGGCGCTGCGAGATCTACTGCACTTCGCAGTAGCCGTAGTTGCACGCCGGTGCGCTCGACGGACAATCCGCGGGGCCGCCACACGCCGTGCAGGTGCTCTTGCCGTTGACCTTGGCGTCGTAGAAGCAGCTGCAACCGAACGCGGGCTCGAACCCGGCCAACGCGCCCAGCTCGCTCGTATGGTTGACCTTCATCGCGCACGGCGGCACGAACCCGGAGTCGATGATCGCGGCGACCAGCTCGGGATCGAGCTTCGGTACCGTGAACTGGGTGATCAACGCACTCGCCGCCTGGGACGGCACGCCGTTCTGCGTCGCGGCGATCAGGTGGATCGCGCCCCAGATCGGATAATGGCCATCGCGCACGTTGGCCTTGTCGACCGAGTCCACGCTCGAGTCCGGGAGGTAGCCGTAGATCTGGCCGTGCTCTTGGAACGCGAGCTCGCGCAGGTTCGCGCGGCTGCGGTCGGCGAAGTCGCTCGACAACAGGCCGATCACATTCTCCGCGACGCTCGGGTCGATGGCCTCCATCGACGCGACCAGGTTCCCGGCCGACAGCCGATCGATGCCCCACACCATGGTCGGATCGACGGTCACGGTGCGGGCGACGAGCTGCGTCGTGCCGGTGCCGGAGCTCCGCGTGAAGTAGAAGTGCGGGTCGGACCACGGCGACGCGCGCCCGCTATCACCGCCGGCGCCGAACACGAGGTGCGCCGCCTCGGCGCTGATCGCGATCTGCTTCGACGCGGAAGGCACGACGAGCGTGATCGCCTGGACCGGGCCGATGTAGTCGGCGGTGTTGGCGACGACCGAGTACGAGCACGATGCGGGATAGACGTCGGACTCGCCGATGTCGACGATGTTGCCGTTGGTCGCATCGAGCAAGCAGAACTGCTGGGCGCCGGAGCTGTCGTAGTAGAACGCGTAGTTGTTGACCACGTTCTTGATCACGTGCTTCGTCATGTCCGGATCGAGGATCGCTGCCGCGCCTTTGCACGACGTCTGCGGGGCGAACACCGCGACGAATGGCGGCGAGCCGGCGTAGAGCAACGGCTGCACGGCCTTGATCAGCGGCGGCAGGTTCGTCGAGCCCGTGATGTAGATCAGATTGGATGACACGGCGGTGCAGTTCACCGTCGGCGTTGGCTGGTTGGTCACCGGAGGTGGAATCGTGCCGAGATCCTGCGGCGCCGCGTTCGTCGTGAACGCGCCGGCGACCGCCTGGTCATCGCACAGCCCGAGCCGCGCGCAGTTATCGAACTGGAACGTCTGCGACGTCGTGCACTGGTTCGCGAAGTCGGCCTGCGTGCTCGGCGTACCGAAGAAGCAACCCGGTGGGCCGAGCCCCGACGCGACGCACACGCCGGCCTGGCAGCTCGGATGGCTCCCGAAGTGCACGCAGTCGACGTCGGTCGTGCACTGCACCGTGTTGGTATCGACCGCGAGCGAGCAGCCGCCGAGCAGGGCGGCGACCACGACCGCGCGCATCAGAATACCCCCGCGAGTGCGACGCCAGCGGGCGTGACGTGGAGCTGCACCGCGCGTTCTTGGTCGGTGTGGCCGGTGCGCGTGACCGTGAGGTAGAGCGCGATGCCGGCCGAGATGACGGCCGCGCCGGCCAGCGCGTCGGTGATCGCGGCGTCGCGGACGGTGGTGTCCTTCTGGGCTTGCAGCTGCGCGTTCGTGACGGGATAGCTGTTGCGCAGCGTGTCCAGGTCGCTCGAAGCGCCGTGCGCGAGCACGCCGAACACGCCGGCGCCGACCACGAGGCCGCCGGTGATGCCCCACGCGACGTAGACCGGCGTGCGGCTCTTCGGGCCGGAAGGCGTGGGTGAGCTCGCGGGCGAGGCCAGCTTGCCGGGCGGCGTGGGCGCGCTGACATCGAGCGCGAGCGCGGCGGTGACGTTCTCGCGGCCGGCGACATCGAACATGCGAGTGACCGGCTCCTTGCCGTTGATCGTGACCGTGACGCGGTGCTGGCCGGCGGCGACCGGGACCGGATCGGGCAACGGCGCGTAGCCGACCTGGACGTCATCGACGAGCACTTGCGCACCGGCGGCGGTCTGGATCGCGAGGAAGCCGACGCGACCGCGCAGGCGTTCGATCTCGGCGTTGACCTGTGCGGCACGATCCGGCGGCACGTCGGGGCCGCCTTCCTTCAGGTAGCGCGTGTACGCCTTGAGCGCACCGGCGTAGTCCTGGAGCTCCATCTCGACCTGCCCGATGTTGAACAAGATCTTCCACGACGGTGCGAGCTCGTAGGCCTTCTGGAACTCGACCAGCGCGCCGCGGAAGTTGTTCTCGTCGTAGAGCTGCGTGCCGCTCTGGAGGTGGGACTTGGCTTCGTCGAGCTTGGGGTCGGCGTGGGCGACGCCGGCGACGAGGCTTGCGAGCAGGACTAGTCGTGAAGCTAGCGTTGCCATGGGTTATCTCGATCGATCGCAGGTTTAGAGGTCGCGGAGCCGTCGAGCACGTTGGAGTCAAGAGAGCGCTTCGCCGACGGAGTCGCATAGATATCGCTATCGACGCCGCGCTTCTGCGTGGCCGGATCGGGCTTCGGCGGTTCCGGCGGCTTGGGCTCGACCTTCGCTTCGACCTTCACGATCGGCTTCAGCTTCTTCGCGGCGACGTGCGCGACCGGCGTCCTCGTGATCGCGACCGGTCGCGGAGGAGGCGGCGCGGGCGGTGGCGGCTCGGGGACGAGGTTCAATTGCAGATTCAGATCGCGATCGGCGGCGAACTCGTGAGTGAGCGAGCGGTAGCCGGGCGCGCTGATCGCGAGCTGGTGGACCTGGGCGTCGCGCGCGAACGCGCCGAGGTATGGGTTCGAACCGAGCGGCTTGCCATCGAGCGTGATCGTCGCGTTCGCCGGGCTCGCCACGACCTCGAGCCGTACCGTCGTCGCCACGGGCGTGGGCGGCGTCACCGGCACTGGGAGGGGCGCCGGCGCGGCGACATGCTTGGGCCACACCAGCACGATCACGAACGCGACCATCAACGCGAGCAGCACGCCGGCGAGCGCGAGCAGCTTGACCGCACCGCGCGGCGACGGAGCCGCCGGCAGGACCGGCGCCGGCGGAGGCTCGGTGATGATCTGGATCTCCTCGAACACCGGATCGCCCGATTGGATCGTCGAGTCGCGCGACGGCGTGTGCTCGATGCGCGGCAGATCGGGAATCGGCGTCGTGCTGACCCAACCCTGTGCGTTGAGCTGCTGGAGCTGCGAATCGACGATGCCCTGCAACTTCGCGCGGTCGTCCGCGACGGTGGTCTTGACGAACTGCGCGAGCTCGCGTTGCGTGATCGGGCCGCCGATGACCTCGAGATACTTCGCGAGGTCGGCCTTGAGCTCCGCGGCGGTTCCGTAGCGCTGCTCGCGGTCCGGTGCGAGGGCGCGTTCGCAGATCGCGCGCAGCATCGGATCGAGCGGCGTCGCGCGATCGAGTGACGGAATCTCGTTGTTGCTGAGCTTCGCCGCGATCTCGGCGCCCGAGGTCGAGCCCCACAGCTTCTCGTTGAGCGCGGCCTCCGCGAGCGTCACGCCGAACGCGAACAGGTCGGCACGCGCGTCGACGGAGTGGCCGCGCATCTGCTCGGGCGGCATGTAGCTGAGCTTGCCGCTGAACTTGCCGGTCTGCGTGAAGCTGTAGCTGTCGGTCGCCTTCGCGATGCCGAAGTCGAGGATCTTCACGACGCCTTGCGCCGTCACCATGATGTTCGACGGCGACAGATCGCGATGCACGACGTTGAGCTCGCGCCCGTCGAGCCCCCGCGCCTCGTGCGCGTATTCGAGACCTTCGAGCACGTGGATCAGGATCGTCAGCGAGGTCCGCAGCGGCATGCCGCCGGTCTTCGCGCAGCGCTGGCGCAACCGCGACAGGTTCGCGCCGTCGAGATACTCCATCACGATGTAGTGGCGCGTTCCCTCTTCGGCGATCTCGAACGTCTGCACGACATTCGGATGTTCGAGCTGCGCCGCGATCCGCGCCTCTTCGAGGAACATCGTCGCGAACATCGGATCGCCGGTGAAGCGCGCGAGCTTGACGACGAGCAGCTTCTGAAAGCCGCGCGGACCCTGGGTGCACGCGAGGTACACGTCGGCCATGCCGCCCTGACCCAATAACGCGATCAGACGGTAGCGCCCCAACGGAGTGCTTGGTTCGGCTGCGTACATCGGTGCCCGACCGTGACGCCCTATCGTCACGACCACACTGATCATACGACACACCGAAGCGTGCGTGTGCACGCACGAAGCGTGTAGTCAACGCTCTCACGTGGAGCGCGACGCTATGCGCAATCCGCGCAGCACGGATCAGCGCAGCGCGTTCGCGATGGCGGCGTCGAGCTCTTTGAAATCGGGCACGCCGATCGCGGCGTAGCGCACGACGCCGGTCCTATCGATCACGAACACGCTCGGTAAACCTTGCACGAGGTACGAGCGCGTTGCCGTGTCGCCGGTGTCGAGCGCGATCGGATACGACATCTTGTGCATGATCAAGAACGCGGCGACCTGCGCCGGATCCTCGTCGGAGATTCCGATCACGTGGAGCGCCGGGTTGCGATGCGCGAGGTCGTCCAAGTGCGGTGACAAGATCGCGCACGGCCCACACCATGTCGCCCAGAAGTCGAGCACCGTCGCGCTGCCGGTCGCGAGCTCGATGGGAGCGCCGCCGGCGAGCGCGGGCAACGAGAACGCCGGTGCCGGTCGGCCGACGAGCCCGGCCTGGAGCTGGTCCGCACTCGGTCGCGCTTCGGCGACGACCGCGATCGGGAGGATCGCCCCAGCCCGGTTCACGACGATCGCGGCCGTCTGGTGCGGTTTCATCGCGTGCGACGTCGCGACGACTTGCTTGCTCGTCGAGATCGCGTGCCCGTCGATCGACGTGATCTCGTCACCGACCTGCAGCCCGGCCTTGTCGGCGGGACCCCCGGGGATGACCTGCGCGACTCGGCTCGTCGCACCGTCGGGCATGATCCCGAGCCACGCCGATGGAAACATCGACTCGATCGGGAGCGTGAGCTCCGGCGGCGCGAGGGCGGCCTCACGAATCGCGATGTTCGGCATCGGTTCGTAGTCGATCGTCACGGTCATGTCGGCCGCGACCGGATGCGAGGCGTTCGGCTCGTAGTGATGATGCTCGACCACGCGCGTGAGCAACATCGTGCGGCGATCGATGAACAGCTCGTCGTCCTTGCCGGTGAGGTGCCACGTCCGTGCATCCGACGGCGCGACCACGAGTGCGTCCGGAACGACCACGGGACGCTCGAGGTTCCACACCGCTCGCCGCGTCACGCCGTGCGAGAGCTCCGCGAGCGCGGCCAACGCCTGCGCCGGCTGCTTCTCGAAGTCGACGATGTGATCGAGCGCGTGCGCCTTCGCGTACGTGTGGATACCGTTACTCCATAGATCGAAGCTGTCCTCGAGCGCGCCGACTTGATCGAACGCGAAGTGGAGGCGATCGTTGCGCACGTACGCGGTCGCGAACACGTGGTACTCGGTCTGCGTCTTGCCGGCCGACGTGATCGCGACGGTGACCTTGCCGCGATCGGCGTAGCTCACGAGCGTGTGATAGCGACTCGCCATCTCGCGCACGAGCCCGACCGGATCGGGCGGCGTGATCGGCGCGGCCGGCGCCGACGCGCAGCCGACCAGCACCAACCACCAGATCCGCATCCCCGAAGTATGAGTCAGGCGGGGGCTTGCGGAAGATCTAACGTGAAGATGCAGCCCCGTTCGGCGAGGTTCGTGATGCCGATCGTGCCGCCCATCGCGCGCGCGCCCTTGAGAGAGATGGCCAGGCCGAGTCCCATCCCGCTGCGATCGGTGCCGCGTTGCTCGTACGGCCGGAACAGCTCCTCGGCCTTTCCCGGAGGTAGGCCGCCGCATTCGTCGGAGACGGCGATCAGCACTCGGCCTGCATCGACCCGCGTGCGCACCGCGACCTGGCCATGTTCGTGCGTGAACTTGACGGCGTTGTGCACGAGGTTCGTGATGATCGACGCGAGGATCTGGCCGTCGCCCTCGACCTCGATGCTGCGTGGCACGGGCTCGATCACGAGATGGACGTTGCGGCGCTTCGCCTGCAACGCCGCTGCGATCTCGATCTCTTCGATCAGGTCCGCGACCGGGATACGATCGTGGTGGGGAGAGCCGGCATCGATACGGACCTCGGCGAGCGATCGCGTGACGAGGTCGCTCATGCGCTCGAGACTGCGTTCGAGCACCTTACCCGTGCTGCCACCGACACCGACGCCGCCCGAGCGAATCGCCTCGAACGCGAGGATCGCGGTCGCGAGGAAGTTGCGCAGCTCGTGGGCGAGCACCCCGAGTTGTTCGACGCCACGCCCCGCGATCGCTTGCTCGCGATGCCTCGCGTACTCCGAGACGGCGTCCGCGATCGCCTCGTCCAGCGAAAGGTTGAGCGTGCGAAAGTCCGAGCTCGTGATCTGGGTGCCGAGCTCGACGGCGAGCTCGGTGATCGATTGGCAAATGTTTCCGTAGTCGTGAACGACCTGACCGATCGAGAGACCGGCGTCGAGCAACTCGGCGCCGCGCAACGACGCAGCCGCACCGATGCCCGCGTTCCCCGGCAGGAGCTCGAGGCGCTTGGACAGCTGGTCGAGGAACAGCGGCACGCCGTGCGCGAGCTCGACCTCGGTGGGGCGGGGCGCGACCCGCTGCAGCACGCGTTCTCGAGTCCTCGCGATGATCCCCGCGCGATGAGTCGCGATGAACTCGTGCAGCACGCCTCACTATGCCACGAACCTTTACCGCTTGGAGGAGCCACCCAGATTTGAACTGGGGAATGACGGTTTTGCAGACCGTTGCCTTACCACTTGGCGATGGCTCCGAGGGCCGTACTTCTAACACAGCTCCGCTGTGGCTG
>Ga0193728_1000907_pt1 | contig 14767 bp, 9 predicted proteins | sample U1c1metaG_FD_143037 | JGI IMG/M metagenome (GOLD analysis project Ga0193728, IMG submission 143037) | Soil microbial communities from a riparian zone of the East river system, Colorado, United States - U1c1 | ecosystem: Environmental > Terrestrial > Soil > Riparian zone | place: USA: East River...
CAGAACCGCCTCGCGCACGCCGATTCCCGAGGGGCGGCGACGATGATGAAGCCGCCCGGACAACCGTGGACGAGATTCCGCTGGTTCGGACCGTAAGCGCTCACCGGTCGTCTCGACCGTTGGGAAGGACTTTCAAGACGTGCCGTCGCGGAAGGTTCGCTCGCTCGTCTGATCTACGAGCGCTGAGCGCCGCCCGAGCTCGTGAGCCCGGGAGCTTCGTCTGTCTGAGCCCGCGGCCGCCGTCCGATCCAGCGCTCGAGCATTCCACGCACCCTTGCACGGCGCGGATACAGCGCGAGGCCGAGAAGCGTAAGGGCTCCCATCACGAGGAGAACCGGATAGTGGCTGTAGGGGGAGTACTTGAACCTGACGACATGTTGCCCGGGGGATACCTCGACGCCCAGGAGGCTTGGCGCGATCATCTCCGTCTTCCTGCGCACTCCGTCTACGGTCACGGTCCAGCGCGGGTCGTAGGTCGCTTTGAGGAGCACGACCGCACGCCGACTGGCCTCAACGGTCGCGCTGAAGACGCCATCCTGAAGCGTGTTGCTCTGCGTGACGACCGTTCCCGGCCGGCCGGGGGGCGGGTTTGTACCACCGAACGTCGGCGGGAGTGCCGGCGCGCCGGCGAATGCGACGCTGGGATAGATCCCTCTCAACGCGAGGTTCGAGTTCCTGAAGTCCTTGGTGGCCAGCTCAATGTTTGTGCGGTTGGCCGAGATCGACCTCGTGCGATCGACCACCTGGAAATAGCCGCTCGTGCGGAGTTCGTAGAGTCGGTGGGGGCCGGCTTTCGCGATCAGCTTGGCCGGGACGGTTGGTTTTCGGTCTGACGGAACGATCACGTAACGGATGTTCAGCATCTGGTATTGCGCGGGATTGTTTTCGTCGAAGGCGACCTCGATATCGGTTGAGAGTGACGTAATCGTCCGGAAGACCAAGCCGAGCGCGTCGACTCCGCGGTCCGCGAGCCAAGCCTGCACCGGCACTGAGCCGACGCGGTACTGCGCGCCCCAGTTGGCGCGCAGGCCGGCGTACGCGCGGCCGTCGTGGCGCTTCTGGATGATGTCGATAAGTCGGTCTATGTTGCGCCCGTCAGTTGCGTCATAGCCTTGCTGTGACCGGATCAGCGCGGTACCTCGGTTGTCGTAGTGGGTGCGCTCGATCCAGGCGGAAGCAAGTACGCCAACGCAGAGCAGCAGTGCAGCTGCTCCGGCGGCCGAGGCGTACCTGCTCGGAGTTCGGCGTATCGTCTCTGCGTACGCCGTTCGGAGTAGCCAGCCGAGCCCCACGCCGGCGATGAGAATGCCGGCGAGATGGACACCCATGATGAAGCGATGGATCTGGACATCCCGCATGCCGGGGAGGAAGTCGATCAGCCGATGCCAGGTGCGGCGGCCGAAGAAGAGAAAGAGGCTGAGGGTAAAGGCGCCGAGCAGCGCGCGAGCGCGAACGTCGGCGCGCGCGCGAAGGACACACAGCACGATCCCGAGGAAGAAAAGGAGCGTGATGACCGGGAAGCTCCGCCTGCCGTCGAAGATCTGGCCGCTGAGGAGCCAGCCAAGAATCTTCCGTGCTCCGAAAGAGTCGTTGAAGATCGTGCCCTTGTAGTACTCCGTACGCGCAGTCCACTTGGTGTCTCCGATAAGCGGCACTAGCACCCACGAGGCGACAAGCAGCCCGCCCACGGTCGCGAGGGCGGCGCGCCCGACCCTCCGGCCGAAGCCGGCCTTGCCCAGAACGATCACCCAGACGCCGACGGTCAGGACGGCCAGGTAGCCCGTAATGAAGTGGCAGGCGATCGTCAGCGCAAGGGCGGCCGCCGCCGCGGCGTAGTGTTTTCCGCGAGAAACGGCCCGCCAAGTTAAACCCCAGGCGATCGGGAGCAGCCACATCCCCCAGAGCTGCCCGTAGATTCCGTATCCCTGCCACGTGTAGCTGCCGTGTTCGTAGCCATAGCCGGGGGTACTGACGAGCAACGGCGAAATGGCTGCCGCCGATGCTGCAGTCCAGTTACTCCAGTCCAGCAGCCGCGCGCCGACGTAGACGGCGATCGGCCAGAGGGCGAGGAGTAAGAACAGGAACCACAAATAAAGGGTTTGATCACCGGCGCCGCTGATGTTCGCGAGGAAGGCGGTGAGCGTGTGCGGCAGGCTCTGATAGTGGTGGAAGAACGACGATCCGAGCGCGAAATACGGGAACCAGCCGTCGAAAGGCCAGCGGCCCTGATGAAGCTGGCCGCCCGCCCAGCGCACCATCAGCAGATGAAAAGCGCTGTCGTTGAGGTTGTTCGCGTACTTGGTCTCGCCTCTGAGCACGATCAGCCCAAAGAGAGCACTCAGACTGACAAGCGAAACCGGGATCCAACGTGCCGAGCTCCTCGTTGCGTCGCGATCGATCGTGTCGTCAAGGGGTGCGACAACAATGCCCTGACTCCACGGTTGCGACGGCGCTGTGGGTGCTGACGGCGCCGCGGTTGCGGAGGGAGCGGTGGATAGGCGCGCGGACGCTTGGCCCGCAGGCTCCAAACCGTTGAGCCAGTGCATGCCGCGCCAGGCGGCCAGCAGGGCAGTCGCGGTAACCGCAAGCGAGAGCACCTTCTTCTGCCAGGGATCCGTCGCAAAGCCGCCGTAGATCCAGTCGAACCACGGCTCGAAGCGCAAGGTCTGGGCGTGCACACGGATGTTGAAGTCTGCGTACGCATACCAGAGGTCGAGCAGGAACAGTCCGGACAGGGCCGCATAGATCAGTCGCAGCTGCCGGATGAACAGGAGCGGTGCGAGACATGCGAGCGTCAGGAACAGGTAACGCTCGTGCATGCGCGTCAGAAAGGTGTAGCCGAGCAGGCTCTCGACGGCGGCTCCGACGACCAGGACGCGCGCCTGGTCGAGTCCACGTCGAAGCGCTCGGTGCACCTCCCTGAGCACCCACACGGTTGCGGCTACGAATAGGAGCGCCCCAACGTAAATCACGGGCACTCCGGCAAGCCGCATTACTCCGGCTCCCGACGTGTCGTGCCGCCAGAACGCGATCGCTCCCCAAAAGTTGAAGGCGTTTGCGCTCGTGACCGGTTGCACAGCGGCGGAATGGCGATAGAAGCGAAGGAGGTCGACGGGGCCGAGTCCGAATACGAGGCCCGAGGCGACCCAAATGCCGACGGCAAGAACGCCCAGAAGACCGATGCTGAGCGCCCCGTCGATGAATTCGGGGCGCGGCCGACGATAGAGGTACCGCCGGTAGAGAGCGTACGCCATCACGGGAAAGACCAGGCACGTTTGCGGTTTCGTCGAGAACGCGAGGCCGAACAGGAGGAAGGCGCCGAACTCGCTCTTCCGTGACTGCTCTCCCGTGAACAGGAGCAGCATCGACGAGAGGACAAGGAGAGCCGGGATCGAGTCAACCTGCCCCCAGCCGGCGCTGAGGGCGACGATTGCCGGATTGAAGAGCACCGCCGCGGCGACGACGGCCCGAACGGGCACCCGCGCCTTCAGCGAGGGCGGGGCGAGCCGCGCCGCGAACGTGCCCGCGATCCAGGCTAGCCCGAGGTCGGCGATGATCGCCGGGAGCTTGAGCAGCAGGTAGCCCGGCGTCGTGGTGATTGCGCTGATGAGCCAGAGGACAAAGAGGTAGCCGGGTGGATAGTCGGCGAGATGATCCGTCGAGTAGAAGCGGTGCGGTCCGACCTGGTGCAGCTCCCGTACCCATGTCCGGAAGAAATTGAGATCGATGTAGAACCCAAAATGGGGAGCGATCAGGACCCGGACGAGCACTGCTAGAGAGAACATCGCGAGAAGTCCCCGCGTGCTGTCCAGGCGCCACACGAGCTCCCTGAAGCTCTCGCGTTGCGAGGGTGAGATCGAGTAACGGGCTTTCAGCGTTGCGGCCCGACTACGCGAGGTCGCCATCGCGTCGGGCTCGGCTCAGCGGATAACTGTGATTTGACCGGAAGAGACGAGCTGCGGCGTTTTTCCGGTTGGGTTGTAAACCTCGACCTGGTAATTCGAGCCGCGGAACGCGAGGTGGACGTCGTTGGGATTCTTCGGGTCGTAGACCGCGAGCCCCCCGCCGGAGAGTTTGATCGTCCGTTGGCCCTTCTGCTTCGCGACCCGCTGAATCCCGGCGAGCGCGTCCGTGTACGGATAGGTAGCGACAGAAAGGTACTGCCGCTTCGCGCCAATCCTCACGCCAGGCGGTAGATAGCGGATGATGAGGTTGCCGTTCGGGTTGCGGTTCAGCTCATAGGTGTAGCGCTTCTTCGGTCCAGCCCAGTAGATTGGGTGGCCCAATGACCCGGCGAGCGATTTGAGGGCCGTAGCCGAAGCTGCCTTGGGTTTGGGCGTGACGACGCCGCCGTGGGGGCCGCCGAAAGAAGTGAGCCGACCTGCCTGGACGAGGCTAACGGCCTGTCCCCTTGGCGCGAAAACCTCTACTTGGTAGGCGTAACCGGGGTACGCCGCGTGGACATTGTTCGGATTCGACTTGGCGTACTCGGCGAGTCCGCCGTGGGCAAGGTTGAGCTGCGCCGCATCGCCGGTTCTCAAGGCCCTCTGGATCCCCGCGTACGCTCCCGGGAACGGGTACGTTGCGACCGACCAATACTGGCCTTGGGCACCTATGCCAACTCCTGGCGGTAGGTAGCGGACGATGATCGACCCGTCCGATTTCTTTGTCAACTCGTTCGTGTCTCCGTCCACCTGGCCTAGCCAGAACACGGGGTGTCCAACCGAGCTCGCCAGCTTCCGGAGGTCGGCGGCCGAAACCGCCTTGCCGCCCCCCGAGCCTGTGTCGCGCAGCGCCAGCCAGAGGATGAGTCCGACGGCGACCGCGATCACAATTACTGCGCCTGTCCGGAAGGGAACGGTACGAGCCACTTCCTGCGGCTTCGTCTGAGGACTTGTCTGCTCGGTCACATTCCTTAGAGTAGTCCAACTTCCGGCCATTCTCGGCCCGAAGACGTGACGGTCCCTGCTACTTTCGCGAAGTTCCGCACGCCCTCAGACCCAATAGGCACATCGACCTGATTGGGCGCACAGTGCTGGCACAACTGCCCACAATCCGACGGTGACTGAACCACAAGATGCGGGCCGCGCGGTCACCGGCAAGCGGGGGAGGCTGAAGCGGATACGCGGCCGCGCGCCAAGGCGGGATCACTTCGCCCCGCAGTTGGGGCGCTTTCTCGTCGTCGGCCTCGGAAACACCGCGCTCAGCTTCATCGTCTACAGGCTGCTACTCGCCGTCGGCACGTGGTATCTGCTCGCGGCGCCTCTGGCGTTCGCTGTGGGCGCGGTCAACGGGTTTATCTTCAACCGGCTCTGGACGTTCGCCGCGCGCGACTCGATGCGGGCTCGCGTCCTCTACGTCGCAGTCGCCTCTCTTGGTGCGGTCTCCTCGAGCCTTCTTCTCTTGTTCTTCGTTCGAGTAGCTGGAGTGGGGCGTGTCTGGGCCTACGTCGCGGCGATTCCACCGGTGACGATCGGGATGTTCGCGGCGAACCGCCTCTGGACCTTCTCGGACCGGAGCTGAGCGGCGGGATCAAGGCTCCCGGAGTTTCAAGAGGCCGCGCAGGTCGATTACCGGCTCGCCCTTCGGAAAGACAGTCGACCACGATTCGTAGGCGTCGAGCTCCGGGTGGGGGCCGTTGAACTGGAGCCGTCCCTCGTCGTGCAGCATGAGATTCACGGACGGCGCGAGCGTCCAAGGCAGGTCCGAGGACGGAAGGCCGAATTCGTCGTAGGCAACGAGGTTGCTCATTCCTTCCTGGGACAGGGTCGGCCACCTTCCTCCTTCGGTGAAGGGATCGGTCAGTACGAAGCCGACGCGCTTAACGCCGTCCGGCAAAGCCGCCACTTGACTTCGGAGCATTCTTTGCTCCGTGATGTGCGGTTCGACGAAGAGTGTCAGCACGTTCCGCGCCGCCGCGAGGACGCTGACACCCACGAACACGACCGAAAAGGCGAGCGCGAGCTGATCAGAGGCCAATAAACCGCGTCGACTGACGTGGAGCCTCAGCCAATCCCTGAATGTGAGCCAGAGCGTGATCGCACCGAAACAGAAGTAGAGTGCGATCAGCGAAGAGAGTGCCACCTGCGTCCTGTAGGCAGCCCAGCTTTCTGTGACCACGAGGTTCGGAAGGTAGGTGAGCGGAATCAGGACCAGCGCGACGATCGCGTACAGCGCAGGGCGGGCACCGCGCTCGAGCAACCGGAGCAGGATCCCTGTCGCCGCCACGGTTGCGACGAGTGCCGCGAACCAGGGAGTCGGAGTCAGGTCGAACAGGTTCAGCGCGTGGTAGAGCGGGTCGTGGAAGAACCAGTGCGCCTTGCCGCCGATGTCGTGAGTGAGGTGATTGCGACCGGCCCCGGTGGCCGAGCCCATGAAGTGAACGGTCAACTTGAGTTCGGCATAGGCGAGCACGAGCCCAACTGCTCCGACGGCGAAGTGCGCCCGCACCAAAGCGAGGGACCGCTCCGAGTTCTCCACCGCCCCGACGAGAGCGACAGCGAAAAAGACCCAGAAAAACATCGCGCCTGGCTGGTAGATCAGCAGAGCCGCCAACAGGAGCGCGACCGAGGCAAGCAGTCGGTCCCTGACGAGCCCGCGAGGCGCGTTGACCCCGGCGACGGCGAAGAGGGAAGCGGCTCCCGCGAGCAGCGCGGCCAGGGGCGCGCTGAAGAGGACTGCCCAAGAGCCGTAGACCTGGAAAGTGGGAAGACTGCAAACGAAGACGGCGATCAGGGCCCCGTAGATCGGTTTGATCCGCGAGCGGATGAGCGCCCAGCACAGCAGCAGCGCGAGAGCAACGATGGTGATGACGCCCACGAGCCGGACAAAACGCAGGTTGTCGATCGAGCCCGCGGCGGAGAAGAACCATTGGATGAGAAAGCCTGAGAAAGGCCGGCCGGTGATCGCGCTCGCGTCGATGATGTTTTTTCCGAATTGCGCGGTCGGCTCCCCGCTGACGGCCATCCACAGGTCGGTGTAGTCGTCGCTGAATGCGTACGGGACCATCACGACAGGAGTGAAGATTCCGAACAGGGTCAGGGTCATTCCAAGCAGCATCAAGCGGTACCGCATGGCATATTCCTTCAGGGACAGCGGGCGATTTGCTCCGCCGTCGACCACAGTGGGAGTCGCGGCCGTGTGGTCCGGGTCGTGAATCCTGATGCCGGTAGAGGAACTGGTCATTTCGACCGCCGCAAAGGACCGAGTCCGCTCCGTCACGCTAGCACGGTTTAATACAAGCTCGTAGCTTTCACGACGAGTGGATCTAGTAGGCGGGTGGCGCTCCGCCAAAGCTCTCGGCTGCGAGACGTGCCCATTAACGATCGTGGCAGCGCTGGCGCGGCCTCGTACGAAGCCTCGTCGTTTGTGCGCAAGCCGAGGTGAGGGCCGGTCGCGCGCGCCGCGTCCGTTTGCGCCCGCTCGGGCCGTGCGAATATGCGCTCGTACTTAGGCGCGACGGTCGTGGTTCCGTTGATCAGGTTGGCGGCTGGAGCGTATGTTGAGCCCGCGATGAGCAGCTAGCGGAGGCGTGGCGCGAGCAATGGAGGGTGAGACGGTTCTGCGTGACGGCGAGCTCGGCGCCTCCGGTAGCGCTGCGGTAGATCGTCCTGTCCGACGAAGCGACCTGGGAACGCGCACGACGGGCGACGCTCGGTCGAGGCTCGACACGTTCGGGATTCCGGTTGCTCTGTTCGTAGTTGCAGCTGCCGTATACGCGGTCATCAATCAAGGTCGACCGGCGAGGGTAGAGTACTTCGTCCCGTTGGCCGACGCGTTCCTTCACGGGAAGCTTGGGCTCTCGGCCGCGTACTCCTGGCTCAGTGAAGTAGTCGTCGGGAAGAACGGTCTCTATGACGTGACGTATCCCCCGGCCCCGGCGGTTCTACTGACGCCGGTTGTCGCAATCTTCGGGAAAGGGTTCGAGCAATCGTGGGCGACCATCGTCCTCGGAGCGACGAACGTCGCACTCATGTCGATCGCGATTGGAAACATGGGCGTGTCGAGGCGGACGAGAGTTGTTCTCTCGCTGGTCTTTGCGTTCGGGACGATCGTGTGGTTCTCCGCCCAGGCCGGGACGGCGTGGCACCTGGAACATATCGTCGCGATGTTCTTCATGCTCCTCGCGATCCTCGCGTGCCAACGGGATCGATCGCCGTTCCTGATCGGGCTTCTGTTCGCCGGCGCGATCACGTCGCGGATGGCCTTATTGCTCGCGGCGCCGTTCTTCGTTGCGTATCTCTTCGATCGGGGCCAGCGTGAGCGTTCGGGTGGCCGTGTCCCGTTTGGATTCATCGGCGGAGGCACGGCTCTCGTCCGAGATACGACGTTCAAGGTCGGGCGACTCGTCGACCCCGCGTTGGCGATGCTAGTCCCGTTGACGATTGCGGCTCTGGGCCTGTTCGCGTACAACAACGCCCGCTTCGGCTCCATCTTCCAGACCGGCTATGGACTGCTGCCGAGTTTCAAGACGCCGCAGTATTCACACGGCCTGTTCAGCACCGCGTACTTTCACTCGGACTTTTCAGGCCTGTTCCTATCCAGGGCGACCGTCGGTGACCATTTCCCCTGGTTATTTCCGGGGATCCTAGGGGGACCGAGCATTCTTCTGACGTCGCCAATCTTCCTGTGGGCGCTCAGAGCGCGCCGCCTCGATTGGTTCAACGTGGGGGCGTGGTCATCGGTGGTGCTCGTGTTGATCCCGACCTTGTTCTACGCCGACTGGGGTGGCGTCCAATTCGGATTTCGTTCGGCCCAGGAGGTCTACCCGTTCCTTATGCTCCTTACGGTCCGGGGATTGAAGGATAGGATCGGGTTCCTCGCGTGGGTGGCGATCACGGTTGGGCTCGTTGTGAATCTCTGGGGCATGGCGTTTGCGACGTCTGGGTGGTGGTATTAAGGCGTCCCAGTGCCGATGATCGCGGCCAGAACGCAAACGAAGTAGCCGGACTCAGGTCGGCCGCGGTTGGCGACTGATAGCGACGCTCGTACAAGAACTACTAGCGATCATCACCAAAGCTAGCCCGGCCCGTGCTCGGCCAACGGTCGGTCGCCTTGCAAAGCTGTGAGAGTGAGACACGCGAAAACAGTGCCGATTGCCGATCCGCGGCGAGCTGCGCTGGCCTTTGAGGCGGAGCTCGCAGCCAGTTTCGAGCGATTCCTCAGCAATGGTCGCTACGTGCTCGGCCCGGAACACGCGGCCTTCGAACTTGAGTTGGCCGAGTTCGTCGGCGTTCGTCATTGCATCGGCGTGGCGAGCGGTACGGACGCGCTCGAGCTCGCGCTCGCAGGTGTGGGCTGCAAGGCAGGGGAGAAGATTCTGACGGCGGCGAACTGCGGCGGCTACACGACTACCGCGGCCCGTCACGCAGGGCTGCGGGTGTGCTTTGCCGATGTCGACGAGATCACGCTCGGGCTCTCGCGGTCGACGGTCGAGGAGGCACTCACAGCCGACGTCCGGGCGGTCGTTGTGACGCACCTCTACGGCCTTCTCGCCGAGATTGAGGCAGTTGTGGGCCTCTGCCGGGAGCGAGAGATTCACGTCGTCGAGGATTGCGCACAGGCTGCGGGGGCACGACGCGGCGGTCGGCGCGCCGGCACGTTCGGCGACGCAGCGGCGTTCAGCTTCTACCCGACCAAGAATCTCGCCGCCCTAGGTGATGGCGGGGCAGTCACAACCAACCAGGACGATGTGGCCGAGCGTGTACGCCTGCTGCGGCAATACGGATGGGCAACAAAATACGAGGTCTCAGTAGCCGGCGCCCAGAACTCGCGGCTGGACGAGCTGCAGGCGGCCGTGCTCCGCATGCGCCTCGGCCATCTCGAGGACCGGAACGGAGAGCGGAGGCGGATCGTCGAGCGTTACGTCGAAGCGCTCTCGCCCGAAGCTGGCCGATTCGTGGGCGAGAGAGGCGAAGCGTATGTTGGGCACCTCGCGGTCGGCGTCTTCGAAGACCGGGATGGTGCGCGGGCGACGCTCGACGCCGCCGGGATCGGCACAGATGTTCACTACCCGATCGCGGATCATCAACAGCCGGCTTGGCGGGACGAATACACAGACCTAAGACTTCCGGTCACAGAGCGGGCTGTCCAGAATGTGTTGACAGTTCCATGCTTTCCGGAACTCACCGAAGAAGAGATTGAACGAGTCTGCGAGGTCCTGAGTGGTCTCTGACGAGCTTTCGCGCCCGGTGGTACCGGAAGTGGCCACACGCGAGCCGCAGCGGCGGCCGATCTATTCCGTCGTCGTCCCCGTCTACCGCAACGAGGAGACGCTCTCGGCGGTTGTTGAGCGTCTCGACGGGCTCGCCGACGAGCTCGACGGGGGTCTCGAGGCGGTCTTCGTTGTCGACGGCTCCCCTGACGCCTCGCTGCTGCTGTTGCGCCGGCTGCTTTCCATGCAGCGGCGGTTCTCGTCTCAGTTGATCGCGCTGTCGCGCAACTTCGGGTCGTTTAGCGCCGTTCGCGCCGGCCTCGCGGCCGCAGAAGGCGACTACCTCGCCATGATGGCCGCCGATCTCCAAGAGCCGGTTTCGCTCGTCCGCGACTTCTTTCGGGGACTCGCGGGCGGTGCGCACGACATCGCGATCGGCGTGCGGACGGCTCGGGACGATCCGGTACGCGACATGCTCCCGGCGCGAGTCTTCTGGTGGTTGTACCGCCGCTTGGTGGAACGTGAGATCCCGCCCGGGGGCGTTGACGTCTTCGGGTGCACGCGCCAGGTCGCCGCTCAACTCCTCCGCCTACACGAGTCTCACACGAGCCTGGTCGGCCTGCTCTATTGGGTCGGCTTTCGCCGGCTGGAGGTGCCGTACGAACGGCAGCCGCGGCTCGTTGGCAAGAGCGGCTGGGGCTTCCGGCGCAAGATGCGGTATCTCCTCGACAGCATCTTTTCGTTCACCGACCTACCGATCACGGCGATCATCGTCCTCGGGGCCATCGGCGTCACCGTCAGCACCGTCTGGTCGATCATCGTGATGGCGGCCTGGGCTGCCGGAAAGATCAGCGTGCCCGGCTACACGCCGCTGATGCTCGCGCTCTTCTTCGTCACCTCGACGGTTCTGATCGCGCTCGGGCTTGTCGGCTCGTATGTCTGGCGTACTTACGAGAACAGCAAAGGGCGTCCGAGCGTAGTCTCGATGACGCACGAGCGGTTCGACACGAACGAGCGCTGAGCCTCCGAGGTCGGGAGCGCAAGATCAGGCTTCGGCGGTCGGATCGGGGAGAACTCCCTCCGGATAACCGCGCCGGAAGTGGCGCCACCACGGATACACGCGGTCGAGCCGGCCTTCGCGACAGACGACCTCGGCTGCGGGTCCGACGACCTTGGCCGGAACACCGATCACCACCATATGCGGCGGCACATCGCCTCGGACGAGGCTCATCGCTCCCACTACCGCGCCCTCGCCGATCTCGAGCGCGGGGTAGATCATGCTGGCAGCACCGATGCTGGCGAACTTGCGGATCGTCGGTCCCTGCGTGCACGTGTCCGAGGGGGGATGCGGGTCGTCGACGAGCATGACGTGAGGAAAGAGCCATGTGAGCTCCTCGATCGTGCTCCTCGCGGCGACGAAGACGTTGCTATGCAGTCGGGCGTAGTCGCCGATCGTCGCCTCGCCTTGGACGTCGGAGTACGTACCGATCCGGACTCCGTTACCGATGCGCGTCCTCTCGCGAATCGTCACGTGGTGTCCGCATTCGAAGTCGTCGCCGATCGTCACTCCGGCGTAGAGCACGCCGTGGCTGCGAATGACGGCGCGTCTTCCAATCTGGCACGGCGCGGGCTCATACGCCTGCGGGTCGGCGTAGTAATCGGCGGTCGGGGCCCCGACCAGCACATGTGAGTCGACGAAACTGCCATCCCCGAGTGAGACATTGGCGTGGATCACCGCGTATGGGCCGATGGTGACGTCTCGGCCGACTCGGGCCTTGGGACTGACGATGCTCGTCGGGTGGATCTCGCGGGGGCTCGACACGGTGGCCCGTGCGATCATAGTGGCCTCGCGGTGGGCACCTTCATCGATCCGAGTGCGCGGTTCGAACCCGACACCCTCGGCGACGGTAGCCGGGTTCTAGCGTATGTTCACGTCGGGCCGGAGGCGAAGATCGGACGGAACTGCGTCATCAACGACCACGCCGTTGTCGTCGGCGACGTGGTGCTTGAGGACAACGTCAACGTGCAAGCCGGCGCGCGGCTCCTCGGTCGTGTGCGGCTCGAGCAGGGTGTCACCATCGGAGCGGACGCAGTCATCAACGGCGAGGCGCCGGCGGACCTCGACGATCCGGGTGAAGTCATCGTTCGGCGCTTTGCGTCGCTCGGGCCGAACGTCACTGTTTCGCCGGGGGTGATCGTGGGGCGCCGAGCTGTCGTCGAGGCCGGCGCTGTTGTCAGACAGAGCGTTCCTGCCAATGCGATCGTCAGCGGCAATCCGGCGACGATCGTCTCCTACGTCGACAGCGAACACGAAGCCGCGCCGGCGCAGGTCGCCGTATCGGCGTCGGGTGTCGCTGGCATCGCAGAGACGCGCGTGCGCGGGGTAACCCTGCACACGCTCACTAACGCGCGTGATCTTCGCGGCAGCTTGACGGCCGCCGAGTTCACGGGCTTGCCGTTTCCGCCGAGGCGCCTGTTCACGGTCTATGACGTGCCAAGCGAATCCGTGCGTGGCGCACACGCGCATAGGGAGTGCGCGCAATTCCTCGTATGTCTCGCGGGCGAGGTGAGCTGCCTCGTCGACGACGGCTCCGCAAGAGAAGCAATCGACCTCGACACTCCCGAGGTGGGGCTGCACATCCCGCCGATGGTCTGGGGGACACAGTGGAAGTACACGCGAAACGCCGTCCTGCTGATTCTGGCGTCCCATCCGTACGACGCCGACGACTACATTCGCGACTACGAGGAGTTTCTCGCGGAGGTCGGAGGCGAACGGCACTAGGCTGGATGTAGGAGTTGCAGGACAATGCGGGTGGCGCCGGCGTCGGCGCGTGAGGTCCCGGCGCGACGATCGAGCGCGAGCACCCGCGCAGCCTCGCCGGCCGGGCGGGCAGGACGCTGTTGAAGAAGTAGCCGATCAGGAGCGCGGTCACGACTGGGCGCGTCGCCGGGCGGGTTTCGCGCGGCAGCAGGCACCAGTAGTTACTCGCGCGTAGACCCCGCCAGACGCTCTGGAAGTCGACGTGCCGGACGGCCAGGTAGGCAAAGAGGGCGCTGACCCCCAGTCCGACTCACGAGAGCGCAGCGCCCGACATCCGCCCGCGCACGCGCGTGGCGCCCGTAGTTTCGACAGGGGCTTTCGCCACAGTCCCGACCCTCCTTCGGTCTCACAAATAGTACGACCCGGCCGAAAAGCCCGCGTTCGACCCGCTGAGGTCCCTGGACCTTTATCCACCAATTCCAGCCGAAAGACTGATGACATCTCCGAGCACGCAAGGCAATGCTTTGGTCGAGAAACGGCTATCTGCACAGCTGCGCGCGGCTGGGGCTGGTAGCTCTGTGGCCATGGGGAGAGACAAGGGAGGACTGCGGTGGTTTCGGATGGAGCTGGCACGTCTGTGGACGGCGCGGCGACGCGCACGGGCCCAACAGGGATGACAGGACGGCTGGCGGTAGCGCTGCTCGCAGCGTTGACGCTGTTCGCGTTCCAGCTTGCGCACGCTCAGTCGAGCTCCGCCGCAACGGGAGTTCCATGCCCTCAGACGGGCAACGAGGTCGTCGCCACCGACCAGCGTTCTTACGAGCCGGGCTCGCTCGTCCACGTGACCGGGATGGGCTATGCGCCGAACTGCGATGTGGTAGTCAAGATCACGCGCCCCGACGGCTCGGTCGTCACCGGCGACGGCAGCTTCGCGCCTGGCAGCGACTCGGTCACGACCGATCTCTTTGGCGGCTTGAACTACGACTATCTGCTGCAGAGCATTCCCCCGGTTGAAGGCACGTATGTAATCGAGGTTCTAGGGCTGTCGGACACCGTGCTCGCGCGCATGACGTTCCACGATGCGAACAACGACGCCAACGTCGCGCCCGGCTGGGCGGCGACCAATTCGACGGTCACATTCAGCAGCCTCTATCGCGTCACGGCAGGAAGCGCCGTCCAGCACGTCAAGATCACGCTTCCGGTCGGCTACTCGAGCATCAGCGTTTCGGCGACGGCCTTCTCTTCGGGTACCTGGAGCGCGCCCACTATCAACCAGGCAGCCCGGACCGTTGACTTTTCTCTTACGTCCGCGGCCGCGACAGCACTCGCTGTGGGCTCCGGCTGGGCGCGGATTGACCTGACGGCCACGACGCCGGTTGCGAACCAGAATGGCAACGCCGCCGAGTGGCTGATGCAGACGTTCACGAACACCGCTGGCACGACGGGGGAGCAGAACGACAACCCGCCCGTGCTCATTGGGGACGTCACGAATCCGTCGGCCACGATCACATATGTCGACGGCAGCGGCAACACCATTCCGACTCCGGTCCTCCAGAACTTGGTCGCGGCGACCGTTCGCGTACGGATCACGTCGGTGGGAAGTGGGATCAAGTACACGGATGTTGCTGTCCCCACGTGCTTCAGCAGCCCGACGGGCGTGACGGCCACGGTGAGCGCCGGCGGCAATGCCTACGACACGCCCGTCCTCGTAACCGATGGCTTCATCCGCCTGAGTGGCGGCTCAATCGCGAACAACGGCTTCCTCACCGTGCAGTTCACTGCGACGCCGAACTGCACCTCGGGTACTTACCTGGTCTCATCGGACCCGAGTCAGAACGCTTCGAACCCGCCTT
>Ga0193728_1000908_pt1 | contig 14762 bp, 5 predicted proteins | sample U1c1metaG_FD_143037 | JGI IMG/M metagenome (GOLD analysis project Ga0193728, IMG submission 143037) | Soil microbial communities from a riparian zone of the East river system, Colorado, United States - U1c1 | ecosystem: Environmental > Terrestrial > Soil > Riparian zone | place: USA: East River...
CCTCGTTGTCGAGATGTACATCGGCGGCGCCGGCGTCGCGCGCGGCTATCTCAACAACGAGGCGCTGACCCGCGAGCGGTTCGTGCCGAACCCGTACGTGCCCGGCGAGCGGATGTACAAGACCGGCGATATCGCGCGCTGGTTGCCCGAGGGCACGGTCGACTTCCTCGGCCGCGCCGACAACCAGATCAAGATCCGCGGCTTCCGTATCGAGCTCGGCGAGATCGAGGCGGCGCTGCTCCGCCATCCGGCCGTCGCCGAAGCCGCGGTGATCGCGCGCGAGGCGGGTGGCAAGTCGGGCGAAGGCCCGACGCGCAGCACCGCCGCAGGCGGTGCGGAGGTAAATGACAAGAGGCTCGTCGGCTACGCGGTGCTGCGTACCGAGGTTGCAGCAAACGCGCTCCGTTCGTTCCTCGCGCGATCGCTACCGAGCTACATGGTGCCCGACGCGATCGTCGTGCTCGAGGCGTTGCCCGTGACGACCTCGGGCAAGATCGATCGCAAGCGTCTACCCGAGCCCATGTTCGAGGCCGCGGGCGAGGACGACGCACCGGCGACGCTCGCCGAGGAGAAGCTGATCGAGATCTGGGCCGAGGTGCTGAAGCTGCAACGCCACCAGATTCCGGTCGAGCGCAGCTTCTTCGAGCTCGGCGGTCACTCGCTGCTGATCATGATGTTGATCGCGCGGATCCAGGAGGCGTTCACGGTCCGGCTCACCGCCGCCGACGTGTTCGATGCGCCGACGGTGCGCGGGCTCGCCCGGTTAATCGAGGCGCACGACCGCGAGGCGATCATTCCGATCCCGCGCGTCGGCGACCGCGATCACTATCCGGTGTCGTCGGTGCAGCGCCGGCTGTTCGCGATCCATCAGCTCAACCCGATCAGCGTGCAATACAACATGCCGACCGTGTTCGCGGTCGAGGGCAAGGTCACGCCCGAGCGGCTCGAAGAGGTCGTGCGTGCGTTGATCGCGCGGCACGCGAGCCTGCGCACTAGCTTCCATATCGTCGACGGCGAACCGGTGCAGCGCATCCATCCGACCGCGCCGTTCAGCGATGCCGAGCTCGACGAGCTGATGCAGCGGCTGATGCAGCCGTTCGATCTCGCGCAGGCACCGCTGTGGCGCGTGTGGCTCGTGCAGCGCTCGACCGGCGAGGAGCTGCTCGTCGTCGATCTCCATCACATCATCGCGGACGGCTATGCGACCGGCATCCTGTGGCGCGAGGTCAGCGACCTGATCCGCGGCGTGTCGTTGCCGCTGCCGCGGATCACGTGCGCTGACTACGCGGTATGGCAACAGGGCGCCGATCACGCGCGCGACCTCGCGGCCCAGCGCGCGATGTGGCTCGCGCGGTTCGCGACGCTGCCGGCGCCGCTCCAGCTGCCCTACGACTATCGCCATCCCGCCGTGCGCAGCCACGCGGGCGAGCTCGTCGTCGCGAGCCTGCCGGCCGCCGAGCTCGGTCGCTTGCGCGAGCTGTCACGCGCACACGACTCGACGCTGTTCGCGACGCTGCTCGCGAGCTGGTTCGTGTTCCTGTCGCGGATCGGTGGTAGCGACGATGTTGTCGTCGGCGTGCCGGTCGCGGGTCGCACGCACCCCGATCTCCACGAGGTCGTCGGCATGTTCGTCAACACGGTCGCGTGGCGCACGCTGGTGCCCGACACCGGCACGTTCGAGGACTTCCTCGCCGCGACACGCGCGACATCTCTCGACGTGCTCGCGAGCGAGGACTACCAGCTCGAGGATCTGCTCGCGGAGCTCGCCGTGCGGCCGCTCCCCGGGCGCAACCCGCTGTTCGACGTGATGTTCGTGTTCGAGACCAAGGAGCTCGAGGTCATCGACGCGCAACGCGTGAAGCTGCACTTCCGCGAGTTCGCGCATCGCACGGCGAAGATGGATCTGACGCTGATCGCGACCGAGTCCGACGCCGGCCTCGAGCTCGCGTTCGAGTACGCCTCGGAGCTGTTCGAGCGCGCGACGATCGAGCGCCTCGCGCGCCACTTCACGACGCTCGTGCGCGACATCATCGCGTCACCGGGAAAACCGATCGGCGAGCTCGCACTCCTCGACGCGGCCGATCGCTTCGAGCTGCTCGAGACGTTGAACGCGACCAAGCACCCGCTACCGGCGGTCGCGAGCGTGCTCGAGCTGTTCGACGCGCACGTCAAGGCGATGCCGGCGGCGCCGTGCGTCGTGTTCCGCGATACGACGTGGAGCTATGCCGAGGTCGATCGCCGCGCGGACGCGATCGCGGCGTGGCTCGCCGCGCGCGACATCGGCCGCGAGCACGTCGTCGCGCTCGTCCTCGATCCGTGCGCCGAGATGCTGCCCGCGATGCTCGGCGTGATGCGCGCGGGCGCTGCATTCCTGCCGGTCGACCACGAGTATCCGCCCGGCCGCAAGCAGTACCTGATCGAGGACAGCCGCGCGCGCGCCGTGATCGCGCGGGCACAGCTCGCCGACGGCCTCGCGCTGCCGGTGCTCGACGTCGAGCGCGTGCCGGATGCGACCGCGCCGCGGCGGAAGATCCTCGCGCGCGACGCCGCGTACGTGATCTACACGTCGGGCTCGACCGGCAAGCCGAAGGGCGTCGTGATCGAGCACGCGAGCCTCGTCAACTTCGCGTGCTGGTACGCCGACTACTACGGCCTGCAACCGGGCGAGGCGGTCTCGAAGTACGCGGGGTTCTCGTTCGACGCGTCGATCTCCGAGCTCGTGCCGACGTTCGTCGCCGGCGGCACGCTCGTCGTCGTGCCCTCGGAGCTCCGCCTCCAGCCCGACGAGCTCGCGACGTACCTCGAGTCCCACGAGGTCCGCTGTGCGTTCCTGCCGACCCAGTTCGGCGAGCAGTTCATGCGCACGACCGCCGCGGCGTCGCTGCGCATCGTCACGCTCGCTGGCGAGAAGCTGCGCGCGTATCGCCCCGTGACGTGGACGATCGTCAACGGCTACGGGCCCACCGAGTACACCGTGTGCACGACCGCGTTCGTCGTCGATCGGTCGTACGACAACATCCCGATCGGCAAGCCGGTGTGGAACACGCAGGTGCTGGTGCTCGATCGCAAGGGCCGGCTGTGCCCGATCGGCATCGCCGGCGAGCTCTGCGTGGCGGGCGAGGGCGTCGCGCGCGGCTACCTCAACCGCCCCGAGCTCACCGCCGAAAAGTTCGTCGTGCATCCGTTCGGCGCCGGCCGGATGTATCGCACCGGCGACCTCGTGCGCTGGCGCAGCGACGGCAACCTCGAGTACCTCGGCCGGATCGACAGCCAGGTCAAGGTCCGCGGCTTCCGCATCGAGCTCGGCGAGATCGAGCAGACGCTGCTCGACGTCCCCGGCATCACCGATGCGACCGTGATCGACATCGCCGACGGCGCCGGCGCGACCGAGCTCGCGGCCTACACGGTCGGCGAGGGCACGCCCGAGCAGCTCCGCGCGGCGCTCGCGCGCCATCTCCCCGACTACATGATCCCGGCGTACTGGACGCGGCTCGCCGCGCTGCCGCTGACCCCGAACGGCAAGGTCGATCGCCGCGCGCTGCCTCCGGTCGAGCGCAGCAGCGCGAAGGCGATCGTGCCGGCGGCGACCGAGGTCGAACGAGCGCTCGTCGCGATCTGGGCGAGCGTGCTCGGCCTCGAGCCGGAAGCGGTCGGCGTCACCGCGACGTTCGTCGAGCTCGGCGGCCACTCGCTGAAAGCGATCGCGCTGGTCTCGCAGATCTATAAGCAGTTCCAGATCCAGTTACGGGTGTCCGACGTGTTCCGCCACCCGACGATCCGCGCGCAGGCCGAGCGGTTGGCGCGGCTGCGCGGCGAGACGCTGCTCGGCGCGATCGAACCGGCGGCGGTCGCCGAGTCCGTGCTCGCATCGTCGGTGCAGGCGCGGATGTTCGTCGTCGCGCAGATGGAGCCCGGCACCACGTACAACGTGCCCGGCCTGTTCGCCGTCGCGCCGAACGTCACGCGCGACGATGTCGCCGCCGCGCTCGCGGCGCTGGTCGCCCGCTACGACGCGTTCCGGAGCGCGTTCTTCCTCGACGGCTCCGACGTCCGCGTCCGCGTCGTGCCCGACGTCGCGATCGCGCTGCCCGAGCTCGCGACCCGCGAAGCCGAGCGCGACGGCGCCGCCCAGGCGCTCGTCCAGCCGTTCGACCTCGGCGCCGCACCGCTCGCGCGCGCCGCGTGGCTGACGACCGAGGACGGCGCGTACTTGTTCTTCGACATGCACCACATCGTCACCGACGGCGTGTCGATGGGCATCCTCGTCGAGGAGCTCGAGGCGCTGCTCGCCGGCCGCGCACTCGCCGCGCCCCCGCCCGCGTTGCTCGATTGCACGGTGTGGGAGCGCAGCCCCCGCGCGGGCGATCAGATCGCGAACCAGCGCGCGTACTGGCAGGCCGCGTTCCCCGACGGCGTGCCCGCGCTCCAGCTCGTCACCGACCTGCCGCGCCCACCCGTCGTCGCGCCCGAGGGCGAGACTCGGTTCCGCGCGCTTCCGGCCGCCACCACGCGGGCGCTGCGCGAGCTCGGCCAGCGCCACGGCCTGTCGCTGCACGCGCTGATGCTCGCGGCGTTCGACGTGTTCCTGGCGCGGCTCGCGCGTCAGGACGACATCGCCGTCGGGACGGTCGTGAGCGGGCGCTGGCACCCCGATCTGCAACGGGTGTTCGGCATGTTCGTCAACACGCTCGTGCTGACCGCGCGCGTCGACGCGAAGCAGCCGTTCCTCGAGCTCGCGCGTGCGGTCGCGCAGACCTCGCTCGAGGCGCTCGACAACCAGGCGTTCCCGTTCGGCGACCTCGTCGAGCTCGTCGGCGATGGCCGCCACGCCGGTCACACGCCGCTCGTCGACGTGATGTTCGCGATGCAGAACGCGGATGATCGGTTCGAGGGCGACGGCTTGTTGCGCCCCGTCGCGGTCGACAGCGCGACCGCGAAGTTCGATCTGTCGCTCGTCGTCGACGAGAGCCGCGACGGCATCCAGCTCGCGATCGAGTACCGCACGAGCCTGTTCCACCGCGCGACGATCGATCGCTACCTCGCGTGCATGGAGCGCTTGCTCGCGGACATCGTCGAGCGCCCCGACGCCGCGGTCGACGCGCTGATGATGCTCACCGATGCCGATCGCGAGCTCGTGCAGATCACGTGGAACGCGACCGACGTCGCGTATCCCGCCGAGCTGGCCGCGCACCACATGTTCGAGCGCGCCGCGGCCCGCGCGCCCGGTACACGCGCGCTCGTCCACGGCGATCGCGTCGTCACCTACGGCGAGGTCGACGCGCAGGCGAACGCGCTCGCCCACAAGCTGCGCGCGCTCGGCATCGCCCGCGATGGCGTCGTCGCGATCCTCAGCCCGCCGTCGTGCGAGCTGATCGTCGCCGAGCTCGCCGCACTCAAGGCCGGCGGCGCGTTCCTGCCGCTCGATCACCGCTACCCGCGCGAGCGCCTCGAGCACATGCTGCGCGACTCGGCAGCGCGCGTGCTCCTGCTCGCACCTGGGTTCGGCGCGGATCTCGACTGGGCCGGCCCGCGCCAAGTGCTCGGCGCCGAGCTGTTCGCCGGCACCCCGACGCCACCCGTCGTCGACGCGCGCCCGAGCGACCTCGCGTACGTCATCTACACGTCGGGCTCGACCGGCAAGCCGAAGGGCGTCGCGATCGAGCACGCGCAGCTCGTGCCGTTCGTGCAGCGCACGATCGACGCGTACGGCCTCACCGCCGCCGATCGCCACTCGAAGTACGCCGGCATCGGCTTCGATGTCTCGATCATCGAGACGTTCCCACCGCTGTGCTGCGGCGGCGAGCTCCACCTCGTCCCCGACGACATCCGGCTCGCGTTGCCCGAGCTCGCCGCGTGGCTCGATCGCTCGGGCATCACGATGATGGACCTGCCGACCCAGCTGGCCGAGGAGCTGATGAAGCAAGCGCCGCGTACGAAGCTGCGCTGGATGACCGTCGGCGGCGATCGGCTGCGCCGGTTCTCTCCCGTCAGCTTCCAGCTCGCGAACGAGTACGGCCCGACCGAGGCGACGGTGTCGGCGACCACGTTCGTCGTCGATCAGCAGTACGACAACATCCCGATCGGCAAGCCGAACGCGAACACCAAGGTGTTCATCCTCGACGCCGGCGGCCAGCTGTGCGCGCCGGGCTTCGCGGGCGAGCTGTGCATCGCGGGCCGTGGGCTCGCGCGCGGCTACCTCGGCGCAACCGAGCTGACTGCGAAGAAGTTCGTCCACGCCGAGGTCGCCGGCGGCCGGATGTATCGCAGCGGCGATCTCGCGCGCTGGCTCGCCGACGGCAACATCGAGTTCCTCGGCCGGATCGACAGCCAGGTCAAGATCCGCGGCTTCCGCATCGAGCTCGGCGAGATCGAGCAGGCGATGCTCGAGGTCGAGGGCGTCGCCGCAGCGGTCGTGATCGATCGCGACGATCCGGCGGGCGACAAGATCCTGGTCGCGTACTTCGTCGGTCCGACCGAATCCGAGCCGGCGTTGCGCGCGCACCTCGCAGCGCGGCTCCCCGATTACATGATGCCGGTCGCGTTCGTGGCGGTCGCCGCGATCCCGTTCACGACGAGCGGCAAGGTCGATCGCCGCCGCCTGCCGGAGCCCGCGCTCGAGCGCCGCGATCGCACCGCCGCACCGCCGACGAACCTCGCCGAGACGCTCGTGCTCGACGCGTTCGCGCGCACGCTCGTGCGCACCGACCTCGGCATCGACGACGACTTCTTCGACATCGGCGGCAACTCGATCAAGGCGGTCGCGGTCGTCGCCGCGCTCGCGAGCGACTTCCGGATCACCGCGAACGATCTGTTCCGCTTGCGCACCGCGCGTGCGATCGCGCGCGAGATTCCGCTCCGCCGCGGCGACCTCCACGGCCGGCTCGTCGCGCTCGTCGCCGAGATCCGCGAGGCGGCCGCGCCCGATCCACTCGATCAGCTCGCGCCCGATCTCGCCGCGTACCGCCGGCGCTACAAGCCATACGCCGGGCTCTCGATCCACCAGCGGATGAGCTATCGCGACGTGCTGCTCACCGGCGCGACCGGCTTTCTCGGCGCGTACCTGCTGCGCGACGTCCTCGTCCACAGCGACGCGAAGGTCCACGTCGCGGTGCGCGCGCCGAGCCGCCAGCTCGCGTGGGACCGCCTCGCCGCGAAGATGGCGGCGTATTTCGGCCCCGAGCTGCTCGAGCGCCAGGGCAAGCGCGTCCGCATCCTCCCCGGCGATCTCACCGATCCGCAGCTCGGCCTCGAGCGCGGCACCTACGATGCGGTCGCGCGCACGATCGACTGCGCGATCCACGCCGCGGCGCTGACGAAGCACTACGGCGACTCCGCGACGTTCGTGAAGGCGAACGTCGATGCGACCAAGCACGTGCTCGAGCTCGCGAGGCGCGCGGGCTGTGACGTCAATGTGATCTCGACGATCTCCGTCGGTGCCGGCGACATCCCGGGCAAGGCGCACGCGCTGTTCACCGAGTTCGATTGCGACATCGGCCAGGTCGCCGGCAACCACTACGTGCGTACGAAGCTGCTCGCCGAGAAGGCCGTGCACGAGCTCCGCGACCAGGGCCTCGCGTGCAACATCTTCCGCGTCGGCTTTCTGACCGGCGATTCGCAGACGCTGCGCTTCCAGGACAACGCCGACGACTCGGGCTTCGTACAGACGCTGAAGAGCTACATCGCGCTCGGCAAGATGCCGGAGGCCGCACTCGCGCAATCGTTCTGCCCGGTCAACGAGGTCAGCGACGCGGTGCTGCGCCTGATGGGCGCGAGCTCGCTCCTCAACCAGACTCATCACATCGATCGCGTGATCGACCCCGACGCGGTCGCGCGCATCCTCGCGGCCGGCACGGTCGAGCCGTTGCCGGAGGCGACGTTCTTCGAGTGGCTCGCCGCACATCTCGACGATCCGCGGATCGGCCCGGCGGCGACCGCGATGCTGCTCCACGAGGGCCTGCTCGATCGCGATGGCACGACTTCCACAGTCACGCTGCGCGAAAAATCCGATCGCCTGCTCGAGCGCGCCGGCTTCGCGTGGAGCCCGGTGCGCCCGGAGCAGATCTGGTCTCTAAAGTAGATTCGTCGACGATTGTCGCGATCCGAAGCGCTCGTGATCTCGCCACCGCAAGCGCAGCGCGGCGCGCCCCCGCATCCGGGCAGGGTTCCAAGCGAATAAATTCCACGGCCCGTATCAACCTCGACGCGACGACTCTGGAACCGCACAGGTGCCCCATGCTTGCCACGGTCGTATGCACTGAGCGCAGGGGCCCTGGCCCGGATGCGGGAGGCAGCCGCGCTGCGCTTGCGGCGTACGCGCGAGAGTCAACGCGCGCGGTCACAGCGGGCTGATGCCATACGCGAACGACAGGATCGCGGTCAGGCTCGGATGATCGAACGTGCCGGGCGCCGCCATGTCGAGCGTCGAGCCACTCTGGCCTCGCACGGCCAGAGTCAGCGCACTCAGCAACCCGAACTGATACGTCGTCGTGAACTGCGCGGTGCCGCGCGCCGCGACGGTATCGGCCTCGAGCACGATCCCGCTGCGCGCGAGCGGCGTATACGCGTAGCTCGCCGACAAGTTGACGTCGTGGCCGTAGAAGCTCTGGTTCTGATCTTCGAACTTCATCAAGTAGAGCTGGTACGTCGCGCGCGCGAGGAAGCGGCCGAGGTTGAGCCCGACCGTCGCGCCGGGCGCGCGCCGCGTGCCCTCGAACAGGTCGCCGCCCGTGTAGTGCACGCCGAACACGAGCGTCCGGTTCGGCGGGCTCGTGAAGTCGAATTGCGTCGCGGTGACCTTGTAGCTGCCGGGCATCACCATGATGCGGCCGTTGCCGATCGGGAACGCCTCGGTCACGTTCTCCGTCGAGGGCTGTACGTTCGCCGAGATCACGGCGCCGTCGATTGTCTGGATGCCGGCCGAGACGACCGCGCGGCGATACACGAGCGTGTCGTCGCTGCGGTCGCGCACGATCGACAGCTGGGTATCGAGGAACACCTGCTGGACGAGGTCGCTGCGCACGACCGGCGTGTAGCCGGCGGCGACGGTCTCCGCGCGCACACCGGTGATCGGGAAGAAGCCGAGCGGCGCCTGGAAGTCCTTGCCGATATCGAGCAGCGTCGCCTTCGCGTAGACGTCCTGGCTCTTCCAGCCGATATCGCCTTCGCCCGACGCGCTGGTCAGGCCCATGATCTGCGACCCCGCGTAGAACCCCGACAGCAGCAGGTGGCGGTCGTAGAACGCGAGCTGGATGTCGGCGCCGCCGCTCGTGTAGCCGCCGGAGTCGCCCTCGCGCACGAGGCCGATCGCGCCGAATCGCTGGCCCTCGACAGTCTCGGTCACCCGCGCGACGGTCGCGTTGTCCTCGAGCACGATGCCTTTCTGAGGCGCCGCGGTCTCGACGTTCATGATCGCGGCTTCGGTGCCGCCGGAGCGCAACACCGACTTGACGCCGTACAGGATCGGCACGAGCTGGGTGAGCCCCTGGGTGTCGGTGACGATGCCGAGCCGGCGCGAGTAGAACAGCTGCGCGCCGAGGTCGCCGAAGAAGTAGCGCTGGCCGCCGAACGCGAACCGCGGGGCATCCTCGGCGAAGAACGTGCGCGCCTCGGGATACTCGAGCTCGAAGCGATCGAAGTTCGCGAGCGCCTGGTCGGGATTGACCGCGGTGAAATCGGGGTTGATCGTCGCGTCGAGCCGGAACGGGCCGGGTGGGCGCAGCCGGAGATACGCGCCGGCGTAGACGCGGCCTTGCTGGCCGGTGCCGGTGAGATCGGTGAGCTGCGATTGCATCGCGTTCGCGGTCGCATCGAACGCGGCCGCGACATACGGCAGCAGCAACAAGCGTTGATCGGGCGTGACCTTCGCGAGCCCATCGAGGTGGCCGAAGAAGTTGACGTCGTAGAGCTCGGTCGCCGGCGGATGCAGCGCCCACAGCGCGGTCTCGCCCGAGAACGGCTCGTGGCGCGCGAAGTTGATGCCGACATCGAACGCCGCGTCGCTCGCGGGCATGTACATCGTGCCCCACGGGATCGCGAACTCCGCGGTCCAGCCGTCGGCGGTGAAGCTCGTCGCGACGTCCCAGATGCCGTGCCAGTCGAGATTCTGCACCGAGCCCTGATCGCTGAGCTCGGCGTCCGCGCGCACGCCCGCGGGCGATACCGCGAACTGATACGCGCCGCTGTGCGCGTGCTCGGCGTCGACGAGGACCTGGACGTTCTCGGACTCCGACAGCAGCGTCGTCTCGTCGCCGGCGTACGCGTCGTTGCGCTCGCGCGGCTTCGAGTAGCGGCAGCGAAACGCGACGTACAAGTACGTGGCGTCGTACGCGACCTGCACCGAGGTCGGCTCCGCGGTCGCCTTGCCGAACGGCTTGGACTTGGTCGACAGGAAGTGCTCGTCGGAAGGCGCGGCCTTCCAGATCGGATCGTCGAGCAGGCCGTCGATCACGGGCGCGTGGTCGGCGCGCACCGCGGTGTACTTCTTCGATCCGTGCGGGATGGTCCACGGACCCTCTTCGGCCGCATCGTCGTCGCTGTCGCTCTCCTTTGGCTCGGCTTTCGCCGCCTCGTGTGGCTTCGGCTTGCCGGGCTCGATCGGTGGCGGTTCGATCGGTTCTTTGGCGGGCTCCTTCGGAACCTCTTTGGGCTTCGGCTCGCCGGCTGCCGCCTCGCCGACCTGGACCTGCTTCTCCGCGACCGCGAGTCGGTTGCCGTGCGGATCTTGCAGCTCGAACCGGACCGTCACGGTCGCACCCGCAACCGCGACGCTGCCCGCAATGTCGACGCCGACGCGCGATGCGGACGGTTCGGTGGTCTCGAATTCGGTACCGCCGGGCTCGCTCGCGATGACGTGAACGAGCGCGACAAGCGCCGCTTGGTCTTCCGCCATCTCGACGGTGACGTGGAACGGCTGCCCGGCCTTCGCCTCGCCGGGGACGCCGAGCTCGAGGTGGAATGGACCGATCGCGTCCTGCTTGTGCTTCGCCGACTTCGCGAGCTTCTGGGCACGTGCGCCCGACTTCGGCGGCAAGCCGAAATTCGGATCGATCAGGGCGGCCTGGTCGAACGCGGCCTCGGCGGTCGCGGTCTTGCCGAGCGCGACGCGGGTGACGCCGAGATCGACGTACGCGGTCAACGTCTGTGCGCGCGACAATCCGCCGCGCGTGAGTGCGGTCTCGAGCTCCTTCTCGGCCTCGCGATACTGCTTCGCCTCGAACGAACGAATCCCGCGCGTCAGCGCCTCGATGCCCGGCGCGTCGGCATGCGCGACTCGCGCGATCACCACCCAGATCACGATCAGCCAGCGCGCCAAGGTCGTTACTATATCCTGCGCCCGAGCGTCGTTAGCAGTTCGGAGGTAGGATGCGCGCATGGCCGACCTCGTCGTCCCGCAGCTCGGAGAATCGATCTCGGAAGCCGTCATCTCGAAGTGGCTCAAGAATGTCGGCGACGCGGTCACGGTGGACGAGCCGATCGCCGAGCTCGAGACGGACAAGATCACGGTGCAGCTGCCATCGCCGGTCGCGGGCGCACTCAGCGAGCAGCGGTTCGCAGTCGGTGCAACGGTCAAGGTCGGCGACGTGATCGGCGCGGTCGATGCCGGCAAGCAAGGCAAGGCGGTCGCGCCACCCGCGAAGGCCGCGCCGCCGCCGCGCGAGATCGTGACCGCGCAGCCACCGCCGCCGCCGGTCGCCGCGCAACCGATCACGCCGACTGCCCCTCCGGCCCCGCCGCCCGTCGCCGCCGCCGGTGCGCCTGCAGCCGCACCTGCCAAGACGAACGGCCGCGGCGCAGCGATCGATCGCGATCAACTGTTGAAGCTGACGCCGTCGCAACGCGCGACCGCGCGCGAGACCGGGACGTTGCCGCGCGGTAACGGTGCCGGCGCCGCACCTGCGGGTCCGTCGGCCGAGGAGCGGCTCGGCCAGGTCGACGCGCGCGACGAGGTCGTGCCGATGTCGCCGCTGCGCAAGCGCGTCGCCGAGCGCCTCGTTCAGGCCCAACACGAGTCTGCATCGCTCACGACGTTCAACGAGGTCGACATGACCGCGGTGATGGCGATGCGCGCGAAGTACAAGGACAGCTTCGAGAAGTCACACGGCGTGAAGCTCGGCTTCATGTCGTTCTTCGTCAAGGCGTGCGTCGCCGCGTGCAAGCTGTTCCCCGGCGTCAACGCCGAGGTGATCGGCGGCAGCATCGTCTACAAGAAGCACTACGACTTCGGCATCGCGGTGCAGGCGCCGAAGGGCCTCGTCGTGCCGGTGCTGCGCGATTGCGACGCGCGCACGTTCGCCGACGTCGAGAAGGGCATCGGCGAGCTCGCCGACAAGGCGCGCAACGGCAAGCTCGCGCTCCCCGACCTCCAGGGCGGCACGTTCTCGATCTCGAACGGCGGCATCTACGGATCGATGATGTCGACGCCGCTGCTCAACTATCCGCAGACCGGCATCCTCGGCATGCACAACATCGTCAAGCGCGCCGTCGTGATCGACGATGCCGTCCACGTGCGGCCGATGATGTACGTCGCACTGTCGTACGACCACCGCGTCGTCGACGGCAAAGAAGCCGTGTCGTTCCTCGTCGCCGTCAAGGATCGCCTCGAAGCGCCCGAGCGCATGCTGGTGGACGCGTGAGCCTCGACGCGATCGGAATCGTCGCGGAGCATCCGGCGAAGTCCGTCGAGTTCTACGCGCTCCTCGGTGTCGCGTTCGAGAAGGCGGGCACTCACGATCACTACAGTGCGACCACGCCGAGCGGCGTGCGGATCATGCTCGATTCGGTCGAGCTGATCCGCTCCTTCGATCCGACCTGGGCCAAGCCCACCGGTTCGGGCGTCGTGATGTGCTTCAAGCAACCCACCGCCGCGGCGGTCGACGCGCTGTACGCGCGGATCATCGCCGCGGGGTTCGCCAGCAAGCAGCCGCCGTGGGATGCGTTTTGGGGCCAGCGCTACGCGTGCGTGCTCGATCCGGACGGCCACCAGATCGATCTGTTCGCCGATCGCTAAGGCGCAGGCCTGCCGATGACCGCGGCGCCGCTCGCGGGATCCGCGGGCGCGGGCAGCTTCGCGTCGTCGATCGCGAGCTCCGCGGTGTGCGCGATGCCGGCGACGAACCCACCGGGGACCGCCGTCAGCGCCGTGATCTCCTCGCGGCCCGGGCCGGCGACGTGCCACGAGGTCTCGACGCCACCGCTGGCATCGACCACCGCGAGGAAGCTGTCGTCGCCGTTGTTCGAATCGAGCGCGCGCTTGCCGAGCGCGAGCGCGCCGTGGAAGAAGCCGGCGACGACGACGCGATCGTCGACCGCGGCGATCGCGCGCAGGCCGTCGAAGCCGGTGCCGCCGAGGATCGTCGTCGCACCGGGCTCGCCGGTCGGCGAGAACCACGCGACCAGGCCATCGCCGTCGCCGCGCGCCGCGAGGTCCTTGCCGTCGAGGCGGATCGTGTCGCGGATCGTCGCGGCGACCGCGACGCGTTGCTTGGTGTCGATCGCGACGCCGGCGACCGCATCGTCGTCCTTGCCGCCGAACGTCTGGCTCCAGCGCCGCGCACCCGTCGCGTCGAGCTCGGCGACGAAGCCGTCGGAGAACGGCAGGCGCTCGTCGAACGCGGCGAAGGGCTCGCCGAGGAGCTCGGCACCCGGCGAGAACGTGCCCGCGATCGCGATCCGATCGCCGCGCGCCGCGACGCCCTGCACCGCGTCCGGACCGCCGCCGCCCACGCGCACGATCCATCCGACGTGGCCGTCGGCGGTGAGGGTCGCGACGAAGCCATCGCTCTTACCCGCGCTCGAGACCACGTCGCGCGTCGCGGTTCCGCGCGTCGTCGCGTCGCCGACCCGCAGCGTGCCGGAGAACATCCCGCCGACGACGAGGCCGCCGCTGTCGAGCGGCGCGAGCGAGGTGATGATCGCGAGCTCGGTCGCGTCGAACGGCACGCGCCACGCGAACGCGCCGGTCGCGGCATCGAGCGCGACGATCGCCGCGCTTGGCTCGCCGTGGAGCTGGAGCGCCGCGCCCATGCCGGTGATCGATCCGCGTGCTGCGATCGCGACCGCGACGTGCTTCGGCAGCATCGCGATCGCGCCGGCGGAGGCGGGCAGGGTGACGTGCCACGCAACGGTCGCGCCGGTTCGCGCTTCGATCTCGGAGCTCGCGAGATCACCGCGCGCGACGATCACGCGGGCGCCATCGCCGGCGACACCGCGCAGCGTCTGGCCGGGCTTGCCGACGTCGAGCGCGAACGTCGCGGCGGTACCGGGGCGAGGATGATCCGCACCGCGGCACGCGGCCACGAGCGCAAACGTGACTAGCGATAACCGCACGGCGATGGCCGCGCGAGCGGAGGGCTCAGATCTTCTCGCCGCGAGCGCGCAGCTGCGCGACCACGGTGGCGAGACCGAGGCGATCGATGACGCGCATCCCGCGAGCGGAGACGCGAATCGTGACCCAACGCTTCTCGTCCTCGAGCCAGAACCGCTTGTCGCGGAGGTTGACCTCGAAGCGCCGCTTGGTGTGGCGGTTCGAGTGGCTGACGTTCGAGCCGACGAGCGGCGACTTTCCGGTGACTTGGCAAACGCGCGACATGGCGTGGTCCTTAGATCTTCGACTCTTTGAACTCGACGTGCTTGCGAACGACCGGGTCGTACTTCTTCAGCACGAGCTTGTCCGGGGTGCGCTTGCGATTCTTCGAGGTCGTATAGAAGAAGCCCGTGTCCGCCGTCGAAACGAGGCGGATGAGCTCGCGTCCTGATTTTCCCTT
>Ga0193728_1000909_pt1 | contig 14760 bp, 13 predicted proteins | sample U1c1metaG_FD_143037 | JGI IMG/M metagenome (GOLD analysis project Ga0193728, IMG submission 143037) | Soil microbial communities from a riparian zone of the East river system, Colorado, United States - U1c1 | ecosystem: Environmental > Terrestrial > Soil > Riparian zone | place: USA: East River...
CAGCGACCAAGGGCCCGCGGGATCTTCGTTTTCTCCCGGGACGGCCTGCCGGACGCTGGGTGGCGGCTACTCCCAGGCGCCGGGGCTGTCGGCCAGCTTGCGGACCTCGTCGGGAAGCTGGCCGGACACGACGTGCGCGAGGTTGACGTCCTCGAGGATGGCCCGCTCGTTGGCCCGCAGCGCGATCCAGACCGTCTGCAGGGGCTCGGCCGCGCCGATGTAGCCCAGGTTCTCGGGGCGCTCGCCGCGGACGCCGACCAGCGGCCCGTCGATGGCCCGGATGATGTCGGCCAGCGAGATCTCGCTCGCCGCCCGGGCCAGCCAGAAGCCGCCGTCCGGCCCGCGCTGGCTGCGCACCAGGCCCGCCCGGCGAAGCTGGGTCAAGATCGCCTCGAGGAACTTGCCGGGGATGGCCTGACTGCGGGCGAGCGAATCGGCAGTGACATGGCCGCCGCCGGAGGCGGCCAGCTCGATCGCGGCGCGAAGGGCGTAATCGGCACGTGCGGACAAACGCATGCCAAGCATTATGCAGGTAAACAGCACCCCGCCGCTGATCAGCCACGTATATCCCTAGCCGGCCGGGGTACTTCCCCGCCACCCGTATGCCCCCACGGGCACGCTGACCGGTGTAAAAACACCGGGAATGTCGGATAAGTGACGTGACAACCTCGTCTCCGGCGGGGCCGAGCATCATGATCGCGACCGACTTTCCGAAGAAAACCGGGAGAAATCGGTCGTGATCATGGAGATGGGCCAGCCGGCTGCCGGGACGCCGGGCAGCGGCCGGGGCAGCCGGCTGGAGTCAGGGGACGGCCAGGCCGAGGACCTCGGCGGCCGCCCGGCTGCTGGTCCGGGCCGCGCCGAAGGTGGCCAGGTACAGGCCGGCCGGCGGGCGCCACACGGGCAGGCCCATCTCCACCACGACTGCGTCCGGCCGGGCGGCCAGGATCCGGCTGGCCAGATCGGCGGCCGCCGGGTGGCGATGCGCGTCGCGGACCACGATGACCAGCGAGCGGCCGGCCGCCTCGGCCAGCAGGCTGGCGATCGAGGCGGTCAGGCCGGCCGCGGGCTCGCCCGTGCTGATCCGGCGCAGGCTGACGGCGGGTACCCAGGCGCCCAGGCCCCAGGGCACCGCCCCGGCCGCCATGTTGGCGGGCGGGACGATCTCCACCACGAACGGCCGGTGCAGCGGCTGCGGCACCCCGTCGACCCGGACCGCCCGCCGCGCGGCCGCCAGCCCGATCTCGGCGGCGGCCACGCCGCCGCGCGCGCCCCGGGCCTGGACCGCCGTCGTCCACGACCGCAGCTCGGCGACCCGGGCGGCGGCTTCCTCGAGCCGCGCGGCGGGCAGCCGCCCGGAGGCCACCGCCGTCACCAGCGCCGCGCGGACGTCGGCGTACATCTGCCAGTCCTGGTCGCGGCCCAGGCATAGCAGGTCAGTGCCGGCCAGCACGGCCATCACGGCCGCCTCGGGAATCCCGTACACGTCGCTGACGGCCCGCATCTCCAGGCCGTCCGACACGATCACCCCGGTGAAGCCCAGCTCGCCGCGGAGCAGCCCGGTCAGGGCCGCGGGGGACAGCGAGGCGGGCAGGTCGCCGGTCAGCTCGGGCACCCGCAGGTGGCCGGGCATGATGGCCCGGACGCCGGCCGCGATGGCCGCGGCGAACGGCGGCAGGTCGCGCTCGGCCAGCAGGCCGGGCGGGGCGTCGACGGTGGCCAGCTCGTGGTGGCTGTCCAGCTGGGTGCTGCCGTGGCCGGGGAAGTGCTTGGCGCAGGCCGCCACGCCGGCCGACTGCAGGCCGATGACCGCCGCGGCGGCGTGCCGGGCGACCAGGGCCGTGTCGGCCCCGAACGACCGGGTGCCGATGACCGGGTTGTCGGCCGCGGTATTCACGTCCACGGCCGGCGCCAGGTCCACGGTGACGCCCAGGGCGGCCAGGTCGGCGCCCAGGGCCGCGTACACGGCCTCGGTCAGGCCGACGTCGTCGATGGCGCCGAGCGCCGCGTTGCCCGGGTACGGGCTGCCGCCGTGGTGGGCAATCCGCGTGACGTCGCCGCCCTCCTCGTCGATGGCGATCACCGGCAGCCTCGCCCCGGCCCCACCGCCGGCCCCAGCACCCGCCCCGCGGCCAGGAGCAGTCCCAGGAACAGCCCCAGCACCAGCGGCCGCCAGCCCCGCGGCCTCCAGTCCGGCAGCCCGGAGCGTCGCCGTCAGCCCGGCCAGCTGCGCCGGGGAGCCGACATTGAGCCCGAACAGCGTGACCCCCGCCAGCCCGTCGCCGAGCGCGGCCAGGATCCAGGGCGGCGCCTCGTGGCCCGGAAAGGGCGGGATCAGGACAGCGTCGGCCAGAAGGGCCAGCGCCGGGTCGATCTCCTGCGGCGCCTTCATCCCTTCACCGCCCCGGCCACCAGGCCGCCGACCAGGCGGCGCCGGACGAGCATGAAGAAGATCAGCACCGGCACGGTATAGAGCGTGGAGGCGGCCATGATCGGCCCCCACTGCGCGCCGCCGCGGCCGAAGAAGTAGGTCACGTAGATGGGCAGCGTGAAGCTCGAGTGAGCCTGGCCCAGGAAGGTCAGCGCCACGATGAACTCGTTGTAGGCGGTGATGAACGAGAAGATGCTGGTCGCCACCAGCCCGGGCATGACCAGCGGGAACAGGATCTTCCGGAAGATGGTCGCCGCCGAGGCCCCGTCGATGGCCGCGGCCTCCTCCAGGTCGCGCGGCACCGTGGCCACGAAGTTGCGCAGCATCCAGATCGACACCGGCAGCGCCTGGGCCGAGTACACGATGACCAGGCCGCCCAGGTTGGCCAGCAGGCCCAGCCGGTTGAAGTCCACGAACAGCGCGACGATCAGCGCCTGCGCGGGGATCATCTGCACGATCAGCAGCATGATCAGGAACGAGGACCGGAACCGGAACCGGAAACGGGCCACCGCGACCGACGCCAGCAGGGAGAACAGCGACGCGATCACGACGGTGGCCAGGGTCACGGCCAGGCTGTTGCGGAAGAACAGCCAGACCGAGCCGATGCCCGAGGCCTGCCCGCTGATGACCTTCGAGAAGTTGCCCAGCGTCGGATGGGTCGGCAGCAGGCTGGGCGTCAGCGAGAAGATCTCCGCCGACGGCTTGAACGCGGTCGACACCATCCAGAAGATCGGGAACAGCGTGACCAGGGCGATGATCAGCCCGAAGGCGTTCGCGGTGACCGCCCGCGCCCGCCGGGCGGTCCGCGCCCGGGAGCCGCTGGCGCCGCCGCCCTCGGCCCCGGCCCATAGCTGCGGCGCGCCGATCTGCGGCTGCGCGGTCGTCATGTGAGTGCTCCCTGCCGGACCGATGCGCGGACGTAGCTGACCGTGATGACCAGCACGATAATGGTGAAGATCAGCGCGAGCGCGCCGCCGAGGCCGTAGCTCGGCGGGAAGCCGAAGGCCTTGTCGTAGATGTACAGGGACAGGTTGTACTCGTTCTGGTTACCGGGGAACCCGGTCAGGATGTAGGTCTGGGTGAAGATGTTGAAGTCCCAGATCACCGACAGCAGCAGCAGGACCAGGAAGATCGGCTTGAGCAGCGGGTAGGTGATCTGGCGGAACACGCGGCTGCGCGTGGCCCCGTCGACCCGGGCCGCCTCGTACAGCTCGGCGGGCACGGTCTTGAGGCCGGCCAGCACCGAGACCGCGATGAACGGGAACGACGTCCACACGACCAGGAGCGTCGCCACCGTGTAGGCCTGCAGCGCGCCGGTGGTGGTCCAGTTGTACTGGGCCCAGTTCGTGCTGCCGACCAGCCAGGCCGGCATCCGGGAGAGGGCCCAGTCGACCAGGCCGCCGTCAGGGTTGAACAGCCAGTAGAACAGGACCGCGCCGGCCGTCGGGGGAGTGGCCCAGGCCAGCAGCGCCGCCCCGGCCACGAACGCCGACATCTTGCGGCCCAGCCGGTTCAGCAGGAGGCCGACCGCGGTGCCGGTGATCAGCGTCAGCGGCACGACGACGGCCGCGAACAGGACCGTGGTGCGCAGCGACAGCCAGAACTCCGTGTCGGTGAGGGTGTGGGTGAAGTTGGCCAGTCCCACCCACTGCGTCGGCAGGGCGCCGGTGAGCTGGGGGAGGCCATAGTTCTGGAAGGAAAACAGCACGACCTGCAGGAGCGGCCACAGCAGGACCAGCGCGATCCCGCCCAGGGCCGGGATGAGCAGCAGGTAGGGGGCGAGCTTGTGCCGGCGGATGAAGGCCCCGGCACGGACCCGCGCCGGGGCCGGGGCTCGGGCCGGGCCGGGGCCGGCCGGGGGGCGCGACCGGCGCACGGCCGGCCGGCGCTGGACGGTGTCCGCCACTGGTCAGGTCCTCTCTGGCAGCAGGAGCGGCAGCCGGGGCAGGGGAGCCGCCGGGGCAGGGAGCCGCCGGGTAGATCCCGGGCCGGCCGCGCACAGGGGGGGTAGTGCGCGCGGCCGGCCCGGGAAGCCGTCAGGACTCGCTGCCGGTATTCAGCACGTTCTGCAGCTCGGTGTTGGCCTTGCTGACGGTGGCGCTGAAGTTAGCGCCCTGCATCAGGGCCTTCATCATGTTCGGGATGATCTGGTCCGTGGCGTCGGCCGTGGCCCAGTTCTTGCTGTTCAGCGGCGAGATCTGGGTGGTGCCGGCCGCCTTGGCGAACCCGGACATGACCGGGCTGCTGGAGTACACGCCGCTGGACAGCTGCGAGGTGAACTCGGGGAAGAAGCCCTGGGCGTTGGCGAAGGTGGTGGCGTTGGACGGGCTGTCCATGACCTGAACCAGGTCCCAGGCGGCCGTCTTGTTCGGCGTCTTGGCCCACACGCCGAGGTCCGAGCCGCCCGCGAAGGCCGGCGCCGGGTTCGGGCCGTTCTCGCTCGGGATCGGGAACGAGGCCCATTGCGACTCGTGCGTCTTGCTGACCGCCTCCAGCGAGGACAGCGCCCAGGGCCCGTCGATGTACATGTCCAGCGTGCCCTTGGCGAAGTCCTCATTACTGCCGCCGGACGTGGCGCCCGGCGCACCGAGCTCGGTCTGGCCGATGTACTTGGCCGGCGAGACCTTCTGGGTCAGCAGCAGGTCGGAGTAGAACTTGATGCCGGCCTCCGACTGAGGGGTCGTGAGGTCGGCGGTCCACTTGCCGTTCGACTGGGTGGCGACCTGGCCGCCCGCGCCCCAGATGAAGCTGACGATCGCGTTGGTGAAGTTGCTCGGCGCGCCGAGCCCGAAGGTGCCGGGGAACTTCTTCTGCAGCAGCTTGGCGTCGGTCGCCAGCTGGGCCCAGGTCGTGGGCGTGGAGGTGATGCCGGCCGCGGCGAACTCGTCCTTGCGGTACCAGACGCCCCGCACGCCGCCGAACCACGGCACGGCGAAGTCCTGGCCGCTGACGGTGTCGTTAGCCAGGTTGCCGGGGATGATGCCCGAGCCGTTGGACCAGGCCTTGACGTTCGTGGTGATGTTGGCCAGGGCACCCTGCCCGGCCACCCCCGGCGTGTCGGTGTTGCCCAGCTCGGTGATGTCCGGGGCACTCTTGCCGCTGGTCAGGGCGTTCGTCCAGTCCGTGGTCCGGTTGCCCCACGGGATCCAGTCGACGGCCACCTTGGTCTTGGCGTAGGCCGGGAACTGCTTGTGGAACTGAGTGACCACCCCGTTCATCCAGGTGACCTGTGACGGGACGGACGCGCCCATCCGCCACACGGTGAGCTGGGCTGGTGCTGCTGAGGATCCCGACGACGATGCCGAGTTGCTGGAGCCGCACGCTGCCGCGGCGGCTGCGAGAGCGACAGCCGCGCCGACCGCGGCTGCTGATCTGGTCAACTTCACTGCCAAATCTCCCTTCCCGGCTTCGCTGTCGCGGAGTCCCGTCCACCGGGCGGACGGCTCCGGCCCTGCCCCGCTGCGGACGACCCGGCACCTTTAGGCTGGTACCGGCCGGGCTCAGCGGGGTGGTGGCCTGGACACGATCTGGGCAGAAACTAACAGGAAAGTTTCCTGTAAGATAGATGTCGTTGTCATATTGAGACGTTGCGGGCATCCTGGCAAGCCTGCCAGTCGGGGCGCTGGACCGCCGGGCCGTTGGCCCGGGCCGCCAGCGCGGGGAGTGAGTAGCGCATGGAGCGACGGCCGGGCACGCCTAGCCTGTTGCGGGAGCTGAACGACCGGGCCGCACTGGAGCTGCTGCTCACTACCGGGCCGCTGACCCGGGCTCAGCTCGGCGCGCAGACCGGCCTGTCCAAGGTGACGGCCTCGCAGCTGCTGTCCCGGCTGGAGGAGCGCGGCCTGGTGATGGTGGCCGGCGAGCAGGCCGGCGGGCGGGGCCCGAACGCCGCGCTCTACGCGGTCGTGCCCTCCAGCGCCTACGTGGCCGGGCTGCACGTCGATCTGGATGGGGTCAGCGCCGGCGTCGCGGACGTCACCGGGGCGGTCGTGGCGCAGGTGTCGGTCAACCCCAGCGCCAGCCGCCGCCCGGTGGAGCTCGTCCGGGGGGCCGTGCTGACCGCCTGCCGCTCGGCCGGCGTCTCGCCGGAGGCGCTGCGCGCCCTCGTGATCGGGACCCCCGGCGTCATGAACCCCAGCACCGGCCAGCTGCAGTGGCCGTCAACCTGCCGACCTGGCACGACGGGGTGCTCGATGCGCTGCGCAGCGAGCTGGGTCAGCCCGTGACGATCGAGAACGACGTCAACCTGGCCGCGATGGCCGAGCGGGCCGTCGGCGCCGCCGCCGACGTCGACGACTTCGTGCTGGTCTGGATCGGAGTCGGCCTCGGCCTGGCCACTGTGCTGCGCGGCCGGCTGCACCGGGGCGTCGGCGGGGCGGCCGGCGAGATCGGCTACCTGCCGGTGCCGGGCGTGCCGCTGCCCCAGGACGTCACCCACCCCGCCACTGGCGCCTTCCAGGCCCTGGTCGGCGGCCAGGCCGTGCTGCCGCTGGCCGCCCGCTACGGCTTCGCCGGGCCGACGCCGGGTGCCGCCGTGCAGGCCGCCGTGGCCGCAGCGGAGGCCGGGGACCGGGCCGGCGCCGAGTTCGTCACCGAGCTGGCCGGGCGCGTCGCGACGGGCGTGGCCGCCATCTCGGTCGTCCTCGACCCCGGCCTGGTGGTGCTGGGCGGCGAGGTCGGCCGGGCCGGCGCGACCCTGCTGGCCAGCCAGGTCGCCACCGAGGTGAGCCGGATCTGCCCGGCCCGCCCGCGGGTCGTCCCCACCGCCGTGGCCGGCCCCCCGGTCCTGCGCGGCGCGATCCTGGCCGCCGTCGACCAGGCCCGGGCCGGCCTGCTCGACTCCGTCGCCAGCCCCCAGCCCGCCGCCCCGATCGAGATCCCCGCGATCTGAGTCACTCATTCCTAGTTCACTCATCTTCTTAGGTCACTCATTCATAGTTCACTCATCTATAACTGAGTGATGTCAGATCGGGCCAAACCCCACGCATGCGAAACGAGGCGCGGTCCGCGAGTCTGCTCCAGTGCGGCAGCGGCCGCTTCCGGCTGCCCGGACCGGGCGCCCTACCGGCGGCGGCTGAGCGGGAAGGCGAACCACAGCCCGGCGAACAGGACAAGCGTGGCGGCGGTGATCACCACCGTCGGCAGCCCCGGCGTGACGTAGCTCAGCACGAGTGCCAACGCGGCGGACACGGCCAGCCCGACCGTGGCCAGGCCCAGGATGGCCAGCACGTTGGCCGACCGGACCAGGAACTCCTTCTGCCGCATCCGGAACAGGATCCGGTGAAAGGCCACGGGCGCCAGGAGCAGCGCGGCGGCCAGCGCGGCCAGCAGCAGCGTCGTGACGTACAGGTCGCGCTGGCCCGCGCTCAGCTCGGAGAACTTGCTCGTGAACGGGATGGCCAGCAGGAAGCCGAACAGGACCTGGACGCCCAGGCCCGCCACCCGCAGTTCCTGGAGCAGCTCACCCAGGTTCCGGTCGGCGCGCTCGTCCGAGGTCTCATGGCGCTCGTCCGGAGTCTGGCTGGACAACCGGCCCCCCTCCGCGATCAAGCCCGCGCACGGCCAGTGTAGGCCGGCGGCCCACTAGATTCTCAGGATGGGAAACCCCGCCGGCCTGAGAAAACCCCCAGCCTGGCCGCCAGCGTCAGCCGAGCTGGCTGAGCCGCTCGGCGGCCTTGCGCGCGCTGTAGCGCCGCCGGGGCATCCCGGCCCACGGGTCGTCCCCGCCGAGCCGCCCGGGCACGGTCGCCACCGTGAACTGATGCGCGCTCAGCCCGTCGTCGTCCAGCTCCGCCCAGTCCAGCGGGGTGGCCACCGGCGCGCCGGGCCGCCCCCGGACCGAGTACGGCGCGGCCGCGTGCTGCCCGTAGGCGTTGCGCATCGCGTCGGCGTAGATCAGCCCGCCGCGCTTGTCCTTGCGCTGCTCGGTCGACACCAGGTCCGGTGCCCGGGCGGCCAGCACCCCGCCCGCCTGCCGGGCCAGCTGGCGGACCGTCTCGAAGTCCTGCGCCGCGTCCAGCGGGACGTGCACGTGCAGGCCCTTGCCGCCGGTCGTCTTCACGTAGGCGGTCAGCCCGAGGTCGGACTCCAGCAGCTCGCGCAGGAGCAGCGCGGCCCGGCGCACCCCGGCGAACTGCTCGTCGTCGGGCGGGTCCAGGTCGAAGATCAGCTGATCAGGGTGGTCCAGCGACCCCACCCGGGACAAGAACACGTGCACCTCGACGCAGGCCTGGTTGGCCAGGTAGGCCAGCGTGGCGGGCTTGTCGCAGATGACGTGGCGCACCGAGCCGCCCTGCTTGGCCACCTCGGCGCGGGTGATCCAGTCCGGGAAGTAGTCCGGGGCGTTCTTCTGCAGGATCGGGTGGGCCGTGATCCCGTCGGGATAGCGGATCATGGTGACCGGCCGGTCGGCGATCAGCGGCAGCATCCGGCCGGCCGCGGCCAGGTAGTACTGGACCAGGTCGCCCTTGGTGACGCCGTCGGCGGGGAACAGCAGCTTCTCGGGATGGGACAGCTCCACGGTGATCTGCCCGTCCCGGATCACCTCGCCGGTCACGCCCCCTCCCGCATCACGGCGGCCGGGTCCTTGTCCCGGCGCAGGCCCTGGAACCGCGGGTGCCGCAGCTGCCCGGCGGTCGTCCACTCGCTGAACGCCACCTGCCCGACCAGCCGCGGCTCGACCCAGTGCACCCCGGCGCGGGGCAGCCCGGCCGGGCCGAACGGCGGCTGCGGGCGCTCCAGCCCGGCCAGGGACGCGGACAGGCTGTCCAGCAGGGCCGTGCTGAAGCCGGTGCCGACCTTGCCGGCGTAGACCAGCTGGCCGCCGGGGTCGTAGTAGCCGATCAGCAGGGCGCCGAACCCGGTCCGGGCGCCCTTGGGGTCGGTGTAGCCGCCGATCACGAACTCCTGGTTGTTCTGGCACTTGAACTTCAGCCAGTCCCTGGACCGCCCGGCCCGGTAGGGGGAGTCCGCGCGCTTGACGACCAGGCCCTCCCAGCCGCTGGCGCAGGCCTGGGCGTAGTAGGCCTCGCCGTCCTGCGTGCGGTGCTCAGCGAACCGGAGCGGGTCGCCGAACGCGAGCAGGCCCTGCAGGATGTCCTTGCGCTCGAGCAGCGGCCGCGCCCGGACGTCCCGGCCGTCCGCCCACAGCACGTCGAACAGGTAGAAAAACACCGGAACGCTGGCCACCAGGGCCGGCCCCGGGTTGTGCTGGCCGAGCCGCTGCTGGAGGCGGCTGAAGCTGGTCTCCGCGCCGTCGAACGCGACGACCTCGCCGTCGATGATGAAATCGCCGTGGTCCTGGGCGGCCAGCGCGTCAGCCAGCTCAGGGTAGGTCCCGCTGACCTGCTTCTGGTTCCGGGTCATGAGCCGGAGCCGGCCGCCGCCTGAGTAGGCCAGGCACCGCTCCCCGTCGAATTTGCGCTCGTACAGCCACGCCGGGTCGCTGAACCGGTCCTGGGTCAGCGTCGCGAGCTCAGGCTCCAGCCAGTCCGGCGGGCCAGCTTTCGGGTGGGCCATGACCCGACACCTACCCTCGGCGGCGGCGGCTAGGCCTCGGGGGACTGCGGGGCGGGCACGGCCGCGCGGGCCGGGGTCAGCCGCTCCAGCACCTCGCGGGCCACCGGCAGCACGGGCTGGGGCAGCGTCGCATGGTGCAGCGTCGGGTGGTGCAGCGTCGGGTGGTGCAGCGCGGGGTGCGGGAGGCTCGGGTGCGGCAGGGCCGGCCGGACCGTCCGCAGGCTGCTCAGCATGGGCGCCCGCGCGACCAGGACCACGCCGATGACCAGCGCCAGGATCCCCGCCCCCTGCAGGGCCAGCAGCCCCGGCGAGACGCGGACCACGTCCCCGAAGACCACCACGCCCAGGCAGATCCCCGCCACCGGCTCGGCCGCCGTGATGGCGGGCAGCGAGGCGTTGAGCGGCCCCGCGTTGAACGAGCTCTCCATCAGCCACAGCCCGGCCACGCTCGCCGCGACCAGGGACCACGCCGGCCAGGTGGCCAGCAGGTGGACGAACGGATGGTGCCCCGCGACCTGCACCGTCACCCGGGTCAGGGCGTCGGAGATGCCGAAGACCAGGCCCGCGGCCAGGCCCGTCAGCATGGCCCGCTGCTGGCCGGAGCGCCGCCAGCCCGCCCGCAGGAACAGCAGGGCGATCGCCGCGACCACGGCGGCGGCCCACCAGTACTGGTTCGAGCCGATCACGACCCCGGCCGACCGCACCGACCGGGACACCGACAGGGCCGCCACGCCGCCGAGCAGCAGCAGCGCGCCCAGCAGTTCCGACCGGCGCACGCGCTGGCCGGTCAGCGGCATGGCCAGCAGCAGGGCGAAGACCAGGCTGGTGGCCAGCAGCGGCTCGGCCACGGTCAGCTCCAGGTGGCCGATGGCCCAGACGGACAGGGCCTGGCCGGTGGCCATGATCGCGATGCCGGCCAGCCACCGGCGCTTGCGCAGCAGCTCAGTGAGCAGCCGGAGGTGCAGGAAGTACGACGTGGGGGCTTCCTGCGCCGATTGCTGCTGGAGGACCAGGCCGGCACCCGTGAGCGCCGCTGCCACCAGGGCAATCGCGATGTTCATGAGTTCCCTCCGGCCCGGTGCGTGGCCTGGTAATGCAACAGTGCCTCATCGGGCGCAGCTTGACCAGGGACGCGATCGGCGGGTCCCGTTTGCGCTGCATGAAGGATAGGTGACGCCGGGCCCTGGCGGACTTGCTCGCCGAACACCATCACTCCCCATAGGGTGGATATGACCGGGTCCACTAGCGTAATGCCGGGCTGGGATGCTGTCAGGGGACCCGCCTGAAAGGCATTCGCCAGAAGACCCACTGCCCCGTCCGGCGCGAGATACTCCCCGCTCACGACGCGTGCGGCAGCTTCACCACGGTGATGAAGAAGTTGTCGATCTGGCGGATGACCTCGATAAACCGCTCGAAGTCGACCGGCTTGGTGACGTAGGCGTTGGCGTGCAGGGCGTAGCTGCGGACGATGTCCTCCTCGGCCTGCGAGGTGGTGAGGATCACGACCGGGATGACCCGCAGCTCGGGGTCGGCCTTGATCTCGGCCAGCACCTGCAGGCCGTCTCGGCGCGGCAGGTTGAGGTCCAGCATGATCAGCCCGGGCCGCGGCGCGTCCGCGAACTCGCCCTCCCGCCGGACGAACTGGACGGCCTGCTCGCCGTCGGTTACCACGTGCAGCGTGTTGCGGATCTTGTAGTGCTCGAATGCCTCGCGCGTCATCAGCACGTCGCCCGCGTCGTCCTCGACCAGCAGCACGTCCACCATCTGGTAGTCCGCATCCTCAGTCATCGGCTTCTTCATCCTCAGGCAGGCCGGACGGGTCCGGGCTCTCAGTATCGCGGGACGCAATAGTTACGGCAGGCAGGTCAGAACTATCGGGAACTGCCTGCATTTCTGCGGATACGGCCGAACTTTCCGAAACGGGCTCATCCCCGGCAGCGAGCTCCTGGGGGATGACGGGCAGGGTGAAGCAGAACCGGGCGCCGCTCGTCGCCGCGGTGTCGAGCCAGATCCGGCCGCCGTGGTACTCGATGATCTTGCGCGTCATGGCCAGGCCGATGCCGGTGCCGGGGTAGGTGCTCTTGTCGTGCAGGCGCTGGAAGATCACGAAGATCCGCTCGGCGTACTCGCTGCTGATCCCGATGCCGTTGTCGGCCACGGCGAAGACCCAGAAGTCCCCGTCACGCTCGGCCGTGACCGTCACCCGCGGGGCCCGCTCGCCGCGGAACTTGATGGCGTTGCTGAGCAGGTTCTGGAAGACGGCGGTCAGCAGGGTCGGCTCGGCCAGCACCGTGGGCAGCTCGCCCGCCTCGACCTGGGCCCGCGACCGGCGGATGGCCGTGGTTAGGTTGGCCTGCGCCTGGGCCAGCAGGTCGGCGGCGGGGACCGGCGCCCGCTCCTGCTCCACGCGGCCGACCCGGCTGAACGCCAGCAGGTCGTTGATCAGCATCTGCATCCGCTTGGCGCCGTCGACGGCGTACTCGATGTACTGGTCGGCCTTCTCGTCCAGCTGGCCGCCGTAGCGGCGCTGCAGCAGCTGGCAGAAGCTGGCCACCTTGCGCAGCGGCTCCTGCAGGTCGTGCGAGGCCACGTAGGCGAACTGCTCGAGCTCGGAATTCGAGCGCTGCAGGTCGTGCGACCGCTGCTCCAGGCTGGTGTTGGCCGCCCGCACCGCGGACAGCTCGCTCAGGATGCGCTCGCGCATCGAGTCGACGTCGGCGCCGAGGTCGCGGACCTCGCGCGGCCCGCTCTGGCTGAGCTCGTGCCCGAAGTCGCCGTCGGCCACCTGGCGGGCGTCGGCGGCCAGCCGGGCCAGCGGCACGATCGCCGTCCGGCGGACGCCGATGGTCAGCATGATGACGATGAGCAGCAGGCCGACCGCGATGCCGATGAACGCCAGGTTCAGCGTGTCGGCGGCGTCGTTGAGGCTGGCCAGGGCCCGCGCGCGCTGAGCCGAGATGTTGCGCTGCAGGGCGGTCAGGCTCGACCGGATGCTGTCGAAGTCGGCCCTGCCCCGCGCCGGGCCGGGGCTGGCCGGGGCCTTCCCGGTGGCCCGGACGGCCGTCATCACCGGGACCGCGTACCCCGTGCGCCAGTCACTGGCCCGGTTCAGCACCCGGGTCACCTCGGCCTCGGCGCGCGGATCGCCGGCCAGCGCCCGGTGCAGCCGGCGCACCGCCTGCTGCTGGTCGGCCAGGCCGGCGGGGTAGGGCCGGAGGAAGACCCGCTGCCCGCTGAGGGCGTAGCCGCGGACGGCGGTTTCCTGGTTGAGCAGCGCGACCTCGAGCTGCGACGCCTGGACGGAGGCGGGATCGAGCCTGCTCACGACCAGCTGGCTGGCGCTGCCGAGACCGGCCAGGGCCAGCGCGCCGATCACGATGGCGACCACGGAGAACACGGTCATGACCGCGATGCCGACCGCCACCAGCCGGCCCGCCGGCCAGCCCGTGCCGCGCAGGCTGGCCCAGGCCGTCCTGGCGGGCGGCGCGGCGGGCAGGCTGGTCTCCGCCGGGGCCGTCACTGCGGGTCCCTGGCCGGGTACCCGAGGGCCAGCACGGCGAGGTCGTCGTCCAGCTCGCCGCCGTTCAGCACGCGGACCTGCTCGACCAGGCTGCCCACCAGCTCGTCATCGCGGTGCTGGCGCCCGGCGCCGGCCGGCGCCTCGGCCAGCTGCGCCTCGGCCAGCTTGATCAGCCCGTCGCCGCCCAGCCGCCCGGTGCCCGCCCCGATCCGGCCCTCGATGAGGCCGTCGGTGTACATCAGGACCGACCACTCCGTTCCCAGCTCGACCTCGCTGCTGGGCCAGCGCATGGTCGGGCCGATGCCCAGCGGCAGGCTGGTCGGGGCGCTGAGCTCCCGCGCGTGGCCGCCGGCCAGCAGCAGCGGCGGCGGATGGCCGGCCAGGTACAGGCGCCCGCCCGCGCGGTCCGGCGCGACGGACAGGACGACCGCGGTGGTGAACATCCGGTCGTGCTGCCGCTCGCACTCCAGGACCCGCTCCACGGCCGACAGGGTCTCCTCCATCGGGCGGCCGGCCAGCACCATCGTCCGCCAGGCCACCCGCAGGCACACCCCGAGCGCCGCCTCGTCGGGGCCGCGCCCGCACACGTCGCCCACCAGGACGTGCACCCAGTGGTCCGCGGTCTCGACCACGTCGTAGAAGTCGCCGCCGAGCAGGCTCTGCCCGCCGCCCGGCCGGTACCGGGTCGCGACGGTGATCTGGGGGTCGGCGAGGACGGGCGAGGGCAGCAGGCCGCGCTCCAGCCGGGAGTTCTCCCGGGCGATGATCTGCGCCTCCTGCAGCTGCCGCTGGGTCTCCTCCAGGGACCGCCGTTCCACGGCGTACCGGATGACCCGGTGCAGCATCTGGCCGTCGACGTGGCCCTTGACCAGGTAATCCTGGGCGCCGGCCCGGACTGCGGCGGCGCCCAGGTGCTCGTCGGCCAGCCCGGTCAAGACCACGACGGCCACGCTGGGCAGGTGCTCGTGCAGCCAGCGCACGCCGTCCAGGCCGCGGGCATCGGGGAGCCCGAGGTCGAGCAGCACGCAGCTGATCCCCGGCGGCAGCGGCGTCGCCCCGGCCAGCGAGCGGGCGCGGACCGCCGTGACCGGCGCGGCGGCGTCGAGCAGGAGCTCCTCGACCAGCAGGGCGTCGCCGTCGTCGTCCTCGACGAGCAGCACCTGGATGTGGACAGGCGCGGCGGCTGGCGCCTGGGCGGCGATGACGTCCCGGGTTGACATATGCGCTATTTCGCCGTTCCCTCGTGCCGCCAGCACCCGGTCCAGACGACCCGGGCCGACCCTGTGCCAAC
>Ga0193728_1000910_pt1 | contig 14731 bp, 4 predicted proteins | sample U1c1metaG_FD_143037 | JGI IMG/M metagenome (GOLD analysis project Ga0193728, IMG submission 143037) | Soil microbial communities from a riparian zone of the East river system, Colorado, United States - U1c1 | ecosystem: Environmental > Terrestrial > Soil > Riparian zone | place: USA: East River...
ACTAACTAAAGCCTTTTACTACCTATCTAGCTTTATATTTAATTATTTAGTTATTTTAATCTATTTTAATCTTATACACCTATTAAGTTTTTAGAGCCTTTCTATTAGGTAGTAGATTAATAATATTCTAGGTCTTTTATTTCTAAAGTTAATCAATTTCTATACCTATTGCTATTTACTAATTTAGCCAATTAGGCGATTTTATAGCTTCTCTATAGGACTTTAGTTTATTTTAATTAGTTCCTAGAAGAGCTAGCTTATCTATATTATTATCCTCTAATTTACTAGATTAATTTATCCCTAATATTAGATTTTGTCTTATTTAATTTTAATTTTATTTAATAGATTAATTTTATTTAATAGCTTAATTTTATTTATTTATCTATTTAGTTTAAATTAAATAGACTTTCTTCGTTAACTTCTAGGTCAACTTCTTTACTAGTATTAAAATTATAAAACTAGTTTTCCAGTATTTTAACATCTCTAGCCTAAGTAAGCCTTTTAGAATCTATATTATATAATCTATAAAGATTACTTCTAAATCTAAGTCATATTACCTTTCTAGCTCTAGGATCTAGTTTTTTTAGTCCTATAGCTTTATTTTTATAATATATAATTAATCTTGTTAATGTAGTAAGCGGTGGTTTGGAGGACGACAGAGTGAACGAGATAGTGAAGCAGGTGAAGTGGGTGAACTCTATCTGCGAGGGATCGAGCCTCTATATACCTGGAAGACCCTAGTTCCGGAATGTCTACGTTCCGGCTCGTATTCTGATACGTTACCTAATACACTAGGTGATACGTTACCTAATACACTAGGTGATACGTTACCTGATACACTAGGTGATACGTTACCTAATACACTAGGTGATACGTTACCTGATACACTAGGTGATACACTGGCTGATACACTAGCTGATACACTAGCTGATACCATCTGATACACTAGTTAATACACTAGCTAATACCATCTGATACACTAGTTAATACACTAGCTGATACCATCTGATACACAGTTGATACACTAGCTGATACCATCTGATACACAGTTGATACACTAGCTGATACCATCTGATACACCTCCTGAAACCATAGGATTCTTCCAGGGTGTTGTTATATAACGCTTACATAATCAACATCAGAGTTCACCATTGACACACCCCCTTAAACAATATATTGAATTACAATATTTTGTTTATCGATTTTGTTCATTAATTTTGTTAATTGTTTATCAATTTGTTTATTTAATGGCCCAAGAAGTAAGCCAAGCAGCCTCAATAAAAACCTTAGCCTATAACCAAAACCCAGGAGGAAAAAGGTCTAATTTGGGAAGGAAAAGAGTGTCTGCTGATTGATTTTATTTCTCTATTAGTAGCAAGTTCATCTGCTTAACCAAGTACTTAAAAGTAGGTCCACTTAGTGCTTTAGTAAGCATATCAGCTAGCTGTTCCTTTGTATTTATGTGGCTTAGCTGTATTATATTATTTATTACGTGTTCTCTAATAAAGTGGTATTATATATCAATGTGCTTAGTCTTAGCATAATATTCTGGGTTATTTGCCAGGTTAATTGCTAATAAGCTATCTATAAATAAATAGAATTTTTCCTTGTTTGCTATATTAAGCTGTTTTATAACGCTTATTAAATATAGGTATTCTTTTATTGCCTCTTTTAGGGCTATATATTCAGCTTCACAGCTAGATAGAGCAACCGTCTTCTATAGTTGACTAGCCTAGCTTATAGGGCTTCTTCCAAATAAGAAATAATATGCGCTAGTCGATTTTCGACCTATTATATCACCCCCCCAATCTAAATCGCAGTAACCTAAAACATAAGGTTCTGATTGTCCAGAATAGGTAATTCCTAAGGTAGGGGTATAATTTAGGTATTTCTAAATTTGATTTAGTGCCTGGTAATATATTTTATTTGGATTTAACATAAATCTAGCGCAAGTATTTACGTTTTGGGCTATATTAGGCCTAGTCTTTATAGATAAGTATATTAGGCTTCCTACTTCTTATTAATATTGTTTTATATTATTAGGAGAGGCCTATTCTATATTCTTTTCTAGTTTTAAGCCAATAATTCTAGGGGTAGATACTGGATTTAGATTTTGTTTATTAAACCTTTATAAGATATTTTGGGTATATTTCTTTTAGTTTAATTTTATAACCTTATTTTTGCGATCTCTAGTAATTTCTATACCTAGGAAATAGGAAACTAGTCCCAAACTTGTCAATTCTAGGTCTTCTCCTAGTTTTATTTGGATTTTATTTATTTATTTAATATTTAGGCTAAATACTAGTAGATCGTCTATATAGCAGATTATTATAATGCCTAGTGTATCATTTTTAAATACTGCCTAATCTGTAAAGATAGGATAAAATCCTTCTTTTTTAAGGTTATTTGCTAGGTAATTATACTATATTCTTAGTAATATAGAGCTTTATTCAATTTATATACCTTATTTAGTATTATAGTAATACCTTCTAGTTGTTCTATATATAGCTCTTTATCTATATTAGCATGTATAAAAGTATTTTTGAACTCCTATTATACCATTTCCCAATTATAGTAAGCTGCTAAATATAGCAGCATTTTGTACACTTCTGGGCGCCAAGTATTTATGAATGTTTCTTTATAATCTACGCCATATTACTAACTAAAGCCTTTTACTACCTATCTGGCTTTGTATTTAATTATTTGGTTATTTTAATCTGTTTTGATCTTGTACACCTATTAAGTTTTTAGAGCCTTTCTATTAGGTGGTAGATTAACGATATTCCAGGTCTTTTATTTTTCAAGTTGATCGATTTCTATACCTATCGCCGTTTACTAATATTTGATTTTGTCTTGTTTGATTTTGTCTTATTTAATTTTAATTTTGTTTAATAGATTGATTTTGTTTAACAGCTCGATTTTATTTAATAGCTTGATTTTGTTTATTTATCTATTTATCTCTTTAGTTTAAATCAAACAGACTTTCTTTATTAACTTCTAGGTCGGCTTCTTTGCTAGTATTGAAATTATAAAACTGGTTTTCCAGTATTTTGATATCTCTAGCCCATATAAGCCTTTTAGAATCTATATTATATAATCTATAAAGATTACTTCTAAATCTAAGTAATATCGCCTTTTTAGCTCTAGGATTTAGCTTTTTTAGTCCTATGGCTTTATTTTTATAATACGCAATTGATCCAAATACCTTAATATTTATAATATCTAGTTTTGTATTATAGAGTGCTTCGTAAGGCGTTTTAAATTGCAATTAACTATGTGGAGTCCTATTATATAGGTAAACTGCTACATTTACTGCTTCCCCCTAAAAGTGCTTTAGTAGTTTTGTAGTAAATAAAATACAGCGAACCTTTTCTAGTATCGTTCTATTTATTCGTTCTATTAACCCATTTTATTCGTGGGTATAAGCAGCCGAATATTGCTGAATAATACCGTATATAAAGCAGGCTCCTTTAAACCTTTTGTTTATAAATTCACCCCCCTAATCTAATTTCAGGTATTAAATTTTCCTTTTTAATAGATTTTCAGCTCAATTTTTAAATTCTATAAAAGCTTTATAAGCTTCTAATTTAGATTTCAGTAATTTAAATTCTAAATATCTAGTGGCTGAGTCTAGGAAGAAGATAATATATCTTTTACTATTTATAGTTTGGGGTGAGATTGGTCCATATAAGTTAGTTACTACCTTTTCTAGGTGAACTTTGGCTTTTAGTGTAATTTCTTTATTTCGCTAATTTGTTAGCTTTAATTCTATACAAATTTTGCATTCATCTAATAGAATGTCTAATTAAAGACCTAGAGTCTTTTTTAGTGAAATAGGATTTATATAGCCCATTCTTTAGTACCAAAGTTTTGTTTATTCAAGCAAATTGATTTTATTTGTTAGCTCAATTTTATTTATCTACTTGCTTTTGACCTTCTTGGTCTCTTTTTATTCGACTATCTTAGTCTCTTTTTGTTTGACCTTCTTGGTCTCTTCACTAGGCAAGTTGTTTATTACTATATCTATATAGTATAGGGAGTTTCTTCCCGCAGCTAAGATAAGCAGTTGTTCATTCTTGTATATATAGGCTTGACCGCCCTTAACTACAATTTTATAGCCAAGCTAATCTAGCTTACTAACAGATATAAGATTGTACCCAAAATTGGGTGCATATAGGCAGTTTTCTAGTACAATTTTGTTGCCTTTATTTACCAATTCGACATTTCCGATTCCAATAGAATCAATTAATACATCGGTTCCCCAACCAATCCTTATACGGGAATCTTTATAGCTTATAAAGTATTCCCTTTTAGTAATCACATGCTTTGTGCTTCCTGAGTCTAATACAAAATTAGCTCCTATTTAATTTAATTGGGGGGTTTAATTGGTAATAAATACCTATTTAGTATCCATCAGATCAAGATCGATTTCGAAATCTTCTTCTTCTGTATAACTAGGATTACTTGTTGTATCACTAGTATTTATTAACACGAGAGCTTCTTGAGCTTTTGGCTCGTAGTGGTGCTTGGTTCTAAAGCCTTTTAGTGCTTTTTTAGGAAATAGATAAAAGCAGTTCTTTGTAGAATGCGTAGTTGTTCTACACTTCTTGCAGAACTTGTTTTTATGTATTCGATTTATCTGATTGGACCTAGGTTATCTAGATCTCGTGACTAAGGCTATTTCCTAATCTTTAGATACCTGTCTTCTGTTAATTTCAGTAGGCGGAGGTTGGAGGACGACACGGTGAATAGTATAGTGAAGTAAGTGAAGTGGGTGAACTTGATACGATTGATGATGATCTAGATATCTACGGGGAATTATGGATAAGCTCGTATAGCTTACGATGGATAAGCTCGTATCGCTTACAATACATAAGCTCGTATCGCTTACAATACATAAGCTCGTATAGCTTACGATGCATAAGCTTGTATAGCTTACGATGCATAAGCTTGTATAGCTTACGATGCATAAGCTTGTATAGCTTACGATGCATAAGCTCGTATAGCTTATAATGTGTAAGCTTACGACACTAAGATAAGCAACATCTTGTGGTTCATCTTTGACACGCCCCCATAAACAATATATTAAATTTCAATATTTTGTTTATCAATTTTGTTCATTAATTTTGTTTATTGTTTTTTATTTGTTTGTCGGCCCAAGAAGTAAGCCAAGCAGCCTCAATAAAAACCTTAGCCTATAACCAAAACCTAATAGGAAAATAGGCTAATTTGGGAAGGAAAAGAGTGTCTGCTAATTGATTTTGTTTATCGATTTTGTTTATCGATTTTATTTCTCTATTGGTAGTAAGTTTATCTGCCTAACCAAGTACTTAAAAGTAGGTCCACTTAGTGCTTTAGTAAGCACATCAGCTAGCTGTTCTTTTGTATTTATATAGCTTAGCTGTATTGTATCGTTTGTTACGTGTTCTCTAATAAAGTGGTATTGTATATCAATATGTTTGGTCTTAGTATGGTGTTCTAGGTTATTTACTAGTCTAATTGCTGATAGGCTGTCTGTAAACAAATAGAATTTCTCTTTGTTTTTTATATTAAGCTGTTTAATAACGCTTATTAAATATAGGTATTCTTTTATTGCCTCTTTTAGGGCTATATATTTAGCTTCACAGCTAGATAAAGCAACTGTCTTTTATAGTTAACTAGCCCAGCTTATAGGACTTCTTCTAAATGAGAAATAGTATGCGCTAGTAGATTTTCGACCTATTACATTACCCCCCTAATCTAAATCGCAGTAACCTAAAATATAAGGTTCTAATTATCCAGAATAGGTAATTCCTAAGGTAGGGGTATAATTTAGGTATTTCTAAATTTGATTTAGTGCCTAGTAATGTATTTTATTTAGATTTAATATAAATCTAGCGCAAGTATTTACGTTATAGGCTATATCAGGCCTAGTCTTTATAGACAAGTATATTAGGCTTCCTACTTCTTATTAATATTCTTTTATATTATTAGGAGAGGCCTATTCTATATTCTTTTCTAGTTTTAACATAATAATTCCAGGGGTAGATACTAGATTTAGATTTTGTTTATTAAACCTTTGTAATATATTCTAGGTGTATTTATTTTAGTTTAATTTTATAACCTTATTTTTATAATCTCTAGTAATTTCTATACCTAGAAAATAGGAAACTGGTCCTAAATTTGTCAATTCTAGGTTATTTCCTAGTTTTATTTGGATTTTATTTATTTATTTAATATTTAGGCCAAATACTAGTAGATCGTCTATATAGCAGATTATTATAATGCCTAGTATATCATTTTTAAATACTGCCTAATCTACAAAGATAGGATAGAATCCTTCTTTTTTAAGGTTATTTGCTAGGTAGTTATACTATATTCTTGGTGACTGTTTTAGGCCATATAGAGCTTTATTTAATTTATATACCTTATTTAGTATTATAGCAGCACCTTCTGGTTGTTCTATATATAGCTCTTTATCTATATTAGCATGCGTAAAAGTATTTTTAAAGTCCTATTGTATTATTTCCCAATTATGGTAAGCTGCTAAGTAAAGCATTATTTTGTATACTTCTGGGCGGCAAGTATTTGCGAATGTTTCTTTGTAATCTATGCCATATTGCTAACTAAAGCCTTTTACTACCTATCTAGCTTTGTATTTAATTATTTAATTATTTTAATCTATCTTGATCTTATACACCTATTGAGTTCTTAGAGCCTTTCTATTGGGTAGTAGATTAACAATATTCTAGGTCTTTTGTTTTTTAAGTTAATTCATTTCTACACCCGTCGCTATTTGCTAATGCGGCCAATTAGGCGATTTTATAGCTTCTTTGTAGGACCTTAGTTCATTGTGATTGGTTCCTAGTAGAGCTAATTTATCTATATCATTATCCTCTAATTCACTAAATTAATTTTATCTAATTAATTGATTTTGTCTAATAGATTGATTTTGTCTAGTAGATTAATTTTATTTAATAGATTAATTTTGTTTAATAGCTTAATTTTATTTGTTTATCTATTTATCTTTTTGAATTAAATTAACTAGACTTTCTTTGTTAACTTCTAGGTCGGCTTCTTTAGTATTAAAATTATAAAACCGGTTCTCTAGTATTTTGATATCTCTAGCCTAAGTAAGCCTTTTAGAATCTATATCATATAATCTGTAAAGATTATTTCTAAAACTAAGTAATATCGCCTTTCTAGCTCTAGGATCTAGCTTCTTAAGTCCTATAGCTTTGTTTTTATAATATGCAATTAATCCAAATACCTTGATATTTATAATATCTGGTTTTATATTATAAAGAGCTTAATAAGGCGTTTTAAATTCCAATTAACTATATAGAGTCCTATTATATAGGTAAACTACTATATTTACTACTTCCCCCTAAAAATGCTTTGGTGGTTTTATAGTAAATAAAATACAGCGTACCTTTTCTAGTATTGTTCTATTTATTCGTTCTATTAACCTATTTTACTTATTGATATAAGCAGCTAAATATTGCTAAATAATACTATATGTAAAATAGGCTCCTTTAACCCTTTTGTTTATGAAATTACCCCCCTAATCTGATTTCAGGTATTATATTTTCCTTTTTAATAGGTTTTTAGCTCTATTTTTAAATTCTATAAAAGCTTTATAGGCTTCTAATTTAGATTTTAGTAATTTAAATTCTAAATATCTAGTAGCTGAGAAGAAAATAATGTATCTTTCACCATTTATAGTTGGGGGAGATATTGGTCTATATAAGTTAGTTACCACCTTTTCTAGGTGAACTTTTGCTTTTAGTGTAATTTCTTTATTTCGCTAATTTATCAGCTTTAATTCTATATAAATTTCGTATTTATTTAATAGCACGTTTAATTATAGACCTAGAGTCTTTTATAGTGAAATAGGATTTATATAGCCTATTCTTTAGTGCTAAAGTTTTGTTTATTTAAGTAAATTGATTTTATTTATTGGCTTAATTTTATTTATTTACTTGCTTTTAACCTTGTTAGTCTCTTTTTATTTAACTGTCTTAGTCTCTTTTTATTTAACCTTTTCGATCTCTTTACTAGGCAAATTATTTGTTACTATATCTATATAGTATAAGGAGTTTCTTCCCATAGCTAAGATAAGTAGTTCTTCATTTTTGTATATATAGGCTTAACCGCCCTTAACTATAATTTTATAACTAAGCTGATCTAGCTTACTAATAGAGATAAGATTGTATTAAAAATTAGGTACATATAGGCAGTTTTCTAGTACAATTTTGTTGCCTTTGCTTACTAATTTAACCTTTCCGATTCCTATAGAATTAATTGTTGTATTAGTTCCCTAACCTATTCTTGTATAGGAATCTTTATAGCTTATAATGTATTCTTTTTTAGTAATTATATGCTTTATAGCTCCTAAGTCTAATATAAAATTAGCTCCTTTTTGGTTTGGGGTTTAATTAGTAATAAGTACCTATTTAGTATCTATTATATTATCTTCTTCTATATTACTGCTACTAGGATTTATATTACTAGTATTTATAGATATAAGAGCTTCTTGATCTTTTGGCTTATAGTAGTGCTTAGTTTTAAACCCTTTTAGAGCCTTTTTAGGAAATAGATAAAAACAGTCCTTTGTATAATGTATAGTTGTTTTATACTTCTTATAGTACTTGTTTTTATATATTCAATTTGTCTAATTAGGCCTAGGTCGTCTTCCCGTGACTAAGGCTATTTCCTAATCTTTAGATACCTGTCTTCTAGATTCGTCTATTAAGTTAGAAAATAGGTTTTCTAAATTAATGGTACTAGAATTGGTTCTATAAGATTGGGTAACTATTGTAACGAATCCTTTGTAGGGACTAGTTAGGTTATTTAAAACCTAAGCAACAATTACCTAACTTAGCATTTCTATGCCTTTGGCTTTTAATTAATCAGTGAGTTACTTAACTTTATTTAAGTACTCTTCTATAGAAGAATATTTAGATAAGGTGGTTTTGAAAGCTCTTTATAGATTAAAAACTCTAAGCTAAACCCTTTTGGGCTATAGAGATTTTTTAACTGCTTCTATGCTTTAAGAGCTGTTTTGGAATACTAGATTTGTAAGAGAGGACTATCCTTAATTATAAGCCTTATATTTGCTAAGGCCTTTTAATTAACTTCTGGTTTTAGAGTAGTTTCTTCTACTATAGCATCGCTAAGCGATCCCTTTATAAGAAGAGATTGGACCCGAAGGCTCTAAACTTTATAGTTAGATTGCCTAATAAGCTTGGGGATTGAGATTTTATTAGACATTTTATCTACGAATAGATAAATAAAATTAAATAATTAAGGTTCGCTTAAGATTTAAATAAAATTCGAAGATTAAGATAAAATTTGATTGAGTGTTAAATAAGATTTAATTAAGAGTTAAATAGAATTTAATTAAAGGTTAAAACATAATTTAGTTAAGGGTTAAACAATATTTAGATATAATAAAGATTTAAGTGAAATTGGAATAAAATTAATCTGAGATTAACTTAAGATTTGTGTAATTAATCGATTGGTTAACAATTGATTTAGATTTAACTAAAATTTAGTTGAAAATTAATCGAGATTTGGTCGAGGTTAGAGCAGCCGGGCTTATAACCTGTTAATTTTAGTAGGTGGAGGTTAGAGGACGACACGGTGAATAGTATAGTGAAGTAAGTGAAGTGGGTAAACTTAATACAATTAATGATGATCTAGATATCTATGGGGAATTATATTTCTATATAGATACTTAGGATATCGTAAGCTTACGATAGATAAGCTCGTATAGCTTACGATGGATAAGCTCGTATCGCTTACGATATATAAGCTATGTATAAGCTCGTATAGCTTACGATGTATAAGCTTGTATAGCTTACGATGCATAAGCTCGTATAGCTTATGATGTGTAAGCTTACGACACTAAGATAAGCAACATCTTGTGGTTTATCTTTGACAGTATTTCTCTAAGTCTAGACTATCTAGTAGGGGCCTTATAAGATAGTAGTTTATATTACTATAGTTATACTATATAATAGATAGGTAGTAGACCCCCAGCAAGGGTCCTTCGCCTCTCCTTTATTCCTTACTTCTTCGATATTTAGAACTTCTATCTCTTATATCTATACCCTAGTCGCTACTTATTTTATATAGAGCTTTCTATTCCTATCTCTTATATTCCTACTAGCGCTTCTATATCTAAATCTATTATTATCTCTAGTTCTTTCCCTATTCTTACTAGTTAGCTATATACCCTTTATAGGTTGGCTATAAATATTATATTTACTATATTAAATCTAATTCTTAATTGTCCTAGTCTTAAGCTTACTATAGCTGTCTATAGGGGTCTTTCTATAGGGCGTCCTCTCCCTTATATCCCCTATAACCCTTATATCCCTATTTAGTCTAGTAATATCGCGTAGCACCACTTCTAGCCCGTTAAGGCTTAGGATAGCTAACCTAGCCCCCTAGTACTAAAGGTAGGAAACGCTAGGAAGGCACCTACGTCCCCCTAGCTTATTACCTATTATTTCTATTTATATAACCTAGCGTATAGTTATTCCCGTAGCTATTAAGCCCTTACCTTCTATCTCCTATATTTAATACAGTCTTCTCTCTCCTACGCCTTATATATACTTTAGTAGCAGTTTATATATTTTATTTAGTCTTAATTTAAGTAGTATCTTATATTATAGGGGCCTATATAGTAGCCGCAGAATACCTATACTGCGTGTATAGATTAGGTATATCCCTATTATATATAGCAGTAGTATTATTCTAGGCGTAGTCTATAGTTATAGAGCCTTATATTATATATAAGGCTATTTATAATTACTCCTTTTTAGATAAGGAGTTTTTATATTCCTAGTATATATATACTAATAATAAGGGAGCTATACGTTTAACTAGCGTCTCCCTAGCGAGTCTCTAGCAACCCTTATATCCTTTTATTATTCTTATTATTTACTTAGTTTATATTTTCCTATTAAAGCTATTAGATTTAGGTAATCTTAAGACCTAGTATAAGGCGTTCTATTTGCTTTACTATCTCTTATATAGTTACTATATTATCCGCCTAGCGTCCCTTTTCTACCCTAAGGCTTATAGGAACTATTAGGACTTTAACTAGGTAATCTTCGCGAAGTACTTTTATGCTAATACATTCTCCTAGCCTATCCCCTACTTTTATAGCTCGTTCCTTTACCTATTAATCCTTTAGGGTAACTCTAATATCTCCGCTCCTAAGGTATTAGACTATAACTGCGTCGTAGACCTCTTTACGAATATTTATAAGGACTTCCGTTTCTAATTATCCTCTAAGCCCCTCTACTTTTTCTATATTTAGTTATATTATAATTATATACCTAGTTATTATCTTAAGGGGGGTAGGTTCCTTATACTATAGAAGCGCAGCTATAGAGGCCTAGGTGCAGTTCGCCAGTAAGGGGGTTTTTATTTATTTTTAATTTTACTTAGCCGTTAGAGGATTTAATTAAGGGTTTACTAGAGGGGCGCCTAGGGTTTGCTAGACTAGCAGAGCCATTCTACTAGCTATATTAGTTTATTATAGCTAATAGTTACTCCCCCGTAATTCTAGGTACTAGATGTTAAAGATAAACTACAAGATGTGCTTATATAATGCTTATATAAGAACACCCTAGAAGAACCCTATTAGATCGTATAACAGGTTATATATTAGGTTATGTATTATGTAATATATTAGGTTATATATTAGGCATGTATTAGGTCGTGTATTAGGTCGTGCATTAAGGTCGCGTATTAGGTCGTATTAGAATACGAGCCGGAATATAGATATTCTAGAATTAGGGTCTTCCAGGTATATAGAGTCTCGATCCCCTATATAGATAGACATTATCTATTGCATCAAGTTCATCTACTTCACTTACTTCACTATCTCGTTTACCCTATCGTCCTCTAACCTCCGCATTACTAAATTAACACTAGACGCGTCTAGTAGGCTTTATATTTTATTAGATACCTTCTTAATAGAGGTATTTCCGCTTTATAGTATAGTATTCGCCTATCTTTATTATAGAGGGCCGTTATTAGGCGTAGATCTAGCGGTCGCGCGCGAGTACAAGCCACCGTCGGTTAACGTGTACCTCCCCTGCAATACATGCATCTTAGGGGGATTCTCTAGGTGTTTTTCAGGGTTCTTTTAGTTAGTTTTAGTCTTTTTAGGCCAGGTGCAGCAAGAGCTCTAAATTTCCTATTGCTAATATTTAATCTCTAAATAAAATATACTACTAGGCACTAAATTAAATTTAGAAATACCTAAATTATATACCTACCTTAGAATTACCTATTCTAGATAATTAGAACCTTATATTTTAGGTTATTATAATTTAGATTAGGGGGGTAATATAATAGGTCGAAAATTAACTAGCGTATATTATTTCTTATTTAGAAGAAGCCCTATAAGCTAGGCTAGTTAACTATAGAAGATAGTTACTTTATCTAGCTATAAAGCTAAATATATAGCCCTAAAAGAGGTAATAAAAGAATACCTATATTTAAGTTATAAAACAGCTTAATATAGCAAATAAGGAAAAATTCCATTTATTTATAGATAGCTTATTAGTAATTAACCTGGTAAATAACCTAGAACATTATACTAAGACTAAGTATATTAATATATAATACCACTTTATTAGAGAATATATAATAAATAATATAATATAGCTAAGCTATATAAATATAAAGGAACAGCTAGCTAATAAGCTTACTAAAGCACTAAGTGGACCTATTTTTAAGTACTTGGTCGGGTAGATAAACTTACTACTAATAGAGAAATAAAATTAATAAACAAAATCAATTAGCAGATACTCTTTTCCTTCCTAAATTAGACCTTTTTCCTACTAGGTTTTAGCTATAGGCTAAGGTTTTTATTAAGGCTGCTTAACTTACTTCTTAGGTCACTAAATAAATAAAATTAATAAACAAAATTAATAAATAATATATTATAATATAATATATTGTAATAAACTCTAATATTGCTTATATAAGCATTATATATTGCTTATATAGGAACACCCTAGAAGAACCCTATTAGGTTATATATCAGATCGTGTATTAGATCGTGTATCAGATCGTGTATTAGATCGTGTATCAGATCGTGTATTAGATCGTGTATCAGGTCGTGTATCAGATCGTATATCAGGTCGTATATCAGGTCGTGTATCAGATCGTATATCAGGTCGTATATCAGGTCGTATATCAGGTCGTATATCAGGTCAAGTATTAGGTCGAGTATCAGGTCAAGTATTAGGTCGAGTATCAGGTCAAGTATTAGGTCGCGTATAGGTCGTATCAGAATACGAGCCGGAACATAGACATTCCGGAACTAGGGTCTTCCAGGTATATAGAGGCTCGATCCCCCATAGATAGTCACAATCAATCACATCAAGTTTATCCAATTCACCTGCTTCACTACATCGTTTACCATGTCGTCCTCCTTACCTCCGCTTATCAAATCAATAGTATATTAGGTTATATATTAGGTCGTATATTAGGTCGTGTATTAGGTCGTATTAGAATATAAGCCGGAACGTAGAGATTTTAGAACTAAGGTCTTCTAGGTATATAGAGACTTAATCCCCTATAGATAGTTATTATCAATTCGTATTAAGCTTACCTACTTTACTTACTTTACTATCTCGTTTACCCTATCGTCTTCTAAACCTCCGCCTACTAAATTAATAAATTATACTATACTCTATAGGATAGGGAGGAAGGAGCTAGCTGTAAAAGCTATCTACCTCACCCCTATATTTGCCTACGTATTTATAAATGCTCTATTATAGTATTGGTAGATATAGATAATTAAGGGACTATCTCTAGAGCTATATAATTGGACTTAATTTAATGCTAACGACTTTTAAATAGGGGATAGGAACGATATAGAGCTTATAATAGGTAATTAATTATAGTTTAGAAAGAGGTTAAATAGGACCTATAGGACACTTAGAGGATTATAAGGTATTTCTTTTATATATTAATAAGTTCAATACTAATTTAGGAAGGACCTGCTTCTGTTTTTAGTGGAGTACTAGGGGGTATAACAATAGTTCTGGAAGAGTCCTCCACATCCGTCTACACGCGTTTCCTGCTTATATAAGCAGATTCCCTTTAACGTATTTGACCACTCCCCGGGCCGCACCAGTCCTCGGGCTACCCTCAAAAAATATATATAATCAGCATTTCCGACCCTCCAGCAATTTCAACAACCACTTAATAAAATCGCTCGAGATTTAAAATTTTGGGAATCTATGCCTATAAGATACCGTTATATAGTTTATATGCCGTACCAGTTTATCGTTATATATAGACAAGCATTTGGCACTATATTACGGGCCAGAATCTCTACTTAAATATCTTATCTTTAAGCTAAAGGTCTAAAATTAAGAAAAGAATATTAAAATGTTACAAACACTTATTATTAATAATTACAGGCAAAAATAATAAGTGGTTGTTGAAATTGCTGGGGGTCGGAAATGCTAATTTAACATACATTTGAGGGTGGCCCAAGGACTAGTGTGGCCCGGGGAGTAGTCAAACACGTTATACGGTCTCTGTAGCAATTACGTCGGTATCCGTAGATATAGGCCTATATCAAGGCCTATATTCCTCATAGTTAGATTCCATAGATTCATTCATTCATTCCAATATCATTCAGTTCATCAGCTCTCCTTCGAATAACCTCCAGCGGTGTGAAATAAGTATAGATGACTTTTCACATTCATAC
>Ga0193728_1000911_pt1 | contig 14730 bp, 16 predicted proteins | sample U1c1metaG_FD_143037 | JGI IMG/M metagenome (GOLD analysis project Ga0193728, IMG submission 143037) | Soil microbial communities from a riparian zone of the East river system, Colorado, United States - U1c1 | ecosystem: Environmental > Terrestrial > Soil > Riparian zone | place: USA: East River...
CAATTCCCGTGGGAGAGAGCGAGTTCGCACGCGATGCCACCTTCGGCTTCTCCTCGTCGAACCTCCGGGACTTCGTAGAGGAGAAGAGCGGCGGGACCATCCCGCTCGCACGCGTCCTCAGTATTGGGCTCGACGACATCCGCGACGGCGGCCCGGATCGAGTCGCCCGAATACTTGAGAGCGCCGTTGACCTGCAATTCATCGTCGTCAACGCGGCGACCTATGACGACCTCGACATCGTGGTCGTCGGTCTGCACCAGGCGCAGGACCGCGGCAAGCGGTTCCTCCACCGAACGGGCCCGTCATTTGTCCAGTCACTCATTGGACTAGCCCCGCGTGGGCCGCTCAGCGCCTCAGAAATCTGGACCTCGGGCCGATCTGCTGGCCACGGGCTCGTGGTAATCGGGTCGCACGTGCAGCAGACCGTGCGACAAATGACCATCGCGCAGGAGCGGGGCGGCGTGACCCGCATCGAGTTGATGGTCCCCCACGTCATCGATGCGTCCACGCGTCAAGCTCATCTCGAGGCTGTCGCCAGGCAGGTGCGCGATTCCCTCGCCTACTCCGACGTCATGCTGTTCACTTCGCGCGCCCTGGTCACCGGCGCAGACGGTGCGGCGAGCCTCGACCTCTCGAGGCTCGTGTCCACAGCACTCACCGATGTCGTGCGGGATGTCCTGACCGCCCGGCCCGCCTGGGTAATCGCAAAGGGTGGCATCACGTCGCACGATGTCGCGGTGCGAAGCCTGGGCATCCGACGAGCCACCGTTCTCGGCCAACTTCTGCACGGAATGATCTCGGTGCTGCGCACGGAACGAGCCGACGAGGACGTAGCTGGGATGCCCTTCGTGGTGTTCGCCGGCAACGTCGGAGGCGACGATGCCCTCGCGAACGCGATCGAGGTCTTCGACGGGCGACGCGCTTCAATGCTGGGCTGACGGGTCGGCACGAACACTAAGGGAGCCCCTCACCTCTGGCGGTGAGGGGCTCCCTTAGGTTTCAATGGGCCAGTTTTCAGTGGGCCAGTGCGGGCAGCTCGCCCAGGTACGCACCGTTTTCGATGAGCACGTGCTGCAGCCGGTCGACATCGATCGCGCGCGGTGCGATGCCGGAGGCTGCGGACAGCGCCGCTGCGGTGCCTGCTGCCTCCCCCATGGCGAAAGCTGGCGGCATGACCCGGATTGCGCCCAGCGCCTCATGAGTGGCCGAGACACACCGACCGGCCACGAGCAGGCCATCCCGATCCCGCGGCACGAGGCTGCGGAAGGGGATCTCGTAGATGTTCGCGGTCGCGTACGAATCGCTGGCCCCGCCGCCCGAGCCTGCCGGGTCGTGGATGTCCACGGGATAGCCAGCAAGCGCGATCACGTCGTCAAAGTGCTGGCCGGACTGCAGATCATCGAGAGTGAGCACGTAGTCTCCGACGATGCGTCGCGTCTCCCGGACGCCGATAGTCGATGCGGTATCCAACAGCTCCGCGTTCTGGAATCCGGGGAGCTCCGCGCGGAAGAATGCCATCAGCTGCATGACCTGCTCATGGCCCTCGATCTCGGCCGCACTCAGATCCGCGGCCTTCGTGCCATCGCGTCCGAGCACCCGGCTGGTGTTGATCCGCCAGACGCCCTTGTGAAGGGTCTTGTACATGCCGACGCCCCTGCGTGGGATCGTGAAGCGTCCGGCCGCCCTTGCGCTCTCAACGATGGATGCGAATGGGCGATAGTCGTCGGTGTGGCTTGTGACGTATGCCTCAACGGCCGCGTCATCCACTCCAGAGACCCTGAAGAACATCGTCATGGGCTGGACGAGCGCATCGGTGTCGCGGCCGTACTCCGTCGGGTTGCCCGCGAAGGCTGCTACGTCGCCATCGGCGCTGCAGTCGACCGTAACTGTCGCGGTCTGTACGTGCAGGCCCTCCTTGTCTGCGCAGACTACGCCGACCACCTTGCCGTCTTCGACGATCGCGTCGACGACCGAGGTGTGGAACTTCAGCTCGACGCCCGCCTCCAGGCACATCCGGTTGGCAATCACCTTCGCGGCCTCCGGCTCGAACGGCGTCACCTTGTCGTGCCCGTAAACGATGAAGCCGGAGTATGCGTCTCCGGCATGGGTCTCCGACGGATGGATTGCGCCACCAATCTCGACCATGCGATTGACAAACTCTTCAAATACGCCCTTGATCAGCTGGGTCTTGCCGTCGAGTGAGTAGGACGTCATGCAGGGACCGACGAGACCGGCGGTGAGGTTTCCACCGAGGAAGCCGAATCGCTCGATCAGGACAGTTCGCGCGCCACTCCGCGCCGCCGCGACGGCTGCGGCAATTCCGGCGGGGCCACCACCCACGACGAGCACGTCCGCGTGCGTCGAGTTCGGTATGTCTTTGGAGTATGAGTACGGCATTTGTACAGCTTTCTAAAGAGAGACGAGAGGTAATGCGCATTACTACTATAGAGTCATCGCCGCAAAACCGTCAGACCCGAGGGTTCATTCGGCGCAAGATGGGTCGTCAATGCGGCTCGGCAAGCACATGTATACGGTGCGGGGTGGACCTCAGTCCTTGCCGACCAGCTACCGAATTTCGTACGTGCCGTCGAGTCGGGCGCGTCCGATGACGTGTCCTGTCATGGCGTGGAGGGCGTCGGTAATGGCGAATCTGCTGGGCAGCTCAAGTCGGTGATCCAGGGCAAAGAGTTGGAAAACGTAGGAGTGTGGCCCATGGGAAGGGATCGGCATCGGGCCGGCCCAACCGCGATGACCCAGGGCGCCGTTGCCGTGTCTGAGTCCGTCGATCGGGCTTGGCTGGGTGAGACCGTTTTCGGGGATGCCGTGCAGCGCCGGGTCGATGCCGAGCGTCAGGGCGTGGGTGGCTGCTTGCCCAAACGGGACGTCCGGATCCTGCACGATGAGCACGAGTTCGGCGGTCCCGGTCGCCGGCGTCGTCCAGGAGAGGGCAGGTGAGATGTTGGCGCCAAAGAGTCGACCGCGGTACCGTTCGGGAATGGGAGTGCCGTCGTCGAAAGCGGGGCTGGTCAGTGCGAAGTTCTCGGGTGCCTGCAGGTTGGGGTTGGCCCAGACGAGGGTGTGGTGTCCGGCGCGTCGATTGCGGAGCGCGCGGCCGAGGAGGTTGGGCATGGGGTTCGGTTCCTTTTCTCAGTGTGGCTAGTGGGGTCGGCGTGGGCAGGAACCAGTGGTCTTGCGGCGTGTCAAGAAGAACACTTCCGACGCCGTCCCGCAAACCGATCGCTAACCGGGCGCCCGACCGCGCTCACTTCTTTGGGCGAGGCGCTGGATTTGCCCTGCGTGCACGTCGCTCACCCACTCCCAGCCGGGCTTGGCCGATGGGCCGACCCGCGAATCGCGGGGGTCATTGCCCTCACGCAAGGCGAGCACGTACCTCCGATCCTGTTCGATCCGCTCACGTAGCTGATCAGCTCCGCCCCCTTCAGCTCCGCCGACGGACCCGTGGCCGGGGATGACGACATCGACATCGCCCGCCGCATCCTCGAGCAGCCGCAGCGCGGCGAGGTAGTCCCCGATCGGGTCGACGGTGTCGCTCAAGTCGAGCATCGGAATGAACACATCGGAAAGCATGTCGCCGGCGACGAGAACCCCGCGCTCTTCAATCAACAGTGCGGCATGGCCCGGGGCGTGTGCCTGGTGCTCGATGATCCGGACGAACGGACCGTCCCAGGGGATCTGGGTGGTTTCGTCGGGCAGGCCGGTAATGAGCCCGATCAGGTCGAGCGATACCTGTTCGGGGATGCCGAGCCGGCGCGAATCGACCCCACCCGCCAGCCGATCCCGGGCAGTGGCCGCGCAGCGCGCGGTGCTGTAACGGGGCGGCGAACCGAGCGCCGAGTACCAGAGCAGGTGATCCCAGTGAGGATGCGTCGAAAAGCCCACCGCAACGCTCTGACCTTTATCGGCCAGGTCCCTCGCGAGGCAGGCCATTTCAGCGGCGTGCACCCCTGGGTCGATCAGTAACACGCCATCCCTGCCCTCAACGACGACGACGTTGCTCTGGACGAACTCGCTCACGTGGATAAGCACACCATCCGCGACCTGCCTCAGCATGCGCGCAACGCTACCCGCCCCGGCGCCCGCCGACAACGAGTCGCGCAGCGCGCCGGTGCAGATCGGCGGGCGGCGGGCGGTCAACCAAGTTGCATGAGCAAATGTGGCACTCCGGAAACAAGGTGTCTCTGATGGGCCATCGTCGCAGAACCGGTGGTCTTGCGGCGAGTCGGCGGAGCCGCCTCGCATGCGCTTGTTGTGACCACTCGCGTTGTGCTTGAAGGCTGTGCGGCTTCGCTTAGGTACCACCGGTTCCGCCAAACAAAAATAGCGCCCCTTCTGGGGCGCCTTTTTGTTTGGCGGAACCGGTGGGATTTGAACCCACGGTGGGCTCAACACCCACACAACTTTTCGAGAGTTGCACCTTCGGCCGCTCGGACACGGTTCCGGGGAAGAGTTTAGTACACGGCGACGGAGCTACAGCCCGGGGCCGGTCGACGCCACCGGGGCAAGCGCGAAGTGCGGATTCTCTATGACACCGAAGATGCCCCCGCCGCCCGGCAACGTGACGGTCGCCAGCCGGAGTCCATCGCCCAGGTCGAGCGCGTCGCCGCGAGCCGTGGCACCGGCAGAGATCAGACCCGCGACCGCGTCATCCACGTTGTCCACTCCCCAGTAGGAAATCGGACCGTCCTCGACCGACGCGCCGGCTTCGAGACCGAGCTCGAAACCACCGACACTGAAGCCGACGTAGAAGGGCTCATCGAAGTAGGGCTGCACTCCGAGGACGCCAACAAACCAGTCACGCGCCGCCACGATATCTGGCGCCGGATAGATGACCGATCGAATCCCGAGAAACATGCGAACTCCTTAGATTGAGTTCAGGATGGCGCGGGGCACCGACATCCGATTTGTCCACACCATCGCGGGGTCGGGCGTCGCTGACGGCGGCCCGGCCTAGGCTGATCGCATGGCACGCACCGCCCCCAACTTCCGCTGCACAGAGTGCGGCTGGACGAGTCTCAAGTGGGTCGGGCGATGTGGCGAATGCCAGTCCTGGGGCACGGTCGTCGACGACGCGGAGAACGCTCCGTCGCCGCGCGCGGTCGTGCCAATACGCGTGAGCGCAAGTCGTGCAGCGAAGCCCATCACCGAGATCGGGTCCAACGACGACGTCACCCATTGGCCCAGCGGAATCGCCGAATTCGACCGGGTGCTCGGCGGCGGCATCGTGCCCGGTGCGACCATCCTGCTCAGCGGCGAGCCGGGAGTCGGTAAGTCGACCCTGCTGCTCGAGGTCGCATCCCGCGCCGCGGCGAACGGAATGCGCGTCCTCTATGTCAGCGCCGAGGAGTCCGTCAACCAGGTGCGCATGCGGGCGGCGCGAACGGGCGCCCTGCAGCCGACCCTGTTCCTCGCCGCGGAGGTCGACCTCGCGGTCATCCTCGGCCAGATTGAACAGGTCGATCCGCAGCTGGTCATCGTCGACTCCGTGCAGACGGTCGCGTCCTCCACTTCAGAGGGTCTCGCGGGCGGTCCCGCCCAGGTTCGTGAGGTCGCATCCACGCTCATCCGGGTCTCGAAGGACCGCAACCTTCCCGTACTGCTCGTCGGCCACGTCACCAAAGACGGCACGATCGCCGGCCCCAGACTGCTCGAACACCTCGTGGATGTCGTGCTCCAGTTCGAGGGCGATCGCCAGACCGCGCTGCGTTTCGTTCGCTCCCACAAGAACCGCTTCGGGCCGACGGATGAAGTCGGCTGTTTCGAGATGACCGGCGACGGCATCGCCGAAGTCGCCGACCCCAGCGGGCTGTTTCTCTCGCGGACCCGGCAGCCGGTCAGCGGGACGTGCGTCACCATTGCGGTCGAAGGTCGACGCGCGCTTCCGGTCGAGGTGCAGGCGCTGATCGTGAAGTCATCCGACCGATGCCACGCCGGGTCGTGAACGGTGTGGACAGCTCGCGGGTCGCCATGCTGCTCGCCGTTCTCGAACGGCGGTCGAACATGCAGCTCTCAACCTTCGATGTCTACGTGTCCACGGTTGGCGGCATCCGGGTCATCGAGCCGGGTGCCGATCTGGCAATCGCACTGGCCATCGCCAGCGCCTTCAAAAACAAGGCGCTGGCCGCCACGACGGCCGCGATCGGAGAAATCAGCCTCGCCGGCGAGATCAGGCCGGCGTCCTCGGCCAAGCAGCGAGTTGCGGAAGCGAGGAGATTGGGGTTCAGTACGGTGCTGGATGCCAAGGCCGAGCACCTGCACGAAGCACTCAGGCTCGCCTTCGTAAACGCGAAACCTGACCCTGTGGACGTCCCCGACTTCTAACCCACCCTCCCATTCGTCGAACTGACGTATCTGGTCGGTAACCGGCGCCAATAGCGACCAGTCGTGTCAGGTCGCCAGGGGGTGGGGATGGATTGCGTGCCGAAGCCCGTGGCGGCGCGAACATGGCAGGATGCGTCGACCCACTCCACTGCCGGACGAACTAGGCGAAGGCGCCTTTTTGACGGCGGAAGCCCGAAAGCTCGGGATCAGCCGTCGACGCACCCGCAGCAGCTCACTGGTCTCGCCCTATTTCGGCGTCCGGTCACCAGGAGTAGCCAGCTCGACTTTCGAACGGGCACGCGCCTACGCGCACTGGATGGAGCGATCACAGTTTTTCAGCCATCTCACCGCAGCAGAGCTACTCGGTCTCCGCATGCCGGAAGGATTCCGCCCCGACGAGCTGCATGTCGCTTCGATCCCGCCCATGCGTGCCCCACGATCGCACGGCGTAACCGGGCATCAGGTCGCCCTGCTGCTCCCGGCAGAGACCGTTCATGGACTGCGGCTGAGCAGCCCCGTCGACACGTGGCTGTCGCTCGCGAGCACGTTGTCCCTCGATGATCTCGTCGTGATGGGGGATGGCCTCGTCGGCCGCATCCGACCGCTGATCGATCTGGCGGGGCTTCAAGGGGTGATCGCATCGGTGCCGGGTCGGCGAGGGCAGCGCCGCTTGAATGAGGCCATCCGCTCCATCCGACCGAACACCGATTCCGCGCGTGAAACCCTTCTTCGGGCTGCTCATCGTTCGGGCAGGGTTTCCTGAGCCCGAGGTGAACGGCGCAATCACGAACTCCTTCGGTGCCACCATCGTCCACGGAGATCTCGTCTACCGTGATTACCGCACCATCCTGGAGTATGACGGGGGCGATCACCGATCCGACGAGCGCCAGTTTCACATCGACATCGACCGCCTGGACCAACTGATGGAGGACGGCTGGCGCGTCATCCGCGTGAACAAGAACCTGATGTATCGACGAGCGACGCTGTTGGGCAAGATCACTGTCGCGCTACAGAAGGGCGGATGGCGGCCAACGAGCAGGTGAGCTGACGCAATTGGCCGCACAGCCGGCGCCACAGCGGCCAATTGCGTCGCCTCAGAATGACGAAGTCAGGCGCGAGGCAACTCCAGTGCCTCGATCACGTCGGCCGGCGCCGCCTGCATTGCGTGTGGTCCGGCGACATCGAACCAGACGGCCTCGAGCACGCCCTCGTTCTGCTTCAGAAAGTCGAGCAGTTCGGCGGCTCCGTAAATCGTGGACTCCGGAGCATCCTCTTCTGGAACCATCGCGGCGTAGGTCTCCGCGGACGAGAAGAGCAACAGCATGTACCTGTCGGCGTCGCCCCGGCGGAACACCCGAACCTGAGGTTCGCCGTCAGAGGGAAGCAGCGGCACGACAACGCCATCGTTTCGAAGCGCGAGGGCCACGGCGACGGCATCCTGCGCCTCGAGCGCGGAGGCGAGCGAGACTGCCACTACTTCAGAACGAACTGCGGCGAGTCTGTTTTGCCCGAGGTGATGCCGTTCACAGTGACCGTCAGGTGGTAGCTCGCACCGTTTGCGATTACCTGCGGCGCGTTGGTAGCTGAGCACGCGGCCGGGTTCGAGCGGGTGCGGTCCCAGGCAAATGGGGTGCTCTTCACCGGAACGTTCGGTTTGAGAGTTGTCGTGGCGGGCTGGGCGCCGGTCTGGCAATCCTTCGATGACCAGATCTTCTCCGTGCCACTGGTGATCTGATATGCCTGCTTGTCGCTGCCATCCTGGAACGAGCAGTCGGCGGCACCGGTGTTCGTGATCGTGAGCGAGAGCTGCGGGTCGACGCCGGGCGCGTAGCTCAGGGCATCCGTCACCCCGGTGACCTTGATGTCGCCTGCCACGCACGGCGGCGCCTTCGCGGCGACGGTGTGAGGCGTGTTGGTGGAAAGAGCAGCGGGCTTACCGCCGCCGGGTCGCGCGACGATGAGGATGATGATCAGGATGACGGCGAGCACGCCGATCAAAACCACGAGCCGGCGGCGCCAATACACCTTGTTTGGCTGCGGGCCGACGGGAGTCCGAATCGTCGACATACTTCAGGCTAACTGCAGCTGCTTGAGCATCCTTGTATTGCCGAGGGTGTTTGGCTTTACTCGGCTCAGATCCAGGAACTCCGCGATGCCCTCGTCCTGGGAGCGCACGAGCTCTGAATAGACGTCCGGCGCGACGATATCCTCGCCGATCGACTCGAATCCGTGCCGGCTGAAGAACTCTGTCTCGAAAGTCAGGCAGAACAGCCGAGTCAGCCCGAGGGCGACCGCCGAGGACTCGATATCGCTCAGGATGGCGTGGCCGACCCCGTGATGCAGCCAATCGTCCGCGACAGCGAGGGTTCGCACCTCGCCGAGGTCTTCCCACATGACGTGCAGCGCGCCGCAGCCGATGAATTCTCCGTCGTCATCCACGGCGACGCGGAACTCCTGCACCGCCTCGTAGAAGACGACCCGCTCCTTGCCGAGAAGGATGCGGCGCTGAACCAGCGGCTCAACGAGGGCCTTGATTGCGGGAACGTCCGATGTGCGGGCGGGGCGCACGGAAAAACTCACCCGACCAGTCTACGGAAGCCCTTCCCGGTAACGGTTGTGCAGGAATCGCGGCCGCAAAGTGGCGTTTTGCCCAGAAAGGATGTGACGGAGTGGCCGAAACTCCTGCACAACCGTTGTTTTGGGGACGGGAAAGGGCGCCGGGATTGCTCCCGACGCCCCTCGTCATTGTGACCCGCCGCTGGCTTACGCCTCGACGGCGATCGGCTCCGGCTCGATTGCACCGGGCTGGCGGGACGTCGTGATGACGAATTCGTTGTCCACGAAGTCGACGTGCACGTGGTCGCCCGCGTTGAGCTCGCCGTGCAGGATCTTCTCCGACAGGCGATCCTCGACCTCGTGCTGTACCGCGCGACGAAGCGGGCGAGCACCGAGCGCGGGGTCGAACCCGATGTCGATGAGCTTCTCCTTCGCCGGGAGCGTCAGCTCGATGGTCAGGTCGCGGTCCATCAGCCGAACCTTGAGGCGGCTGATGAACAGGTCGACGATCTGCAGCAACTCTTCCTTGTTGAGCTGCGGGAACACGATCGTCTCATCGACGCGGTTCAGGAACTCAGGCTTGAAGTGCTTCTTCAGCTCGTCGACGACCTTGCCGCGCATGCGGTCGTAGTTCGTCGCCGTGTCGCCCTCGAGCTGGAAACCAACGGGCCCACCCGTGATGTCCTTGGTGCCGAGGTTGGTCGTCATGATGATGACCGTGTTCTTGAAGTCGACGACGCGACCCTGGCCATCCGTCAGTCGTCCCTCTTCGAGAATCTGGAGGAGCGAGTTGAAGATGTCGGGGTGTGCCTTCTCGATCTCATCGAACAGCACCACGGAGAACGGCTTGCGGCGCACCTTTTCGGTGAGCTGTCCGCCCTCTTCGAACCCGACGAATCCGGGAGGGGCACCGAACAGTCGTGAGACCGTGTGCTTCTCGCCGTACTCGCTCATGTCGAGGGAGATCAGCGCGTTCTCGTCGTCGAACAGGAACTCCGCGAGCGCCTTGGCCAGCTCGGTCTTACCGACACCGGTTGGGCCGGCGAAGATGAACGAACCGGATGGACGCTTCGGGTCCTTCAGGCCAGCGCGCGTGCGGCGGATGGTCTTGGCGAGTACCGAGATGGCCTCTTCCTGGCCGATAACCCGCTGGTGCAGGGCCTTCTCCATGAAGATGAGCCGGCTCGACTCTTCCTCGGTCAGCTTGAACACCGGGATGCCCGTGGCCGCCGCGAGAACCTCGGCGATGATTCCCTCATCGACGGTTCCGCTGGTGCCGGCATCTCCCGACTTCCACTGCTTCTCGAGGCGAAGGCGCTCACCGAGCAGCTTCTTCTCCTCGTCGCGCAGGCTGGCGGCCTTCTCGAAGTCCTGGTCCTCGATTGCGGCTTCCTTCTGCCCGCGAACAACGGCGATCTTCTCGTCGAACTCGCGCAGCTCGGGTGGCGCGGACAGAATCGACAGGCGCAGGCGTGCTCCGGCCTCGTCGATCAGGTCGATGGCCTTGTCCGGCAGGAAGCGGTCGGCGACGTAGCGGTCGGCCAGGTTCGCGGCCGCGACGATCGCGCCATCCGTGATCGAGACCTTGTGGAACGCCTCGTACTTGTCGCGCAGTCCCTTGAGGATGTTGATGGTGTGCGGCAGCGACGGCTCGTGCACCTGCACCGGCTGGAACCGGCGCTCGAGCGCGGCATCCTTCTCGAAGTGCTTGCGGTACTCGTCCAGCGTGGTCGCACCGATAGTCTGCAGCTCACCCCTGGCAAGCAGCGGCTTCAGAATGGATGCGGCGTCGATCGCGCCCTCTGCGGCACCTGCACCGACGAGCGTGTGGATCTCGTCAATGAAGACGATGATGTCGCCGCGCGTCCGAATCTCTTTCGTCACCTTCTTGAGGCGTTCCTCGAAGTCACCGCGGTAGCGGCTGCCTGCAATTAGCGAGCCAAGGTCAAGCGAGTAGAGCTGCTTGTCCTTGAGTGTCTCCGGCACCTCGCCCTTGACGATGGCTTGAGCGAGACCCTCGACGACGGCGGTCTTGCCGACGCCGGGCTCCCCAATGAGGACAGGGTTGTTCTTCGAACGGCGGGAGAGGATCTGCATGACCCGCTCCATTTCCTTCTCGCGCCCGATGACCGGGTCGAGCTTGCCGTCTCGCGCGGCCTGTGTCAGGTTGCGGCCGAACTGGTCGAGGATCTGCGAACCCTTGTCCGGCGTCGCGTCGTTGCCGCCCACAGCAACGGCCTCCTTGCCCTGGTAGCCGGAGAGCAGCTGGATGACCTGCTGGCGCACCTTATTGAGATCGGCACCCAGCTTCACGAGCACCTGGGCCGCGACGCCTTCACCCTCACGGATGAGACCGAGCAGGATGTGCTCCGTGCCGATGTAGTTGTGGCCGAGCTGCAGCGCCTCGCGCAACGACAGCTCAAGGACCTTCTTCGCCCGTGGGGTGAAGGGAATGTGTCCGGTCGGCTGCTGCTGGCCCTGGCCGATGATGTCCTGGACCTGCTCGCGAACGGAGTCGAGCGAAATGCCGAGCGACTCGAGAGCCTTGGCGGCGACGCCTTCACCCTCGTGGATGAGACCGAGCAGGATGTGCTCCGTGCCGATGTAATTGTGGTTCAGCATCTTGGCCTCTTCCTGGGCCAAAACAACGACGCGGCGAGCTCTGTCGGTAAATCTCTCAAACATTTTTTCTCCTCCGGCTCCGGGCAGGAATAGCGGTGCCGATACAAAGAGACTAACGAGGCGACCCCCCAATCCATGCCTCTGTTCGCCATGGGCGTGAAGGTGTTGACGGCACTTGTCGGCCTTGCGAATGACCGGAACCGCCATCCACCGCCGCTCATCATCAGCATCGTCACCGCGATCTGTACATCGCGGGATTGCGAGGTCGGGGACCTCCTCGTACGCGGCTGACTCCTCTCTTCCTCGAGTGGTTACGCTGGCATGGAACTGAGTGAGGTGTTGTCATGAGCAATCTGGAAAAGGATCCGATCGAGGTCGTTACGCTCCCTGAGTTGCCTCCCGTCCCAGAGTCCGTCGAAATCCTGGAACCGCGCGACGTTCCCCTCGGCGGCCCGCGCGCGATGTCGGTACGCCGCACCCTGCCGCAGCGGGCGAAGAGCCTCATCGGAGCATGGTGCTTCGTCGACCACTATGGTCCCGACATCGTCGCGACCAGCGGTGGGATGACCGTCCCACCGCATCCGCACACCGGACTGCAGACCGTCAGCTGGCTCTTCGCGGGCGAGATCGAACACCGCGATAGCGTCGGATCGCTCGCCTACGTGCGACCCGGCGAGCTCAACCTGATGACCGCGGGTCGCGGCATCCAGCACTCCGAGGTCTCACTGCCGCAGACCACGGTGCTGCACGGAGCCCAGCTCTGGATTGCACTTCCGGATGTGACCAGAAACGCGGAGCCGTTCTTCGAGAATTTCGTGCCGACTCCGTTCGAGTTCGATGGCGCGACGGTCAGCGTCTTCCTGGGCACCCTCCTCGGACATGCCTCGACCGCGCGCACGTTCAGCCCGGTAGTTGGCGCGCAACTCGACCTGCCCGCGGGCACGAGGCTCGAAATTCCCGTCGACGCGAGCTTCGAGCACGGCCTTCTCGTCGATGCGGGGAGCCCGAGGGTTAACGGGCATCCGGTCGCCCGTGCGGAGCTCGCGTTCCTTGCGGTCGGCCGAGCGACGATCACCATTGAGTCGGGCGACGAGCCGCTTCGTGCCCTCCTCATCGGCGGAAAACCATTCGGCGAACAGATCGTGATGTGGTGGAACTTCATCGGACGGAGCCATGAAGAGATCGTCGAGTTCCGCCGCCAGTGGCAGGCCGATGTCATCGCCGACGAGAACGAGCACGGACGATTCGGACGCGTGCGTGGCTACGACGGGCGGGCGCTGCCGGCTCCCGAGCTACCGAACGTACGGCTTCGCCCCAGGGACTAGCGGTTCCTGGCCGGGTCGGCGGCGAGCTTCGCTCGCTCCTCGGCCTCGATGCGAGCGAATTCCTTACGCTCGGTGCGGTCCGACCGGAGGATGGCGCGCATGGCAAACCAGAAGATCAGTCCAACGCAGATTGTTGGAGCCAGGGAGAAAACGATGTTTCCCCATACGGTTGTCGGCACGCTGTCAGATTACCTCTCGCGCCTAACGGTGTCCTGTGAGTGTGACGACCGCGATGACAGCGAGGATGCCGATCAGGGCAACCGCCATCGCGATCCTGGACCAGCGTCGATTCATCGTGCCTTCGTGATGATGCCGACGATGCCGGTGATGATCATGTAGAGCGCAAACCCGCCGACAATTATCCAGATACCGATGCGGTTGCGCGTGATTCCCGCCTTCTGCCGTCGCTGCACAAGCGGAAGCTCGGGTTGCGGCGCCTTGGTGAAGTCAGGCTTCTCTGGCTTGGATGGCTCTGGTTCGGGTGCCTGGTCGCTCACTTCAGCACCCTACTTCACCAGCGGGAACAAGATGGTCTCGCGAATCCCGAGCCCGGTCAACGCCATCAGCAGGCGGTCGATGCCCATGCCCATGCCGCCGGTCGGTGGCATCCCGAATTCGAGTGCCCGCAGGAACTCCTCGTCGAGCCGCATCGCCTCGGGGTCGCCCTGGCTCGCGAGCAGGGCCTGCTCGACGAATCGTTCTCGCTGGATGACCGGGTCGACGAGCTCTGAATATCCGGTCGCGAGTTCGAAACCGCGCACGTAGAGATCCCATTTCTCGACTACCCCGGGCTTCGAGCGGTGCTCGCGCACGAGCGGTGAGGTGTCGACTGGGAAGTCCATGACGAAAGTCGGTCGATGCAGTGATGGCTTGACGAAGTGTTCCCACAGTTCTTCGACCAGCTTGCCGTGGCTCGGCAGGCCGACCTCGATGCCTACGGATGCGGCAAACTTCTCGAGCTCGGCGAGCGTCCATTCCGTGGTGACTTCGACTCCCGCCGCGGCGGACAGCGACTCGTACATGTCCACGCGATCCCAGTCGCCGCCGAAGTCATAGTCGGATCCATCGGCCCAGGTCACCGTGGTCGAGCCTGCGACCGCGAGCGCAGCGTTCTGGATCATCTCCTGGGTCAGATCGCCGATCTGGTTGTAGTCCCCGTAGGCCTGATAGGCCTCGAGCATGGCGAACTCGGGTGAGTGCGTGGAGTCCGCACCCTCATTGCGGAAGTTGCGGTTGATCTCGAAGACCCGCTCGACACCACCGACGACCGCGCGCTTGAGGAACAGCTCCGGCGCGATCCGCAAAAACAGCTCGGCATCGAACGCATTGCTGTGCGTCGAAAACGGTCGTGCGGTGGCACCACCGTGGATGGTCTGCAGCATGGGTGTCTCGACTTCGAGAAAGCCGTGACTCGCGAAGGTTTCCCGCAGCGATGCGTTGACTGCCGCACGCGCTCGAACAACGTAGCGGGCCCTCTCGCGCACAATCAGGTCGAGGTACCGGCTTCGGACACGGGATTCCTCATTGAGCTCGTTGTGCAGGTTGGGAAGCGGAAGGATTGCCTTCGACGCGATCCGCCACTTCTTGACGAAGATCGACAGCTCGCCGGTGCGGCTGGAGATGATCTCGCCGGACACGAACAGGTGGTCCCCTAGATCGACGAGCTCCTTGAACAGGGCGAGAGACTCCTCACCGATCTCGGCGAGGCTGAACATGGCCTGGAGGCGATCGCCATCGCCCGCCTGCAGCTGCACGAAGCAGAGCTTTCCGGAGTTGCGGAGGAAGACAACTCGACCGGCGAGAGCGGCGATTTCGCCGGTCTTCTCATCCGCCGACAGGTGGTCAAAGCGTGCTCGCACCGATCCGATCGTGTCGGTGAAGAGTCTCT
>Ga0193728_1000912_pt1 | contig 14723 bp, 19 predicted proteins | sample U1c1metaG_FD_143037 | JGI IMG/M metagenome (GOLD analysis project Ga0193728, IMG submission 143037) | Soil microbial communities from a riparian zone of the East river system, Colorado, United States - U1c1 | ecosystem: Environmental > Terrestrial > Soil > Riparian zone | place: USA: East River...
CTTGATGTTCACGATCTGGCCCGCCGCGCCGACGGCGAGGCTCAGCTGGGTGCCGGCGGCGATCAGGCTCTTCGAGCTCGCCTTGTCCACCGTGACGGCGAGGGTCTGCGGGGCGATCGTCCCGGAGATGTGGACCTCCTTGCACTTGCCGTCGGTCTTCTTCGCGTCCGTGCCGTTGTCGGCAAGCGCGAACGACGCGGTGACGCCGGCGGCGAACAGCGCGAACAGAATCGTCAACTTCAGCTTCATCGGTCCCTCCAGGGATTCAGGCTCGTTGTGTCACGTGTGAGATGCCGAAACATCGGCAAATCTTGCGCCGAAGCTGCGTAAAAGGCATGTAAGGAGCCCTATCCATCATCGAGGGGCGCCTTGCGGCGCCCCTCGGTAGAGCCGTTCCGATGCGTCGCGCTACTTGATCTCGACGCCGCCGCCGGCTTCCTCGAGCTGCGCCTTGATCGAATCGGCCTCTTCCTGGTTGACGCCCTCCTTGACCGGCTGGGGAGCCGAGTCGACGAGGTCCTTCGCTTCCTTCAGGCCGAGCCCGGTGATCGCGCGAACGACCTTGATCACCTGGATCTTCTGCTGGCCGGCCTCGGTGAGGACGACGTCGAACGCCGTCTTCTCCTCGGCAGCCTCGGCGGGACCTGCGCCCGCGGCCGCAACTGCGACCGGCGCTGCGGCGGTGATGCCCCACTCTTCCTCGATCTTGTTCTTCAGCTCGACGAGCTCCAAAACGCTCATGCTCCCGAGCGAGGTGAAGATGTCATCTACTGCTGCCATTTAGCTCTCCTCCGTGTCAGTACTGTCGTTTTCGGTGGCGGACGCTGTCGCGTCCGTCTGTGTGTCTGCATCGCTCTCAGCTTGCGGCTCCTCAGCGGCCGGCGTCTCCGCCTCCGGCTCGGTTGCCGCAGCTTCGGCAGCAACAGGAGCAACGGCGGCCGATGCCGACGTGTCTCCGCCCGCCTCGAGCTGCTCGATTCGTGCGTCGATCAGGCCGATCAGGTTCTGGACCGGTGCGGTGACGAGCCCGTGGAGCGCGGTGACCGGGGCGATGATCGCCGCCAGCACCTGGCCGCGAAGTATGTCCAACGGCGGCAGCGTCGCGAGGCTCTGTACCTCGTCCGCCGTCATTACGCGCCCCTGCAGCACGCCGCCCTTGATCGCGAGGATCTTGGACTCGCGGGCCATGTCCGCGAGCGCCTTGGCGGCCGCGACCATGTCACCGTCGGCGTCGAGGAACGCGACCGCGCTCGGTCCTTCGAGCAGAGTCAAGAGCGCCTCGGCGCCCGCGGCCTCTGCGGCCCGGCGGCCGAGGGTGTTCTTCACGACCGAGAAGCTGGCGCCGCTCTCGAGCAGCTTGGTGCGCAGCGTGTCGATCTGCGGCATCGTCAAGCCGCGATAGTCGGCAACGAGCAACGTCTCCGAGGTACGGAGCCGCTCGGTCAGATCTGCGACGACGAGTTCCTTGTCAGCTTTCTTCACGTGTCATTTCCTCCGGAAATGACGAGGCCCGCTCGAAGGCGGGCCAAAAGCTGGAGAGCCTACGGCTCCCGTGCATCTGCCCCACCTGCGCTGGACTTCTGCCTCGCGGCTGCCAGCGGTCTTCGGCGGTACTCGTCGATTAGGCCCCTACTGTAGCGGCCTCCTGCTGCTGCGACTCGTCGAGCTCCTCGACGATGCCGCGGACCCGCGTCGGGTCGACGTGGATGCCGGGGCCCATCGTGCTCGCGAGGGTGATCTGCTGGATGTACCGGCCCTTCGCCGCGGACGGCTTCGCGCGGACGATCTCGTCCACCACCGTCGCGTAGTTCTCGACGAGCGCACGCTCGTCGAAGCTCTTCTTGCCGATCGCAAGGTGCACGTTCGCGCCACGGTCGGTGCGGTACTCGAGCTTGCCCGCCTTCGCCTCGCGCACGGCCTTGCCGACGTCGAAGGTGACGGTGCCCGTCTTCGGGTTCGGCATCAGGCCGCGCGGACCGAGCACGCGGCCGAGACGGCCCACGTTGCCCATCTGGTCCGGCGTGGCGATCGCCACGTCGAAGTCGGTGAAGCCCTCCTCGACGCGCTTCGCGAGATCGGCGGAGCCGACGACGTCGGCACCTGCCTCCTCGGCCTCCTTCGCCTTGTCTCCCTCGGCGAAGACGGCGACGCGAACGTCGCGGCCGGTGCCGTGCGGGAGCATGAGCGTGCCGCGGAGCTGCTCGTCGGCGTGGCGGACGTTCAGCCCGAGACGGAAGTGCACCTCGACGGTCTCGTCGAACTTCGCGAGCTCCATCGCCTTCAGCTTGCGGATCGCCTCGACCGGCGAGTACGTCTGCTCGCGATTGATCGAACCGCGCGCGTCGATGTATTTCTTTCCGTGCTGGGCCATTTAGAGATCCACCTCTACTCCCATCGAGCGGGCGGTGCCCGCGATGATCAGCGCGGCGTGATCGATGTCGCGCGCGTTGAGATCCTCCAGCTTCGTCTCTGCGATCTGACGGACCTGCGTGCGCGAGAGCCGCCCAACCTTCACCCGGTTCGGCTCGGCCGAGCCCTTCTCGAGCCGTAGAGCCTCCTTGATCAACACAGCCGCCGGTGGCGTCTTCGTGATGAACGTGAAGGAGCGGTCCTCGAAGACCGTGATCTCGACCGGCGTGATCCGCCCGTTCTGATCGGCCGTCTGCGCGTTGAACGCCTTGCAGAACTCCATGATGTTGACCCCGTGCTGACCGAGCGCAGGACCGACCGGCGGCGCTGGGTTGGCCTGCCCGCCTGGGATCTGGAGCTTGATGATCGTCAGTACTTTCTTTGCCATCTCAAATCCTCTAGTCGAGCTTCTTGACGTTGTCGAATCCGACCTCGACCGGCCCCTGCCGCTCGAAGATGTTGACCATGACCTGCAGCTTCTGGCCGTCGGCGTTCACGTCGGTGATCTCGCCGTCGAAGTCGGCCAGCGGGCCGGACGTGATCTTCACCGACTCGCCGAGCGAGAACTCGACCTGGTTGCGGGCCGGCGCCACGCCGCCCGCATTCGTGTGCAGGATCCGGTCGACCTCGGGCTGCGAGAGCGGTACGGGCTTCGAGCCCGCGCCGACGAAGCCGGTCACGCCCGGGGTGTTCTTGACGACCATCCACGCGTCGTCGTTCAAATCCATGTTTACGAGGACGTAGCCCGGGAGCACGCGCTTCTCGGCGGTGACCTTCTGGCCGTCCTTCGTCTCGATCACTTGCTCGGTGGGGACGACGACGCGCCGAAAGCGGGCGCGCTGGTTCATCGATTCCACGCGGTGCTCGAGATTGGCTTTCACCTTGTTCTCGTGCCCGGAGTAGGTGTTGATCACGTACCAGCGGAACATGTCGTCCTCTCTATCGCAGCAAGACGTGCTGCACTACGTACTTCCACACAGTGTCGTTGAGATACAGGAAGAAGCCGACGATCACGCAGGCGATCAGCACGACAAAGGTTCCACTGACGACTGCCTTCTGGCTCGGCCATTCGACCTTCTTGAGCTCGGCCCAGGCCTCCTGGACGAAATGCCAGGGCCCCGAGCCGGGAATGTGGCGCTCGTCCGCGCGCGGTGGTTTGCGCGACGGTTCCGAATCGCCCCCGCCGTTGGCGGTCGGCCGTGCCGGAGTACGCGGCGGCGGCCCTCCTGCGAGGGCCGGTTCCTGCTGCGCGCGCCGGTCGCGGCGCTGCTGTCGCGTTTGCCTCGCCATGCAAGGTCGGGGTTACCGGGTCTCCCGATGGGGCTGATGGCATTTGCACCAGCGGCAGTACTTCTTGAACTCCACCCGGTCGGGTGAGTTCCGCTTGGACTTCTGCGTCTGATAGTTCCGCCGCTTGCACTCCGTGCAGGCGAGCGTGATTGCGACTCTGACTCCAGTGGCCATTTTCTGTCTTTACCTCGAAGGTGAACGCATTGAAATAGCGCCGGGTGGGCTCGAACCACCGACCTCTGCATTATGAGTGCAGCGCTCTAACCAGCTGAGCTACGGCGCCCCGGACGCCGCGGCAGTGTAGCGAAAATCTGAGGCCGTTCCCGGGCCCTGAGCGGCCTCGGGCCGGTTTCCCTCGCGGTACGACCCGCCCGTGGGCATAGGCTCTGAGCCAGATGCCGAATCATCTGACCCCCGAGCAGATTGCGGTCGAGCACGGGATCGAGCGCGAAGACGTCCTCCGTTTCTGCGTCGAGCACGACGTGCCCGTCTTCCACGGGCTGATCGACAAGACCCTGTTCGCGGCCGAGTGGATGGCTGCGCAGGGCCGCGCAGAGCCGGATCAGGAGTAGCGCTCGACGAAGGCGAGCACGCGGTTCCACGCGTCGTCCGACGCGTCGGCGAACTGCTCCTGCTTGCGGTCGAAGAAGCTGTGCGGGGCGCCGTCATAGACGACGAGGTCGTGCTCGACGCCGGCGCGCGTGAGCGCCTCGTCGAACGCGGCGTTGTACTCCGGCAGGATGTGCTCGTCGGCACCGGCCTGGAGCGCGAGGATCGGAGCTGCGATCTCGTCGGCGCGCTCGGTCGGGCCCGGTAGGCCGTTGCGTTCGCCCGGCATGCCGTAGAAACCGATCGCACCTGCGAGGCCGTGCCCGGCCGCGGCCGCGAGCCACGAGTTCCGGCCGCCGTAGCAGAAGCCGACCGTGAAGACCGACGCCACGCCCTGTGTGCGCAGTTGCCCGACGACGGCCGCGACGTCTGCCTGCACGCCCTCCGGCGTCGTCTGCTGCACGTGCGGCATGTAGTCGAAGTCGTCGCCGCGCTTCTCGACCCCGGCGGTCCGCCCGAAGTAGTCGAACGCGATCGCGGGATACCCACGCTCGGCGAAGCGCAGCGCGAGCTCCTCGTAGAAGCGATAGAGGCCGCGAACGTCGGGCAGTATCACGACGCCGACGGCGCCCGGCACATCCGGTACGGCCGAGAACGCAGCGAAGCGGTTGCCGTCAGAGGCCTCGAGGACGAGATCGTCATGGGAGACCGCGGCGCCGGAAATGACGGGGATCGGCGGCAGCGAGTCGCTGTCGAAGCACATGGCGAGATGCTATCGGCAGGATCCGGGGTGCCCACGCCTAAGATGTGCAGGCGATGGCGGAGCAGTCTCACCGCGACGAGATGAACGCTGCGATCCGGGCCCAGCGCGAGCGCCACGCTGCCCCGCGGACGATTGCCCCGACCGACGAGCCGGCCCCGGACGCCGCTCCGGAGCCCGAGGCACCCGCAGTCGAGCCGCCGCGCAAGAGCATGCTCGACCGCCTGCGCGGCCGCTGATCTGGCAGAGTCTTCGTCGATGAGACGGCGCCTGACCTGGTTCGTCGCCGTGCCGCTGCTGCTCGCGAGCTCGCAGGCGGCGCACTTCCTCGCCTACCGGATCGTCTATCCCGGCACGCCGCTCCGGGCCCAGGTACTGCTCGCGACAGGTCACGGCTACCTCGACCGGCTGCCGCTCGTGTTCGGCGCCGCCGGTGCGATTGCGCTCGTTGCGTTGCTCGTAGCCGTCGTCGACGCTTCCCGCGGACACGCAGCTCGCGCACTGCCGCCGTGGGCCTTCGGCCTGCTCGCCCCCGCCGCGTTCGTGATCCAGGAGTACCTCGAGCGCTCGCTGCACTCCGGGACGTTCGCCTGGCACACCGCGGCCGCTCCGACCTTCCTCCCCGGCCTGCTCACCCAGGTGCCGCTTGCGCTGCTCGCCTGGCTCGCCGCGCGCCTTCTCCTCCGCGCAGCGGCGCACGCCGGGCGCTCGCTCGCCTCGCAGCCGCCGCGCTTCGCGCCCGAGCCGCTCGTCTTTCTCGTTCCGGTCCCGCCCGCGATGCCGCACGCCCGCGCGCTCGCGCGGCGGCTTGCCGAACGTGGGCCGCCTCTCCTCGTCGCCGTGTAACGCAGGCCCGGCCGCGCATCCCGCGCGCCCGACCCCACGGTTCGACAAGGAGAGAACATGACTCGCAGCACTCGCATCACCGCGTTCGCGGTCGCCGCGCTGGCGCCGCTCGTCGTCGCCGCCGCAGCCGCGGCGCACGCCGAGGTAAGTCCACCCGTGGCGCTTGCGAAGACGGGCCAGTTGTTCACCCTCGCCGTGCCGACGGAGAAGGACGGTGCGACGACGACGACGATCGAGTTGTCCCCGCCCCAGGGATTTGCGATCGACTCGTTCGTCGCCGTGCCGGGGTGGAAACGGACGGTGCAGCAGACGGGCTCGGGAGAGAACGCGACAATCACGAAGGTGACGTGGAGCGGCGGCGCCGTCCCAACGGGGGAGGACGCGAGCTTCGCGTTCATCGCCACCGCCGCAAAGTCGGGGCGCTATACGTTCGGCGTCCGCCAGACGTATTCCGACGGCAGTGTCGTGAACTGGGCAGGCCCCGAATCGTCCGACACTCCGGCGGCAGCCGTCGAGGCGGTGTCGTCGCTCGGCGGCGGTGGCTCGTCGACGCTCGGGATCGTCGGCATCGCGCTCGCGGCGCTCGCCCTCGTCGTCGCGGGAGCCGGACTCCTACGCGGCAGCGGACGGTCGGTCGCATGACCGTCCGCCTGCTCGCGGCCGTCATCGCGCTCGCGGCCGGCATTGCTGCGATCGCTGTGGTCGCGCTGTTGCTCTCCTCGACGCCCGGCCCTCAGTGATGAGGGAAGCGATAGCTCGTGTGCGGCGACACGTAGCCGCCGACCTCGAGCACGAGCTCGTCCCCGTCGCGGAGGATGACGGGGCGCGGATCGGTGTGGACCAAAACGCCGTTGCGATACAGGCGAACACTGCCTCGGAATCCGGCCAGGCGCTGCGGCGCCAGCGGTCGGCCCCAGACGGCGAACAGGCCGCCGAGGGTCGCCGCGCCGTCGAAGGCGACGACGCCCGACGGGTCGGTCGTCCAGAAACGCGTGCGGCACCGTGCGGACACGACGCGGCCTTGCTCGAACCGCGCACCGCGCAGGCCGATTGCAGCGGGAACGATCACAACGCGGCGGTTCGCGAAGAGCTCGACGTGCACCCGCGGAGGCCCGTGAAGCGGGCCGGCGAGACACACGCCGTGCGCACCCGGCGGCGGGTGATATCGAGGCCCGACGCCGATCGGCGTCGGGACGAGCGCGACGGCAAGGAGCAGCGCAAGCATCTCCCGCACGCTATCCCGCTCGTCGCCGCTGTGGCACTGCTCGCCGGCTGCGGCGGCGGCGGATCCGGCACGAAGCAGGGCATCACGATCCAGCCGGCGCGCTCATACAGCCTCGAGCTCACGCCGACGACGGTGACCGCCGGGAAGCCCACGGCTTTTTCCGGGCGGATCGTCCAGCCGGACGGGACGACGTTGAAGACGTTCAAGCGCGGCAACGGCCCGCACACCGGCGTGCACCTGATCTTCATCCGGCGCGACCTGTCGACGATCGTGCACCGCCATCCCCCGATCGCAGCGGACGGCACCTTCACCGACGACATCGCGCTCCCGTCTGCAGGCCCGTACCGCGTCGTCGTCGACGCCTATCCGGCAAGCGGACCCCAGACGAACTTCCAGCTGTTCTCCTCCGTGACCGTCTCGGGCACCTATGCACCGCAGCCCTTGCCGCCGCTCGAGACGACACAGGTCGTCGACGGCTATCGGTTCACGCTGCACGGCACGCCGCACCTGCGCGCGATCGACCCGGCGTTCCTGAAGTTCACCGTCAGGTCACCCGACGGTAAGCCCGCATCGTTCACACCATGGTTCGGGGCACTTGCGCACGCGATCTTCTTCCGCAAGGGATCGCTCGACTACTTCCACACGCACGTGTGCTCGGCAGGCGCGTCGGGTTGCACGAGCGCGCTCGGCGCGGCGAAGGTGACCGGCACCTCGACGACGCCGGGAACATTGACCGTCGGCGTGCTCGTCCCGCTCGCAGGGGAGTGGCGGCTGTTTCTCCAATGCCGGGTGAACGGGAAGGTCGTGACGGCGCCGTTCACGCTGCACGTGTCATGAAGCGCATCGTCGTACCGGCGCTCGTTGCAGCGGCGGCGCTCGCGCTGCCCGCGGTCGCGTGGTCGCACGCAGCGCTCCTGAAGACGGTCCCCGCAGCGAGCGGCGTGGTGAGCTCGCCACCGAAGACCGCCGCTCTGGTGTTCAGCGAAGCGGTCGAGCCGCGGTTCGCGATCATCTCGGTGACCGATGCTGCCGCACACCAGTTAGCCGCTGGGCCGGCGCAACGGTCGTCATCGAACGTCGACGAGCTCGACATCCCGCTGAAACCGATGCGCGAGGGCTGGTACCTCGTCGTGTGGCGCGTCATCTCGGCCGACGGGCATCCGGTGCGCGGCGCGTACACGTTCGCGGTCGGCCCGAACCAGGGTCCTGCGCCCCAGTTCACGATCCCGACGCTCTCCGAGACTGCCGCGACGCCGTCCCTCGTTACGGCGCGATGGATCATGTTCATCTCGCTGCTCGCAGCGCTCGGATTGTTTGCGTTCCGCATCGCAATCGCGCGTCCGCTGGTGTCGCGCGTCGCCGGCACGCGGTTGCGCGCCGTATCGATCGCGTTCTGGATCGCCTACGCCGTCGCGCTCGTCGCGACACCGGTTTATGTGCTGATGGCGACGGCGCAGTTCGCGCTGCGCTCGTTCTGGTCGTTCGGCGCGCTCGTGCCGCTGCTGCGCGTGTCCGCGTTCGGCCGGGGCTACCTCGATCTCGAGCTCGTGCTGCTGCTGTTCGGCGTCGCAGCGGCGGTCGCACTGTGGCTCGACCGGCCAGAGCGCGCGCAGCGGTCGATCGGAGCGCTGCTCGCGTTGTGCGGCGTGACGCTCGCGGGCGGCGCCGCGCTGCTGGTGCCCGGCGTTGCCGGCCATGCCGGCCAGACATCGCCGCGCGCGCTCGCGCTCGCGCTCGACTGGCTGCATCTCCTCGCAGCATCACTGTGGATCGGCGGCCTCATCGGGCTGCTCGTGCTCTGGCGAAGCCTGACAGTCGGGCAGCGCGTCGCAGGACTGGTCGCCGTTGTGCCGCGGTTCTCCAACGTCGCCTTCCTGTCGGTCGCCGGGCTGCTCGGGTCGGGCATCGCGGCCTCGGTGCTGCGGTTGCCGACACTCGCATCGCTCTGGGACACGTCGTTCGGCAAGACGATCATCGTCAAGGCACTCCTGCTGGCGGGCGCGATGCTCATCGGGGCCGTCAACCTCCTCCGCACGACGCCGCGGCTCCAGGCAGCAATGGCCGAGCCGTCGGTCGGCCCGGGCGCTGCGTCGCTCCTGCGCCGCCTGGTCACGGGCGAGGTCATCCTCCTCTCCGGCGCCGTCGCGGCCGCCGCCGTGCTCTCGAGCCTGCCGCCGCCGCCGAAGGCGCTCGCCGGCCTCGGGCAGGTGAGCGCGCACATCGGCCCGGGACCGGTCACGAGCGTGGTCGAACGCAGCGGCTACCGCGTCGAGTTGCGCGTGTCGCCCAACCGCGCCGCGGTCCCGAACGACTTCGCCGTCCGCATCACGCGCAACGGAGCACCCATACGCGGCGCAGAGGTGGTCGCAACCTTCACGATGCTGGACATGGAGATGCCCGCGCAGTCGTATCGCCTGTCCGAGTCCGCGGCGGGCACATACGCGCATTCCGCGCCGGTGCTCGTGATGGTCGGGCATTGGGGACTCTCGTTCGACATCCGGCCGCGCGGCGCGCAGCCGTTCACCGTTCTCCTCCTCGATCGCGCCAACGGATGAGACGGCTCGCCCTCATTGCGGCACTTGCTGCCCTGCTTGCCGCGCCCGCCGCGCGGGCCGACGGCGACCCGGCGAGCGACTACCTCATCTCGCAGAAGGTGTTCTTTCCGTACGACCTGAAGGTCTCGCCTGCGGTGCAGCAGCAGATCGCCGGGCTCGTCGAGGAGGCGAACCGTGCCGGCTTCAAGATCCGCGTAGCGATGATCTGGAGCAGCTATGACCTCGGGGCGATCACCGGACTGTGGCGCAAGCCCCAGACGTATGCGCGCTTCCTCGGCGCCGAGCTCAGGTACCTCTACCACGAGAGGTTGCTGATCGTGATGCCGAACGGCTTCGGCTTCAACCGTCCCGGCCACCCGGCGGCGAAGGAGGACGCGACGCTGTCGAAGATCGCGATCCAGCCCGGGCCGACCGGCTTTGCCGACGCAACGCGGACGGCGGTGCAGCGTCTGGCGGCTGCCTCGGGCGTGAAGCTCACGGGCGCCACGATCGCGAAGGGCAGCTCGCAGAACCACGACCGGCTGATCATCGTCCTCGGAGCGATCGCTGCGCTCCTTGCCGCGATTGCGTTACGCCTCGTACTACGACGACGAGGTCAGTGACCGCAGCGTCCGCGTGACTGCATCCGCGCTGTACGGCCACAGGAACACTGCACGCTGGTAGCCCTTGGCGTCGATGACGTACGCGGCCTCTGTGTGCGCGACGTAATGGACGGCGACACCTGCGATCTTCTTCGTCGAGACGAGTACGCCGACGTGGTAGCTCTTCCAGACGGCCGCGAGCTCCGTCCCGCTGCCGATCCCCCAGCGCCACTCCGGCACGAGACTCCACTTCTGCGCATCCTGCACCAGATTGCCGCGTGCGTTGCCATACACGTTGACGCTGACCGCGACGATCGTCGGCCGGGTGCCGGCAGGAAGGCTGCGCACGATCGTGTTGAGGCGCTTCGCCTCGAGCGGGCAGTAGTCACGGCAGAGCGGATCGATGAACGTGAGGATCACCGGTCGACCGCGAAACCCGGCGAGCGACACGGACGCGCCGTTCTGATCGGCAAGGCTGAAGTCGGGGGCGCGAAGCTTCCCGGCGGCCCACGTGCCGGCCGGGGCTTCCGAGAGCGGCACGATCGGCGCGACAGCCCGGGTCGACGTGCCGACGAGGCGCACGCCGATGCCGGCCGCAACCCCCACCATCAGCAGCACGCCCCAGAAGAGCCACCGCAGCGGGACGGCGGAGCGTGGCGCGGACAGCGAGGTCGGAGTTGTGGGCACCGTCCTCACGAGGATATCCATAGGGCTCACGGGCGGTGCACCGGGCACCGGCGATTGCGCACGAGGACAGGCACGATCGCAGATGATGCGATCGTGCGGCTCAAGACGGTGGCGATCGTCGTGCTCTTGGTGCTCGCCGCGCCTGCGGTTGCGGGCGCGCACATCCGGTCGGGAACCGTCGCCGTCGACTACCGGGCGACCGTGGAGGCGGACGGAGACCCCGCGCACCGGCCGTTCGCTTCACTCATCGATGCGAGCGACCAAGCGATCACTCTCGTCGTGCGCACAGGACACTCCGTCGTGGTGCTCGGATATCTCGGCGAGGCCGTCCTCCGCGTCGACACGCGCGGAATCGCCGTCAACGCGGCGTCCCCGTCGGCGGCCGACGACGGTCTGCTTTCCAGGGTCAGCCGCGTCACGAGCAATCACGTCGAATGGAGATTGGTGTCCGCACACCGCACCATCGTCTGGCACGACGCGCGGCTGCGTGGCATGCCGCCGGGCGTCAGTCGCCGCACCTGGTCGGTGCCGCTCGTCGTCGACGGGAAGCGGAGCCGGATGCACGGCGAGCTCGTGCGCGAACCTGCCCCGGCACATTGGCCGTGGCTGGCCTTCGCCCTGTCCGTTGTCCCGGCCCTGGTGCTTGGGCGGAGGCGCAGGCACGCGGGCGCCGTGGCGCTCGGCGTTCTGGCGGGCGGCGCTTCGGTCGTGACGTCGGCTGCGTTCGCGCTCGACGTCTATGCCTCGCCGGGTACGTGGATTCTCGGCCTCGATGCGCTCGCCTTCGTCGCGGCCGGGCTCGGTGTGCTCGTCCGAGGGCCGCGTGACTGGCACGCTGCCGCCGCGCTCAGCCTCGGGCTGACCGCGGTCGCGGTGGGCCTGGCGAAGGGTGATGTCTTCCTCCATCCCATCGTGCTGTCGGTCCTGCCGGCATTCGCGACGCGCCTCGTCGTAACGATGTCGATCGTGGCCGGAGCGTCCGCGACAGCACTCGGAGCGGCGGACGTGTCGGTCCGCGGCCGTGTTGGACCAGCACGATGATGCGCTACGCGCGCGCGTGCATCTGCAGCTGTTCGCGCAACAGCGCGCTTGCGCCGCCGATGAACGCCGCGCTGCAAAGACCGACCACGAGAGCGACCGTGACCTGCGCGAAGCTCGTCGGCAGGGCGGTGAGCGCGATCCCGTGCGTCAGCACGGGCAGCATCGTCAACCCTTGATAGAGGCCGCCGGAACCGACGAGAAGAGCAGTGAAGACGCGCACCTCGGCGTCCGGCCGGAACAGTCCGTAGAGAAGGCCGGCCCCCACGATGCTCGTCGCGGCGAGTCCGAGATACCCGCCGATGCCCACTCCGGGACGCCCGTAGAGCTCACGGCCGAACCGCAGAAGCCAGATCAGTAGCGTCGCCACAAGCGCGATACCGACCGTGGTGCGGGCGGACCGGGCCGCAATCGCCGAGGCAACCACCGCCAGGGCGCACATGAGCAGAAGCAACCTCCAAACCGGTCCGGGCGGCCGGAACTCGAGGACGCCGACGAGTCGGTCGCGGCGACCGTCGATCAATAAAGGCACAGACCAATGCCCAAGCGCCCCGCCCGCCGTTCTGTGGTGCGCAAGCGGTTCGAGCTGATGCAGCCGATGCTCGTGCCACGCGTACGCGTGGCCACCCGTCAAGCGGTGCCAGCGCGGCGGCGCGTGCGAATCCGCCACGGGTTGCAGATCGGCTGGGTCGATCCGGTCGCTCTGCGCGGTGAGCGAATGCACGTTCAACCAGACGCCGTTCGCATCGAAGCGCAAGACCGGCTCGCCCAGAACTCCAGGCACGACCACCCTTGCCGCTGCCCCGACGCGCAGCCAGAGTGTCCGGTCGCCGTCGATGACCCGCGCCTCTACGTCGGGATCGGGCGGCTCGAGACCGGAGACCCGAGCCTCGAAGTTCGTCGCGACCGGCGCCGCACCACCGACGTGCGCAGCCGCCAGATTCGGCACGGCAAGCGCACAGAGCGCAACCAACGAGAAGACGAGCGCACGTCTCGCCGGGGTCGGTGGCTGCGTCGGCGGCTGCCTCTCGGGCGTCACAGCCATCGATCCTGTCAGGAGCGACGAGCCCGCGGGCGACGCTGACTACTACTACTTGACGAGCGTGAGCATCTTGAACATCGGCAGGTACATGGCGATGATCACGATGCCGACCATGATGCCGACGCCGATCATCATGATCGGCTCGACGAGCGAGCTCAGCGAGCCCACCGCTGCGTCGACCTCGTCCTCGTAGAAGTCTGCGATCTTGCCGAGCATCTTCTCGAGCTCTCCGGTCTCTTCGCCGATCTTCACCATCTGCGCGACCATCGGCGGGAAGATCTCGTTCTCGACGAGCGGCTGTGCGATCGGCACGCCTTCGTGCACCTTCTGGCGCACGCCCGCGAGCGCGTCTTCGATCACCCAGTTGCCCGCGGTCTGGCCGGTGATCTCGAGTGCCTTGATGATGTCGACGCCGGCCGCGACGAGGGTCGACAACGTGCGCGAGAAGCGCGCCATGGTCACCTTCAACACGGTGTCGCCGATCTTCATCGGCAGCTTCAACTTGAACTTGTCCCAGTTCTGACGCCCGTGCTCGGTCTTTCTCCACTTCTTGAAGGAGAAGACGCCGATCGGGATGATCAGGAGCACGTACGGCTTTTGCTTCAGCAGGTTCGACGCGTTGACGACGTACTGCGTCAGCGTCGGGAGCTGGCCTCCGAGCTGACCGAAGATGTTGACGAACACCGGAACGAGGAACATCAGCATTCCGACGAGCACGAGCGTCGCGAAGATGATCACCATCGTCGGATAGATCATCGCGCCCTTGATGCGTCGCCGAATCGCTTCCTGCTTCTCGATCTGGAACGCGACGCGGTCGAGCACGATGTCGAGGATGCCGGCCGCCTCGCCCGCCTCGACCATCGAGATGTAGAGGCGCGAGAAGACCTTGGGGTGCCGCGCCATCGCCTCCGAGAGCAGCAGGCCGCCTTCGACGTCCCGGCGCAGCTCGTTCACTGTGACGGCGAGCGCGTCGTCGTCGGTCTGCTCCTCGAGGATGACAAGAGCGCCGACGACGTTCAGCCCGGCCTCGATCATCGTTGCGAACTGGCGCGAGAAGATCTGGAGCGACTTCGGCTTGACCTTCTTCCCGCTCCCGATGCTCATCTGGCCGACCCCGGAGCTCGAGTCGAGCTCCTTGATCGACTGTGCGAGCAGGCCCTTGACGCGAAGTTGCTCGCGCGCGGCCGGGAGATCCCCGGCGCTGACCTCGCCCGAGAGCTCGGCCCCCTGGGCGTTGATCGCCGAATACGCGAATGAGGCCATCAATGCCGGTATCGGCATCCCCACCCTGGGTCTTGAGGCTCTTCCGGCCGCTGCCGATACCTCTTCTATGCGTCGTCTCGCTCAGGAGGAGGACGGGTTCGGGCTGATCGAGCTGCTCTTCGCGCTCATCGTCCTGAACGTGGGCATCTTCGCGCTGATGGCCTCGTTCCAGTCCGGAACGCTTGCGGTCGCGCGGTCAGCCTCCGTCTCGAACGGAAGCGTCGTCGGCGACAAGGTGATGGAGGTCTACCGCGACCTGAGGAACTGTGCGATCTATCTCCACGCGAACGGAACCGGAACGGACAACGGCGGGACGCTCCTGCCCGACGGGGTCCCCAAGAGCACGTCGACGTGGTACTCGAAGTACTCGGGCGATACCGCGGCATACGCCAACGGAGCCCAGACCGCGTACTTCAGCTACACGACCCCTCCCACGACCGCTCCGCAGTGGGTGACCGAGTACACGCCCGCCACAGGG
>Ga0193728_1000913_pt1 | contig 14723 bp, 12 predicted proteins | sample U1c1metaG_FD_143037 | JGI IMG/M metagenome (GOLD analysis project Ga0193728, IMG submission 143037) | Soil microbial communities from a riparian zone of the East river system, Colorado, United States - U1c1 | ecosystem: Environmental > Terrestrial > Soil > Riparian zone | place: USA: East River...
ACCGGCGCGTCCATCATGATCATCAACGAAACACAGGAATTGAGGCAAAAAATCCCAGCTACCCTGATCCGCGTTCCTGATGCTTATACTGCATTTGCCGCTTTGCTTTCCAAATACCAGGAAATCGTAGCACAACAAATGGTCGGTATCCAGGAACCGGCTTATATTTCTAAAACAGCCAAACTGGGGGAGAATATATTTGTCGGCGTTTTTGCCGTTATCGGTGAACATGCCGTGATCGGGAACAATGTAAAAATATTTTCGCAGGTATTTTTGGGAGCCAATGTACAGGTGCAGGACAATGCCGTATTGCACCCGGGCGTGAAAATTTATCATGACTGTATCATTGGAAAAAATGTAACGATTCATGCGGGCACGGTAATCGGAAGTGATGGGTTTGGATTCGCGCCGCAGTCGGACGGAAGTTTTAAAAAAGTTCCGCAGATGGGGAACGTGGTGATCGAAGACAATGTGGAAATAGGCGCCAATGCAACTATCGACCGCGCTACCATTGGATCAACCATCATCAGGACCGGCGCTAAGCTCGACAACCTGATCCAGGTTGCGCATAACGTGGAGGTCGGCCACAATACCGTTATTGCCGCCCAGGCGGGCGTGAGCGGCAGTACCAAGATTGGCAATAACGTGATGATTGGCGGACAAGCGGGCATCGTTGGACATATCCAGATCGCCGATGGAAGTAAGATCAATGCGCAGAGTGGCGTCAGTAAATCCATCAAAGCGCCCAATAGCGCCGTTACAGGTTCTCCGGCATTCGATTACACCAGTGCATTGCGCAGCCAGGCTGTTAGCCGCAACCTGCCCGAACTGGAAAAACGAATCACAGAACTTGAAAATTTGATCAGGCAGTTGATAGCGGAGAAAGTTTGAAAAGAGATGACAGATAACAGTTAACAGATGACAGTTAGCAGTTGACAAAAACTTATGCTGCAACGAAGATCTTTATCCTGTCATCTGTCATCTGTTAACTTTCATCTTTTTCCGTAACTTCCCCACAAACACACCCCATGTCAGACCAGGCAAAATTCCTGCAGGCAGTTAAAGACGGTTATACATTTAAAAGTGAATCTGTAAAGATCGGGATCGGCGTACTGGATGGCAAAGCTGTCTCCGGCGCGGACATCAACCTGCCGCTTAAAACCATGAACCGTCATGGCCTCATCGCAGGAGCCACCGGGACCGGTAAGACCAAAACCCTGCAAATGATCAGTGAAGCATTAAGTGATGCCAGCGTGCCTGTACTGCTGATGGATATCAAGGGTGATCTGAGTGGCATCGCAGAAGCCGGAATACTTAATGACAAGATCAAAGACCGCGTTGAGAAGATCGGAATTACATATAAACCCAGGGCTTACCCCGTGGAATTCTTATCCCTGAGCAATGAGAAAGGTGTTCGGTTAAGGGCTACCGTGAGTGAGTTCGGCCCGGTGCTGCTGTCAAAGATACTGGAGTTGAACGATGTGCAGGGAGGCTTGGTTGCCATGATCTTCAAATATTGTGACGACAATAAGATGCCCCTGCTTGACCTGAAAGATTTTATCAAGGTACTGCAGTATGTAAGCAATGAAGGCAAGGCTGAGATTGAAAAGGCTTATGGAAAGGTGGCCACTACTTCCACCGGCACGATCCTGCGTAAGGTCATAGAGTTGCAGCAACAGGGCGCTGACGTATTTTTCGGAGAAAAAAGTTTTGAGGTTGCTGATCTCATGCGCATCCATGATGACGGCCGGGGGATGATCAGCGTGCTTCGGGTAACCGACCTGCAGGACAGGCCAAAATTATTTTCCACTTTTATGTTGCAAATGCTGGCGGAGTTATATGCCAGCTGTCCCGAGGAAGGAGACCTGGACAAACCCAAGCTGGTGCTATTTATTGATGAAGCACACCTCGTATTCCAGGAAGCCAGCTCCGCCCTGCTGAAGCAGATTGAAACCATTGTAAAACTGATCCGTTCCAAGGGAATCGGCATTTTTTTCTGTACACAGAACCCGATGGACGTGCCCGCGAGTGTTTTGGCACAACTAGGTTTGAAAGTACAACATGCATTGAGGGCTTTTACAGCGGTAGATCGGAAAACCATTAAACAAACTGCCGAAAATTATCCCGACACTTCTTTCTATAAAACCGAGGACCTCATCACACAACTGGGAATCGGGGAGGCGCTTGTGACGATGTTAGACGAGAAGGGAGTTCCCACGCCGCTGGTGCATTGCATGATGTGCCCGCCAAAAAGCCGGATGGATATCCTGAGCGCCTCAGAAATAGATACGGTGATTGGTAAATCAAAGCTGGTGGTGAAGTACAACCAGGTTATCGACAGTGAGAGTGCTTATGAAATGCTGACCGATAAATTGAAGGATGCTGCCGGCAAAACAGACCCGGCCAAGCCTGCAGGCAAACAGGAAAAATCAACGATTGAAAAGATCCTGACAAGTTCCGCTGCAAAACAGGTTGAACGAACGGTAGTCAGTGCCTTTACCAGGAGCGTACTTGGAACATTGGGATTGGGAGGAAGAAGCAGTAGTAAAAAAAAGAGTTGGCTTTAATGGAGATTATTTCGTGCTGATCATTCCTTCCCGGTCTACGATCAGTATATTTTCTGCCTGCAGAAAATGGATCACCTCCCAAAATCTTTCTTTGCGGACGCCATTGAAACGGCTGATTAATTCATGAGCGGGCAAAGCAGCGCTTTCAACCCATTGCATGATCTGGCGGTGAATAAAATCAAATTCTTCCTTGCTGACCAGGCTGTTTTTTTCCTGGAGGCAAAGGTCGCAAATGCCGCAGGGTTTCACCGATTCATCGCCGAAATAACCGGCAATAAAACGACTCCTGCAGCCAGTATCGGATTTTACATAATTCAATATGGATTGAATTCTCGCTTCGAACTGCTTCTTCCTTTTTTGATAATTCTCCTGGTTAATATAAAGGTCCTGCGTGGTCACCCGCGATTGCAAAAAATACAACTGCGGTTGCTCCTTCTGTGGTAAATATTCAATGACATGATACGCGTGCAGCATATGAAGCGACTGCGTTATTTCCTTAAGATCCTTGTACAACAATACGGCGAGGGTTCTTTCCTGGATGAATACCGGCTGATCAAAAATCCCTGAATAAGTTCTTAAAAGCGCTTTTACCAGGGGTTCCTGTTCGGGGCGTTCTTTTTCAAAGGCATAGAGAGATTCTTTATTACCCGAGAAAACAACCCTGGAAGGTGTAAAAGACTGTTCATTGAAAACGAATAATCCTTCCTGTTCCAGTGCCTTCATGGAATACAAAACCAGGTATGTGTCGAGCTTGAATTTGCTGACAAAATCATTCATGTCAAAATCATAGGAAATGCCTTCGCCCGATCCGGCGGGAATTTGCAGGTAATTCACCAGGGCCTGATGAACCCCCCTGATCTGTTCCATGGAAGGAAACCGGATTCCGGGCAGGGACTGCAGTTCATCCAGTTCCGGTTGGGTATATAACAGCACCGCATAAGCTTTTTTCAAATCCCGCCCGGCGCGCCCGGCTTCCTGGTAGTAATTTTCCAGGCATTCCGGTGTGTCTGCATGGATGACGACGCGCACATCTGCTTTGTCGATCCCCATGCCAAACGCATTCGTACAAACGATGATCCTTGTTTTGTTTTGGATCCAGTTTTCCTGGCGCTGGTTCCTTTCATCCTGTTTCAGGCCGGCATGATAAAAATCAGCACCGATGCCATGCATATTCAGAAGATCGCTGATCTGTTTGCAGCGTTTGCGGCTTCGACAATAGACAATGCCAGTACCCGGAACATTCTGCAGCACCCGGAGGATCTTATTGATCTTCGAATCCACTTTGAAGACGCTGAATGAAAGATTTTCCCTTGCAAAAGATTGGCGGAAGACAGCCGGGCTCCTGAATTGCAATTTTTCGCAGATATCTTTTTGCACTTCTGCTGTGGCTGACGCTGTCAAAGCCAGCACAGGAACGCCTTTAAGCTCATCCCGCAGTGTGGCTATGCGCAGATAAGGCGGCCTGAAATCGTATCCCCATTGCGAAATGCAATGCGCTTCATCCACGGCGATCAGTTGAATGTCGAGCGCGGGCAGATATTCTTTGAAGAGGCTTGTTTCCAATCGTTCGGGGGATACATATAAAAACTTGCAATTGCTTTCGGTGGCTATACGCAGGGTGGCGATCACCTCCTTCCTGCTCATCCCCGAATAAATCGCAAAAGCCGTGATGTTCTTGCGGCGCAGGCTTTCTACCTGGTCCTTCATCAAGGCGATGAGCGGACTGACCACCAGGCACAAGCCCTTTTTTGCCAATGCCGGAACCTGGAAACAAATGGATTTTCCTCCGCCCGTAGGCAACAGAGCGAGCACATCCTTTCCATCCAAAACGGACTGAATAATCTCTTCCTGCAAAGGCCGAAAGGCATCGTACCCCCAGTATTGTTTGAGTATCGTTGAAAGCTGACTCATTCAACTCGTTTAACAAAGAGCCGCACTGAATTCGCAAGCAAAACCACATCGCTCAGCCCCATGGCCAATGCGCCCCAGGCTGGCGTGAGGAATCCAAACGCGGCGACGGGGATCGCAATGATGTTATAAAAGAAGGCCCAAAAAAGATTTTGGCGGATCGTGGAATAGGTATGTTTTCCTAGTCCCAGGGCGAGGGGGAGATGGCTGAGGCCATTGTTCATCAACACCAGGTCAGAAGTCTGCATAGCGATCTGTGATGCGTCGCTCATGGAGATTCCGACAGTGGCCTTTGCCAATGCAGGAGCATCGTTGATGCCATCGCCAACCATCGCGGTCGGCATTTCCGCATTGAGGGCTGCGATCCTGTTTAATTTCTGTTCGGGAGATTGTCCGGCGATCACTTCATCGATGTTCAATTCAGCAGCTGTTGCACGACAATTTTTTTCGGTATCACCACTCAGTAAAATGGTCTTAATATGCTTTGAATGAAGGTAATTGATCACCCGAAAGGCTTCGGGCCGCAGTTCATCCTTTACATCGATCCATCCATAGAGTAATTCGTTCTTTCCGACGTACACATTGTGGCTATCTTCCGAAGACATCGTTCCCGTCAGTTTATACGAGCCGGCCCAATAGACGTCTCCATTTGAAGAAAAACATCGCATGCCCAATCCTTTTACTTCTTCCACTTTTTTCCATTTCATTTCGTCGGTCGATTTCCATTCCCGCGCTATCGCTTTGGCAATGGGATGGTTGGAATATTTTTCAATAGAGAAGGCAATTTTCCTGAACTCCGCTTCCCCGATCTGGTTATACGTCAACTGCCAGCGGGCGATGGCAAACGCGCCATTACTGAGCGTGCCGGTCTTGTCGAACACAACCTGTTTGATGTCCTTAAATAATTCCAGGGTTCGCGCATGACGGAACAATATGCCTTTTTTTGCAGCCCTGCCCAATCCTACTGCGATAGCGGCAGGTGTGGCAAGGCCCATGGCGCAGGGGCAGGCAATCACCAGCACAGCCACACTACGCATGATCGAAGCCGTTAGATCGTGAAGAACAATATAATTGATGGCCAGGGTCAGCAAGGCGATGCCGAGCACAACAGGTACAAAGACGGCACTGATCCTGTCGGCCAGTTGCTGAATGGGCGGCTTTTCTCCCTGCGCCTGCTTTACCAGGTTTACGATATTCGACAGTACGGAGTCCCTGGCACCTGCAGTCACCTGCGCTTTTGCCGTGCCCCCCGAGATGATGCTTCCACCAAACAAACGATCTTTGGCTTTTTTCTCAACGGGCAAACTTTCTCCGGTGATGATGGCCTCGTTCACACTGACTTCTCCCCACAGGATCTTGCAATCGGCGGGCACCTGCTCACCTGATTTGATGAGAACCAGGTCGCCACTTTTCAGCGTGGCGTTATCGACTGGAAAAATGATCTCCCGTTTATGCTCATCGAAGGCAATCATGTTGGCCATCACTTTTTGTGATTTGGCCAGCTTGTTCAATGCGCTCTGCGTGGAAGCGACGGAAACATCTTCGAGCCAATTACCAAAAAATACGAAGCTGATGATGGCCGCGGTTGTTTCATAGAACAGGTAGCTTTCTCCCAGGTTCAGTATGGTGCCCGCGAGGCTATAAGCGAAGGAGGCTGTTGCTCCGATGGCAATCAGCACATTCATGTTGGGCAGGCCATTGCGGAGGCTTTGCAGCGCGCTGCGACCGAAAAACTGCATGCCGGTCACATACACTGGAACGCAGAGACCAAGTTGCACCCATGGATTCATCAACACATGCCAATGGGTCCATTTTTCGAACATGTGCATCATGAGCACCAGGGTAAACGGCAAACAGATCAGGAGGTAGCGCAGGTATTTATTAATGGTTCTTTTAGCAGGCCCTTCATTCAACTCCTGTTCATGTGCCACTTTGTATCCGAGCGCTTCAATTCCCTTTTCGATTTCGCTCTTCGTTAGATTTCCGTTGATTTCAAAGCTGAGATCTCCGGTCAGGCTCACCCGGATATCCTGCAATCCCTTCTTCTCAAGATATTTATTGATGGTCAGTGCGCAGTTTGAGCAACTCATTCCTTCCACTTTCCAATTGACTTTTTCCATTGCTTTAATTTACAGGTATCATCTTAATGGCAAATTTACCTCATTATAAAGAAAGTTACCTTTGAGGCATGGAAAGGGTATTTTCTTTGGATGAGATCCAGGCTATTGCAGCTGCATGCTGGAATGATTATGCTGCAAGTCGCGTTTTCGCTTTTCATGGCGAAATGGGGGCGGGAAAGACCACCTTTATTCATGCACTCTGCGATGCCCGGAACGTGAGCAGTCCGGTGGGAAGTCCGACTTTTTCTATCATCAATGAATACGTTTCCCCGGGGGGGAAAATTTATCATATTGATCTTTACCGTTTGAAAGATGAAGAAGAAGCGATCCGGGCCGGCGTAGAGGATTGCCTGTATTCAGGAGAGATTTGCCTGGTGGAATGGCCTGAACATGCCGCCGGGATTTTCCCTCCCGGAACGGTTCATCTTTTTATTAATATAGTCAATCCAGCGACCCGCAAAATCATGCAAAAGGCTTAGCCATAATTGCATTACAATTCAATATAAAATTGTAATTTAACCGTCCGTTTTGTCTCATAAATAAGGATTGATAAGCCCTGAAACATGTCTCAGCACAAACCGATCATCAGCACTTCATTCAGCTACGAAACATTAGAAGAAACACTTGATGTAAAGCCCCAGGGGGCCCAGTTGCACATCGGTATACCCAAGGAGACCGCGTTCCAAGAGAACCGCATTGCCCTGACGCCGGATTCCGTTGGTGTTTTGGTAAGCAATGGTCATGAAGTGGTGCTTGAACACAACGCCGGTGACGCCGCCCATTACCGCGACAGAGATTATAGTGAGGCCGGAGCCAAAATTGTTTATGACAAGGCCGAAGTGTACAAATCGCCGATCCTGGTGAAATCCGCTCCCGTTATTGAAGAGGACCTGCCGCTGTTGCAAATGAACCAGACCATTATTTCGCCCATCCATTTGTCTGCGCTGAAGGCGGAGTTGCTGGAAAAAATGATGGAAAAGCGCATTACGGGCATTTCGTTTGAGAATTTGAAAGATGACAGTGGAAGCTATCCCATTGTCAGGAGCATGAGCGAAATAGCCGGCAGTGCCGTGATGCTGGTCGCAGCGCAATATTTAAGCTCGGCGAATCATGGTAAGGGCGTGTTGCTGGGTGGCATTTCCGGCGTACCGCCTACCAAGGTCATCATCCTTGGAGCTGGGATAGTCGGAGAATATGCTGCCAGGGCTGCTTTGGCCCTGGGCGCTTCTGTGAAGGTTTTTGACAACAGCGTCTACCGGTTAAAAAGACTTCAGAACAATATCGGGTTCAGGATCTATACCTCTGTTATCGAACCCAGGATCCTGTCCAAGCAATTAAAAACCTGTGAAGTTGCGGTGGGTGCGCTCACTTCGCAAAGCGGCAGGACGCCCGTCGTCGTCACGGAAGAGATGGTCAGCAATATGCGGCCCGGAAGTGTAGTCATCGACGTGAGCATCGACAGGGGCGGTTGTTTTGAGACTTCTGAAATCACTTCGCACGAACATCCGATCTTTCTCAAGTATGGTGTCATTCACTATTGTGTTCCGAATATCCCTTCTGGTTTTGCGCGCACTGCGTCGCAGGCCATCAGCAATGTGCTGATGCCTTTATTGATGGAGGCTGGTGAAGACGGTGGCATCGAAAACCTGGTCTGGCATAAAATACATTTACGCACCGGTATTTATCTTTTTAAAGGAGCGCTCACGAACTTTCACATGAGCCAGCGATTTGATTTGAAATATACCGATTTGAATTTGCTGATCGCGAGTCAAAGGTGATGGTCCGTGTCAGCAAGCGAAAAATTCATTTATAATCCGTCACGTCAATCCTCTCTTCACAAAACCCATATTCCTGCACATCATTAGATCCCACGATCACCAGGCGGTCATGACAATAACTTTTCATCAACTCCTGGTAAAGCGCCACGCCATCAACGTCAAGGTTGGTACAGGGTTCGTCGAGCAGGATCACCGGGGTATCCGAAAAGATGGCCTGGGCCAGTTTCACCCTTTGCTTCATGCCGGAAGAAAAATAACGTATCTGCTTATCCGCGGCGGTTTTTAACAGGACGAGGTCCATGATTTGCTGAATCGAAAGAGAAGAAAAAAAAGGTTTAAATATCCGGTGAAATTCCAGGAACTCTTTGAGGGTCATTTCTTCTATCAGTTCCAGGTAGGGCGCGGAGAAGGAGATTTGCCTGTAAACGGTTTCAGATGACAGTTGACGGTTGACAGTTGACAGTACTTTTTGATTTAAATGCACTTCTGTTAACTGTAAACTGTCATCTGTCAACTCATATCTCACAGTTCCCTCACTCACCCCAATCGCGCCCGCAATCAACTGAAGCAGGGTAGATTTTCCCGAGCCATTGGGCCCAATGATGGCATAGGAATAGCCGGTCACAAATTCATAACTGAGATGTCGAAAGATCCAGTCGCGGTTGAAGCGTTTGCCGGCATTAGTCAGCGTAATCCTCATCCAAACTGCTTTTGCTGTAGCGTTTAATAATACCCCTGCTGCTTTCGCGGATAAAAGTCACAATTTCATCCCTTTCATCCGTGGCAGGAAATTCTTCTTCGAGGAATTCAAGGGCCTGGGAAGTGTTCATGCCCTTATTGTAAAGAATGCGGTATATATCCAGGATATGATTTATTTTTTCAACGGTGAATCCCCGTCTCTTCAGACCGACTGAATTCACGCCGCTGTAACTCAATGGCTGGCGGCCGGCCTTGATATAAGGGGGCACGTCTTTTCCCACCAGGGAGCCTCCGCTCACAAATGCATGTTGACCGACCCTGACAAACTGGTGAATCGCGCACATGCCACCCAGTATGGCCCAGTCTCCGATCAATACATGTCCTGCCACCTGGGTATTGTTGCTCATGATGCAATGGTCGCCCACGATGCAATCATGGGCCAGGTGACAATAGGCCTGGATCAGGCAATTGCTGCCGATAGCCGTTTTCTCCCGGTCCTTGGTTCCGCGATTTACCGTCACAAATTCGCGGATGGTGGTATTGTCGCCGATAAATACGTTGGAATATTCGCCCTGGAATTTGAGATCCTGTGGAATGGCCGCGATGACCGCGCCAGGAAAGATCCGGCAGTTCATACCAATCCTCGCTCCTTCCATGATCGTCACATTCGATCCGATCCAGGTGCCTTCGCCTATTTCCACATCCTGGTGGATTACCGTAAATGGATCGATCTTCACATTGGTGGCAAGATGGGCATTGGGATGAATATAAGTATGCGGATGAATCATTCGGTTTTCAATTGATGGACTGAAGGGCTGTTCCGTAGGAATATTTTCTCCTTTTGTGATTACAGTTTTCCTCATAAAAAAAGCTGAGAAACCCCAGCATGGCACAAAAATAACCTTATTTGGAGCAATTTGGCCAAATTAACTTCTCTTTACCAATTGCGCAACCAGGTCCGCCTCGGTCGCAATCTTGTTTCCAACGAATACCGTTCCACGCATTTCGCAGATGCCCCTCCGGATAGGGGAAATCAATTCCATACGCATGATCATCGTATCACCCGGAACTACTTTTGATTTGAATTTGCAATTGTCAATCTTCAGAAAATACGTGTCATACTCTCCTGTCGGCATACTATTGATGGCCAGGATGCCGCCTGTTTGCGCCAGAGCTTCGATCTGCAAAACGCCCGGCATGACAGGGTTTCCGGGGAAATGGCCAACAAAAAAAGGTTCATTGAATGTAACGTTCTTGATGCCGACAATGTACGTATCAGCCAGTTCAATGATCTTATCTACTAACAGAAAGGGATACCGGTGCGGAAGTGTTTTTTCTATTTGCTGCGTGGTATATATCGGTGGTTGATTCGGGTTATATACCGGAACGCCTTTGACGTGTTTGTTTTTCTTGATGTACTGTTTGATCTTTTTTGCAAAATCCACATTGGTGGAGTGGCCGGGGCGATTGGCGATAATATGACTCTTGATGGGATAGCCGATGAGTGCGAGATCACCGATCACATCCAGCAGTTTATGCCTTGCTGGTTCATTGAGAAAACGCAATTCGAGGTTGTTCAGGTACCCTTCACTTTTTACTTCTATTTTATCGCGGCGGAAGGCCTTGGCCAGCCGGCTCATTTCTTCTTTGGTGACCGGCTTGTCTACCACGACGATCGCATTGTTGATGTCCCCCCCTTTAATCAGGTTATTATCCAGCAACATCTCGAGCTCATGAAGGAAACAAAACGTGCGACAGGGAGCAATTTCTGTTTTGAAGTCAGCCATTGTTTTCAAACCGGCATGCTGGGTGCCCAGCACGGGGCTGTTGAAATCGATCAGTGTGGTGACCTTATACTCCATGGATGGCATGGCGACCATGTCTACCCTTTTTTTTTCATCGTAGTGACTGATGTTGGTGTCGATGCTATACCAGGATTTGGCGGCATCCTGTTCCACCACGCCGGCTTCTTCAATGATCTCCACGAAAGGCTCCGAGCTTCCATCGATAATGGGTATTTCCGGACCATTCAGTTCGATCAGGCAATTGTCGACGCCCATGCCCACCAGAGCGGCCAAGACATGTTCCACCGTACTCACCTTGGCGCCATTTTCTTCCAGGGTCGTTCCTCTTGACGTGTCTGTCACGAGGTCGCAGTCAGCCTTAATGCAGGGCCTCCCAGGCAGATCGATCCGCTGAAACTGGAAGCCATAGCCCGGATTGGCGGGCTTTAGCGTCATATCCACGTTAATGCCTGTGTGCAGACCAGTACCTGAAATACTCACCGGGGAACTAAGCGAATGCTGCTTGTCTGGGTTGAAATTTGTATCCATTCTTTTTCTTAAGTCGACAAAGATACAATTCGTTGATGAATAGTGGTGGCGGGGAGCTAGCCACTCCCCACTCGCCAGGCAACCTGAATTAACAAAAGATTACCTCAAGCATTATTTTAACCGCAAATGATTTAATTTTATTTGTACTTAAACGAAACATATGGAAGGAAAAAAGTCAAAAATTCTATTGTGCGAAGACGACGCGAACCTGGGCAGTGTGTTAAAGAATTACCTGGAGCTGAATGATTTTGATGTAACGCTGGAAAGGGACGGCCGCCTTGGCCTGGCCGCTTTTCAAAGGGAAAAATTTGACCTGTGCCTGCTGGATGTGATGATGCCGCATATGGATGGGTTTACCCTGGCCGAAGAAATCCGTGATGTTGATCCTGACATCCCTTTATTCTTTCTCAGCGCGAAGACCATGAAGGAGGATATTATACAGGGTTATAAATTGGGAGCAGATGATTACATCACCAAACCCTTCGATAGTGAAGTGCTGTTGCTGAAGATCAAGGCCATCCTCAAACGCAACGATGACCTCAATAAAGAATCTGACAATAAAGAATTCGACCTCGGCATGTATCATTTTAATCCAAAGCTCAGGGAGCTTAGCCATAAGGGCCATACCCAAACCCTTTCGCCGAAAGAGAATGAATTGCTGAAAATGCTAAGCGAACATTTGAATGATCTGTTACTCCGCGAATCGGCCCTGAAGAAAATCTGGGGCAGTGACACCTATTTCAACGGTCGCAGCATGGATGTGTACATTGCCAAGCTGAGGAAATACCTGAAAGAAGATCCCACCATTGAAATTGTCAATATTCATGGAAATGGGTTTAGGCTGGTGACGCCTACTCCGTAGGGAATGTCGAATGTAAAATATTAAATGTAAAATGTAAAAGCGAAGGCTGTCCTCACTTTTACATTTAATATTTTACATTCTACATTTAAAAGAGCATCGGCCCCACCCCGCCAGGCTGTATCCTTTTGAGATGCTCATAAGCTTTCTGGGTTACTTCTCTGCCGCGGGGGGTGCGCATGATAAATCCCTCCTGGATCAGGAATGGTTCATATACTTCTTCCAATGTGCCGGTTTCTTCGCCAACAGCCGTAGCAATCGTCGTGATGCCCACCGGGCCTCCTTTGAATTTGTCAATGATAGTCAGCAGGATTCGGTTATCCATCTCATCCAGGCCGTGTTGATCCACATGAAGTGCCCTGAGCGCATGTTCTGTAATCGCCAGGTCAATGACGCCATTTCCCAAAACCTGTGCAAAGTCCCTGACGCGCCGGAGCAGGCCATTGGCAATTCTTGGTGTTCCCCGGCTTCTGCGGGAAATTTCTTCGGAGGCATCAGATGTGATCTTGGTCTCCAGGATCAGGGCGGAACGCAGCACGATCTTCTGCAGGGTCAGGCTATCATAATATTCCAATCTTGATTTAATACCAAAACGAGAAAGCAGAGGGGCCGTCAGCAGGCCACTCCGGGTGGTCGCCCCGATCAGGGTAAAAGGATTCAGGCTGAGCTGCACACTCCGTGCGTTGGGACCGCTATCGATCAGGATATCGATGCGGTAATCTTCCATGGCGGCGTAGAGATATTCTTCCACCACGGCGCTCAGCCGGTGAATTTCATCAATAAACAAAACATCATGCGGCTCCAGGTTGGTGAGCAGACCGGCCAGGTCGCCCGGTTTTTCAATAACCGGTCCTGATGTCTCCCTGATGTTTACACCCAGTTCATTCGCAACGATCCGGCTAAGCGTCGTCTTACCCAGCCCCGGCGGACCATGAAATAAAATATGGTCCAGGGCTTCGCCGCGCATCTTGGCGGCCTGGATGAATATCTTGAGATTGTCGATGATTTGCAATTGCCCGGAAAAGTCGGATATGGCATTCGGACGGATATTGTTTTCAAACTCCTTATCCGCGGGGTTTAAAGACGCTTGCTCCTTGTTCAGATTCGGATTTGACATAAAGTAAAATTAGCAAATAAGGACTATTGCCGGCCGACGAACTTGGGTCATGAAAAAATAATTTGATTGTATATACAATTACCTCCTATCTTTGCCCCAATGAAAATTTCAGATAGCAGGTATTGCAAATGTCTGTATTTTTCTTCCAATGCCCTGGCAAGAAAAATGGAGAAACTGGCTTTGGAAAGCTGGAAGCCGGTGAACCTCTCTCCCAGTCATGCCTACCTGCTCATGCTCGTCATCGATAGGCCAGGCGCGCAACCGGGCGCACTGGCAGAAGAAATGCAGCTGACACCCAGCACGATCACCCGCTTACTCGAAAAGCTTGAAGAAAGAAAATTGGTCATCCGCAATTCGGAAGGCAAAATGATCAATGTATTTCCGACCGCAAAAGCAAAGGAGATGCTTGGAAAATTAAAAGACTGCGTTCATCATTTCAGTGAAGCCTATTCTTCGATCATCGGTAAAGAAGAGGGGATGAAAATGGTACAGCACATAAATAAGATCACCGATCAATTGCAACAATAATTTTTTTAGGGCCTAATTTGTATATACAATTAGATGCATTATTCATGGTACGTGGTCTGGCAGTTGTTGTATATTTAGTGTCGCCAATTTCCAAACATTCTATTAATCATTAAATCTATTCATCATGAGAATCGGAATTCTCGGGTCCGGTGTGGTAGGACAGGTCCTGGCCACAGGCTTCGTCAGGGAAGGCCATCAGGCGATGCTGGGCACCCGCAACCCGGCGAAGCCAGAGCTGGTAAAATGGAAAAAAGCAAATGATGCGATTGAAGTGGGAACATTTTCAGAAACGGCAAAATTTGGAGAGTTATTGGTTTTGGCCGTAGAAGGGGCTGCCGCGGAGAAAGTGATTGGCCTGGCAGGTCCTGGCCAGTTTAAAGGGAAAGTGGTGATCGATACCACAAATCCCATTGCCAAACAGCCGCCCACCAATGGTGTGCTGCATTATTTTACCACGTTGGAAGACTCCCTGATGGAGCGCCTTCAAAAATGGTTGCCGGATGCAAAGCTGGTAAAAGCCTTTAGCAGTGTAGGCAACGCACACATGTACAAACCGAATTTTCCCGGCGGAAAACCTACCATGTTCATTTGCGGCAACGATGAAGAGGCTAAACAAACTGTCACCGCAATCCTCACCGCCTTTGACTGGGAGACCGAAGACCTGGGTAAGGTGGAGGCAGCCAGGGCCATCGAGCCGCTTTGTATGCTTTGGTGCATTCCAGGCATGCTCAGGAATCAGTGGTCGCATGCGTTTAAGCTAGTGAAGGCATAGGCGCGGGAAGCGAGTGGCAAGTAGCTAGTGGTTAAAGGTTTT
>Ga0193728_1000914_pt1 | contig 14717 bp, 17 predicted proteins | sample U1c1metaG_FD_143037 | JGI IMG/M metagenome (GOLD analysis project Ga0193728, IMG submission 143037) | Soil microbial communities from a riparian zone of the East river system, Colorado, United States - U1c1 | ecosystem: Environmental > Terrestrial > Soil > Riparian zone | place: USA: East River...
ATTGCACCAACGCCGCGGACTGCTTCGTCGACTGCGAGGACAACGCGAGCTGCGACGTCACGTGCACGGGCTCGCAGGGCTGCGTCGAGAACTGCCGGCCGGATTCGCAGTGCCTGTTGCGCTGTGGCTCGACCCCGAGCGCGCAGTGTCAGTTCAACATGTGCCCGTCGGTGACGGACTGCGGCAACGGGATCCTGGCGTGCAACCGGCCGTGTCCGTGACTACTTCTTCGTCGGCGTTCCGGGCGCGGGCGGCGTCGCGGTCACGGACGTCGACTTCGGCTTCACGGCCGGGGTCTCCGGCGTAGGCGCCACGGGCGTCACGGGCGCACCGGTGCCGGCCGGCGCGACGGCGAAGCCTTGCTCGAGATGAAACTGCACCGACGCCGGCTTGGAGTCCGCCGTCACGCTCGCCGTGAAGTCGTTCGACACCTTCGCCGCCGACTGCGGCACGAACGCGCCCTCGGTCAGCGTGACGTCGACGCCGCCGGTGCCGCCGATCTTCTCGAACTTCGTATCCTTGATCTGCTGGTCCTTGCCGTCGAGCTTGGTCTTGCCCTTCAGCACCCAGGCGCTGCCCTTGTGCGACACGACCTCGAAGTCGATCGTCTGGGTCGCCTCGATGCGATCCGCGATCGAGGTGGTCGTCGTGACCGTCCACTTCGCACCGACACCGATCGCCTCGGTCGGCACGATCGGCCACATCGGCATCAACGAGATCCGCACGAGCTCGAGCGCGGCCATCGTCTGATCGTTCGGCTTCTGGACGTGGAGCGACACGTTCGACAGCTGGCCGCTCGGCGCGACCACGCCCGAGAGCTGCACGCCTTCGAGCACGTCGAGCGACTTCTTGAACTGTTCCTTGGTCGCCTTCGCGCCCGCGCGATCGCGGGCATCGACGCCGGTGAACGTGACCTTGAACTTCGAGCCGTCCTTGTCGACGTCGCCGACCTCGAGATCGCTCGCGAGCACGAGCGTCGGCGCGACGTCTTCTTGCGTGCCGCCGAGGTCCGGAGGCGCGACCTGCTTGCCGGCGAAGTCGACCGCGAGCTCGAGCTGTTGCTTCGCGCCCTGCGTGCCGGCGATCTTGATCGCGGCCTTCGGGCCCTTGCCGGCCGAAGCGAGCTTGTAGGTCGCCTTGCCGGTCGTGATCGGCACATCGATCGGATCGGGATCCTTGGGCGGCGGTGCCGGCTTGGGAGCTTCGGCGACCGGCGGTGGTTCCGGCTTCTTGTCCTCGGGCAAGGTCGGCGGCGGGGTCGTCGGCTTGGCCGGGCCGCCGCACGCTGCGACGAGGAGCGCGATCAGGGTCCTTCTCATCGCCCGGGTATTAGCACTTGCCTAACCGGATGGGGTGCTTGTGATAGGCACGATCGATGCTTCTCCTACAGTCATAGGAGCTACCGTGACCAACGAACCTAAGATGAATCCCGAGCTGTTCGCATCATGGGAAAATCTACTTTCGCAGGCCGCGCGCCGCTGCGACGTCGATCCGGACGAGTTCGTCCGTAACGCGTGGGCGGCTTATCTGGACGCTCATCCGGGGATGCGCGAGCACCTCGAAGAGCTCCAGCTGCGCGCGCAACTCGACGAGCTGCGTAAGAGCGGTTTGATGGGTCAGGCCTGAGCGACTGCGCTCGGCCGCTCACAGCCCGTTGATCGTGACCTTGTTCATCTTCACGGGAGTGCGCGGCCGATCCTCGGCGCTCGTCGGAGTCGTTTCGATCTTCTTCACGACGTCCATGCCCGAGGTGATCTTGCCGAACACGGGGTGACGCGACGGCCCGGGGGTGAACCAGTCGAGCCGCGAGTTGTTGACCGTATTGATGAAGAACTGCGCGCCGCCCGAGTTCGGGCGCCCGGTGTTCGCCATCGACAGCGTGCCCGGCTCGTTCGAGATCTTCGCGGTCGCCGGGTGCTCGTCCTGGACGTTCCCGAACGGCGAGTTTCCGGTGCCGCAGCGCGGGCTGGCCGGATCCTTCGAGTACTCGCACCCGAACTGGATCATGAAACCGTTGATGATGCGGTGAAAGTGTAGGCCGTCGTAGAAGCCGGACTTCGCGAGCTTGATGAAGTTGTTCGCGGTGATCGGCATCTGATCGAGGAAGACCTCGGCGGTGAACGAGCCGAGTGAGGTGTCGAAGGTAGCGGTTGGATTCGCCATGAGCCGTGCTTATCACAGCTCAGGCGATGGTCGCGTCGATCGCGAGCGCGATCATCGCGATCAACTTCTGCGCGTCGACGTTCTCGACATTCGCCTGGATGAACTCGTGGAGCGGGAGCTGCGCCTTCTCGAGGCGGGGCAGCGGCTCGCCGCGCGCGGCCCCGTCGAGGTCTTCGTAGGTCAGCGTTCTCACGCGCGAGCCGGCGCGCCGGAACGCCTCCGCGACCAGCGCGCAGTGAAAGATCACCGAGATGATGCCCTCGGTGCCCCCGAGCTCTTGCTCGTGCGCGCTGATGAAGTTCGAGACCTGCTGCTGTTGTTGGAAGAACCCGCCGACCATCGCCGACGAGTAATTCGGGTCGGACATCTTCTGCCCCGCCTCGGTCACGACGGTGAGCACCTGATCTTTGGTCAGCTTCATGGAAGTTCGACGGGCGCGATTTCCGGGCGATGCGCCGAGAACCGACATAACGCTTCGGCGGTCAGGGCGGCAACGTCTGCGGCGATGTTCGTGCAGAACGCCTTGCGGACGCACCGCACTCCCCCTTGCCGGTGATGCCGCCGCGGCGCAGCGCCTGATACGGGCGCGAGGGCACACCGAACGTCTCTGCGAGTGCGATGCCGCAGCTGCGATGCGCCACCTGGACACCCTCGTAGAGCGTGAATGCTTTGGTGCGTGCGGTAGCGACGTAAGCCTGTTCGTCCGGCGACAGCTCCCGGGTGGACTCGGCCATGGCCAAATGCTACTGCGGAGGAGGTCGCCCGTCGAGAATCTGTGACGCGCAGCGCTCTAGATAGCCCGCTTCCGACGGGCGCGACGGCATGGCTGTCGCGCGCGCTCGTCGTGTCGCTGATCGTGCATCTCGTCGTGCTCGCGGTGGTCGTGCGGTGGTTGCATCGCGACGAGGAGCACGAGGTCGAGCTCGTCGATATCGAGGTCGCGCCCGCGCCGCCGGTCGCCGAGGCGTTGCCCGAAGAAGTGGCGAAGCAGATCGAGCAGGCCGAGGCGGAGCGCGCGAGCGCCGCGGCGGGCAGCGAGCCGGCACCGAAGGAGCCGGGGGACGAAGGGGCGAGCGCGATCGACGCGGGGGTCGATGCGCCGCCGGATGCACCGCCGGATGCGGCGAGGCCCGATGCGGCGCTGGTCGCGAAGCAGCATGTCGATGCTGGGCGCGATGCAGCACAGGTCGCGAGCGCGGATGCGATGCCGGCGGATGCGGGCGCGGAGACGGTCGCGGGATCGGGATCAGGCTCGGATGCGGGATCGGGCTCGGGCTCGACGGACGTCGCGATGGCCGGCTCGGGATCCAGCGCGAGCAACGATCTCGGCTTCGGCGCGGGCAGCTCGCTCGGCAGTGGCAGCGCGGGATCCGGATCACCGGCCGCGATCACGACCGGGTCGGGATCGGGGATCGCCGGCATGGACGATCAACCGGCCGTCGAGGGCGCGCCGACCAGCGCCGGCACCGCGGCAAACTTGCTCGCGTACTTCCCCGCCGGTCACACGATCAGCGTGCTCGTGCGGTTCGATCGCCTGCGCGGCAGCGAGTGGGCGAAGGCCGCCGAGGAGCTGTTCCGTCCGATGCCCGATTACCAGGGCCTATTCGGCTCGCGCACCGCCGACATCGCGACGAAGCTCGACATGCTCGTGATCTCGACGCCGCGGCCGCGCGACGCGACGGCGACGACGCTCGTGATGAAGACCGGGCTGCCGCGGTCGTCGGTGCGCGACCTGTTGGCGAACAGCGGTGCGCCGATCGCGTGGTCGGCGGCGCGCGGCGGTGCGCTCGGCAAGCGCAGCGGCAAGCTGTTCCCGAACGACAAGCGGCTGGTGCTGTCGCCGTGGCAGGGCTGGTACTTGCTCGCGCAGCCCGAGGACCTCGGACCGCTCACGGCGGCGGCCGGCGGCAGCGTCGATCGCGCCGAGGCGAGGGGCAAGTTGCCCGCGTGGCTCGCCGGGATTCGCACGATCGCGAAGGAGTCGGGCGACGACAAGAGGGGCCCTGCACTCGTGATGACGGTCGGCGAGCCGCCGAGCACCAGCGCCCCCGCGAAGTCCGGGCGCTACAAGCTGCCCGAGGTCGGGCTCGGCGTCAGCTCGCTGCCGGTGCCATCGCGGATCTCGCTCGCGATGGAGCTCGTGAAGCAGGGCTGGCTCGTGCGCGGCAACATCGTATTCGCGAGCGAGGCCGATGCCGCGGAGCTGGTCACGACGCTGACCGACCTCCAGACCCGGATCACCGACAGCCACATCTTGTCGGCGGTGCTGCGCAAGCAACACGTGCTCAACATCGTCACGGGGTTGTCGCTGTCGCGCTCGGGTGCGCGGGTGTCGTATGCGACGTCGATCTCGATCGCCGACGCGCGCGCGATCCTCGCCGCGGCCGCGCTGGAGCTCGGCAGCTACTTCGGCCAACCGCCTTGAGTTGATTTCGCGCGCCGTCGCGGCACACTAGTGTGGTGACACTCCGGTGGGCCTTCGCGTGCGCGTGTGTCGTCGCGTGCGGCGGCTCGCAGCGCGACGCGTCCAAGCCGGGCGACGATCACGACGAAGGTGCGGGCCTCCTCGCGCAAGCGTCGACCTCGCTCGTGAGCGGCAAGGGTTCCGACGAGCCGCTCGCCGACGCGAAGCACCGGCGGAGCTACAACCCGTACGGCGGCGCGATGTACGGCGGCGATCCGTACGGCGGCTCGATGTACGGCGATCCGTACGGCGGCACCGGCTACGCGCACTGGACCGCGCCGGTGTGGAGCTACGCGAACCCGATGCGCCCGCCGCATTACGTGGTGACCGACACCGGGCTCGATGCCTCGATCGAGGGCACCGTGACGTGGCCCGGCGCGCTGCCCGCCGAGCTCAAGACGCCGTGCGGACCGCTCGCGGCAATCCAGATCGGAGCGCACCGTGGCGTGCGCGGTGTCGTCGTCTATATCGAGCGGATCACGACCGGCCGCGGGATCGGCGGCCCCGGGCGCGCGCAGATCGGCGGCGTGATCGCGAAGCGCGGGTGCGCACTCGGCCCGACCGCGCAGCTCGCAGTGCCGATGCCGAGCTCGGTCGCGATCCACGGCGATGCGCAACGCACGCGCGTCCGGATCACGCCGCCCGGTGGCCCCGCGAAGACGTTCGAGCTGCAGGAAGGTGGGCTCGTCACGGCGGAGGTCAAGCCGGGCGTGACGCGCATCGACGGCGAGGACGGCAAGCTCGCCGCCGCGTGGGTGATCGGGATCGAGTCGCCGTACTTCTCGGTCACCGACGACGGCGGCAAGTTCCGGATCGAGCAGCTCGCGCCGGGAACGTACGATGTCGCGTTCTGGCAGCCGCCGATCGCGACGATGAATGTCGACGGGACGTTCGCGTACGGCGCGCCGATCGTCGTGCACCGCTCGATCCACGTCGACGCGAAGCAGACCGCCAAGGTCACGATCGCGCTGCCCGCGCTGTGAACGCTGGCCGCTGAACGTCCGGCTGCCGGACGTCGCGTCCGCCATCCGTCGGACGCCGGACGCTCGCGTCAACAACATCGCGTGCTTGGCGCTGGCACTCGCGTTGCTCTAGCGATCTCGCGACGCACACCACGCGTCGTGAAAGAGAGAGCCAGCCATGTCGATGCCCGGTAGGAAGATGTTCAAGGTGCTCTGCCCGATGGAGAGCCCGAGCGGTCACAAGTGGTGGATGCGCATGGGCAGCGCGTTCATGAACAAGGACGCCTCGATCAATGTCTATCTCGATGCAGTGCCAACCAAGCCCGGTTCGCATCTGCAATTGCGCGAGCTGACCGACGAAGATCTGCGGATCTCGAACGAGCGGCGCGCGGCGTTCAATGCTCCGCGCAATTCGAACGGCGTGGCGCAGACAGGCGATCACGTCTCGGCGCGCCACGGCGATGTCGGCGCGAATCACGCCGCTTCGCCGAATGGCGAGCTCGACTTCCCCCCACCCGCGGACGCCTACGGCGCCGCCAACCGCGTTCCATTCTGAGGTGTGCCGTGAACCAACGTGAAGACTCCACGCAAATCGATCTTGTCGGATTTCCACCTGGGCTCGCTGCGCCGATCCGTCCCGCGGTGCCGCGGCACGCCGTCCACGCGCCGGCGTCCCTGCCGTGTCGGGAAGCCGGCCCGCTGACGAGCTCGCCGGTGATCGACGTCGATGATGATCTCGACGAGCTCGAGCTCGAGGACGACGATCTCGAGCTCGCCGGCGACGAGCTCGACGGCGCTGGCCCTGGCTCGGTGCGTGCGCGCGCCCATGAGGATGCTGCGCAGGAAGCGTGGGCCGGCGGGCCGCTGGTGCCCGGCTCGGCGACGCTCGGCGATCGTGCGCGCCGCTTCGGTGCGCGGTTCGCGAGCAAGGTGGTCGTGCCCGTCGCCGCGATCGCGATCCTCGTGATCGCGATGGGCGGCACGTGGTCCACCGCCGGTGCGACGCCGGCGCCGCCGCTGTCGGCCGCGCTGCAACCCGCGCACGCGGCTGCGACCACGCCGCACGCCGCCGGTGACGAGCCAGAGCACGCGACGCGCTCGAAGTCCGCGCATCACGAGCTCACCGGCAAGCTCAACCTCAACACCGCGAGCGAGGATCAGTTGATGGTGTTGCCATCGGTCGGCCCGGCCAAGGCCGAGCGCATCGTGACGTGGCGCAAGAAGAACGGCGGGTTCAAGCGCACCGCGGATCTGCGGCGCGTGAAGGGCTTCGGCTACAAGACGTTCAAGAAGCTCGAGCCCTATCTCGACATCAAGGGTGACACCACGCTTGCGCCGAAGTGAGCTGGACGTCTTGGTCGAATGCAATTTGTCGAGCTCGGCCGCTGGTGGGTGCTCCCTCCCTCTCCGTCACACCAGCGGCTGGGCTCGACGTTCTTCACGCCAACGTCGGGTAGAGTCGGCGCCTCATGTCGACACCGCACTCGTCCCCGTCGCCGTCGACCGGTCCAACGTCGACCCTCGTCGCCGACGCGAAGCGGCTGTGCCAGCAGCTGTTGCAGATCGACACGACGAATCCACCGGGCAACGAGCGACCGGCGGCGGAGCTCGTCGCCGGCGCGCTGCGCGAGGCCGGCTTACAACCCGAATTGCTCGAAGGCGCGGCGCTGCGCACGAACGTGGTCGTCCGGCACCGCGGCACCGGCAAGCGACCACCGCTGTTGCTGACGGCGCACCTCGACGTCGTCGAGGCGGACCCTACGAAGTGGCAGGTCCCGCCGTTCTCGGGCAAGGAGCACGACGGTTGCCTGTGGGGCCGCGGCGCGATCGACGTGAACGACATGGCCGCGATGTGCACCGCGATCATGCGGCGGCTCGCGCAGACGAACGCGAAGCTCGATCGCGACATCATCTTCGCGGCGGTCGCGGATGAAGAGGCCGGCTGCGATCTCGGCTCGCGGTTTCTCGTCGAGCAGCATCGCAGCAAGGTCGAAGCGGAGTACGCGATCGGCGAGTCGGGCGGGTTCTCGCTCCACCTCGGCGACACGACGTTCTATCCGATCCAGGTCGCCGAAAAAGGCTTCTGCTGGGTCAAGGCCCGGATCACCGGCGAGCCAGGCCACGGCTCGATGCCACGGCGCGACAGCGTCGTGACCAAGCTCGGCGAGGCGCTCGCGACGCTCGGCACGGCCGCGATGCCGCTGCACTCGACGCGCTACGTGACCGAGTTCCTCGACGCGCTGCGCGCGCGCCAGCCGGCGCTGATCCAGCCGCTCGTGAAGTTGATCGCGCGGCCCGAGCTGCTCGCGCGCGTCGCGCGGATGCTGCCCGGCGTCTCGGTGGCGCGCAGCTTCTCGGCGCTGCTCAGCAACACGGCGGCCGCGACGGTCGTGCGCGCGGGCAACAAGACGAACGTGATCCCCGGCCTCGCCGAGTTCGAGATCGACGGCCGCACGCTGCCCGGCCAGACCGACGCCGATCTCCTGCGCGAGCTGCGCGCGGTGCTCGGCCCGGACGTCGAGCTCGAGGTCATGAAGTCGGCGCCGCCGATCGTGACCGAGCCGATCGAATCTCCGGTGTTCGACATCATCAAGCGAGAGATTTCACGCCGCGAGCCGGACGCCGCCGTGATCCCGTACATGATCCCGGGCTTCACCGACGCGAAGTACTTCACCCAGATGGGCGCGCGCTGGTACGGGTTCTCGCCCGTGAAGATCGAGAAGGGCTCGGGGATCAAGTTCGCCGACATGTTCCACGGCCACGACGAGCGCGTGCCGGTGGCCGGGCTCGCGTGGGGGGTCGAGGTGCTCGACGCCGTGGTCCGCGAGATCGCGGGTTAGCGCAGAGACATGAGCGTGCCGATGAAGATCACGACGAAAGCGATCACGACCAACAGCGGCTCCCACGTTCGATCGAAGCGCGTCATCGGGCTCCCCCTAGTGCGAGCGCCACGCCAGTGCGCGGTCGCACGATTTCGGCCGGTTCGCGCGGTTTCCGCCGGCGCGGCGCGGCTCTAGCGACCCGATCGCTTTGGCGTGCGGGTCCGCTGCGACCCGGACCGACGAGCGGGCTCGCTGCGTTAGCGGATCGTCTCGCCGGCCGACTGGGACATCAGGTCGGTCGAGGGCAGCTGGCGGACCCCGCGCAGCGGCCACAGCACGAACGGCACCGCGACCGGCAGCGCCATGCCGATCCAGATCGCGAAGCGAACGGATGTCGTCTCGGCGATCACGCCCGCGAGGATCGCCATGATCGGCGTGACCCCGGAGGTGCACGCGGTGATCGCGGCGTTCGCGCGGCCGAGCACCTCCCGGCGGAGCACGGTCTGGCGCAGCGTGACCGTGTGGATGTTGAACACCACCGACATGCCGTCGCCGATCAGCTGGTGCGTGCAGAGCAGCGCGATCGCGAGCGCGGCCGAACCACCGGCGAGCGGGATGCACGCGCCGATCACGACGATGATGATCGCCGACACGACGATCGTGCGGCCGACGCCGAGCGCACGCGCCAGCGGCCGCGCGAGGAACGCGCCGATGATCGAGCCGACGCCGCCCATCGCGATGATCACGCCGAACGTGGCTTGCGACAGGCCGAGCGTGCGCAGGCAGAACAGCGTGTAGAGCGCCGCGAAGAACCCGTACGACGCGGTCCACACGATCGATGCGAGGACGATCGGCCGGACCAGCGAGTTGCCGAACACCGCGCGCATACCGACGCGCAGATCCTTCGTGGTCTGCCACATGCTCTGCGACATGCTCATCGCCGCTTGCTCCGGGCCGGTCGGCGGCTCGACTTTTTGGATCCGGCCGAGCATGACGGCGGACCACAGGTAGCTCACCGCATCGATCACGACCGCGATCGGCGCACCGAGCGCGGCGATCAACACGCCGGCGCTCGCGGGTCCGGAGATCTCCGCGAACGCGTCGGTGGTCTGCAACTTCGAGTTGCCGTCGACGAGCTCGTCGCGCTCGACGAGCGCCGGCAGGTACGCGATGTCCGCGATCTGGAACAGCGCGCTCGCCGCACCGACGGTCGCGCCGACGATGCACACGTGCACGATCGACAACACCCCGCACGCCCACGCGATCGTCAGCGAGATGATCGCGGCGGCGCGGATCAGGTCCGCGAGCACCAAGATCCGGCGCTTCTTGCCGCGATCGACGAAGCCGCCCGCGAACAACGCGAGCACCGCCGCGGGCGCGAGCGAGATCGACGCGAGGAACGCGACGATGCTCTCGGATTCACCGAGCGTCGCGACCGCGATGATCGGCAACGCGGTGCGCGTGATGCGCGAGCCGAACGCGCTGACCGCTTGCGCGATCCACAGCCGCATGAAGTCGCGGTTGGCCCAGAGTCCAGAGCGCGACTTCACGTCCTGCTAGTTAAGCATCGATCAGAACGGAATGTCGTCGTCCGGGCCGCCGCCACCACCACCACCGCCGCCGCCGCCGTAGCCGCCGCCACCACCGCCGAAGTCCGCGTCGCTCGGAGGCGGACCCTCTTCTTTGCGAGCGCCAGCTGCACCGCCCTCGCGATTGCCGCCGCCCAGGAACTGGACGTCGTTCGCGATCACCTCGGTGATGTAGCGCTTGTTGCCGTCTTTGTCGTCGTACGTGCGGGTCTGGATCCGACCCTCGATGTAGACCTGGCGGCCCTTCGACAGATACTTCGAGCAGACCTCGGCGCGCTTGCCCCACACCACGATGCGGTGCCACTCGACGCGCTCTTGCCGCTGCCCGTTCTTGTCGTTCCAGCTCTCGCTCGTGGCGACGCGAAGCTCGCAGACGCCCTGCCCGCTCGGCGTGTACCGCATGTCCGGGTCAGCTCCGAGATTGCCAACGAGAATGACTTTGTTAACTCCACCGGCCATAGATCCTCTTTCGCGTTCCGGAACCACCAAGTTCCGTTTGTGGTGTGGAAGTAGCACGGGTCTGTGACATAAACGGCCCGATGTACCGGCAGCTCCGCGTCGGGGTGGTGATTCCCGCGTTCAACGAGACCCGCGCGATCGCGAAGACCGTCGCAACGATTCCTGATTTCGTCGACGCGGTGATCGTCGTCGACGATTGCTCGAGTGACGACACGTCGGATCGCGCGCGCGTCAATCCGGAGGTCGTCGTCGTGCGCCACGCGGAAAATCGCGGCGTCGGTGCGGCGATCGCGACCGGTTATCGCCACGCGCTCGAGGCCGGCCTCGACGTCGCGGTCGTGATGGGCGGCGATGGTCAGATGTGTCCGCGCGACATGCCGGCGCTGCTCGATCCGATCGCGGCGGGGCATGCGGACTACGTCAAAGGCAATCGCTTCCTGCATCCCGACGTGTGGACCGAGATGCCACCGGCGCGGATCGTCGGCAACGTGCTGCTGTCGGCGGCGACGCGCGTGACGAGTGGCTATCACCACGTGTTCGACTCGCAGTGTGGCTACACGGCGATCCATCGCGACGCGCTCGAGCGCATCGATCTCGGCGCGGTGTGGACGCGCTACGGCTATCCGAACGACCTGTTGTCGCGGCTGCACGTCGCCGGCGTGCGCGTTGCCGATGTCGCGGTGCGGCCGATCTACGGCGAGCACTGGAAGAGCGGGATCAATTTCGGCACCGCGCTGCATCCGCTGCCGTACGTGTTGCTGCGCTCGTGGGGCTCGCGGCTCGTGGCCGAGTCGCTGCGGCGGTGAACATCGGCGTCATCACGACGTCGTATCCGCGCTGGCCGGGCGATCACGCCGGCAATTTCGTCGAGGCGCACGTCGAGGCACTGCGCACGCTCGGCCATGAGGTCGAAGTGATCGCGGCGACCGATGTCGATCACGAATCCGATCCGGATCGTGCACGTGGACGTCCACGTGCACGTTTCGACGTCCGGATCGCGAGCTCGCTGTTCTTTCGCGGCGGCGCGCCCGATGAGCTCGAACGCGGCCGCGGCTTCTTCGACGCACTGTCGTTCACCGCGCGCCTGACCGCCGCGGTGATGCGGCGCGCGCGCCATTGGGATCTCGCGATCGCACACTGGCTCGCCCCGTCGGCGGTCGCGGCGCTCCCGACTCGCGTGCCGCTGCTCGCGATCGCTCACGGCGGCGACGTCCACACGCTCGCGCGCCTTCATTTGCTACGACCCACAATCGCGCTCCTCCGCGCTCGCGGCGCTCGGCTCTCCTTCGTCAGCGCAGATCTTCGCGTGCTCGCAAACGCACCGGACGCACTCGTCCAGCCGATGGGCATCGACCTCGATCACTTCGCGCGCCTGCCTCGCGCGCCGAACGGCTCGATCGTCATGCTCACGCGCCTGGTCCCGATCAAGGGCATCGACATCGCGATCGCCGCGACCCGACATCATCGCCTCGTGATCGCCGGGGACGGGCCCGACGCGTACCCGCACGGCGACAACGTCACGTTCCTCGGCGCGGTCGATCCCGCGCGCCGCGACGAGCTCCTCAGCACCGCCTCGCTCGTGATCATCCCGTCGCGCGTGCTGCCGAACGGCCGCAGCGAAGGCACTCCGCTGGTCGCGCTCGAAGCGCTCGCCGCCGGCGTCCCGGTGATCGCCTCGCGCACCGGCGGGCTCGCGGATCTCCCCGTGGTCCACGTGCAGCCGAACGATCCGCACGCGCTCGCGGCCGCGATCGATCGCACGCTCGCCGATCCTCCCGCCCGCGTGGACATGGCTCACTTCGCGTGGCCTGTGGTCGCGCAGCGCCTGCTTACGCATGCGCTCGTGCGCACGCGCGTAACCGACTTCGCACTTTAACGGCTTCAAGGTCGGACCACTGGCGTAGGTTCGATGGCTAACGTGCCGCAACCTGGTGGCGAGCCGTCACCCAAATGACTGGATCGTAACGGCACGGTTGCTGCTAAATCACCCAGCTTGATGCCCGACAGCCCGCGGTTCGACGTTTCCGTCATCCTGCCATTCGGTGATGACGAGGAGGCGGTCGGAGTTGCCGTGAGGCGCACCGCCGAGTACCTCCGCAACCTCGGGGTCGCGTTCGAGCTGCTCGCGATCGATGAAGACTCGGGCGACAACTCGCACGCCGTACTCGCGCTGCTCCGCGCGGACGTCCCCGAGCTCCGCGTCACCCACGCGTCGGGCCGCGGCCGCGGCGTCGATGTCGGCGCCGCCCGCGCGCAAGGCACGTTGTTGCTCGTCACCACGCCGGATGTCGCGTCGGCCTCGCTCGATGGCGCCGGCGACGCTTTGCGCCGGTTGCTCGCGAGCGACGGCGATGCCGAGGTCGCGCTCGGTCGCTATACCGTCGCGCATCGCGTGCGTGCGCTCGTCGCGTTCCGCGGCGCGCGCCTGATCGGTGCGGCGATGCACCGCCGGCTCGCGAAGCGCCTCCAGGTCCGCAACCTCGCGGTACGCGTGTCGGGACCCAACGGCGTCGTCGCGAAGACCGCGGTCGGCCGGTTGCGTGCGTTCGCCGCTCGCGCCTCGCGCCCCCGCTAGCTGCCTCTTTTCGCGGCGGCGGGGAAATCTCCGAGACGCGAGCTTGCCAGCATCGCCTACCGGCACCGCGCGCCGGTGCTGCTACACTTCTGGCGGGCATGTATCCGGTCCTCGCGATCCTGTCGCTCGCCTTTTTGATCGTCGTTCACGAAGGCGGCCACTTCTTCGTCGCGCGCTGGTGCGGGATGCGGATCGATCGCTTCAGCATCGGCTTCGGGCCCGGCATCTTCAAACGCGTCTCGAAGAAGACCGGCACCATCTTCCAGATCGCACCGATCCCGTTCGGCGGCTTCGTCGAGATCCGCGGCATGAACATCGCCGAGGAGGTCGATCCCGAGGACCGCTTCGCGTATCCGAACCGGCCCGCGTGGCAGCGCTTCATCACGATCTTCGCGGGACCGGCGACGAACTACATCTCCGCGATCGTCGTCGCGTTCTTGTTGTTCACGCTGCACGGCGTGCGCAGCAGCTACCTGTTCTTCGGCGTGGCCGCGGTGCAGCCGGCCTACGGCGCACAGGGCAAGCTCGAGGTCGGCGATCGGATCCTCGCGGTCGACCACAACCCGATCATCGCGGCCGGCGAGTACACCGCTTCCGACGGCACGCACTACCTCGCCGACGATCACGACACGCTACGCGGCCGCGTCAACACCACGCACGACGTCACGATCACCGTGCTGCGCGACGGCCAGAAGCGCGACGTCACGATCTCGCCGCTGTTCGCGCGCGATCCGCTCGGCGTGCTGCAGACCGAGGACGTGCCGTTCGTCGGCTGCCTTGGCCCGAACCCCACGTGGCTGCGCGCGTACGTCCCGAAGCTCGTGTTCGACTGCACGCCGTCGTACGACACCGTCGACGGTAAGGGTCAGCACGTGTCGCGTCACCAGCAAGTGCCGTTTCGGATCATGGGCATCACGCCGTCACTCGACCCCGACTTCATCCACGTCGGTCTATTCGAGTCGACCTGGCAGGCACTCGACTACCCCGTGATGAAGACAAAGGAGATCGGCGCGGGTCTCTACGGGATCATCGCCGGCCACGAAAAAGCCGATCCCGGCGGCCCGAAGCGGATCTACGACGAGTTCGCGAAGGCCTGGAAGCTCGGCTGGCGCACCGGCATCGAGCTGTTGATGGGCCTGTCCGTCTACCTAGGTCTGTTCAACCTGTTCCCGCTGCCCGCGCTCGACGGTGGCCGCCTCGTCTTCCTGGTCTACGAGATGGTCACCCGCCGCCGCGCGAACCCGCGGATCGAGGCGATGGTCCACATGGGCGGGATCATGGTGCTCGGCGTCGTGATGATCCTGGTAACGCTGCGCGACTGCGGCGTGCTGTTCAGTTAGCGCTAAGCTCCGGGCGTGGTTACCGAGGAAGTCCTCGCACGGATTCCGACCGACGCCGGCGTCTACCTGTTCAAGGACGCCGCCGGCGAGGTGGTCTACGTCGGCAAGGCGCAGAGCCTACGCACGCGCGTGCGCCAGTACTTCCGCGAGGGCGGTGACGAGCGGTTCTTCGTCGCGGCGGGCTTCCTCGCGCGCACGGCGACGGACGTCGAGACGATCGTGGTGTCGTCGGCGAAGGAGGCGCTGCTCCTCGAGAACCACCTGATCAAGAAGCATCAGCCGAAGTTCAACGTCAAGCTGCGCGACGACAAGCAGTACCTCGTGCTGCGCCTGCTCGATCCGA